>WNFM01194834.1_pt2 | contig 11476 bp, 9 predicted proteins | sample 5400271 | NCBI WGS metagenome assembly WNFM01 (sample SAMN13153352, study PRJNA577476) | soil metagenome | isolation source: 60 cm saprolite on Douglas fir-dominated hillslope | place: USA:California | collected 2013-09-17 | reverse complement strand
CTGAAAAAAGATAATCGCTGCCACGTACCACAGCAGCGCGCTGCGCAAATTGACGACTTCGACCCGGATGAACATCGCCAGGATGTAGCACAGACCCAGAATCATGAGCGCCATGACGAAGAACACGCTGGTGATGGTGCCAAAGGTGCTCGCGCCGGTGGAGATCATGGGCTGGAAAAAGTTGGTCGAGACCCAGCTAATGAGCAGGCCCACGCCCACTCCCACGGTGAGCAGCGCCTTGTTGATACTCCACATGGCCTGGGCAATATTGACCACCAGTTGATACAGCGCCTGGTAAATCATCTTGTCTACCGTGAACTGCATCCACAGTTGCAGCGGCCCGACGTACTGATCTACCAGCTGCTGGATGGCCTGCTGACCCTCACAAATAATGTCGCCAAAGGCGCAAGCGGCGTGGGCCGCCTTGGTCCCTGAGCCGGGCATGAACAGCAAACCCAGAATAACCATCCCCAGGGCGATCATTGTTACTAGACGTCGCCACCTAAACGCACTCGCTTTCATGGGTACTGAATCTGACCCGCACAGATGGTATTGACGGCATTGATCCAGGTAGCAACCCGCGCCAGTCCCGGTGTGAAGGTGGCCCAGCCCGGATCTCCCTGGTGGAACGGGTCCAGGTTCAGGCTGACGGTGCTGACCCCGGTGCCCTGCGGAATCCAGGCTGCGACCTCGACGGTGATGGACTGGCCGGGGAGAATGGCTTTGGCGCCATACGCCTGTTCGGTGATGCCCAGAAAGGTCGCCGCGTCGTGCGCCGGACTCCACACGCCCGATTGGAGCGTGCCCAGGTTGTTGATTTCGCTCACGTACATATAGCCCGCGCCCAGGTAGTCGTATTCGGTGCTGCCCACGTTGGTGATCTCGGTCGTCCAGGCGGCGGCGGTCATCAGGGTGCTGCCCAGATACATCCCGTTCGTCAGGATGGGCGACAGGACAGTGAGCCGCAAGTTAATGGGCGGCGCGAAGCTATACACCGGGTCGTTGAGAAAATAGTTCCCATTGTTGTAGGGCGGGATGCTATAGGGCGTGGGCGTGGGATAGGGCGTGGGAAAGATGGGTGCAGGCAGCCCCCCACCCGGAAATGGATTAAGATGGCAACGCTGAACGTGTAGCCACCCGCCATATCCGTGTTGATCGTGATACTGGCGCTCGCGGCGCCCGACGGCAGGGCAATGGTGTAGGAGCCATAATTGCCGGGCCAATTCCCGGCATAGCCCGCATAGGCACCGCCGCTGGACCACACACTGCCGTCCGGATAGGTGCCCCAACTGCTGACATAAATCGACCCGGTGTTCTGGGCCAGGTACTGCACCATCACCACATTCCGTGTCGGGTCGATATAGTAATAGTCGAGGTTCGCCAGAAACAGACTGGGATACCGGGGCAGCGAGGTCGGCCTGGGGGTGGCCGACGGGCAGATATACTGCGGCACCCCGCCGATAGCCATATTGACGGCATTCCCTGCACAGGCCAGCATCATCGCCAGTAGACTGGTCACAGCCAGCAGTGTCATCCACACCTTTTGGGCGCGCATAGCGGACCTCATTTCTTCTTGGGAGCCGCTGCGGTCAGCGTGGCAAAGATGATCTGGGACTGCTGACCAATCGCGGTGGCGGTCGCGTCAATTTCAGACAGCCGACCCGCCACTTTGGTCTGGTCGTCGGCATGTTGTGCCGTCAGCGTCAACGGGAACGACGGGGTGCCCAGACCGAGCTGCCCCGGCGTGACTGTTGGGACAGGCGTATTGATCTGGGTTGACGTGGGGACGGTGGAAGCGTCGGGGGCCTGGATAGTCACGCCAAAATTCCCTGATGTGTCATTCGCTCCAGCGTGCCCGCTGGAGCTAAAGGCTTGAACCGTTGGTTGGTCTGGCTGTGCGCCGGGCGCCTGAATAGTCACACTCCCCGATGTGTCATTCGGGGTAGCAGGCACACTGGTGCTTAGGACGTGAACGGTGGGTAGACCTTGCTGCGCGCCGGGCTGTTGCTGATTGAAGATCACCGAGACCCCAAACAGCACGATGAACATGCCCAACAGGACGAAGGCCAGCACGAAGAGGCAGCGACCTCCTTTGAGATTTCCCATTTGAAACGCTCCTTTTAAGGAATAAGACTGGGCTGATTGCCAGCCGGGATGAGCAGGGTAATATGCTGGTCGCCAGTCACGTCCCAGAACTTGCTGAAATAGGGCACCACCAGACGCACTGGTGCGTCGGTCATGGCCTCAACGTGGACATAGCCATCCCCGTTGGTATAGCCCGAAGCAATAACCTGGTTGGTGCCCACTGTGACCAGGCGCACCGGAATGCCCGATACCCCTTCGTTGGGACCGACCGAGTGATTGTTGTCCTGGTCATAAGCGATGATGAGTGACACTGACACCACACGCGGCGCGACCTGCGTGATGGTGGGTTGCACAGTAGGCGGCGCATTCACCAGCGCAATCTGCTGGGCAGGCGCAGGGCTGGCCGTCAGGGTCGGCAGAGTGGTCGGCCCCGGCGTGGGTACTGGTCCTGCCAGGTACACGTCTATGGCATCCAGGGCGATCATGGTGCCCTGGCTTTCCGGCGCTTTCCGCCCCAGGCGGACAATTTCCAGGGTATGCCAGCCATTAGCCAGGCCAAAAACCTCCGTGGATACAAAGTTGCCCCGCCCACTGGCTTGCTGGGCATAATAGCTGTCTACGGTTGTGCGCACCTGACCGTCAATGAGGACGGAAAACACACCATAGCTGAAATAGGCCACATAGCGGACCCGCACTGCTGCGCCCTGAAAGCGCAGCGTGAGACGCGCCTTGTCGTCATCTGAATACAGGTAGCGCTTGTTGGCAGAACGGTAGGTCGCGGTGAACGTGTCCCATTTGCCCTGAAGCTGGATAGCCGCGTCGGTGATGTCATGCTCGAACCAACCAGTCACAGGCGCATCCCCTGTGGGTAACAGGGCGATGCTGCTGGGTGGTGTGGGCGCGCTGAAGGTAGGCAGCGGTGTCAGCGTGTCGGTAGCCTGCTGTGCCACCCGCGCCAGGGCAGGACTGATGGCAGTCACGACCAGAACGCGCGTCGCCAGCGTCATACTCGGCGTAAGCGTATAGGTCGGGGTAGGCGTGTCCGTGGGCGAAGGCGTGAAAGTCAGTGTGGAGGTCGGCGTGTCCGTAGGCACAGGGGTATCCGTATCGGTCGCCGAGGGAATTTCCGCCACGGTGGGCAGGGCCGTACTCGCGGCTTTGGCATTACCCCGCAGCGCGCCGAAGCCCACAAAGCCCAGGCACACCAAGGCAACGAGCAGCAAGACAACAAATAAGCGCTTCATACATCCAGCGCCTTCATGTTCTTGAAATAACTTTGGCGTCGCCCAGGGATACTGCGGCGAGGTGGTTGCGTGACGAGCATGACAGCCTCTTTTCATGTCCTGGAGACATAAGAGACGTACATGATGCTCCACTACACAAGTGAGGTGTTATACGTCCTTAAAGGCGATGCTAACCGAGGCGGAAAAAGGGGTCACTCTAATTTTCATTAAAAAGATTCCTGACCTTGTACGTGGAGGATACGCCACGTATATAGGGATAGAATCTCATGAAAACAATGTGTCAACTGTTGTGACATAATTAGATCACTTCCTTGTCTTCGTTTTCGCAATATTGGCGGAAGTAATTACATATGCAATACTGCACATTGTTGTGCCCAACGCAACGAAAGGTAATATCTTGGTTGATGTAATACGTCTTGACGGTGAACTTATCCGCGCCATTTGCCAGCGAGAGTGCATACTCTTTGTCGGCTCCGGGTTGTCAGCTAACGTAAATAACCATCGCAAGCGAAGTAAGCTGCCTACCTGGGAGAAGTTGTTAGACCATATGCTGGATGCGTATAAAAAACATGATCTATCCTATGATCCGCACTGGGCAAAGGATGTTGAAGACCTTATTCACGGTGTAGCTGCGTACGATCCCGCGTCCGGAAGAATACGGATCGTGAAGGATCGCAATATTCTTCTTGCAGCTCAGGAATTAAAAGAACGGCTATCTGAGGCTAAACTATTGTCTCAATTTATTGATGAGTGGTTTAATCCAACTAATCTCATGTTGGACACAAACCATAAGCGTATTGCTAATGCCAATTTTCGAGCAATCATCACTACTAATTTCGATCATTTGCTTGAAGATGGATTTCAATTTTCGAAGAAACTACCTTTACCGTTGGATAAAAATTCGCTTACGACGCAGCAGATGCCTCTCCGTCCCAGTGATCCTGGATTTATTTTTTATCTTCATGGCGATTATGAGCATCCAGACGATCTGGTGCTTGGTCTGCGTGATTACCAACAGGCGATGTTCAATTCTCCTGGCTATCGTCAGTTCATTGAAACGATATTTTCGGTTTACACGGTGTTGTTTATTGGGTTTAGTGGAAATGATCCTCACCTTGAAAGCATCCTCGATCAGCTAGCATCGTTTTATGGTCATCTGCAACCAGTTCACTATCTCTTAGTGGCAGAAGGTAATCTCAATATGGTTGCTCAGAGCCGCTTGCAGAAGGACCGTCGAGTGCGGGTACTAGAGTATGAAAACTCCTCCAAAGACCACAAGACGGTGACTGCTCTCTTGGATTACCTCAGCTGGCTTAAGGACTGTAGTGCCTTACCACAATCACTGTTCACTAGATCCAAGAAGGCAGGAAATCGCTTAAATATCGTGTTAGCTTATGGTGGATTAACTAACCTACGGATCATGGAAATCATTGGCGGCGCACTTTTTCAGAGGCAGCATCATGTATTGCAGGTAGGTGACTTGGAGCAGTTTAATGCTAACGAATCGGTCGGTAAGCTTCCAAAGGAGTCACAATGGGCTACATCCACTGAAATCGCCGTTGTATTAGCTGACGCAGATTGCATCATTGTGATTTTAGGCAATGCTCTGAACAACGATCGTCGTCCAAACTTCGAGATGTTATATGCACAATATTGGTCGCAACGTCGCAAAATGGCCTATGTACCCATTGCTGTTGGTGGCGCGAAGATTCCTGAGCATTTAAATAGCCCTGATGCTCTAACTTTTGATACGGTGGATGATTATTATGATTTAATAAGCCCTGCTGATATACAACGGTTGATGTACCAAATAAACATAATCGAGCAGCGATTTAAGTAATTACCCGTGCCCGAGTTATTAAATATCAAGTGGTTAAGCGTACACATGCAGCCTGAGAATATACATATCATTCTGCTAATCTAAGTTATGCTACGTACTCCAGCATCTTGGCGATAACACAATTACGTAGTAGTGCGAGTCGCGGGCTAGGTAGTAATGCACCAATCTCCGCCCACAGCTAAGGCTATCATTTCCTAGCTATTGAGGATGTCGGAGGCATTATCAATGCGATATTCCGCCCGCAGGTCTATGAGGAATATGCGCAGGCCATCCGCGAGACACCGCTGCTGGTGATTGAGGGTGTGGTGCAGCGCCAAGGTGACATTGTGAACCTCATTGCGCAGCGGATTGGTAAGCTGCAGATGTGATCCACGTTTAAGGTCAATAGAGTCGGCAGAATCATGCCACCTTTGGTAGGCACGATACAGAAATTTGCGCTTTATCATGTCATGCGTTATCCTGACTGACATACCGCCACAGGAAATCAACCCTCTGGCGGTTTTGCTTTTCCTTTTCGGCACTCCATTGATATGCTGAGGTTAACACTTATCGTGCGGTGTCAGAGCATTTTGTTTGGCGATCATCTGACGCAATGCGTTATCGACAAGATATAAATACTGAACGACAATTTCTTCTGTAAGCCCGGCACATTTCGATGACCATATCCTAGTACGCATTGATTAATATACTCAGCAAAACAAAATAAATACTTTCAGAGTGATATCCATGAGCATGAGTTTGTTCACTACATACCAAGCTATGATTTCATACAGCCGCCATGACGACATGGCATTTGTCGAAAAACTTCAGAATAGCCTTGAGACTGTATTTCAGATTCGGTCTAAGCGATCAAGGCGATACTTCTGGCGCGATCTAACAGATATGCCTAGCCAGGGGCGAGGTTTCCGACAGGAAATTAAGGATGCCATTGATGCAAGTGAGCGTGTGTTGCTGATTGTGGGTGAGAAAGCGATGACATCGCCCGAAGTCCGTATGGAGTGGGAGTATGCACTTAGCATCTGCAAGCCGATTGTGCCGCTGCTGCGTGCGGGTGACTGGTCGCTGTTGCCCACCGAATTGGCGAACCTGCCCGGCTACGACTTCCGTGACGACATGCCCTTCGACGAGCGACTTAATCAACTCACTGGAGTCATGAGAGAGCAACCACTGCCGCTAGGCAAGCTGGTAAATGTCACCTCACTTCCCGCACAGTTTCAGCCTCGTCCAGTACAGTTGGCATCCGTAAAAGCCTCTCTACTAAGAGATGTGATGCAGCCAATCGTGGATACTTCACCTACGCGCAAGGTGGGGATGCACGGCATGGGTGGAATCGGGAAAAGCATACTAGCTTCCGCCGTCGTCCACGATTGTGATATCCGCCGTTCGTATCCGGACGGCATCATCTGGATCAACCTCGGTCAGGAGCCAAACCTGGCTACACGCTTGGCAGATGTTTGCCGTGCTTTGGGAGATGGTCCAAGTACGATGTTTGCTGACATTGATAGCGGGCGCTCGCGGCTAAGCGAATTGATTGCCAGCAGACAAGCTCTTCTTGTGCTTGATGATCTATGGTCGCTGGAACACGCGAATGCCTTCAATTTTTCCAGCCCACGCAGCTCAATGCTTGTGACGACGCGCATAGAGAATCTCTTGGACGAGATAGGCGCAATTAAACATCAGGTGGATATCTTGACGGAAACTGAGGCATTGCGGCTAATGGCACGCCATCTTAGCCCACCAGATTTTACTTCACCATATAACGAACCGGAGCAAATCCGCCGTCTGGATACAATGGTGACTGAAATGCCTCCAGATGCACTAGCGGTAGCCCGCGAATGCGGATATCTCCCACTTGCACTCGTGATCAGCGCTAGCCACAAACGCAAGGGGATTCCCTGGAAATCGCTGTTGAATGCCTTACAGACAACGACCAGTTTCGCCAAGCATCCAAATGGCACTGTGCTTAAGACTATTGATGTGAGTGTCAAAGCACTGGAACAAGAGCAGCCGGGTAGTGAGCATCGTTACCAGCAACTTGCTATCTTCCCGGAGGATATGCCAATCCCAGATGCGACCTTGATGACGCTTTGGGTCGACGAGGACTTTAGCCAATTTGAGGCACAGGTACTGACGAGTGAGCTGATAACGCGTGCATTGGTCATACCATTAATTCAGGGCGAGGAGCGCCGCTTCCGGTTGCACGATCTCCAACAAGATTATGTGCGGTTGACTCTGCCTGACTGGCACGTGACAAATGAACGCTTGATCCAACGCTATCGCGAGCAATGTAGTGGGCCTTGGCACATGGGACCGAATGACGGTTACTTTTTTGAAAGACTCAGCTATCACCTCCGCACTGCAGGTCGCAAGCACGAGTTGTATGGGCTATTGACTGAGACACCGGATTGGATGGAGACAAAGTTCGTTGCCACTGGAAGTGATAATTCATATGTTTGGGATATTCGGCAAGGGATAGAATGCCTAGAAAATCCTCTCAACGCGGATGCAATATCAGTATTGTGCCGTTTGCATGCCGCAAAATGTGTAGTGGGCCTTCGGACAAGCGCATTCTTGGATCTGCATTTGGAGGCATTATCTCTTCTAGGGCGTAGCAGCGAGGCTGTATCTCTATCTCATTTGCGTACCAATGTGAAAGCACGTTTTGATGGACTGATGGCCATTCAAAAGATTCAAATTGAGATTGGGGAGAAGAAAGCTATTCCCGATCTGCTCAATACAGCCCAACACATTGAATCTCCAGAATTAAGAGCGAGTTCACTCATCCAAGTGTTAGGCACCCTGATTTTGCTCAGTCAATACGAAGCTAATTTAGTGGAAATTTGCACACAGATATTAGATATTTCAGCGAACATAGAAACAACTGAGGTACAACTTCCTATTCTGAGAGATTTCATCAAAGCGCTGAGGTCAGTTGATGACTCGTCCGATATTGGACCCTTTGTAGATCGCGCTTTAAGTATGGCACTCAATATTAGGTATAGAATTGATAACGAAAACGAAAATCCGACTACTGTATCTGGCACAGGAAGCGCTCTGATAAAGTTGTTGTCAGAACAAACAGAAAATGAGCTGGAGACAGCTAAAAATGAGCTGGAGACAGCTAAACATAAGCTGGAGACAGCTTCTTTAGGTGCGTTGGAAAGCCTGTTGAACTATGCAAACTACAGTAGAAATAACCGAGAGAAAAACAAACGCACAAGTGAGACATTTCTAGAGCTTAGTGAGCTCTTCTTCTTAGGTGGTTGGCATAAAGAAGCTGAAGAAATAATCAGGCGGAACCTAGAGTTAACGAGGCAGTTGAGTGATTTAGATGATTTAGTGCCAATCCTCGGCAGCCTGGCAGTACAGTTAAGTGATTTAGGAGAACCAGAACTCGCTATTCAAATCATTAACGAAGCAATATCGAAGGTAAATATAAGTTCAAATACTCAGATCAAATCTAATTTACAGGCAAAACTCGTAGAAGTTCTGATTAGGTTGAGAGTACCTGAAAAGGCACTTTCCTTAATACAACAGATCGACGACAACGTACTTAGGGCACAAGCCCTAAGTCACATTGCTTTGTTTATGGCTTCTGATAACAAGGTGGAACAATCCGTAGAGTTGACAGAGACTCTGGTCCAGATTACACAGGGGGTAACGGATCCTAGGAAATGCTCAAGTCTGTTTCAAACTCAGGCTATTCTGTTCGCGCATCAAAAAAAATACGATGCAGCGGTAGATTCCTTGGTAAAATCGATACAATTGGGAAATCAAGGATGGAACACAGATCTGACAGACTATGGCCTTGATGACGTAGACGAAGATGCGACTTATGCAGGCATGTTGAACATGGCTGAGGACTTAAGCAGTATTTTAAACACATTTACCGCAGGAATATCCGCTTCTCGTAATGAGGCTGACTTATTTGAAATCGTTGCGAACTCAACAATTGCGGGCGCCTCAGCACATGAAGCCGCACAAGTATTAGATAAATTGTATCAAACAACAGCAAATCGTCCACAGCGAGAAGAGTCGTTGAAGGTTATCGGATTAGCGTTTCGCAAACTGGGGCAATATGAAAAAGCGCACAGTATTTTCACGGAGATATTGGCATCTGCACAAATAGCAGAGAATTCTGAAATCCAAGACGATGCCCTCAAAGCGTATGTCTCAATCCTGGTCAGGAATGAGTATTTTGAACTTGCACAGACGGTTTCACAAACTATTGAGGATACCGCTACCCGTGAACAAGCTCTCTATCTTATTGTGAAAGGACTCTTGCAAAAGGATCATTTGGAACACGCGGTCCGGGTAGCGCAAAGCATAAGGGGCGAATCGCCACTGTCGGATGCCTTGCATGAAATTGCAAAGAAACTCGTTGAACTTGGCAATTACGACAGTGCAATTAAGATTGCACGTACCATCAGCCAACCTTGGGATCGAGCTTTTGCTTTGAGCAATATAGGACTAGAGTTAGCGAAAATACGTGATGAGGCGGGAATTCACAAATGGACACTCTTAGGATATTTTAGGCTCCACAGGCCAAAAGCTCTCTTCAATGAGGCGCTAACTGCTGCTCGTAGCACAAGGATTCCCGAACAGCGTGGTCTGAGTCTCGGTATTGTAGCAGGCAATCTATATAAAGTTGGTTGGGACACTTGGGGAGGCCAAGTGTTAAGCGAAGGCATTAAATGGGCCAATGGCTTCAAAGGAATATTTTTCGCAGCTGCTCTGAATAAAGTAGCCGTCGGGTTAGTTAGAACACAGCAGCAGTTTAAACGAGCCATTGAATTTGAGCTAATCGTTAAGGCCCGCGATGGAAATAGGTACACGGAAGAGATCGCAAATGAGTTTCTGCGCATTGACCGACCAGACGAAGCCTTACTGTTTGCACGAGATATTGAAACTAGGAGTGAAAAAGCAAAACTAATCCAAGAAATTGGCAAGCGATTTGCTCGTAACGGACAGCCCCAACTTGCTCTTGAAATGGCGCATGATTTAGGGGAACTCGGTGAAACAGATGCGGCGGATAACGTCATGGCTTGGATACATGCGAGCCAGGCACAGTACACGCTGGCGCTTGATACACTTGTCTATAACCGTCCTTCTGAATATATACGGACGCTAATTGAATGGAACGATTTCTTCGATAGAACAGGGACACGGCTATCATTCACTATGTTACGTCAGGTAATATCAATCAGTGGATGGCTAAGTCAACCTTGGCACCACATAAATGAACTTCTTCCATTAACAGGCCTAATGTAAGTTATGTGTAGTCGATATGAAACCCAAGGGGCTGGGTAATAACGTCACAAACGTCACCGCCTCCCAATGTTCGCTTATTGAATGATATTTCTTGTTTCAAGTTTGACCAGCAACATTTTCACAGTCGTCATATCCCAACACGTTGTAACGACCACCAAATATTTCTCAAAATGATCAACTGCTTACCCTCTTTGTACTACTACTATCACTATCATCATTCGCACCCCTAAAGGGGGTGTGCGAGTGATGATGTGATGGTGCTTCCGGGTGAGACAAACCATCGATACCATCATGATGGGTCGGTGATGGTGACGATTGTGGAAGGGTTTTGCCCAGGGCGGCTGACCCTTCAGGCGTAATAAAATAGGGATCGCCGGATTGTGCCTGACGCACATAGCCCAATCGCTTTAGCACAGACAGCACCCGGTAGACGCTTCCGCCGGAGACCTCGGCAGTCTGGATCAGGGCCGTCGTCTTGGCCCCGGACTCCACAAACACTTCCAGGCTAAGGGCCTCAAGCAGCTGGCGCTGGTTCTTGGTCAATGGATCACGCTGCGTTTGCACTACTTTTTCCGACGGCACAATGACACAACTGCTTTCGTTGTTGTCTAATGTAACTGGGAGCAACTGGAAGGTGCATGGATTGAATTCTGGCGCATCTTTCATCTTGTCGCAGGACAATGTGATATACCCCTCATCTTTGGAAAGCTCTATCATCGTTTCACAGGCACAGCGTAGCACACTACTACCACGCTCTCCTATACCATTCTTGCCAGTGTGGTGGATGATCAGGATGGTCGCGCCGGTGGCCCGCTGAATTTCGGCACAGGCCTCGACGAATAGCCCCATGTCTTTCGAACTGTTTTCATCGCCGCCCACCATGCAACGCGATAAGGTGTCGATGACAATCAGGCGTGGCGCGAGCGGCGTTACCGCTGCAATAAAAGCCTTCACTTCGGCAGGTTCGAGCATCGGAATAGGGTTCCGAATGAAGTGCAAGTTGCCTTCATCCTGTTTATTGAACTTCCGCCAGGCA
>WNFM01228890.1_pt1 | contig 11477 bp, 12 predicted proteins | sample 5400271 | NCBI WGS metagenome assembly WNFM01 (sample SAMN13153352, study PRJNA577476) | soil metagenome | isolation source: 60 cm saprolite on Douglas fir-dominated hillslope | place: USA:California | collected 2013-09-17 | reverse complement strand
CTGGATGAGCGAGCGCGACTACGCCGCCTGGATGGCGGTGCGCGCGATCGGCGAAGCCGCGACACGGGCGCGTTCGGGCGATGCCGATGCCGTCCTCGGCTTCATGCGCAGCGACAAATTCGACCTTGCCGCCTTCAAGGGCGTCAAGCTGAGCTTCCGTGCGTGGGACGGCCAACTGCGCCAGCCGATCCTGCTGGCCGACGCCGATTCTCTCGTCTCGGTCTCGCCCCAACCGGGCTTCCTCCATCAATTCTCCGAGCTCGATACGCTTGGCATCGACCGTCCGGAGACGCGATGCGCGATGGCGAAATGACCTGCCCTACCTGGCGCCCCGTGATTCTGCTTGTTGCGGCCGCACTCCTCGCCTTCGGCACGACGAGCCGCGCCGCACCCGCACCGCGCCGCGGCGAGGATGCTGATTGGCCGTGCCAACAACGGCTGATGCCATCGCTCGGCGGCGCCGCGCTGTGGTCGGGTCCGCCGCTCGACGACGTCGGCGACTGGCATGGCGAGGCGGCGGTAGCGGAGCTTGTCGGCCGCATCGCGCCGCGCGCTGTCTCCGCCGAAGCCGGGGCGGCAGCGATCGCCGATTTCGCCGATCGGCTGCCGCCCGGTGCCGACAAGTCGCGGCTGATGACGCTCGTCTTCGCTGGTTTGCTCGAGGAGACGAACCGCGAGCGCTCGGAGATTATCGTGCGATTGAAGGAACTCGGCCGGCGCCAGCGAGAGCTTGCCGACATCGCCTCGCGGGCCGGCGAGGAACTGCGCGCCATACCGTTGGATGCCGCGGGGGACGATGCGGCTCGCCGTGCCGATCTCGAGCAGCGCTTCGTCTTCGTGACGCAAGCCTTCGAGAGCACGCAGCGGACGATGCGATACGCCTGCGAGACACCGGTTCGGCTGGAAGCGCGATTGGGCCGTCTTGCCCAGGCGGTGAAGGACCGGCTGTAAGGTGGCTCGACCGCCATTCAGTGGGGCGCGTCACTGGGTGGTTGCGCCTCGGCGAGCGGCAACGATGCCTCGCTCCAGCCATCGGTGCCGTCGCGATACCAAAGGGCGCCGTGATAACCCCATTCGAGCGCCCGTTTCGTCGCGTTCCAGCTCATCCAGCAATCTGCCCGACAGTAGAAGACGAGTGACGCGTCGGGCTTGGCCGCGGCGAGCCGCGCGAGGTTGGTGCGGAGCCATGCCTCGAGCGTTGGGTTCAGTGCCCCCCGGCCACTGTCGGGGAGCCAGAGGCTGCCCGGAATGTCGAGATGAGGCGTCGGCGACCAGACGGTGCCGGCCGGCAGCGAAGCGGGGCGGCGCACGGGCGCGACGACGTCGATGAAGGTGGCGGCATCCGCCTCCCACAAGCGACGCGCCTGCGTCGTATCGATCGGTGGATGCCCCGCGACGGTGAGCGGCGTCGGGGCGTGATAGGCGTCGAGGCGATAGCCATCGGGCTCGGGCGGCGCTTCCGCGGCGCCAGTCGGGCTTGCCAGGAGAAGGATCGCCGCCACGGCGAGGACCGTCCGCGTGATCATCTCGCCAACCTTATGGCGGGTCGATCAGCCGTCCCTGCTCATCGAGGAGCGGCACGCCGTAGTCGCGCAGGATTGCAGTGATTTCCGCCTGACGCTTCTGGATCACGGCGTTGATCTGACGACGCCAGTCCGGCTCGTTGGCGCGCACGCCCATGGCGATGTGGTAGTCCATGCGCGGTGCGCCGGGCTCGTTGGGGATCGGTGCCAGCTTCAGTTTCAGTGCGTCGCGCTTGATGTAATAGCCGGCGATCGGCCCCCAGAGAAGACCGAGATCGATCTCGCCCTTGACGAGATCCTCGACCATCGCGCGGGTCGGCGATTCGTAGCGCGTGTCGACCATCAGCGCATAGGGTTTGGCATTCGCCATCAGCTGGTGGCGGACGAGGAGGTCGGAGGGCGGCGTCGCGCTGATGATGCCGATGCGCATCGTCTTGAGGCGCGGATCGTCGAAGCCCGAAAAGGCGAAATCCTTGCCCTCCGGCCAGACGACGACGTAGTCGGAATAGTAGTAGGGCGTCGTCGTTTGCACCACGTCGTCGCCGGCCACTGTCCCCATGATGAGATCGCAACTGCGCGCGCGCAGGGTATTCCGCACGAAGCCGATCACCTGCGGAAAGAAGACGAAGCGGACCGGCAGCTTCAGTTCTTCGCCGATCAGCGCGGCGGTCTTGTTCTCGTAGCCCTCGCCCTTCTCGTTCGAGAAGGGCAGATCGTTTGGGTCGGCGCAGACGCGCAGTTCGCTGCGTGAGACGATCTCGCCCGACATTTGCGCGCGCGCCGATGGCGCCGGGACGGCGAAGGTCAGAGCGGCCACGAGACCGACAAGATTGAGCGCTTGCCCCAGCGTCGGCAGATGGCGGTGACGCGTTGCGACGGCGGGGTTCATTCGTCGAGCCGCTCCGGCCGGCCGCGGCCGACGGCTCCGTCGGACCGCGCCTTCAGATAGGCATAGACGTCGTCGAGATAGAGCATGACGTCCTCGACCTCACCGAAGGCCGGCATGATGTTCTCATTCGCCGTGTTGACGTTCTTGCGCCCATTGACGACGATCTCCTTGAATTCGTCCTCGGACATCTGCTTCAACGAATCGGTGAGGCTCGGCGCGTAGGAACTGCCCGCACCGTCCGGTCCATGGCAGCGCAGGCACGATTCGGTGTAGCGGCGCCATCCATTGTAGGTCGCCTTGTCGACTTTACCGTCCTTCACCGTGTAGGGCTTATCCTGGTTCTGCGCATGGCCGTCGCCGGCCGCGAACAGTAGCACACCGAGCAGCCAGGCGCCGGTCGCTGCCGCGGCGACGAGAGAACCGATGACGCCGGTATTGGTGAAGCCGCTGGCGGGGCGGCGATCCTCCGGTCGCATGTTTTTCCTCCATCGGCGGCAATGCGGTCAGGATGACCGCACCGGGCGGCTGCCCACCGACAAAAAAGGGCCGGCACCCCGGCGAACCAGGATGCCGGCCTTGAGTCCTCAGGGAGGTCCATCAATCGGGGAGAGCGAACACCGTCAATACGCCGCCAAGCTGTGTGTAGTTGGAGAGCGCCTTGTAGGCGCCCACCGCACCCAGCCCGTCAGTGTCCTTGCTGAGACCCGCTGCCATGCCGATGCCGGCCCAGCCGCCGACGCCGGACAGCACGGCAATCTGCTGTTTGCCCGCGTGCGTGTAGGTCATCACATTGCCGATGATCCCGGATGGAGTCTTGAACTTGTAGAGCTCCTTGCCCGTCGTTGAATCGACAGCCTTGAGATAGCCTTCCAACGTACCGTAGAAAACGACGTCGCCGGCGGTCGCGAGCGCGCCGCCCCACGCCGAGAACGGCTCCGGATTCGACCACAGGATCTTGCCCTGTCCGGCGTCCCAGGCGATGAAGTTGCCGAGGTTCTGCTCGCCCGCCGGGGGGTACATGGACAAGGTCGCCCCGACATAGGGTTGACCCGCCGAATACGAGACCTTGAAGGGCTCGTAGTCCATGCAGACGTGGTTGGTCGGCACGTAGAAGACGCCGGACTTCGGTGAGAAGGCAGCCGGCTGCTGGTCCTTCGAGCCGAGAGCAGCCGGGCAGATGCCCTTCGAGTTGTGGTCCTCGCCACCCGCCTGCGTGCTGTACTCCTTCACGCCGATCGGTCGCCCGGACGTCAAGTCTACACCGCTCGCCCAGTTGACCTTTGGGTCGAACTTCTCGGCGACCAGCAACGCACCGGTCTCGCGGTTCAGCGTGTAGCCGAAGCCGTTGCGGTCGAAATGGACGAGTGCCTTGGTCGGCGTGCCCTTCACCGGGATGTCGGCGAGGATCATCTCGTTGATGCCGTCGTAATCCCATTCGTCATGCGGCGTCATCTGATAGACCCACTTCGCCACTCCGGTATCCGGATCGCGCGCGAAGATCGTCATCGACCACTTGTTGTCGCCGGGCCGTTGCACCGGATTCCAGGTGCTCGGATTACCCGATCCGTAATAGATCAGGTTCAGTTGCGGATCGTAGGAGTACCATCCCCAGGTTGACCCGCCGCCGATCTTCCACTGGTCGCCTTGCCACGTCGAGATCGACGAATCCTTGCCAACCGGCTTGCCCATGGCAGTGGTCTTTACCGGGTCGAACTTGATCTGGTCGTCGGGCCCGACCGAGGCGGCGTTCCACACCTGCTTGCCGTCGGCGAGGTTGTATGCGGGGACCCGGCCTTGCACGCCGAATTCACCGCCGCTGATGCCGACGATCACCTTGTCCTTGACGATCATCGGGGCCGAGGTCATCGTTTCGCCCTTCTTCGGATCGCCGTTGGCGACGCGCCAGATCTCCTTGCCTGTCTTGGCGTCGAGCGCCACGACATGGGCATCGGCCTGGTTGAGGATGATCTTGCCGTCCGCATACGCGACGCCGCGATTGACCGTGTCGCAGCACATCACGGGAATGACCGACGGATCCTGCTTCGGTTCGTATTTCCAGATGATCCGTCCGCTATTGTTGAGATCGAGCGCGTAGACGTAGTTCGGGAACGGCGAGTGGACATACATGACGTCGCCGATCACCAGAGGCGCGCCTTCGTGACCGCGCAGAACGCCGGTCGAGAAGGTCCAGACCGGCCGCAGGTCCTTGACGTTGTCCTTGGTGATTTGGTTGAGGGTGCTGTAGCGATGATTGGCATAATCACCCGTCGGCATAACCCATTGGTTGGCATCCTTCTCGAGCTTCAGCAGCTCGTCATTGGCCGATGCAACCGAGATCATACCGCCGACAGCAATTGCTGCGATCGCGCAAATACTCGCTCTCATGGGCTCCTCCCTTTGCTACGTGACGCTCATCGCCGACGACGCGCAGCCCGCGCCTCGAGGCGCCTTGCGAGCCGGTCCAACATCAGAGCCGGCTCGACGCTAAGTCTAGGCCGAGAAACCTCTTTTCTGCTGTAGTACGAAAGTTGTAGAGGTGGCAGAAGCGCTTATCTTTTAGGCTTTCTTTCGGTTCTTGTCGGCGCAAGAATGGGTCGCGGACCACACCGAAGCGGGAGGAATATGATGGCAAAAATCAGCAAAGTCTGTGTCGGCGAAGCATTGGTCGGCGACGGCAATGAAGTCGCGCACATCGATCTCGTCATTGGGCCGCGCGGCTCGCCCGCCGAAGACACGTTCTGCCGCACGCTGACCAGCCAGCGCGAAGGCGTGAACGGGCTGCTCGCGCTCGTCGCCCCCAACCTGCCATGCAAGCCGAACACCGTGATGTTCAACAAGGTGACGATCAAGGGCGCAAAGCAAGCCGTGCAGATGTTCGGCCCCGCGCAACACGCGGTCGCCACGGCGGTGATGGACTGCGTCAAGGACGGCACCATCCCGGCCGCCGAGGCGGACGACCTCTTCGTTTCGGTCGGCGTCTTCATCCATTGGCAGGCAGAGGACGACAAGAAGATTCAGCAATTCAACTACGAGGCGACGAAGCTCGCCCTCAAGCGGGCGGTTGCCGGCGAGCCGACCGCGACCCAAGCCCTCCAGCAGTACGAGAAGGCCTCGCACCCCTTCGCCGCTCACTGATCGCGCGACAGCAGAACGGGCCGCGTCACGCCTCGAGCGGCGCGATGCGGCCCGTTTCATATTGCTGCTTGCTGGTTGTTTGCTGACACAGACAAGCGTGCTCTCCGATTCAGGCACGCACGCACCCACGCCCCGCGATCAGAGCGCCCCTCCAAGCACGCTCATCCGATGGAAGCGAGCCACTTGCGGCCGACCCGCCCCCGCCCCCGCCGTAGCAGTTCGGTCAGACGATCCTTGCGCAGGCGTAGCTATTGATCTCGGTGCCGACGGCGAACTCGACGATTTTCGGCTTGGCCCAACGCATGGTGCGTCTCCTCATCGTGGTACCGTCTCCGGCGGAGTGACGACCGGAGACGGTAACTTCGCGCCAATCATCGCGACGGCCAATAACTCTTTGGTAGTAGAGAGAAGCGGCGGCAGTAGAGAGGAGCGGCCGGTCAATCGAATGCGCTTGTAACCCGTGCCAAACTCGGTCACCGTTTGCGATGGGGGAACGCACTGGCAGGACGTCGCGAGATGGAGAAGATTCTCATCGCCGACGACCACCCCATGGTACGAGGGGCGTTGGCGCTCGCGGTCGAGGCGGCTTTCGGCAGAGCGGAAATCCTCGAAAGCGCCAGCCTCGACGAGCTCACCGAGCAACTCGAGAAGCTCGGCGCCGCGGATCTCGTGTTGCTCGATTTGCGAATGCCGGGCGTCGACGGCTTCAGCGGCCTTCTGCGATTGCGCTCGAATTTTCCCGAGACGCCGGTGGTGGTGATTTCGGCGCTGGAGGAGAGACGGCTTGTCGAGCAAGCGATTGCCCTCGGGGCCGCCGGCTTCATTCCGAAATCGACGCCGCGCCACGAGATCGTCGACGCTCTGCATCGGATCGCCGCCGGCGAAGTCTATGTTCCGCCGGATACCGAGATGGCCGCGGCGGCGACGAGTTCCACACCTGGCGTCGAACTCGTCGTCGCCCAGCGGCTCGCGACCTTGACGGCGCAACAACTCCGAGTTCTTCAACTGCTCGGCACTGGCAAGCTCAACAAGGAGATCGCCTACGAGCTCGATATCGCGGAGCCGACGGTGAAGGTCCATGTCTCGGCCATTCTGCAGAAGCTCAAGGTGTACAGCCGCACGCAAGCCGTCGTGCTCGCCGGCCGGCTGCTCTCGAGTGAGCCGCTGCGCGAAGCGGAGGCACGGCATGGGCTGGGTAACAACCTGGGACGCCACGAGCGGCAAACGAGTTGATCGCCGCGCCGCGGCGGGTCAGCCGTCGACCGGCTGAGCCGTGCCTCTCAGAAGCTGGACCATCAGCGATCGCAACTGCGCCGGCTTCACCGGCTTGTTGAGAACGCGGCAACCGTGCTGCCGCGCGATCTCCTGGACCTGCTTCGAGCGGTTGGCGGTCAGGATGATGCATGGCAGGTCCTTGCGGCAGGCGCGCGAGATCCGCGCGAGCTCGCTGACGCCGAGAGCGCCGTCGTCGAGGTGATAGTCGGCGATGATGAGGTCCGGCGCGCCGGGCAACGAGGGTAGCAGTTTCAGCGCCTGTTCGCCGGAGGTGGCAAGGCAGCTGCGGCAATCCCAGGCGCCAAGCAGTGCTGCCATCCCGGCGAGAATGCTGGGCTCGTTGTCGATGACCAAAACCAGTGTTTCGGATAGACGCTGCTCGAGCGTGGAGCGGGCCGAGATGCGCGGCAACGTCACCGCCGCGGCATAGCCGTAGGGCACTGTCACGAAGAACACCGAACCGCGACCCGACGTCGAGCGGACACCGACTGGAATGTCGAGCGTCTTGGCGATGCGCTTGGCGATGGCAAGGCCAAGTCCAATGCCGCGATCCTGCCGCACCGTGGCGTCGTGCAGCTGCCGGAACTCCTCGAAGATTTCCTCGAGCTTCTCCGCCGGGATGCCGCGACCGGTGTCCCACACTTCGATGCGCAATCCGCTGCGCGTCCGCCGGCAGCCGAGCAGGACGCGGCCGCTCGGCGTATAGCGGATCGCATTCGCGAGAAAATTCTGGACGATGCGGCGTAGCAGCCGAAGGTCGCTGCGCACGACGGAGCTGGCAGGCAGCGAGCGAAACCGCAGGCCACGCTCGCTCGCCAGCACGGTATATTCGGTGGTAAGCGGCGCTAGCAGCAAGTTGATCGGAAAATCCATGATCTCCGGCGAGACGGCGCCAGCGTCCAGCTTGGAGATGTCGAGCAGCGCGCCGAGCAGGTCCTCGACTGCGCCAAGCGACTCGTCGACATTGTCGATCATCGTTCGGTTGGCCGCGTCCTGGTCGCGTTCGCTTAGCGCCGAGACGAAGAGGCGCGCGGCATTAAGCGGCTGGAGCAGATCATGGCTGGCGGCGGCGAGGAACTTCGTCTTGCCGAGATTGGCCTGCTCAGCCTCGCTCTTGGCGACCTGCAGCGCGGCCAGGATCTCGCGCCGCTCGGCGATCTCCTGTTGCAACTTCTCGTTCACCACGGTGAGGGCGGCCGTGCGCTCCTCGACCCGGCGCTCCAGCGTCCCCTTCGCCTCCTTGAGCGCGGCCTCGATGCGGCGGCGTTCGGTGATGTCCTGCATCAGCGTGAAGAAGCCGAGAATCGCCCGATCGTCGCCGATATGGGGAACGAAGGTCGCCAGGCCATATGCGGGTACCGGTGCACCGGACGGCGTCAGCTCGACCTCGAAGGTCACCGTCTCGCCCGACAGCGCCCGCGCGATATAGCTTTTTCGCCGCTGGTAATACTCTGGCGTCAGTACTTCGGCCATGCGCCGGCCGATGATGCTGTCCTCACTCTGGCCAACCCATCGGCGATAGGGTTCGTTCACGAAGCGGTAGACCTCGCCGGCATCGACGTAGGAAATGAGCGCCGGCATCGCGTCGGTGATCAGGCGGATGCGCCGCTCGCCGTCGCGCAGCGCCTCCTCGATGCGCTTGCGCCGGGTGATGTCGTAGAACGTCAGAACGAAGCCGCCATCCGGCATTGGATTGCGTTGCGTCTCGAGAATCCGGCCGTCGAGCCAGCCGATCTCGAACTTGAGCGGCGTGCGATCGGGCGGTGCGAGCCGCTCGGCGAGTAGCCCGCCGACATAGTCGATGAAGTCACCGAAACGTGCCGCGCTGCCGGTGACCCGGCTCGGAAGATTGAAGAGGCGGACGAACTCGTTGTTCCAGGTGACCAAACCGAGATTGCAGTCATAAACTGCGACGCCTTGGAAGATGTTGTCGAGCGTCGCCTGCAGAACGCTGCTCTTCTCGGCGAGTTCCGTCTCGCGCTGCAGCGCCTCTCGTCGCTTCAGGTCTGAAATGTCTGTATAGATGCTGACGATACCGCCGTCGCTCGTCAGCTTCTCGTTGACATGCATCCAGCGCCCGTCGCTCAGGGCGTGCACCGAGGGGCCCTGCGGTTCGGCGTGCTGTTGCAGGCGTCGGCGGACCCATTCGTCGGGATCGTGATAGGCGTCGACCACCGCTTTGTGCTCGGCCGCGAGCCTGACGATCTCTCGGAATGGAATGCCGGCATGGATACGGTTCGAGATACCCGGCCAGAAAGTCAGGTAGCGCGGGTTGAACAGCACTAATCGATCCTGCGGATCGAACAGCGCGAAGCCCTCGCTCACCGCCTCGATCGCCGCCATCAGCCGCGTCTGCGCCGTCTCGAACTGCTCCTTCGCCGCAGCCACTTCATCATAGGACCGCTCGAGCTTGGACAGCGTCTGCTCGAGCTCCGTCGTCCGCTCGCGCACTTTCGTTTCGAGGACGATCGCCGTTTGGAACAGCGAGAAGGCGGAGCCCTGTTCTCGCGTTCGAGCGCGGCGATGCGCTCGTCGATATCGGACGTCGAGGCGGAGTCGAGGACGGTCGTCATGCCGCACCGATGGCGACGCCGGTGAAGGTCTGGTTGACGTGCATCGAGCCGAACTGCTCGCCGTAGGTGCAAAAGCCGATGACGCCGTTGCGCACGAAGAGTTCCGAGACCACTCCCTTGAGCTGCCGCTCCTCGATCTCGATGTTCCGCAGCACGCAATCGCAGCCGATGATGAGATCGGGCTCACCGACCTCGTTCTTGATGCGGGCGAAAAGGTCCTCGAGGTCATGCACGACGTCGACGCTCTTGGCGATGGTGAGCACCAGCCCCTCGTCAATGGCGCAGAAGAAGGTCAGGCTGTGGTCGGGATTGACCTTCTGGATCGCCCGTACATGATAGAGGCCGCCGACCCTGACCATCAGCGGGTGGGCGGCGAAAATCCGTGGCGACAGCGCTTCGCCGGCGAGGCCGACGATGCGCGCATACTCGAAGGCTGCCGGCTCGGCGTTGAGCTCGGTGACTATGCGTGCTCGAGGATTGGCGCCGGTGACCACCACCTTGCGCTCGGTGTTGAGGAAATGCTCGGTCTTGAAGACCGAGACGCGGCGCCGCGTGGCGATCAGCAGCAATGCCGCGGCATTGGTGACGAAGCGCCCGTCGAAGAGGATCCAGGTGCGGCGGAAATTGAGATCGTCGCCGGCCGAGCCGCCGACCAGCGGCGTGTCGCCGAGCGTCGTCGCGATGGCGCTGACGACCTGTTCTTCGCGCACCGAGAGGCCGTCGATCAGCAGCAAGGCAAAGCCCTTGGGAGGGACGGGGCAGTCGGGAAACGCGACGGCGGCAATGCGGTCGCGCTCGGCGGAGGCGGCGCGCGCCCGTTCGATCGTCGTCGACAGAGCGAAATTGTCGAGATCCTCGATCAGCGTCGCGGCGACGACGAAATCCTCGCGCGGGAAGCCGATGCCGCAGAGGCCGCCATTGATATAGCCAAAGGGCCCGATCTCGCCTGCGGTCGTGCAGCCAAAGACTGGCGTCGCGCCAAAATATTCGCGTGTTGCCGCGGCGATTGCGTCGGGGGACCGCCGATCAGGCGGTGGAGTTCCGCGATCGCCTGATGCGCGTCGGGCGCCTGCGATCCTCCGCGCAATGGTTGGCGTCTCGGCATCCGTCGCCTCGCCCCAGCTCAGATCCGCCGGGGCAGCGCTGTCCCGGTGGAATGCGAATTGAGCGATCGCATGCGAGCGTTGTCAATCTTGTTTCAACGGGCGCAGCTCGAGGGGCGGCGGGCGCGAGCGTCGACCGATCCCGCCAGAAGCCGCAGCTTTCTCGGGCGTTCAGGTCGGCCGCTTCAGCCGGAATCCTGTCGTCTCGCGATCCCAGGCGGCTGCCGTCACGCCGCGTTCGCGCAGCTTGAACTTCTGAATCTTGCCGTTTTCCGTGGTCGGCAATTCGCTGACGAATTCGACATAGCGGGGGACGGCGAAATAAGGCAAAAGCGGCTGGCAGAATTGGACCAGGTCGATCTCGCTCAGGCAGCTTCCGGCGATTCGCACGACCGCCGCCATGACCTCGTCCTCGGCCATTTCGGAGGGTACCGGGAATACGGCTGCGGTGGCGATCTCGGGATGGCTCAGGAGAACCTGCTCGACTTCGAATGACGAGATGTTCTCGCCGCGGCGGCGGATCGCGTCCTTCATGCGATCGACGAATTTGAAGTAGCCGTCGGCATCGCGGACCACCCGGTCACCGGTATGGAACCAGAGGTTCAGCCAAGCCTCGATCGTCTTCTCCGGCATCGCCCAGTAGCCGGTGGCAAAGGCGAATGGCTCGTTGGCGCGCAGGGTCAATTCGCCTGCCTCGCCGGCCGGCAGCTCGACATCGTCGGCGTCGACGACGCGCGCCGCGAAGCCGCGCTGGACCGGCCCCATGAATCCCGCGCGCTGGCGCTCGACCGTCGTGCCGATGACGAAATTGGTCTCCGTCGAGCCGTAACCGTCGAGCAGCCGCACGCCCGAGCGCGCCGCAAAGGCGGCGTGCAGGTGGCCGGGCACGCCCGGCGCCAGCGCGATGCGGACGGCATGACCGCGCTCTTCCGCCGTTGCCGGGCGCGACAGCAGGATCGGGACCATGGCGCCGAGAAGA
>WNFM01190290.1_pt2 | contig 11477 bp, 11 predicted proteins | sample 5400271 | NCBI WGS metagenome assembly WNFM01 (sample SAMN13153352, study PRJNA577476) | soil metagenome | isolation source: 60 cm saprolite on Douglas fir-dominated hillslope | place: USA:California | collected 2013-09-17 | reverse complement strand
GCTGCTGCAGCAGCCGGACCTGCTGCTGCTCGACGAGCCGACCAACCACCTGGACGCCGAGAGCGTGCTCTGGCTGGAGCAGCACCTGGAGAAGTACCCCGGCACTGTGGTGGCCGTCACCCACGACCGGTACTTCCTGGACAACGTGGCGGGCTGGATCCTCGAGCTCGACCGCGGCCATGCCTACCCGTACGAGGGCAATTACTCCACCTACCTGGAGACCAAGGCGGCCCGGCTCAAGGTGGAGGGCCAGAAGGACGCGAAGCGCCGCAGGCGGCTGGAAGACGAGCTGGAGTGGGTGCGCTCCAGCCCCCGGGCACGGCAGGCCAAGAGCCGTGCCCGGCTGCAGCGGTACGAGGAGATGGCGGCCGCGGCGGACGCCAACCGCAAGCTCGACTTCGAGGAGATCCAGATCCCGCCGGGCCCGCGCCTGGGCAGCCTGGTCGTTGAGGTCAGCGACGTGTCCAAGGGCTTCGGCGACCGGATGCTGATCGAGGACCTCAGCTTCAGCCTGCCGCCGAACGGGCTCGTCGGCGTCATCGGGCCGAACGGCGTGGGCAAGACCACGCTGTTCAAGATGATCGTGGGGGACGAGAAGCCGGACCACGGGTCGATCCGGATCGGCGAGACGGTCCGGATCGCCTACGTCGACCAGCTGCGGTCCGGGATCGACCCCGACAAGACCGTCTGGGAGGCGATCTCCGGGGGCGAGAGCTTCATCAGGGTCGGCCACACCGAGATACCCAGCCGCGCCTACGTGGCCGCGTTCGGCTTCAAGGGACCCGACCAGCAGAAGCCCGCCGGGCTCATGTCAGGCGGCGAGCGCGGCCGGGTCAACCTGGCGCTCACCCTGAAGCAGGGCGGCAACCTCCTGCTGCTCGACGAGCCCGCGAACGACCTGGACGTGGAGACGCTGTCGTCCCTGGAGAACGCGCTGCTCGAGTTCCCCGGCTGCGCGGTGATCACCAGCCACGACCGCTGGTTCCTCGACCGGATCGCGACGCACATCCTGGCCTGGGAGGGCGGGTCGCACTGGTTCTGGTTCGAGGGCAACTTCGAGGCGTACGAGAAGAACAAGATCGACCGCCTCGGCGCCGAGGCCGCGCGGCCGCACCGGGTTACCTACCGCAAGCTGACCCGCGACTGACCACGCTCATCGTCTGAGGAGCCTTAACGGATCGTCGGCGAGCCGGTTCGCCAGCGCCGGGCTCAGGCGGGGGTCAGGCCGAGGTCCGGGCCGCGCCCCGGCCGGGTCTCCTGGTTGACCAGGCTGTGGGCCGCCATCACCAGGTAGTCCCACAGCTGCGCGTCCAGAGCCTCGTCGAGGGCCAGCTCGTCGAGTGCGGTGCGCATGTGGCGCAGCCAGGCGTCGCGTTCTGCTTCTCCGATGGCGAAGCGCGCGTGCCGCATCCTCAGCCTGGGGTGGCCGCGCCGCTCGCTGTAGGTGCCCGGGCCGCCCCAGTACTGGATCAGGAACAGCCGCAGGTGCTCCTCGGCCAGGCCGAGATCCTGGCTGGGGTACACGGGCCTGAGCAGCGGATCCCGGGCGACCTCCTGATAGAACCTGCTCACCAGGCGGCGGAAGGTCTCCTCCCCGCCCACTGCCTCGTAGAAGCTCAGCTCGGTTGTCTCATTCATCGCTTGCACCAGGGTACGTGCCGGGGGAAGCGGCTGACGTCATCGGCCGTCAGGCGTCACCGGCCGTCAGGGCCCGAGTAGCCCGTCAGGGCCTAAGTGGTTCGTGGGGCCTGGCTGGCTGTTGGGGCCTGGCTGGCTGCCGGGCCCGCCGTGCGGCTGCTGCAGCGCGGACGCACCGCCCAGGGTCCCCTGGGCCGTCGCCGCACTGGGTGGAGCAGCGGCCGGGCTAGCGGGATAAGCCAAGGGGTGGACACCTGCCGGAACGCTGGCGCCGGCGCCCGATACGACTGCGGAACCGTCGGCTGCGCCGGTCGTGTCGAGCGCGGTCTTCAGCCGCTCCGTAAGCTCACGCTGGACCTCCCATTGCCGCAGCGGAACGGTCTTGGCCACGACCCGCAACAGCACGGCGTCGGTGTACAGCGTCTGAACGCCCCACACCTCGGGCTCCTCGAGGATGATCTCGTGCCAGGCCGGGTCCTGCCACATGGCGGCCGAGGTCCGCGCCATCACCTGGCGCACCTGCGAGATGTCGTGGCGGTACGGAACGGGAAAGTCGACCACCGCCCGGGCCCAGCCCTGGGACTTGTTGCCCGCCTTCGGGATGGTGCCATTGCGGATATGCCAGACGACGCCGTTGACGTCGCGGAGCCGGGTGGTCCGCAGGCTCACGGCCTCGACCGTTCCCGACGTGCCGCCGACGTCGATCACGTCACCCACCCCGTACTGGTCCTCGACCAGCATGAATATCCCGGCCAGGAAATCCTGAACGAGGTTCTGCGCGCCGAACCCGAGGGCGACGCCGAGGACTGCGGTGCTGGCCAGCAGGGGCGCCAGGTTGAGTCCCATGTCGCCGAGGATGATGACCGCCGCTATGCCGAAGATCGTCAGCGACGCCGCGTTGCTCAGGATGGAGCCGAGCGCGGTCGCCCGCTGCTGGCGCCGCTCGCCGAACAGCAGCCCGCGGGACCGGTCGGTGCCGTCGGGGCTGTCCTTCGTGGCGCGGGTCGTGATCTTGCGGATGGCCCGGTGCGCGGCGAGGCGGATGATCAGCGCGACCAGGATCACGAAGCCGATCCGGATGGCCTGATGAACCGGACCGGCGAAGAAGACCTTGGTCAGGTCCGCCGCCCTGGTGCTGTGCGTCAGGTCCCACATCAGGCGGCACGCGATCCCGGGGCCGGGCTTGCAGGCCGCCTCGAGCGAGCCGTCGGAGGACGGCGAGGCAGGTGCTCCGAGTCCCGCGGCGAGCATCCGGGGGTGCACAACGTCCTCCCTTCGGTGGGCAGCGCCTCCCATAGTCGCCGGCCCGGAGGACTGGACGATACGGACTTTGAGCACCCCAGCGCATCGTGGGCCGTCCCGGGCGCATCCGGCCGCGTCCGTTTCCGCCGGTCCCGCAAGCCCCAGACGCCCCGCCCCAAGGCCAGGACCACGGCATGACCGTGGTCTGCCGCCGACCCGACCGGCGGGTTTCATCCGCTGGCCGCCGCGCCCGATACTCTATTGGAGTTGGCGGACGGGCCATCAGGCAATCACACTGGTCACGGGTGCCCCCGACACTTAAGGACGGCGCACCTGCCCGGGAGGTGGGAGTGCGTCGGGTACTGCTGCTCAACATCACGTATGAGCCGCTCACCACGGTCGGCCTGCACCGTGCCGTGTGCCTGGTACTCGGCGAGAAGGCCGAGGTCGTGCACGACGACTCCGGGGGAGCGGTGTTGCGTTCGGCGTCGGTCATCCTGGCCACCCCATCGGTGATCAGGCTCCGCCGCTACATACGAGTGCCGCACCGCAGCCGCGTTCCGCTGACCAGGGCTGCGCTGATGCGCAGGGACAACTACCTCTGCGCGTACTGCGGAACCAAGGCCGAGACCATCGATCACGTGATCCCACGCAGCCGCGGCGGGGCGCATGCCTGGGAGAACTGCGTCGCGTCCTGCATGCGCTGCAACCATCGCAAGGCCGACCGGCTGATCGAGGAGCTCGGCTGGAGCCTGCCCTGCGTGCCCGTGGTGCCCCGCGGCGCGCACTGGCGGCTGATCGGAGCCGCCCACGACGGCGATCCGCAGTGGGCCGCCTACCTTACCGAGCCAAGCGCCGCCTAGTACGGCTGTCGGAGGGGCGGGCTGACGGCAGGCGGACTGCCGTGGCACTCAGTCAGAAAGCCCGGGTGTGGCGGTGCGTTCTGGGCGTCGGGAAATGACCGCGCGGTCGCCGCTGGCGGTGGTCAGCACCTGAATGCCCGGACCGAAGTGACGGCAGAGCACGTCGCCGCGCAGCACGCTCGCCGGTGGTCCGCTGGCGGCCGCGCGGCCGCCGTCGAGGAGCAGCAGCCGGTCAGCGAACTGGCCGGCCAGGGTCAGGTCGTGTACGGCTGACAGGATCGTGAGCGACCGCTCACGGCGAAGCTCGTCGACAAGCTCGAGCGCGTCCACGCGGCGGCCGAGGTCCAGCGCGCTGGTCGGCTCGTCGAGCAGGAGCACAGGCGCCTGCTGGGCGAGGGCTCGGGCCAGGACGAGCCGCTGCAGTTCGCCGCCGGACAGGGTTCGCAGCGCCCGTTCGGCCAGCGCGGACAGGGCCAGGCGGTCGATCAGCTCCGCGCAGACCCTCCGGTCCGCATCGGTCTCCACGCGCAGATAGCCGATGTGCGGGGTGCGGCCGAGCAGCACGTAGTCGCCGACCGTCATGTCCGGCGGCAGGTGCGGCCGCTGCGGCACGTAGGCGACAAGTCGGGCCAGCATCCTGCGCGACATCCCGGCGGCGGGCCGGCCGCAGACCTCGATGCGGCCGAGATGGCGGACCTGGCGTGCAACCGCCTGCAGCAGGGTCGTCTTGCCGGCGCCGTTCGGGCCGATAACGCCCAGCCACTCCCCGGCGGCCGCGCGCTCGGTGACTCCGTCCAGCGCGGCCACAGTGCCGTAGCGGACTCGCAGCGCCTCGACGCTGATCACGACAGATCCCTGCGGGCGCGCCGCGACCGCAGCACGAAGAGGAAGAACGGGGCTCCCGCGATCGCGGTGATCACCCCGATCGGTACCTCGGCCGGGGCCTGGACCGTCCTGGCCGCCACATCGGCGAGTACCAGGAACGCGGCGCCCCCGATCATCGAGACGGGCAGCACTATCCGGTAGCTCGCGCCGGCCGTGAGCCGCACCGTATGCGGAACGATGATCCCGACGAAGCCGATCAGCCCGCTCACCGCGACCGCCGCGGCCGTGCCCAGCGTCGCCGCGAGGACCACGGTGAGCCGCAGCCGGGCGATGTCCACGCCCAGGCTGCTCGCTTCGGTCTCGCCGACCCTGAGTACGTCGAGCAGCCGCCGGTGGGCGATCAGCAACCCGGCCGAGACGACGACGTACGGCAGGATCAGGGTGATGTCCGACCATGACGCCAGCGAGAGGTCGCCGAGGATCCACGAGTAGATCTGCGGCAGCGACTGCGTGTGCTCCTGCTGCAGATACTCCTGAATGGCGGTGAGCAGCGCGGCTACCGCGACGCCGGCCAGAACGATCGAAGCCGTGCCACCGCCGATGCCCGGGGACTGGCCGCCTCGGCCCGCGCCAGACCCCAGTCCGTACGTGATCGTGACCGCGCCGACGGCGCCCGCGAACGCGGCGGGCGGCAACAGGCCGGGGCTGAGACCGCCGACGATGATCAGTGTCGCGCCCAGGCCTGCCCCGGCCGCGACGCCGAGCAGGTAGGGGTCGGCCAGGGGGTTTCGGAAGACGCCCTGGTACGCGGCACCGCCACCGGCGAGCATGGCCCCGGCCAGCGCCCCGAGGATTACCCGCGGCAGCCTGATCTGCCAGACGATCGCCGTGTCGATCGGTGGCACGGAGAGGGCCGGGTGCCACGGCATGCGAACGAGCACGGCCTCGGCGACCGTCGTCAGGGGCAGGTCGGCCGGCCCGACCGATACGCCGACGATCAGCGCGACGGCCAGCGCCGCCAGCGCCACCCCGAGCGGACGACCCGGCCGTACCCGGCCCAGCGTCGTCGCCGGGACCAGGCCAGGCGGTGCCAGGTCAGGCGGTGCCAGGTCCGGCGGTGCCAGGTCAGGCTGGGCCGAGCACGCTGTCCCTGGCGCGGTGGCGGTGCGGGGCGGGGGCAGGGAGGCCGGGGCGGGCGGCAAGGGCTCGGGCACGTCCGCCGCCCGCCCGGGGACGGCCGCCGTCACCCGGCCCCCTGGGTGATGCTGGTTGCCACCGTGCGCAGCAGGTCGACGATCCGCGGGCCCCATCGGGAGGCGATGTCGTCGTTCAGCGAGATCACGTGGCCCAACTTCACCGCGGTCAGCCCCGACCAGCCAGGGCGCTTGGCCACGATGGCCGCGTTCTGCTGGCAGCACACGGTGTCGGCCAGGAGGGCCGCCAGGCGGCGACAGGGAGACCGCATGATCATCCTCCGTCGGGTCGTGGAGCACGAAGTGCGCCCGCTGCGACGCCGGGAGGCATCGGAACGAACCGCCCTTCCGCCGAGGACAGGTCGTTGGCGCGGGTCAGGCGTCCGGGCTCATCCCCCTGGGGCGACGAGCACGGTGCAGCAAGCACCGCCTCACGAACACCGGGGGGCATCACCGTTGCGGGACAGCGCCGGATTCGCACCGGCTTCGCTGGGCTCTGCGCCATCCTGGGCCAACCCAGGACACCGGTACCCTACCGCAGCCAGGGGCGGGTAAGGATGGACGCAGGTACATGCCGCACGGGAGTTCTCACCGAGCGTGGCCGCGAGTCGCCGTGGCGGCGGGTGCTGATGAAACATGCCAGGGACGCCGGGTATCGAGTTCCCGGCCATTCCGGAAGTCGACATCGAGGGCGTGGAGGTCTCCGCGGACATCGACCCCGAGGACATCATCCCGGTCTTCTGACGGGCAGTCACGGCGAGAGATCCCGGCCTTTCCGCATTGCGGTCACGGTCGGTCCGGGCATCGGCTTGCTCCTGAGCCGTCTCTGCGGGACTGTTTGATATGGCGCAGTATTGGAGCATGGCTGCGCCGCTGGACGCAAGGAGGGGTGCACTTGAATTGGTCCACCTATGTCGCCCTCGGGGACAGCCTCACGGCCGGAACAGGGGACGCCGGGCGGGACGGGCGTCCGGTCGGCTGGGCGCAGCGGCTCGCCGACATCCTGAGCGTCCGGACCGCTGTCCGGTGCAGGCTGACCAACCTGGCCGTGGACGGTGCCACCGTCGGCCAGGTCCTCAGCACGCAGCTGCCCGCGGCCGCCGCCGCCCGGCCTGACCTGGTCAGCGTGACTGTGGGCATGAACGATATCCGGGCCCGCGGGTTCGACGAGCTGAGCTTCAAGTCCGGCCTGGGGCAGCTGCTCGAGGGCCTGGCCGCGACCGAGGCCACGATCTTGACCAGCACGCTCCCCGACATCACGACCATCATGGCGCTGTCTCCGGAGATGGTCGACGTCGCGCGTGAGCGGATGCGGCTGGCCAGCGACATCATCCGCGAGCAGGCCGAGTCCTACGGCGCCGTCTGCCTGGACGCCTGGTCCCTGCCCGGCATCACCGACCCCGACCTGTATGGCCCTGACCGGGTGCACCCCAATAACCGCGGTCATCAGCTCATCGCGGCAGCCTTCGCCGACAAGCTGGCCCCGCGCTGGTCCCGCGTGCAGCCTGGCGGGTCAGCCGCCCGTTAGCCGCAGCTGCCCACGGCCTGGCTGCGGATCCACCTGTGGACGGACCGGTGGATAAACGGTGGATGGACGGGATACGCGGGGGATAACGGCAGGTGTCCTGTGGATGGCCAAAGAATCTTGAGATTGCTGGCCGAAAGCTCTTGTGCGGGCCCTCGGCCGCGCAGTAGAAAAGCACTCACCACCTCGCGCGGATACCGCTCCGGGGGAAGACCCCGGAGTTCCGGGGGAGACCCCGGAACGCAGGGAGAGTCCGGGAAGCCGGAATTCCCGGCGGGTATCGGTGCTAGTGGTCCGGTCGGCAGCGGACAGCAGCCGGGCAACCGGCAGCTGAGCGATCGGCGTGCTGGGCTGTGCGATCGAGCGAGGCCCCTCCATCTCATACATGGAGGGGCCTCGTCGTCGCTACCCATTGTGGCCCATTAGGGCACTCGCCGCATCCGCAAGCACCCGGTCGGTAACGGCGGCGAGACGAGCGTCTCGTCGCCGCGAGGCAGCCCCGGCCTGCGCGCCCCGGGTCGTCGCCTGGAGGTCGGCCGCGAGCGTGGCCTGTGGACCGTGATGTGGATGGAGTGGTGGATAAGGGCCGGTACGCAGGGGATAACGACAGCGTGTCCTGTGGATGGCCCAATAACCTTGAGATCGTCGGCCGAAGCCTGGTGGCTGTGGCGGCCAGGCCGGGCGACGCCCTTCCACCTCATACATGGAGGCCCTTCGTCCGTTGCGGCCGGGTTGAAAGTTGCCGCCGAATGGCGACATATGGCGAGGCTAGGGGCGGGCCGTCAGCGAATTGCGCACAACGCGTAACGCCATGGGCAATGGCGGACGATACTGAGACAGACGCCGGCGACGTGGGTACCCCCGAGCTCATGTCGCCGCGTCTTCCCCCCGTCGCCGCCGCGGAGTCGGCCATCCAGCCCCGCGCCCGGGCGACACCGCGCCTCGTGATCACGCCGCCGCGCCGCGTGCCGGCAGTACCCCGCGACCGCCCCGCCCGGTAGCGTTCGTCACATGACAGCTACCACAACGCCGGAGGGCGGCGGCACCGCCCGGCCGCCGCAGGCCCCGTTCGGCCGGATGCTCACCGCGATGATCACGCCGATGACCGGCGAGGGGGCGGTCGACTACGCCGGGGCGGCTCGGCTGGCCGAGTACCTGGTCACGGACATGCGTAATGACGGCCTGGTGATCAGCGGCACCACGGGCGAGTCGCCGACCACGAGCGACATGGAGAAGGACCGGCTGCTGCGCACCGTGGTCGAGGCCGTGGGGGACCGGGCCGCGGTCGTGGCCGGGGTCGGCACCAACGACACCGCGCATACCTGCAAGCTCGCCCGCCAGGCCGAGCAGGCCGGCGCGGCCGGGCTGCTCGTGGTCACGCCCTACTACAACAAGCCGCCGCAGCATGGTCTCGTGGCGCATTTCACCCGGGTCGCCGACGCGACCGGCCTGCCGGTGATGCTCTACGACATCCCGGGCCGGACCGGCACCCCGATCGCCACCGAGACCCTGGTGCAGGTCGCCGCGCACCCGCGGATCGTCGCGGTCAAGGACGCCAAGGGCGACCTCGGCGCGGGGTCCGTGGTGATGGTCAGCACCGACCTGGTCTTCTACTGCGGTGACGACATGCTCAACCTGCCCTGGCTGGCGGTCGGCGCGGCGGGCTTCGTCAGCGTGCACGGGCACGTCGTCGGCGACCGGCTGCACGAGATGATCGATTCCTACCTGGCCGGTGACGTGAGCACCGCCCTGGCCGTCCACCGCGAGCTGCTGCCGGTCTACACGGGCATGACCCGGATGCAGGGCACGATATCGACCAAGGCGGCGCTGGCCATGCTGGGGCTCCCCGGCGGCCCGGTGCGCCCGCCGCTGGCCGACGCGACGCCTGCGGAGGCGGAGCGTCTGCGCACGGACCTGGTGGCGGGCGGCGTGAAGCTCCGGTGAGCCACCCGCACCCAGAGCTCGGGCCGCCCCCGCCCCTCGCCCGCGACGGCCTGCGGATCGTCGCCCTGGGCGGGCTCGGCGAGATCGGCCGGAACATGACGGTCTTCGAGCACGCGGGCAGGCTGCTGATCGTGGACTGCGGCGTGCTGTTCCCCGAGCCCGACCAGCCGGGCGTCGACCTGATCCTGCCGGACTTCTCCTACCTCGAGGGCAGGCTGGAGCAGGTCGAGGCGGTCGTGCTCACGCACGCCCATGAGGATCACATCGGCGCTCTGCCGTACCTGCTGCGGCTGCGGCCCGACCTGCCCCTGGTCGGGTCCAGGCTGACGCTGGCGCTGGTGGCGAGCAAGCTCACCGAGCACCGGCTGACACCCGAGGCCCGCGAGGTTTCAGAAGGCACGAGGGGTGCGTTCGGGCCCTTCGACCTTGAATTCTTCGCGGTCAACCACTCCATTCCCGATGCGCTGGCGGTCGCCATCCGCACCCGCGCCGGCCTGGTGCTGCACACCGGGGACTTCAAGATGGACCAGCTTCCGCTGGACGGGCGGCTGACCGACCTGGGCGGCTTCGCGCGGCTCGGCGGCGAGGGCGTGGACCTGCTCATGGCGGACTCCACCAACGCCGAGATTCCCGGCATCGTGACCACCGAAACCGCGATCGGTCCCGTGCTGTCCGAGGTGTTCGACGCCGCGCAGCAGCGGATCATCGTCTCCTGCTTCGCCAGCCACGTGCACCGGGTACAGCAGGTGATGGACACCGCGGCCGCGCACGGGCGCAAGGTCGCGCTGGTCGGGCGGTCGATGGTGCGGAATATGGGCGTCGCGCGCGAGCTGGGCTACCTGCGGGTCCCGTCGGTTCGCGGCGGGCTGATCGTGGAGTTGCGGGACGCCGAGGAGATGCCGCCTGAGCGGATCGTCCTGATCTCCACCGGGTCGCAGGGCGAGCCGATGTCCGCGCTGGCCCGGATGGCCGGGCGCGATCACCCGATCCGGATCGCCGAGGGCGACACGGTGATTCTCGCCTCGTCGCTGGTGCCGGGGAACGAGACCGCGGTGTCCCGGATCATCAACGAGCTGACCCGCCTGGGCGCGCGGGTGGTGCACCGGGGCAACGCGCTGGTACACGTGGCCGAGCAATTTCATCCCGGTGCACGGCGAGTGGCGGCACCTGAAGGCGCACGCCGAGCTGGCCGCGCTGACCGGCGTGCCCGACGCGAACATCGTCATTGCCGAGGACGGGGTGGTCGTCGACCTGGTGGACGGCCAGGCCTCGGTCACGGGCAAGGTGCAGTGCGGTTACGTGTACGTCGACGGGCTGTCCGTGGGCGAGGTGACCGAGGCGTCGCTGAAGGACCGGCGGATCCTCGGCGAGGACGGCTTCGTGTCCGTGGTGATCGTGGTCGACTCCACGACCGGGAAGGTCGTCGCGGGCCCCGAGATCCACGCCCGGGGATCCGGGATCGATGACGCGGCGTTCGGGGAGGTCCGGCCGCGGATCGAGGACGCGCTGGCCCGGGCGGCCGCGGACGGGATTAGCGACTCCTACCAGCTGCAGCAGCTGGTCCGCAGGACGCTGGGGCGCTGGGTGAGCGACAACTACCGCCGCCGCCCGATGATCATCCCGGTGCTGCTCGAGGTCTAGGTTCGCTCGCGGAGCCGGAACCGCTGCAGCTTGCCGGTGCTGGTTCGCGGCAGCCCCGCCAGGAACTGCACGGCACGCGGGTACTTGTAGGGCGCGATCTGCCGCTTCACGTAGTCCTGCAGCTCGCTGGCCTTGGCCTCGTCACCGGTCGCGTCTTCCCGCAGCACCACGTACGCCTTGACGATCTGGCCGCGGGCCTCGTCGGGGACGCCGACCACGCCGCATTCGGCCACGTCCGGGTGACCGAGCAGGACCTCCTCGATCTCCGGGCCGGCGATGTTGTAGCCGGCGGAGATGATGATGTCGTCGCTGCGCGCCTGGTACCAGAAGTAGCCGTCGGCGTCGCGGATGTAGGTGTCGCCGGTGAGGTTCCACCCGTTCTGCACGTACGCCTGCTGCCGGTCGTCGGCCAGGTACCGGCAGCCGGTGGGGCCCTTGACCGCCAGCCGGCCCGGCTCACCGTCGCCGGCCGGCTTGCCGTCGTCGTTCAGGATCGCAGCCTCGTAGCCGGGGACGACCCGGCCGGTCGATCCCGGCCGGATCTCGTCGTCGGCGGAGGAGATGAAGATGTGCAGCATCTCGGTGCTGCCGATCCCGTCGATGATC
>WNFM01195504.1_pt4 | contig 11479 bp, 14 predicted proteins | sample 5400271 | NCBI WGS metagenome assembly WNFM01 (sample SAMN13153352, study PRJNA577476) | soil metagenome | isolation source: 60 cm saprolite on Douglas fir-dominated hillslope | place: USA:California | collected 2013-09-17 | reverse complement strand
GGCCGCTCCCGTTGCCTCGACGGCCGACTCCACCACGACTTGAACGAGCTGTGCGGGATCGTGCGTGGCACCGAGCGCCTCGCCGAACCGCGTGGTCGCCTCCCGAACCCGGCTGCGCTCGGTTTCCAACTCTGCGAGGCGAAGCTCGAGTGTGGCGGCCATCCGGTTGAACGCATTGCTCAACTGGGCGAACTCGTCACGACCGCGAACGTCGACACGCCCGCCGAGCCTGCCTTGCGCGATCGCGTTTGCGGCGTCGACCAGACGTGCGAGCGTGCGCACGATCGAGTGTCCAAGGAGATACGTCGCGATGCCGAACAGCACGAGCGAGGCGAGCAGCGCCACGAGGATCGTCCGCTCGGACGCGCGCGCGGCCGCATCGATGCGGTGCTGCGGTGTGAGCGCGGCAAGCGCGACGCCTCCGGGCAGCTTGGCGGTCTCGAGACCGCGGTACTCGATCGGTCCAACACGCACGCGCGCCGCGCGTCCCGCTGTGAGGTCGAGCTTGCCGCTTGCTCCCGCGACGACGCGCGTCCCGCGCACGACGACAAGCCGGTCGCCGTGCTCGAGCCCGCCGGCGAGCGCCTGCAGCGTCAGCTCGTTCAGAGGCACGGAGACGGAGATCCGGCCGAGCAGGCGGCCGCGGTAGACGACCGAAACGGAGCGCGACCCGTTACCGAGATGGGCGCCCGGCACGCGGGACAGGATCTCCTTGATCGTGCGCTGGTCATGGCCGCGCAGCGCCCGCTGCAGCTTCGGCTCGGCCGCGAGCTGCTGGGCGGCGAGCCCGGCGGCGTCGAGCCTGGCCGCGTACCCCGCGACGGCCCCCCGAAGCCCGGCCTGGAGCGCGGCATCGGCGCGGCGGGTCTCGCTCCGCTTGGCGAGCGAGTCGTAGCCGTAAAACGCGATCGCAAGCGGCAGCAGCGCAAGGAGCGCAAACCAGAGAACCAGCTTGAACTTGAAGCTTCCCATTGGCGGCTAAAGGCCTGACTGGATTGTGCCGATAGGCCCTGTGCAGTCGTTGTCGGTCAAACAGGGGGAAACCATGAGGCTTTCCTGGGGGCAGACGGTTGCGGGCGGACTCACATTGGCTGTAGTGGCAGGACTTCTGCTGCTTCCAGGCCGGCTCCTCCGGTCTGACCCGTCCGTGCAGGCGGCGCCTCCGCTCGTGATCCACCACCTTCAGCCGGACCGGCCGAAGTCCTCCGCCGTAGCCATCCAGGCGGCGTCCCGGGTGACCCACGTCGCGCCGACTCGCACGGTCGCTCACGTCATCCCGGCCCGGAGGCTGCTGCAGACACACCGCTCGGCCGTGATCAGCAAGCTCGCGCCCACCGCCCCGCTCGTCAAGGCACGGGTGCTCGCCGCCGTCGCCATGCAGCGTCACACGGTGAAGCCCGCGTCGCCGACGGCGAAGACCATCGCTGCGCTCGCCGCAAGTCTCAGCAAGAAGTAACGAGACCGGGCAATATATGGGCGCATGCCGCGCCCTAGTATCTCCCGTCGCCTCGGTCCCGTCGGCGTCGCTCTGACGTTGTTCGACGTCTGGCGCCGGCTGCCGCCGAAGCAGCGCAAGTGGGTCCTCAAACAGGCCCGCGAGCACGGCCCGCGCATCGCCAAGCAGGCGCTCGACGCGCAGGCGAAGCGCCGCAAGCGCTAACGCCGCTCGTTGAGCAGCTCGACATCTTGAAGGTGATGGACGGGCAGGACATAGCCCGTGTGAGCGTTGAGCTGTAGTTCGCGCGACAGACACCGGACACTCTCATCTTCGATCACCCCTGTTGCGCGCAACCCGCCGGCCGTGAACGCGTAGGGCGCGTTCCAGAGCATCTCGACATCGCCATCGTCGGACTGCCGCACGACGTGCACATCGACTTCGCGACCGTCGGCATGCCCGTAGACGAATGCGGATGGCTGCTCCAACGGTGAAGACCACGCGTCGTCACGGATCCACCGGACTTCGTCGTCCCACGCGTACTTGAAGACAAAGCCGAGCTCGACGAGGCAGAGGCGCAGCCGCTCGAGATCCCCTACGTCAACAAGAAGGTCGACGTCGTGATGGGGCCGTGTCTGACGACCGACAAGCGCATCGACGCCCCAGCCGCCCATCAGCCACACGGGAGCGCCGGCCGCAGTTAAGGCGCGGTACAGGGAGATCACATCGGCGGCGCGCATCCGCGGGACTCTAAGGGCACAACACCTCTCGCCTCCGCCGGGCCTGGCAAAGTGTCTGACACCAAGTCGGCGGCAACCCACGTGCCAGCGATCACCGGTGTCAGACACCAGTTGAGTCGCTCGGGAGCGTTCGAAAGTGTCCCCCGGAGGGGTCGCGGCCATCTTCTGATTCCTCCTGACCGCGCTGTGTCTTACCCTCGTGCTGCGGCGCGGTAGGTGGGGATGAGCCGGGGGTAAGCGCGGCGGGCTGCGCCAGTGCTCGCCAATGCACCCTGACGCATGGCAGGGCATGCGCGAGCGAAACGCGGTAGGACCCACAGATGACGGCCTCAGAGAGATGGAGAAAGGGCCCCGGTACTCCACATCGCCGATGACCAACACGTGTGAACAGAACAGCGAGTTCGTCCGTCGGCATTACGAGAAGCTGCGGTCAGGCGATTGGAAGGCCGCTGCCGAGGACTACGCGGAGGACGCGGCGAACTTCGGACGCCCTGTTGGGCGCGCGGGATATTTGCGCGTGTTCGAGGACATCTACACGACCTTCCCGGACTGGGACATGGAGATCGAGGATATGGCCGCCGAGGGAGACAACGTCATCGTGCGCTGCCGAGTAAGCGGGACACACCTCGGCGTGGGTCACCTTCCGGTAAACGGCGGCAGGCTCGTCGGCGTCGATCCCACCGGCAAGCGCTTCGAGGTGCAGCACATCCACTGGCACACCCTCCGCGACGGCCGGTTCGCCGATCACTACGCTGTCCGGGACGATCTCGGGATGATGTCGCAACTCGGCTTCTGAGCCACCCGACTCGGGTATCAATCACGCCACTCGGAGCGGTCGGACTTTCGATATGAACGCCATCGACTCTGACATGAACGACGACGCCGAGCTCCGCAAATGTCTCGACCTTTCGAGGACACCTCACGAGCGCAACGTGCCTCGCCTGCGCGAGCGTCCTGACGCCGGAGGCCTCGCGGTGGTTCGCGCCCGCTAGATCGTGAGCGCGTCGCGCACGATGCGGTCTTGTTCGATCAGGTGCGCTGTCGGATAGCCCTCGGACGGACTTGCGCGCCATGGGCGGCCGACGAAGCGCACCGACAAGTCGCCGGTCGCCTCTTCGAGCCGGTGGCGGATCGAGCGCCACGGTCCCATGTTCTGCGGCTCTTCCTGCACCCACACCACCTCGTCGAGCGACGGGTACGACTCGACAAGCGCACGCGCCTGCTCGATCGGGAACGGATATAGCTGCTCGATGCGCGCGACCGCGACCGACTCGGCCGCCGCACGCGCCTCGTGGCCGACGACGTCGTAGTAGATCTTGCCGGCGCAGAGAACTAGGCGCCGCACGTTGCCCTTATCCGCACGCGGGTCGTCGATCACCGGGCGAAAGCCGCCGTCGGCCAGCTCTGCGAGCGTCGACGCCGCGTCCTTGAGGCGCAGCAGGCCCTTGGGCGTAACGACGACGAGCGGCCGCGCCGTTGCGTCGAGTGCCTGGCGACGAAGCAGATGGAAGTACTGCGCGGCCGTGGTCGCGTTCACGATGCGGAGGTTCTCCTGCGCCGCAAGCTGCAGGAACCGCTCGAGCCGCGCGCTGGAGTGCTCGGGGCCGTTGCCTTCGTAGCCGTGCGGCAGCAGGAGCGTCAGGCGTGACGTCTCGCGCCACTTCGACAGCGCCGAGGAGATGAACTGGTCGATCACGATCTGCGCGCCGTTCGCGAAGTCACCGTATTGCGCTTCCCAGAGGACGAGCGCCTCGGGCGCCGCGGCCGAGTAGCCGTACTCGAAGCCGACGCACGCGTACTCGGAGAGCGGCGAGTTGTAGACCTCGAACGACGCGGTCGCGTCCTCGAGATGTTGCATCGGCGTGTAGGTCTCTCCGGTGTGCACATCGTGCAGCACGAGGTGGCGCTGCGAGAACGTGCCGCGCTGCGAGTCCTGGCCGGTCAGACGGATCGGGATCCCGTCGACGAGCAATGACGCGAACGCGAGCGACTCGGCCTGCCCCCAGTCGATGCCGCCCTGCTCGAGCGCGGTGCGCCGGCGCTCGAGCTGCTTCGCGAGCTTCGGATGCACGGTGAAGTCCTCCGGCGTGCGCAGCAGCTCGTCGGTGAGCGCCGAGAGCACATCCGCGGCGACCGCCGTCACGGGGTCGGCCGTCGTCGAGCGCGGGATCGCGCCGTCGTGCTCGACCTTCGCATCGCTGCCGAACGACGCCTTCAGGCGTTCGTGCGCAGCGGCGAGCATCGAGGTCACCTCCGAGACGAACGCCTCCGCCTCTTCGTGTGTAAGAACACCCTCGTCGATCAACTGCTCCTCGTACAGCTCGCGCACGCTCGGGTGGGTGTTGATCTGCTCCACCATCAGCGGCTGCGTGTACGCGGCTTCGTCCTGCTCGTTATGGCCGAAGCGCCGATAGCCGACGAGATCGATCACGACGTCCTGGCCGAAACGACGCCGGTACGCCATCGACAAACGGGTCGCAGCGATCGACGCCTCGGGATCGTCGGCGTTGACGTGGATGATCGGCACGTCGAACCCCTTCGCGAGGTCCGACGAGTACCGCGTCGAGCGTCCCTCGTTCGGATCGGTCGTGAACCCGATCTGGTTGTTCGTGATCAGGTGCAGCGTGCCGCCCGTCGAGTAGCCCTCGAGGTCGTGCAGGTTGAAGGTCTCGGCAACGATGCCCTGTCCGGCGAATGCCGCGTCGCCGTGCAGCAGCACAGCGAGCGCGACCGACGGGTCGTGCGCGCCGTTGCGCGTCGAGCGATCGGTCTGCTCGGCGCGCGTGCGCCCTTCGACAACCGGGTCGACAGCCTCGAGATGGCTCGGATTCGCGACGAGGCGCACACCGACCTTGCCATTCGCGGTCGTGCGCGTACCGTGCGCGGCGAGGTGGTACTTGACGTCACCCGTCCCGCCTTCGGGGTCGGCTGCGACTGCTTCGATCGTCCGCTCGCCTTCGAACTCGCGCAGGATGTACTCGTACGGCATGCCGATCGTGTGCGCGAGCACGTTGAGGCGGCCGCGGTGCGCCATCCCCATCACGACCTCGTGCGCGCCGGCCTCGGATGCGAGCTCGATCGTCTCGTCGAGCATCGGGATCATCACGTCGAGCCCTTCGACCGAGAACTGCTTCTGGCCGAGGAACCGCTTGCGCAGGAAGCGCTCCATCCCCTCCACCTCGCAGAGCCGGCGGAAGAGCAGCTTCTTCTCGTCGGCGCTCAGCGGCTGCCGGTAGCGGCCGGACTCGATCGCCTGCCGCAGCCACACACGCTGCTGGTGGTCGGAGAGGTGCTCGAGCTCGTACGCGATCGTGCTCGAGTAGGTCTCGCCGAGCCTGGGCAGCACCTCGAGCAGCGTCTCGCCCGGCACGTGGACGCGGAGGTACGACGCCGGGATGCGCGCCTGCAACTCGGGAGTGAGCTTCGGTTCGAGGCGCATCGGCTCGAGCGACGGGTCGCCGACCGGCTCGGAGCCGAGCGGGTCGAGCCGCGCCGCGAGGTGACCGTGCGTGCGGTGCGCCTTGACGAGCGCCATCGCCGCCGCGACGCCGCCGAGCAGCTGCGCGTCGGGACTTTGTGATGAGTCATCACTTGTTGGTTCCGGGGCCGGCGGCGGTGCCGGAGGCGCTTCGGTGTGCCCATTGGCGCCGTTCCCGGGCGCCTGCGGCAGCTGCTCGAGCAGCCGGGCGATCCCGGGGTGCGTCGCAACGAGCTCGGAGTCGCCGCTCTCGAAGAGCGCGCGCCACTCCGACGGGACCGCTTCGGGATTCTCGAGGTAGTCGTCGAGCAGGGCGCGCGCGTAGCCGGCGTTCAGCCCGTCGACGTCGTGCGTGCTCATCCCTGTGTTGTACCAGGGCAGTGCCGCTTGTCCTCCGGAAGAAGCCGCTAGTAGAGCGGGTGGTGCGTGAGGATCTGCAGCGTCGCGCCGACGATGAAGCAGATCCCGATCGTCGCATAGGCGACCGGGATCAACTTGGGCTGCTCGCGGCTCATCACGGTCGCGATGAGCGCGAGGATCAGCGCCGCCGGCGCCAGGCGGAAGGGCCGGTAGAGAAGCTCCAGGCCACCGAGGAAGATCGCAATCGTTGCGAGCAGCCCAGCGACCGCCTCCGAGGGCGGCGTGCGATCACGATACGACGTCGTCACGGCGCGACTCTATCGCGACGTACGCGCTCCGCGCGGACGGTGTCGCGTGTCCCGTGTGGACCGCCGCGGCGCGGCCGTGGGCCGGCCGGCTTCTGCCACGGCCGCCACACCGAGTAATCCTGCGGATCGACGCCGGGCTCGGGCTCGGCGCGGATCGCGTACCAGACGACCAGCGCGAGATACACGATCGGGATCTTCAGGATCAACATCATGAAGACGAGCTCCCAGGCTCCTCTCGACATCGATCGATTGTACGCCAGGTCGTCACAAAACCGTCAGACGGATACAGCAGGTTTCGAGAAGACATTTCCGATGCCGTCGGTAAAGTCGCCGACATGACCGATTGAGCAGCAATCCGGTCGTACACCGAGAGAGCAAACGAGAGGACTGTATGACCGGGCTTGCACGCTTGATTCTTCGTCGCCGGAAGGCCGTCGTCGCCATCTGGTTCGTCCTGACAGTTATCGGCGCGGCGTCAGCCGGCCAGATCAAGTGGTTCGAGTCGTTCTCGATCCCGGGCTACTCGGCCTACGAGGCGAACCAGCGCACGCTGAAGGACTTCGGCAGTGGTCTCAACACGCCGCTCGTCGCGGTCGTGACGACGAAGGGCGACGTGACCCAGACGCCCGGCGTCAAGCAGGCGCTAGAGGCAGCAATCGCGGCGAATCCCCACGCGCGCTCGAGCTCCTTCTTCTCCACCGGCAGCAGCGCGTACGTCTCGAAGGACAAGCACACGACGTTCGCGGAGATCTACCGGCCCGGCACTCCCGGCTTCGGCACCGCCACCGGTGAGAAAGAGACGCGTGCCGCGTTGAGCAAGGCCGCGCCAGCGGGCGCGACCGTTCACGTGACCGGCGACGATCCGCTGAACAGTGCAGCCAACAAAGGCAGCAACTCCGGACCGTCGATCCTCGGCGAGACACTGATCGGCGGCCTCGGCGCGCTGATCATCCTGCTCTTCGTGTTCGGCACGCTGCCCGCAATCGCGATGCCGCTACTCACCGCAATCGCGTCGATCCTGAACACGTTCACGCTGGTCTTCCTGCTGACGCAGATCACTGACGTGTCGATCATCGTGCAGTTCCTGATCGCGCTCGTCGGGCTGGGCGTCTCGATCGACTACGCGCTCTTGATCATCTTCCGCTTCCGCGAGGAACTGCGACATGGTAAGTCGACCGACGACGCGATCATCGCGACGATGCAGCACGCAGGCCGGTCGGTGATCGTCTCGGGCTCGACCGTCGCGGTCGGTCTCCTGAGCATGGTGCTCCTCCCGCTGCCGTTCATCCGCTCCATCGGCATCGGCGGCATGTTGATCCCCGCCGTGTCGGTGCTGGCGTCGATCACGCTGCTGCCGTCGATGCTCGCCATGCTCGGGCCGCGCATCAACCGTGGGCGCGTGATGCCGAAACGGCTCGTCGAGGGTAGCGACCAGGCAAGCGGGTTCTGGGCCTGGTGGTCGCGTCTCGTGACGAACCACGCCGCGTTGACCGGCGCGATCGGAGTCGTGATCGTCGCGGCGCTGCTCGTGCCCGGCGTGCAGCTGAACCCCAGCGAGTCGCAGGCGAAGGACCGCCCCGGTGGCGGCGACGCGATCGCCGGGCGCGCCGCGCTGACGAGCGCCGGCATTTCGGCCGGCGTGTACAAGCCGTTCGACATCCTCGTCGAGGGCCAAGTGACAAAGCCTGCGCTCGATCAGATCGCGAGCGCCGTCGCCAAGGACCCCGGCGTCGCAGGCGCGGTGGCGCCGGCTGCCTGGCAGCACGGCAACGCCGCGGTCGTCGAAGCGATCTCGGCTCACGACGGCGCGGCGCCGGCGACGAAGACGACGATCTCACGCCTCCAGCACGACGTGCTGCCGAAGCTCGCGCAGGACACGAACCTCCGCGTCACGCTCGGCGGCGGCGCGGCAGCGGATCAGGACTTCGTGCACGCGGTGTACGGCAACTTCCCGTACGTCCTGTTGTTCGTCGTGCTCCTGACTTACATCCTGCTGGCGCGCGCGTTCCGCTCGCTGATCCTGCCGCTGAAGGCGGTGATTCTCAACCTTGTCTCGCTCGGAGCCGCGTACGGGATCATCGTCTTCATCTTCCAGTGGGGGCACGGCGCCCACGCGATCTGGAACGTGCCGTCGACGAACTCGATCATCCCGTGGATCCCATTGATGATCTTCGCGTTCCTCTACGGCCTATCGATGGACTACGAGGTCTTCATGCTCACGCGGATCCGCGAGGAGTACGACATCACCGGCAACACGTCGCAGGCCATCGCGCTCGGGCTCTCGCGCACGGGCAAGCTCGTGACGAGCGCCGCCCTCGTGCTCTGCCTCGCGTTCTTTGTGCTTTCGACCGGGCCGGGGACGGACATCAAGCAGTTTGGCATCGGGCTCTCGGCCGGCGTGATCTTCGACGCGACCGTGATCCGCGCGTTGCTCGTGCCGTCGCTGATGTCGTTGCTCGGGAAGTGGAACTGGTACTTCCCGCCGTGGGCGGCGCGCCTCTTGCGCGCGTAGTGCCTAGAAGAGCATGTAGCCGGCGATCGCGAGGGCGGTCGGCGGCTGCACGCTCTCCGAGAGGAGCAACAAGCCGGGGACGGGATCGAGGCGAAGGCCTGCCGCGAGCGCGACTTCGACGAGCGCGCGAGACGAGCCCGGAATCCGGACTCGCACTTCTCCCACCGCGCGCGAGAGCTCGGCCGCCAGGGCGCGGGCTGCTGCGGCAGCGGTCAGACCGGCGACCGGGCCGATCGCCCCGCCGGGGAAGACGTACGTGTACGCGTCCGGCCAGGTCGTGCGCTGCGCGAACTGCTCCCAGTAGGCGTGGTCGATCGCCCGGTTGAAGCCGTAGGCGGCCAGGTCGATCGCCTGGACGTCGGCACCCTCGGGTCGCAGGTCGCTGCCGTTACCTTCGGGACTGCCGGCGAAGGTGAGGATCGGGGTCGCCGGAATCAGCCCGCGGCGCCCGTAGAGCGCGTTGGAGACGGGCTGTATAGCATCGGTGATCGTGCGACGCCGAGGCGCCGCGCCCCAGACCGCGTCGAGCAGCGCCGGTCCGACCCCACGGCCCTGCGTGGCCTCGCCGACGAAGAGCGAGGCGAGGAACCAATCGTCGTCGCGCTGCCACGACGCACCGAACCCAATCAGCCGGCCGTCGTCTTCCGCCACGACGGACGTCCCGGTCTCGAGAACATGCCACTGCTGGTTCTCGAACACCTCGCGCGGCGGACCAGGCGGCTCGAAGCCGTGTCGAGCGAAGACGCCGTTGATCGCCGCGACGAACAGCGCGTGGAGCGCCGGCAGGTCGGTCGCGGTCGTGGGGCGAAGCTCCACGACCGTGACGATAGGTCAGAACAGCCTGAGGATCACGAAACTGAACGCCGCGACGAGAAGCCACAATGCGGCGAGCGCGACTAGGACGACGATCAGCCAGCGCGGCATCGAGGCCTCTTAACCAGGTCCGATCGTGACGTTGACGACGCTCGTACCAGCGAATGGAACGCCGCCGATCGCTCCGACGTAGGTGGCGTGCCCGGTGAAGGTGGCGTACCCCGAGCCGACGCCGCCTCCGGTCTGCCAGGCCGCGCCCGTCACGCAGTACGCAGCACCCTGGAAGTCGCAGCCGTGTGCGGCGATGCCGACGCTCGTGATCCAGCCGTTGACCTTGCAGTAGCTCACGACGAGGTAGTGGCGAGCATACGAGAGGTACGGGATGCCGAACGATTCCGACGCGCTCTGGGACGTACAGCCGGTGTAGCCGTTGCCGCCGCCGTCACAGGGGCCGCCGCAGATGACCGGCGGCGGAGTCTTCGCGGTCGCGGCCGCAGGAACGGCGAGCGCGGCGAGCACGCCGACCATGAGAAGTGCCTTGCGCACGAGCTTCTCCTTTCGTTGTCTTTGACGACAACGGTAGAGAGCACGAACGCGCGTGTCTGTGCCGGCTTCGTGCCGATAGCGTGACACCGTGGCCGGACCACACCAGTGGCGGTGAGGGACATGTCCGACCTGGACGAGATTTGGGGGCGCGGTTCCTCGAGCTAGAGCTCTGAAAGCTGGTCGCGGATCGCGTCGAAGTCCGGGTCATCGGCCGCGAGCGAACGGTACGAGCCGTCCAGCTCGATCGAGCGACGCAGGTGCGCCACCGCCTCCTCGCCGCGCCCGGCCAACGACTCGTAACACGCGAGGTTGTAGAGCAGCATCGGGTGCTCCTTGCCGGCAACTACCGCGCGGAGCGCGTCGGCAGCGGCACCGGGGTCGCCCCGCTCGTAGTGCACGTGCGCGCGCCGCTGCGCGTCCCAGTCGGCCCAGATCCCCGTCAACCGCCGCAGCTCGACGATCGGCTCGGGGTGATCCTCGACGCGGAGATCGCAGATGCGATCGATCCCCTCGCGCGACTCGGCACGGCCGCCCGCGCGCTCGACGATCAGCGCCGCCGACTGCTGACCGCGCTTGTCGCCACCCGCGGCCTGGCCGGCCTCGAGGGCCGCAACGAGCCGTTCGACAAGCGTGCCGATGGTCTCGGTGTAGGCGCGTGCCATCTCGTCGACGACCGTCGCGCCGGCGAGGATGTTGCCCTGGACCGCGAAGCCGGGCCCGAGGCGGTGCCCGGCCCAGTCGAGGCACTCCTTTCCCGTGAACGCGGCGGAGCGTCCATCCGCAGTGACGACCCCGAGCTGGCGCGTCTCGCGTCCGGCGTCGTCGGCGAGCACCGTCTCGAGCGCGTCCTCGGGCGTCGCGCCCCGCTGCAGCTCTTCGAGCGCCAGCCGCCCGTAGACGGCGACGCCGGCGGCCTGCGTCGCGACCGCGCCGACACCCGCCCACGCCCACGGCACCACCGACCCGACCGAGAAGTACTTCGACTGCACGGCACACCCGACCTCGCCGGTCTCGAGATCGGCCGCCACGATGGAGAAGGTCGACTTACGCGGTGTGTCGCTCACGGTAGGCCGCAACCTTCGCACGGTTGCCGCACGATTGCATCGAGCACCACGCGCGCGAGCGGTTTTTCGCTGTGTCGAGGAACGCGTACTTGCAATCCTCCGCGCGGCACGCCTTCATGCGGTCCCAGGTGCCGTCTGCCATTCCTGCGGACACCTCGGCGAGGATGCTGCCGAGCGCGCCCCGCACGCCTGCGGCGGACGGCTCGGCATGGGCGACGCCGTC
>WNFM01022729.1_pt1 | contig 11480 bp, 15 predicted proteins | sample 5400271 | NCBI WGS metagenome assembly WNFM01 (sample SAMN13153352, study PRJNA577476) | soil metagenome | isolation source: 60 cm saprolite on Douglas fir-dominated hillslope | place: USA:California | collected 2013-09-17 | reverse complement strand
AGCACGACGGCGATGATGGCAATGATCTCAATCATGTAATTCTCCTTAAGCCGTAGAATGTCAGCGAGGCCGCTCAGCGCCGAAAGGGCAATAAGGTGCGCAAACTTCCGTCGCGCAACCACAGCCCGCCCCACGCCATCAGCCCGAGATAGAACCCGAACAGGATGTGCGTAAACAACGGACTGCCGATCCGCACATGCGATGCCATCGCGCCGCCGAGATATCCGGTCAAGAGGATCGCACCGACGAACGAGGTCGGCGGGATCGCATAGAGAACCGTGCAGACGATCGAGATGACACCCAGGCTTCGCGCCAGAGTTTCGCTCGAACCATAGCCGATCCGGTCCATCGTTTCCGTGACAACCGGCCATGGCACCAGCTTGATGGCGCCGTCGAACAGCATGAACAGAATGACGAGACCGCTGAGAACGCGGCCCAACCAGAGCGCGGGTTTCGAGACTGGCGCTGTCTGCGCAAGCGTCGGCATGGCTGTCTCCCGAGGGAATTGGTGATCCATGCCTTTAAGACGATCGACATGGGGGCGGGACGACAGGAGGAACGAAAAATTTTTGATAGTTTCGACAGGCCGGCGCGCCTCTTCCCTTCTCCCCTTGTGGGAGAAGGTGGCTGCGATGCGGCGCATCGCAGCCGGATGAGGGGTCTGCGTCCGCGGAAAGAAACCCCTCACCCGCCTTCGATGCTTCGCATCTCAGGCACCCTCTCCCGCAAGGGGAGAGGGTGGAACTGCGCAAGGGGAGAGGGGAGGGATGAGCGCTACTTCGCCTTGGCGCCGCGCGGCTGGCTGTCGCGCATCAGGCGATCGAGATGCATCCGGATGTGGGCGGCTTCGGCGGACGTAGTCGCCAGCGCGATCGCCCGGTCGAACGCGACACGCGCTTCGTCATTGCGGCCAAGCTGCATCAGGAACGCGCCGCGCACGCCGAAGAAGTGAAAATAGTTCGAGAGCCGTTCGCCTAACGGCTCGATCATCTCAAGTGCGGCCTGCGGCCCGCGCACCTTGGACACCGCGACCGCGCGGTTGAGCGTCACCACCGGCGAGGGCTGCATCAGTTCGAGCGCGCCATAGAGCAGATCGATTTGGGCCCAGTCGGTGTCTTCGGGTTTTGCTGCGCGGGCATGCAAGGCGGCGATCGCGGCCTGGATCTGATAAGGCCCGCTGCGGCGGTGGCGCATCGCCTTGTCGATCAGCGCCAGCCCCTCCGCGATCATCTTCTGATTCCACCGCGAGCGGTCCTGATCGTCGAGCAACACCAGCGCGCCGGCAGCATCGAAACGTGCCGGAGCGCGGGCGTGCTGCAGCAACAATAGCGCCGTCAGCCCCATGATTTCGGCCTCGCTCTGGAACAGCCGCAGCAACAACCGCGCCAGCCGGATCGCTTCCTCGCACAAGGGCGCGCGGGCCTCGGCGGTGTCTCCGCTCGAAGAATAGCCTTCGTTGAAAATCAGGTAGATCATCGCAGCGACCGCCGAGAGCCGTTCGGTGCGCTCCACCGCGCCGGGCGTCTCGAACGGCACGTCGGCATCGGCGACGCGCGCCTTGGCGCGGGTGATTCGCTGCTCCATCGCGGCTTCCGAAACCAGAAACGCGCGCGCGATCTGTTTCACTGTCAGCCCGGAAACGATGCGCAGTGCCAGCGCGATCTGCTGGGTCGCCGGCAAATCCGGGTGGCAGCAGATGAACAACAATCGCAAAATATCGTCGCGGTAATGCGAGCCGTCGAGGCGTTCGGCGATCGCGTCCTCGGCATCGCTTAGATCGGAGATCGACTGGTCGTCCTCGGGCAGCGGCTGCTGCTTGCGGCTGCGGCGCACCTCGTCGATCGCGACATTGCGGCCGACCATGATCAGCCATGCCGCCGGATCGCGCGGCGGGCCGTTTTGCGGCCAGCTTTTCAGCGCGCGCAACGACGCGTTCTGAAAGGCTTCCTCCGCGGTGTCGAGATTGCGGAAGTAACGCAATAGCGCGCCGATCGCCTGGGGACGCGCCGAGGTCAGCGCGGCATCGATCCAGGCGGTATCGGTCACTTCGCGACGCTCCCCGGCGTAAACATGCCGACGGGGCGGATTTCGTAGGCGCCGCCGGGATTGGCCGCGCCGAGCTCGCGCGCGACGTCGAGCGCCTCGTCGAGATTCCTGCAGTCGACGACATAGAAGCCGAGCAACTGCTCCTTGGTCTCGGCATAGGGCCCGTCGAGCACCACAGGCGGATTCTCCTTGCGCAGCGTGGTCGCCGACGTCGTCGGCAACAGCCGCGCCACCGGGCCCAGCCGGCCCTGTTTTGTCAGTTTGTCTTGCACGACGGCAAGTTTCTGCATGACGGCTGCATCCTGCTCCTTGGTCCAGGAGCCGGTGAAGTCCTCATCGTGATAGCAAAGGATGGCGTAAAGCATGATCAGGGTTCCCGTTTGATCCAAGGACGTTTCAGTATGCCCGCAGCCGACAGCGAAAGCGGAAATATTTTGCACGGCTGGCGCGTGCCGGTAAGGTCCGAAATTCCGCAATTATGAGGCAAAAATCCGATGAACAAAGGCGCACTCGCCCTGCTGGTGCACGGCGGGACCGAAAACTGGTCCCCGGAACGATGGCAGAACCGGTTCATAGAGGTGTGCAGCGACCGCCGCGTCGTGCTGTTGCCCGATATGGCATCCGACCCGGCTGAAATCCAATACGCCGCGGTCTGGAAACCGGCACCCGGCGAGCTTGCGGCATTCAAAAACCTGCGGGTGATTTTCAACCTCGGCGCCGGTGTCGACGCGCTGATGGCGGACAACAGCCTGCCGAAAGTACCCCTGGTTCGCGTCGCGGTTGCAGACCTCACGTCTCGAATGACGGAATACGTCGTGCTTCACGTGCTGATGCATCATCGCCAGGAGCTTTATTTGAGGGCCAGCCAGCAAGAGAAGCGCTGGGAGCCAAAGGCCCAATGGCCGGCCAGCGCGATCTCGGTCGGGATCGTCGGCCTCGGCACGCTTGGGGCCAACGCCGCCGAGGTGCTCAGGCATCTCGGCTTTCGCGTGGCGGGCTGGAGCCGAAGCCGCAAGCAGATCGACGGCATCGCCTGCTTTCACGGCGAGGCAGAGTTCGATGCGTTTCTGCGAGAGACCGATATCCTGGTCAGCCTGCTGCCGCTGACGCCGGATACACGAGGAATTCTCAATCGGGAATTATTCGCGAAACTCAACCGGGATAGCCCGCTGGGCGCGCCGGTCCTGATCAATGCCGGCCGCGGCGGCTTGCAAAACGAAACCGACATTCTGGCGTGTCTAGACGACGGCACGCTCGGTGCCGCATCGCTGGACGTGTTCGAAAAGGAGCCGCTTCCGGTCGACAGCCGGTTCTGGACGCATCCGAAAGTCGTGCTGACGCCGCACAACGCCGCCGATACCGATCCCGACGAGATTTCAAAATACGTCGCGCGCCAGATCGAGCGTTTCGAGGCCGGCGGGCAGTTGGAAAATGTCGTCGATCCCGGAAGGGGGTATTGAGCGAGACGTAAAAATCTATCGTCGTCCCTGCGAAAGCAGGGACCCATAACCACCGGCGTATGTTGTTACAAAAGGCAACTACCCCCAACGCAAAACCGAGAAGCCGCGGCGTATGGGTCCCCGGCTTCGCGGGGACGACGACGGAGTTTACTTCTACCCATTCCCGCGACGACTTCGGCGAGGCGGTCGTAGGCCGGCGCAATGCCGCGTTCGATGCCCGAATTGAGATGGCCGTCGCGATTTTCCTTGCTCTGGTGAAGGATCGTCGTTGTCAGCCGGGTGCCGCCAGCGATTTCGGCGAAGGCTGACGTGACCTGGTACTCGGGGCTGGTGAAACCCGGTATCAAGATCTGCTCGACGAAGACCACGCGTTCCGGCCGCATCACTTCGCGATAGATGCCTTGCAGCGTGGTTTCGCGCCCCTCCGGCGAACGCAAGACGAAGCGGTAGGCGCCGCCGACCCGCAGGTCGATCTCGCAGACCGTCATCGGCATCTCGACGCATCCGAGCCAGTGCCTGACATGCTCAGGGGTGGTCATGGCATCGAACACCAGATGCCGAGGCGCGTCGAACATCCGCGTCATGACGATTTCGAGATCCGACGGGGTGGTGATTTTCAGGGTTTTGTCAATTCTTGCGTCCACGCTGCTTCTCCTTGATTGGCTTCGGCTTGTTCTTCCGCTTGCCTTGCGGTCGGGCTTTCGCGGCCTGATTGGCCTTCAATTCTTCCAGATAATCGTCGAGGCGATTGAAGTTCTCGTCCCAGAAGCGGCGGAAATTTCCGAGCCAGCCATCGACCGCCCTAAGCGAGACCGGCGCGATCCGGCACGGACGCCACTGCGCCTCGCGGCCGCGCGAGATCAGGCCGGCATGTTCCAGCACCTTGAGATGTTTCGAGATCGCCGGAAGGCTCATATCGAACGGCTCGGCAAGTTCCATCACTGAGGTTTCGCCGAGCGAAAGCCGCGACAGGATCGCCCGCCGCGTCGGATCGGCGAGTGCTGCGAAAGTCGCGCTGAGCGGGTCGGACGGCATCTGTGTTTAGCCCGTTGGTTAAATAACCTATGGGTTAAATACGGCCGAGCGAGTCCTGATGTCAAGCGCCTTTCTGCAGAATTCAATCGCAGCATCGGGGTCGTTGCCGACAAGACGCGGCATGGCGATTTTGCCGACGAGACTGAATTTGGTTGGCCGCCCGGCGGGATGTCGGCCGTTACTTAGGTCTGGAACGGAACTCAGAAGCCGCGCCTCGTTTGTTCCAGAAAGCGATCGATTATCCAGTTAGTCGGGAACTGGATCGCGAGGTTTCGGTTAAGTGGTAGCCTGAGCTTGAGCCGCGGCGGGGGGGGTGACTGGGGCCCCCTCTGGCACGTTTGGAGGAGGGATGCCCACGTACCGGAGTGTGTCCATGACGAGCTTCGTCGACCAAATGGAGTCCGCAATTCCATTGCCGGTCTTGCTTGACGAGCGTGTGCTGGACCTTCCCGATCGCCTGTTGGATCTGCTGCCGGTCGGCGTCTATGTCTGCGATCAGGATGGCCTTATCGTCCGCTACAACCGCGCCGCCGCGGAGCTGTGGGGTTGTTCGCCGGAGATCGGCGATCCCACGGTTCGTTTCTGCGGCTCCTATCGCCTCTACGGCGTGAAGGGCGCCTTGATCCCTCGTGCAAAATGCCCGATGGCTCACGTGCTCGCGACCGGGCAAGCGTTGCGCGATCAGGAAATCATTATCGAGCGGCCCGGCGGTACGCGCATTGTGGCGCTGGTAAACATCGAAGCGATCAAGGACCGCTTCGGCTGCGTCGCCGGAGCCGTGAATGTCTTCCGCGAGAAACCCGAGCAACCTGCCGGCCGGCCATATCTGAACGGACGTGGGCGAGACTCCGATGCAATTTTGCAGTCATTGCCCGTGGCAGTCTATACGACGGATGCCGCAGGACGGATCACCTTCTACAACGAGGCCGCGGCGCAGCTTTGGGGGTTACGGCCAGAACTCGGCAAGAGCGAGTTCTGCGGTTCGTGGAAGATGCATTGGCCCGACGGCACGCCGTTGCCGCATCACGAATGCCCGATGGCGTTGGCGCTAAAGGAAGGGCGCCCCATCAGGGGGATGGAGGCGATCGCCGAGCGGCCAGACGGGACGCTCGTGCCCTTCATTCCGTTTCCGATTCCGCTTTTTGACGCTTCCGGTGCCCTCACCGGCGCCGTGAACACGCTGGTTGATATTACCGAGCGCCATGAAGCCGAGCGGCGTATTCGCGAAAGCGAGGCCAGTTATCGAGCCATCGCCGCGATCGTCGAGTCCTCCGAGGATGCCGTCGTGACAAAAGACCTCAACGGCATCATCACGACCTGGAATCACGGCGCGATGCGGCTGTTCGGCTATACGGCGGAAGAAGTGATCGGCAAGCCGGTCACGATCCTCATTCCGACCGAGCGGCACGACGAGGAGCCCAGCATTCTGGGCCGCATTCGCCGCGGCGAGCGCATCGATCATTATGAAACCATTCGGCAACGCAAGGACGGCAGCACCGTCGATATTTCGCTGACGGTGTCGCCGGTCAAAGATCAGGAAGGCAGGATTGTCGGGGCGTCAAAGATAGCCCGCGACATCAGCGAGCGCAGGTTGGCAGATCAGCAGCAACGTCTGCTGCTCCGGGAGATGGACCACCGCGTCAAGAACCTGTTCGCGCTGGCCAGCGGCGTGGTGGCGCTGAGTGCACGCACAGCCTCCACGCCCGAAGAACTCGCCTCGGCGGTGCGGGATCGATTGTCGGCGCTGGCACGCGCGCACGCGTTGACGCTTCCGGTGACGTCGGAGGGTGGCAAGCGCATCGAACAGTCGACAACGCTGCACGCTTTGATTCGGACCATCCTCTCGCCCTATGAACGCCGAGGCGAAGCCGACAAGGCGCGAGTCGCGATCATCGGCCCTGATCTCCGGCTCGCTGGCGGCCTGGTGACAACGTTCGCATTGCTGCTGCACGAATTCGCGACCAATGCCGCCAAGTACGGCGCGCTTTCTATTCCCGCAGGCCACATTGAGATCGCCTGTTCCGAGGCCGACGGCCAGTTCGCCTTGACATGGCGGGAGCGTGGCGGCCCGGCGATCGACGGCCCTGCCGGTAGCGAGGGATTTGGCACGATGCTCGCCCGCGCAACGGTGAAGGATCAATTGCGCGGCGAGATTTCACGCGAGTGGGAGCCGGAGGGCCTGACCATCCGGCTCTCCATGGCCAAGGAGCGCGTCGCTTCCGAGTGAGTGCGGGTCGGATACCGTCTCCGACGCCGCGGTCATCCCTTCGCGGGCAGTGCGTGCGCAAAACTCCAGGAATGGCCGAACGGGTCCATGATGCGGGCATAGCGCGCGCCCCAGAATGCGTCCCACGGCGGCATGGTGACGACGGCGCCGGCGTCGGCGGCGCGTTTCACCGCCGCGTCGCAGTTCTCGACTTCGAGATGCATGGTGACCGACGTTCCCTTGATCTGGTCGGGCGGATACACCGCGTCCACCATCCCGTGCCCGCCGCGGTGCTCGGGAAAGTCATCCATCACGAATATCCGTGCACCGTTGACGTTGATTTCCGAATGCATCAGGCGTTTGCCGTCCTGCGCCGGCATTCGCATCACCTCCGCGGCGCCAAACGCGTTCTTGTAGAATTCAATCGCAGCGTTGGCATCGTTGACGATGAGATGCGGCGTAACGGCTTGTACGGGGTCGGCCATGTCTGAACTCCCTGATTTTGATCGACGACACCATGACGAATGAGCAGCGTCAGTGCCGACAGGGGGCCGCAAAAAATTTCCTCGTCGTCCCGGCGAACGCCGGGACCCATAACCACAGGCCTTAGTTGTTGCGCGAAAGCCGTCGAACGGCATCTCTCAAAACACACGACACGGCGTATGGGTCCCGGCGTTCGCCGGGACGACAGCGTCGTTAGGGTTTGGCCGCCCCGACCATCACGTCGATCGCACCCTTCACGATCGCTTCCAGCTCCTTGCGCGGCACGCGCGCCCGCGCGCGGATCGCAATGGTGTGGATGGTGGCGGAGGCAAGCTGCGCCAGCACGATCGGATCGGCGGAGGCCGGCAACTCGCCCTTCTCCCTGGCGGAGCGGAAGCAGGCGGCGAAGGCCTTGTCGAGTTCTAAAAATCCTTCCAGCACCATGGTGCGGATATCGGGATCGGACACCGCTTCCGAGGCTGCCGTCATCACCGTGAAGCAGCCGCGCGGGCCGCTCTCGCCGGAGAGATAGATATCGAGCGCCACCGCGTAGATCCGCTGTAGCCGTTGGCGGATCGGCATTTCATGCTGGAAAATATCGAGCATCGCCGCACGCGCATCGGCGCGATAGCGCGCATAGCTCTTGATGTAGAGCTCGCGCTTGTCGCCGAAGGCGCCGTAGAGGCTGGGGCGGTTCATGCCGGTGGCGGCGCTGAGATCGTCGAGCGAGGTCGCCGCGAATCCGTCTTTTCGGAACAGATCGAGCGCCTTGCCGAGCGCGATTTCGGGCTCGTAGGCGCGCGGCCGGCCGCGGCGTTTTGGTGCGACGGGGGCAGCGGCTTTTGCCGGCGACGTAGATCTTCTAGGTTTTTGTACCATTTCGCAATAAATTCCTTGACGACAAGGTATATTATGCGAGATAGTATAAAAATCAACCGGGGTCCGAAACACCGGACCAAACCGCCGAGGAGGCTTCCCATGGACCTTTATTTCTCGCCGCTGGCCTGCTCGCTAGCCACCCGCATTGCGCTGTACGAGGCCGGCGCCGAGGCCAATTATCTCGAGGTCGATCCGAAGACAAAAGTGGTGCAGAATGACGGTTCGGATTTTAGACAGGTCAACCCGCTCGGGTTGGTGCCGACGCTGCGCACCGATGACGGGTTCGTGCTGACCGAGAACGCGGCGATCCTGCAATATGTCGCCGATCGCTTTCCGCAGGCCGGCATCTCAACCGGGCCCGGCATGGAACGCAGCCGCTTGCATCAATGGCTCTGCTTCATCGGCACCGAACTGCACAAGGGATTGTTCGTGCCGGTGCTCGACAAGAAGGCGCCGGCCGAGGTGAAGACCTACATCCTCGGCAAGGGCCTGTCGCGGCTCGATTATCTCGAGAACTATCTCAAAGGCCGCGAATTCCTGCTCGACCATTTCAGCGTCGCCGACGCCTATCTCGTCACCGTCACCAACTGGACCATGGCGACCCCGCCGATCGAACTGGCAAAATGGCCTGTGGTGAAAGCCTATTATGAGCGGCTGCGCGCGCGGCCGAGCATCGCGAGAGCGGTCGCGGAAGAATTCAAGCTCTACCAGGCCGAGCAAGCGCGCCACAAGGCGGCGGCGTAAAATCGATGTCGTCCCCGCGAAAGCGGGGACCCATAACCACAGGCGGGTGTGATTTAAGGAAGCCGTCGTACAGCGTGCTTCAACGGAAGGGCCGCGGCGTATGGGTCCCCGCGTTCGCGGGGACGACGCTGGGTTATTAGATACGCTGTCAAAACGGGCTGTCACCCAACCCCGGCACATCCGCGGGCCGCGGCCCAGGTGCCGCCCAGCGAAAGCGGCGGTCGCGTTCGGCAATCGTAATGTCGTTGATGCTGGCCTCGCGGCGGCGCATCAAGCCATGCTCATCGAATTGCCATTGCTCGTTGCCGTAGGAGCGATGCCACTGGCCGCCATCGTCATGCCATTCATACTGAAAGCGCACGGCGATATGATTACCGTCGAACGCCCAGAGGTCCTTGATCAGGCGATACTCGTGCTCCTTCGCCCATTTGCGGGTGAGGAACGCCACGATCGCGGCGCGGCCTACAAAAAATTCCGAGCGATTGCGCCAGCGGCTGTCCTCGGTATAGGCCAATGCCACGCGTTCGGGATCCCTGGAATTCCAGGCGTCCTCGGCCATGCGGGCTTTTTGAGCAGCGGTTTCTCTGGTGAACGGCGGAAGCGGCGGACGCGACATGATGACCTCATAAGTTTGCGATGGCCGGGAGCGTATCGCCTCCATCTAGTTAGTCGATGGCGAACTGCCTATCGCCCGATAGCTAGATCAAATCGGCCTTGAGCAGCGCCCGCAGCGCCTTCGGTATCGGCTGCGCCCGGCCCTCGCTGATAAAGGCAACACGCACCTGCGCTTTCACCAGCACATCCTGGCCGCGCCGCACCTCCTGCGCCAGCGTGATGGAAGCGCCCTTCACCGCGACCGGCCAGGTCACGACATCGAGTACGTCATCCATGCGCGCGGTCTTTAGGAAATCGATCTGCATCGAGCGCACCACGAAGGCAAAGCCCGGGGTCTCCGTTTGCGCTTCCGCAAACAGCGCGTGCTGCTCGGCGCCCATCAGCCGCAGATGATTGGTGCGGCCGCGCTCCATGAAACGCAGATAATTGGCATGGTAGACGATGGGCTAAGGCGTGAATGAGGAGCAGATTTATCTATGCTCTTCCGTAGCACACCGTGACTAAGAGATCGTCTGCGCGCCTGACCGTTGCCCTCCGAAGGCATGTGTCATCGCGGAGCACGCCATACTATGGATGCTGAACCTCCTCGCCGAGGCCAAACCGGGACGATTTAATTTATATCCCTTTTTTGGGATAATCCGATCATGGGATCAATCCTTCGCGCCGATGGCCACTCGCGCGCGTAAACTTGACAAATCGGTCCATTCTGAAGGCCAGAGCGCCTTTTCCAAGCTTATGATTGAGGCGCGAAAGAGCGCACGGCTAACCCAGCACGAAGTTGCCAAGCGACTTCACAAACCGCAATCGTTTGTCGCCAAATATGAAGGCGGGGAGCGCCGCAACGATGTCGTCGAATTCGTGACCGTCTGTCAGGCGATCGGAGCGGATCCAGTAAAACTTCTGAAAGCACTGATCAAGGTGATCGGCGGGGCGTCCGAATAAGCACCGACATCAACGGGTCGGAAACGACGACAGCGACCCCTCGCTTGCCCAGACCCGCGCCCTTGCAATCGAACTCGACGATGTATTGCAGTTCGCGCGATTTGCCGTCACGAACCGTCGCCAGACGACGGCGGCGGTAGAGGAAATCCATATTTTCGGGATAGACCTTCACGCCGGGCAAAGCCTTGGCTATGGCTTCTCGCTTGGCTTTCGCGCCGACCTTGGCGCTGGCTTTCGGCTTGGCTGGCATTGCGACCCCGATGTTCCTGCGATGCCTGAAAGACTGGCGGTGGGGGGACGGGGCTTGTTAACGTCGCGGGCACAGCCCCGCCGGGGGCAATGGGGGGATCCTAGGCCGGGTGCCGTGCAGGCCGCTCTACCGGGAACGGCTCAATTAAATTAACCGGCATTTTTGACGGACGTTCCTGCGACATTTTGGAAGCTCGGCGCGGAACGCAAGAAGACAGGCGAGGCGCGCTCCTCTTTCGTCCCCGGCATGTCGTGTGCGAGTTCAACCCCAACCGCAAAGATCATCATTGGGGAAAGCGCAAACTGGGGCGCGATAGGTAACGGCTTTTGCGTCAACCAAAATGGTTCCAGTGTTACGTCCCGAAAACTGCGCTAGAGGTCCCGGAACGAAGGGGCCGGCGAGGCTTTGAATCTTCGTACTTTGTCCTGTGTTTTGTGGAGTTGCGGCACCTATGTCTCGGGCCGCTCACCCCCTCCCCAACTTCACGCCGCCATCGCAAGGCTTGGCGACAGTCCCGAATGGCGACTAGAGGTCGCGGACGCGTCGGGAACTATCCGACATCTTTTTCGGCTGACCGCAGAGACATTTGATCCATAAGGCCGCCCCAGTTGATAGCCCTTTATCAAAAGGCCGATTGCAAGCCACGCAACGCTGCCCCAGATAGCGGACGCCGCACAAAGGACGTGATGACAAAGGCCCGAGTCATCGACGCGCCGATAATGTACTTTCTCGAGTCGATTTGATTGTCGTTGGCATAGGCCGCCGTCGCCAGCGCGCCCCGCAGTGTGCTCAAACTTCGTCCAGCGCGCCGCCGCATGAG
>WNFM01030594.1_pt1 | contig 11481 bp, 10 predicted proteins | sample 5400271 | NCBI WGS metagenome assembly WNFM01 (sample SAMN13153352, study PRJNA577476) | soil metagenome | isolation source: 60 cm saprolite on Douglas fir-dominated hillslope | place: USA:California | collected 2013-09-17 | reverse complement strand
GTAATCCATCGACCAGTGGAGGCTCCGGTCGATGCCGCCCGCTTCTTCGTAGGCGGTGCGGCGGAAGAAGGCGCTGGGCTGGACGATGTAGTCGGACCAATAGCGCAGGCGGCGCAGATCGAACGGCCGGACATGACGGCAGGGCATCAACGGGCGCCCCGCGGCATCGAGGTAGATGGCGTCGCCATAGACGAGCGCCACCTCGGGGTTTGCATGGAAATGCGCCGCCGCTTGCGACAGCGCACCGGGAAACAACACGTCGTCGGCGTTGAGCCAGCCCAGGATCGCCCCTTTCGCCCGCGCGAAGCCTTTGGCCAGCGCGTCGGCCTGGCCGGCATCGGGACCCGATTCCCAGGATAGCCGGCCGGCGAATTCCTTGAGGATGTCGACCGACCCGTCGCGCGAGCCGCCGTCGACGACGATGTATTCGACGTGCGGATAGTCCTGCGCCAGCACGCTCTCGACGGCCGCCCGCAGAAAGGGCGCCTGGTTGAAGGAGGGCGTGACGATCGTCACAAGCGGCTGCGAGTCTTGCGTCACCACGGCAAACCGGCTCGAGAAGCGCGCAACATGAGTGGTGGGCAAAAGCATTACAGGATCGCCGACGATTGCACCAGCACCAGCGGTTTCGGGCGGTTTTCCGCCGCGATGGCCGGGCGCGTGGCAAAGCGGCGCGGTTTCGTGATATAGGACGGGCAACCGGTGCTCGCAATCCGGCGATTCCCGTGCGGTGCATGCAGACACGCGGCAACTCGATGAATGGCTTTGTTCGCGGCCTGCTCAAGGTCAGGTCGCTCGATCTGGCCGTGCGGCTGCCGGACCGGATCAAGGATCCGTTGCGGCCGCGCTTGTGGCGCCTCCGGCAATATGAGCCGCGGCGCTTGGCGATACCGTCGTGGTATCGACCGGCGAGCGACGCCGATACGTCGTTGCGAATCACCGTCGCGACGCCGTCCTTTGATCAAGGGCGATTCATCGCCCGCACCGTGCGCAGCGTGCTGGAGCAGGGTTATCCGCGGCTCGAGTATTTCGTGCAGGACGCCGGGTCGAGCGACAACACGCTCGAGGTGCTGCGCGAGTTCGGCGACAGGATCGCGCTGCGCTCCGAGGCCGACGGCGGTCAGGCGGACGCCGTCAATCGCGCGCTGGCCCACGGCACCGGCGACATAATGTCGTATTTGAATTCCGACGATATCCTCCTGCCGGGCACGCTCCACTACGTCGCCGATTTTTTCGCCCGCCATCCCGGCGTCGATGTCGTCTACGGCCATCGTATCGTCATAGACGAGGAGGATCGCGAAATCGGCCGATGGATTCTCCCGCCGCATTCCGATCTCGCCATCTCATGGGTCGACTGGATCCCGCAGGAGACGATGTTCTGGCGACGCGCGCTGTGGGAAAAGGTCGGTGGGGTCGATACCAGCTTTGACTTCGCGCTCGATTGGGACTTGATCATCAGGTTCCGCGAAGCGAATGCCCGGTTTGCTCGGCTGCCGCGATTTCTTGCGGGATTTCGTGTTCATGGTTCGCAGAAGACCGTCCAGCAGATCGGATCCGGAGACCGTGAGATGAACCGAATCCGCCAGCGTTGGCTCGGCTATGTGCCGACGAAGCAGGAAATTACAAACAGGCTGTTCCTCTATTATCTTAAGCACTTGATCTGTCATCACGGGTTTGAACGTGGCTGGTTCACCTACTAGCTCACCCGCTCGCGGTGAGGGTGCGCCGCAGGTAACGGTCGTGCTTCCCGTTTTCAATCGCGCGGCCACCATTGAGCGCGCGATTGCGAGCGTCTCGTCGCAGTCGATGGGCGAATGGGAACTCGTCATCATTGACGACGCATCGAGCGACGATCTTCCGCAAGCCCTCGCCAGAGTGCGCGATGGCCGTGTTCGTCTCTTGCGCCACGAGCGCAATCGAGGCGCCGCCGCGGCGCGGAATACCGGGATCAAAGCGGCACGGGCTCCGTTCATTGCGTTTATCGACTCCGACGATGAGTGGTTGCCGCCAAAGCTCGAGCGGCAGATCGCAGTAATGGAGCGTGCCCCACCATCGCTCGGTGGGCTGTGTACCGGATTTAGGTTGACGAGAACGCGGACCGGCTATGCGGAGGATCGTCGTCCCCGGGCCGCCGGTACGTGGGCGGCCAGCTTGCTCGATGGCTGCTTCGTCTCGCCCGGGTCGACCTTGATGGCGCGGCGGCAATGCTTTGAGACGGTCGGGATGCTGGATGAGAGCTTAAGTCGCTTCGAAGATTGGGATTGGCTCCTACGCTTGGTGGAGCGCTACGAGTTCGACTGCCTGCCTGAGATACTGGCTGTCGTGCATGCCGGGCCGCCCCCTCAGCGATCGGTTATCGAGAGCGCCGCCCGCGCCCTTGAATCGCGGCAGGCGGCGCGCATTCACGCCATGTCCGGTCGCGAGGGGCTACGGCGCTTTCGCGCCAGCCTCGCACTTGAACGGGCAAACGCGGCGATCGCGGCACGGCGTTACCCCGCAGCAGCCATGGCAATATTGCAGGCCTCGATTCAGTCGCACAAGCGCACCTTCGCTTTTCTCAGTCGCGGCCTGGGGCGACTCAAGACCGGTGACGTTTGATCATATAACGGGTTCTGACGCCGCCGGATCGACGGCGGAGCCCCGCGGTCAAAGATCGGTTTCTCTGAGCAGATTGGTCGCGTCCAAGCGGAACGAAACACGTCGCCCTTGCTCATCGATGGTCGAGCACGAGAAGCGAAGTTCGACGGGCGTTTGCCCGCGGGACGGGAATTCGATCGTCGCCTTGTGTCCTTTCCTGAGGGTCGACTGGACCAGCGTTTTCCCTTCCGCACTGACGGCGACGAAGCCGTCGCAGGCAGGCCAGCCGGAAAAGAACAGGCTGGCCTTTTCGCCGATGCTCGTTGTCGCGACAGCGGCGCGCGGGGCCACCCATGAATCGGCCCAAATCCCGTATACATAGATCCCCGCGAGCCTTCGTTTGAGGCGGCGGAGGAAGCGGCGGATTGCGGGTTTCAAGCGCTGCCGCGTCTCATGACGATAAAACCAGGCCTGATGTGCTCTCGCCATAATCGAGGGCAATTTCGGCACCCTGCCAAGAGAATTTCTGACGAAGATGTTGCGCTCTCGCAGCCGGTGTTCCCACAGGCCATAAAAATATCCGGGAGCGACGTATCCGCCATGCCGTGCGCACACCTCGAAGATCTCAGCATAGACATCCTCGCGCCGCGACAGAGTCTTGGTCTCGAGATAGCGACGCGAATTGGCGAGAACCTCGGGCAGATGCTTTATATGACTGCCGGAGCGCGCGATCCGTAGCCAATAGTCGTAATCCATGACGATATCGAGGCTCTCGTCGAACGGTCCGACCGCCGCTGCCGTCCGATCGCGCCAGAACGCGGCCGGCTGGCACACGCAGCAATCCTGCATCAAGCGGGCGAAGGTGTAATCGGCGGTATTGTACTTGCCCGTGACATGGTCCTCCTTGTCGATATAGTTGGCATCGCCATAGACCATGTCGTAGCGCGGGTTGTCGGCGAAGAACCGCACCACCTTTTCGATCGCGTCGGGCTGCAGCGTATCATCGGAGTTCAGGTAGCCGCGGATTTGGCCGCGGCACAGCGCGAATCCCTTGTTGATGGCGTGCGCCTGGCCGCGGTCCCGCTCGGAAAGCCACCGGATGCGATCGCCGTAGCTCCTGAGGATGTCGACCGATCCGTCGGTGGATCCGCCGTCCATGACGACGTATTCGATGTTGCGATAGGTCTGGCTAAGAACGCTCTCGATCGTGCGGCGGAGAAAGGCTGCCTGGTTGAACGACGGCGTGACGATCGAGACGAGCGGCGTTTCGGGCAGCGGGAGCGAGTGATTCTTGGCCGCCACCCGCGTCAACGCCGCCATTAGTTCCGACGCGGACCGATCCCAGCTGAACTGCTTAAGGCGCTCTCGTCCGGCGATGATAAGGGAGTGCCGGAGCGGCTCGGACGCGGTGATTTGGTTCATGAGCCCAGCCATGGCCGAGACATCGGTCGGGGAGCAGCTCAAGATCGCACCGTCGCCCACCTCCGGAAGACTGGTGGTGTTGCTGCAAATCACCGGGCAATCCGCGGCGAAGGCCTCGAGAAGAGGCATCCCGAACCCCTCATAGAGCGAGAAGAACGTCGTTGCGAGTGCGCACCGGTATATCGCTTGCTGATCGCTCTCGGTGACGAATCCGAGGTGATGCAGGGGAAGGTCGGGAAATCGACGCGATAGGCGATCCCAGCCGGCTGGATTGCCGGTAAACACAAAGGCAATGTCTCGACGGGAGTGCTTTCGGAACATGCCGAAGGCGGCGATGACGCGCTCGTGGTTCTTGTGCCTCCAGAGGTTGGCCGGATAATAGAAATAGGGGCCAATGGCGCTCAGTCTCTTCGCGATCTCCGAGTCGGCTGCGGTCGGGGCCGCGAGACGGCGCAGAGCGGGCGGCATCAGGAACACGTCGGTGCACGCATGGTCGGGCGAGGCCAGAATCCTACGCTTGGCGAACTCGGAAATCGTGCCGATCGCGCCGGCATCGCGCAACGCTTTACCGAACGCGAGCTTCCGCGACTGCAGAAAATCGGTGGAGAAGAATTGCGGATAGTCCTCGTGCTGGAGGTCTACAATCAGCACAACCTGTCTGTGTAGCGGAAAGACAAGATCGTCCGGCGTGGGAAAGGCACGAAACAGGACATCAAGCGGATTGCTATCGCTCGAGGCCTGCAGATGACGCCACGGATCGTCGAAGGGGAGCACCACCATGCGCACATTCGCCCGCTCCTCGACGATGGAGCGATTGAAGATGCTGCGATAGACAATGAATTCGTGGTGCGGATTGCCGGCGAACAGGCGATCGAGGACGCCGGCCAGATGCGGCACGACGCCGCCGGACTCGCCGACGCGGATCTGGCTTATGTCGATCCCGATTCGCATGGGTCACGCGCCCCTAGACGACGGCACGATAGCGAGCCCTTCTCACGGCCTGAAGCAGGGCTGCTTCCGGTCGATTCGCGGCGAAGCGTCGCGTCTCCGGCAGCCTGAGCTTGTCGATGGTGCGAGGGGAGGGGGCGTAGCGCCTGTCCACGGCATCGGCCGCGCCCATCTATCATTTCCGGCAAACCAGTGCCACCGTCTTGTGCGGCTGCCGCCGGCGACTTGGCCCTGGACCGGAAGGCGCCCGGGGGCGGCACTCGCCGCGCCGCCCCTGCATCACGCCCTCCTCCCGACGCGGTCCGACTTCCGAATCTCCGACGCCGGAAGCTGGCCACGGATTTGCGCCATGAAGGCGGCGACGAAGACCGCATTGATCTTCGGCATCTCGGGCCAGGACGGCGCCTATTTGGCGCAGCTCCCTGCTGGCAAACGCCTACACCGTGCACGGGACTTCGCGCGACCGCGAGATGGCGAGCTTCGACAATCTGAAGCAGCTCGGCCTTCATGATGCTGTCGCTCTCCATTCGGCGGCGGTGACCGACTTCCGCAGCGCGCTCCAAGTTCTTTCGGACGTCCGTCCGGACCGCGCGTTCAACTTGATCGCCCAATCGTCTGTCGGCCTTTCGTTCTGACAGCCGATCGAGACCATCGAGAGCGACCCGGCGCTGTTTCAGCCGACAGACATCACTGTAAGCGTCGGCTGCTCGGCGCGCACCGAAAAGGCGATCGGATGGCGACCGGCGGTGAGATTCTGATCGAGGCAGAGCTGGCCCGCCGCGGCGCCTCACCGCGGAGATAGGCCGGGCGATCCCGCCCGGTCGGCGTCTGGTGCGAGTCCGGTGCACTTGGCGGCTAAAGCCCCGCTGACCGTCTTCACGCCGCACTTGACGTTCGTGCCATGAACGCAGTATGTTCGCGCTGTGAACGCGGTCTGGCTTGTCCGGCCGCGACGGGGCGGGGATGGATCAGCGGGAAAGCGCGCCCAAAGCGGAAGATCCGAGCGTCATGCTGGGGCTGTTGAGCGCGGTTGAGCGCGACAGCGCGGTGACGCAACGGCATCTCGCGAGCGAGCTCGGCATCGCGCTGGGGCTCGCCAATGCCTATCTCAAGCGCTGCGCCAAGAAGGGCCTGATCAAGATGCGCCAGGCGCCGCTCAACCGCTACGCCTATTATCTGACGCCACGCGGCTTCGCCGAGAAAAGCCGCCTGACCGCGGAATACCTGACCATCTCCTTCGACTTTTTCCGCCGCGCGCGGCGCGACTGCGCGGCGCTGCTGGAGGGCTGCGCGGCGCGCGGGTGGCGACGCGTCGCGCTGATGGGGGCGGGCGAACTCGCGGAGATCGCGGCGCTGGGCGCGGCCGAAGCCGGCGTGACGATCGTCGCCGTCATTGACGCGCAGGCCGGCGGGAGCTGCGCCGGGCGGCCGGTGGTGCGCGACCTCGCCGCGGCGCTGGCGCTCGGCGGCGATCGGCCGCTCGACGCGATCATCATCACCGATACGCGCGCCCCCCAGGCGAGTTTCGACGCCATGGTCATGGCGATGTCACGGCACGGCTTCGGCGAGGACCATATTTTGGCGCCGCAATTGCTGCACATCACGCCGCGGCCGCGGCGTCCTGCCGGAGGGCCGACGGCATGATCACCTGGTATGCCGCCTACACGCAACCGCATGCGGAAGCGAAGGCGCTCGATCATCTTCAGCGCCAGGGCTACAGCATCTATCTGCCGCGCTATCGCCGCTGGGTGCGCCACGCGCGCAAGCGCGCGCTGGTGTCGCGGCCGCTGTTCCCGCGCTATCTCTTCGTCGGGCTGGACCGCCTGACGCAGCGCTGGCGGCCGATCCGCTCCACCGCCGGCGTCCTCGGGCTGGTGCGCAGCGGCGAGGAGCCCGTACCGGTCGCGGCCGAGATCATCGACGCGCTGCGGCATCGCGAAGGCGAGGGCGCGTTCGACGTGCTCTCGCCGGCGCAGCTGCTGCGCACGGGCGACACGGTGCGGGTGACTCAGGGGCCGTTCGAGGATCTTGTCGGCCGGCTGCTGGGCAGCGCCGATCATGAGCGGGTCTATATCCTGCTCGACCTGCTCGGTCGCGCGGTGCGCGCCGAGGTAGCGGCGACGGCGGTCGAGGCCGCCTGAGCCAGGCCGGCGGCCGCGGCCTCAAGGACAACCCGGCCGGGCGGCCCTGCGGTCACCCGGAGTGCGGTAGCATGCGAAATTGCTGTCTCACGATGTCCTGGACGAAGCTATCCACTGGTTTATGGATCAGATATGATTCGGGTCGGGTTCATTTTTTCGTTCGTTGACGATGAGTGGCTTGGGGGATTGAACTATTTCCGAAATCTTTTCAGTGCTGTTCTTTCATTGCCCGAACGAAAAATCGAGCCGGTCATTCTCGTCGACAGCGGTCGCAGCCGCGCTGTGCTCGATGATTTTCCACCTGTCACGATAATTAGAAACAGCATATTTGGCGCTGGGTCCAAGTGGGCGCGCGTGCAATGGGTGGCCTATCGCTGTTTCAAACGGGATCTCGTGGTCGATGGGGTGCTAAAATGGCATGGCATTTCGATCCTTTCCCATTCGTATCGCCTCGGCTTTGGCACTGAAGTGCCTGCCATCGCCTGGATTCCTGACTTCCAGCACCTTCACTTGCCGGAGTTCTTTCGACCGGAAGAGATAGACGCTCGAAACAGTGTCAATGCTGCTCTGGCCGCGACGGCAGATCGTGTCCTCCTCAGTAGCCGTAGTGCCCAAGAGGATTTCTGCCGCATCTATCCGAGATGGGCCCACAAATCCCGAGTGCTGTCGTTCGTTGCCGAAGTCACCAACGCGGCGGTGCCTAGTCGAGCAGTCGTTGCGAGCCGCTACGGGATAGCTGGACGGTATTTTCTTGTAGCGAATCAATTCTGGGCCCACAAGAACCACAAGCAAATCATCGATTCATTGCGTATTCTTAAGGCACGCGGGATCGTGGTGCCGGTCTTGGCAACAGGAAAGTCCTTCGATCACCGCTGGCCAGACTTCTTTGATGATTTGATGCGATACGCCGACGCGGGGAATGTGCTTGATTGCTTCCGAGTGTTGGGTGTGGTCCCGCGGCACGATCTCATTGCACTGATGAAGCATGCAGTGGCAATTCTCAATCCGTCGCGTTTTGAGGGCTGGAATACGAGTATCGAGGAGGCCAAGACGCTTGGCGTTCGCGTCATAGCCTCCGACATTCCAGTGCATCGCGAGCAAGCGCCGCCCGGGGCGATCTATGTTGATCCGAACAAGCCCGAGAAGCTTGCAGAGGCTATGTCCGGTCTTTGGGCGGAGCACGACCGCCTCCCGCCAGCGACTATGGGGCAGAGCATAGTCGAGCGGCGCCAGGCCTTTGCGCGCACTTATCAGGATATCGTCCTCGAAGTCATTGCTGCCGCGCATCCGATGCGTCACGGAATGGCGCGTTGCTTCAAACAGAAGAGTTCGGGGACGAGAACGGTACGCTGATGTTGGGGCGGCTTGCAAATGTCGTATTGGCGAAGTGTGGTCTGGAGCTCCGGCGAAGGGCCGATTTTGATGGTGGGCGCGCTTCGCACTCTGGCATTCTGGAAAATGCGCGGCGCAGCAATCTGAACCCGAATAGCGTGATCGATGTGGGCGCGGCGTGGGGCGGTTTCACGCGCATCGCAGCGCAAATTTTTCCTGGTAAGGATTATCTTATGATCGAGCCCTTGGAGGAGTATGCGGACTCGCTGCAAGCGCTGGTCGATGAGCGGTGCGGCCGTATGTCTTGGGTCAGGGCCGTCGCTGCTGATGAGACGGGCACTGCAACATTCAACGTACATGACGATCTAGTAGGTTCGTCTCTTCTGCGCGAAACCGAAGGCGTTGCTACGGACGGAAGGCCGCAGACGGTCTCGATGATCCGGCTTGACGACGAAATCCGTTCGCGTGAGCTGAGAGCGCCCTATTTGCTCAAGGTTGACGTCCAGGGCAGCGAGCTCGCCGTGCTCGATGGTGCCGGTCATGTTCTTGCGGATACAGAGCTGTTGATTTTGGAAGTATCGTTCTTTGATTTCTTCGACGGCGGTTGTTCAGTGGTTGAGGTCATCTCATACATGGCCGATCGGGGCTTTGTCCCATACGACGTGACTACCCCGCTCTATCGGCCACTTGATGGGGCATTAGCGCAAATCGATGTGTGCTTCACACCGAAATCTGGTGTCCTCAGACGCCATCACGTTTACGCCACTCCAGAGCAGAGGCGTAGCCAGACCAGGGCAATGCGCGCATCGTTCGAGAAGCGCGCGATGGGTCGACAATAAGGTTCGCGAAGCGCTGATGATGGTTGTCCCGGCTAGGATTTCGATCGTGACTCCCTGTCTGAATAGCCGGGACTTCGTAGACCGAACTGTTCGCTCGGTTGTCGAGCAAAACTACGCCAATCTGGAATACATTGTCGCCGACGGCGGTTCTACTGATGGCAGTCTCGAGATTTTAGCGCGCCACGGAGAGCATATCGCGCATCTGCTGAGCGGTCCGGACCAAGGACACTACGACGCCCTAAATAAAGGATTTGGCCGGTCCACGGGCGAGATCATGGGGTGGCTGAACTCGAATGACATCCATTTTCCGTGGACACTGTCGATCATCTCGGAGATTTTCGGCACGTTTCCAGCGATTGAATGGCTCACAACGCTAGTGCCTGTAGCGATCGATGAACGCGACCGAGTGGTGGCGGCTCATCGGTTCCCGGGGTTCGGGCGCAAAGCCTTTCGGCGGGGAGAAAATATTCCTATAGGCGGCTGGCCGCGAACCGACTGGATTCAACAGGAGGCCACGTTCTGGCGACGTTCGCTCTGGGAACGCACCGGGGCGAAGCTAGAAGCACTTGTGGCATGCGATTTTGAACTCTGGGCTCGTTTCTTCAATCGCGCGCCGCTCTACGGTGTTGAGGTGCCGCTGGCAGGATTTCGCATTCATCGCGATCAGCGGTCGCGGTCGCTTCGCGGTCGGTACAACGATGAGGCATTTGCCTCGTTTCGGAGGCATGGTGGAAGGATCCCGGGGCGAGCAACAACATTTTGTCAGCGAGTGCTCCAGAGGATAGTACCCGGACGGTGGCGTATCGCTTTCGGTCTTAGCGAGGCTCGTCCGATCGTCAGGTTCGCGGAGCAATCCGGCGCATGGCAGATTGTCGAGCACTACATATGATGCCCCGATCGCGTCCGCGGCATTTCGACATCGGCAAGGTAGCGCGAATGAATTCCGGCTCGCTCTCGCGTGGAAAATTCTTGGAAATAGACTGTGCCCTCATCCCCTGATCATGCCGACTCGGCGCCGACGATGGTCATCACCAGCGCCGGGCGCCTGCTGCCGGATTTCACCGAGCTGTGGCGGTTCCGCCATCTCGCCGGGATCTTCGTGTGGCGAAATCTGAAGCTTCGCTTCAAGCAAACGTCGCTCGGATTGCTGTGGATCATCCTGCAGCCGATCGCTGCCACCGGCGTATTCGCGATCTTCTTCGGCGCTTTGGCGGCGATCCCCAGCGGCGACGTGCCGTATCCCATCTTTGTCGCGGTCGGGCTCGTCATCTGGCAGTTCTTCAGCCGCGCGCTCGCCAATGCGACTTCGAGCCTGGTCGGCATGACCGGCGTCCTCAGCAAGATCTACCTGCCGCGACTGATCGTGCCGCTGTCCTCCGTCCTGACCGATGCCGTCGATTTCGCGATCGTATTCGTGCTGCTGCTCGCCGTTCTCGCGGTCGGCGGATATCTGCCGGCGCGCGCGCTCATCGCGGCGCCGGTCTGCATCTTCCTGGTCATCGCGGCCGTGCTGAGCTGCGCGCTCTGGACCTCCGCCTGCGACGTGCTGTTCCGCGACACCCGTGTGATCGTCGGCTTTGTCCTGCAGTTCGGCCTGTTCTTCACTCATCTCGGCCTTCCGCTGGTCGCTGATCGCCTCAGCGCTGCCGCCGCCGCTCTGGGCTTTCGCGCTCGCCGTCGCGACCATCGGCGCGGTCGGTTTCGCCGGCCTCCTCGTCTTCACCCGCATCGAGCGGCTGATGATGGATCGCATTTGACGCGCCCCACCGGCATCATCCAGGCGCGCATGAGCTCGCGGCGCTTGCCCGGCAAGATGCTGCGCCCGGTGCAAGGACGGCCGATGCTCGCTTATGTCGTCGAGCGGCTGCGGCGCTGCCGCGAGCTCGCCGAGGTCGTCGTGGCGACGTCGACGACGCCCGAAGACGACGCTATCGCCGCCGCCTGCGGCCTGCTCGATGTCACCTGTCATCGCGGGCCGTTGGACGACGTCCTCGGCCGCTTCATCGAGATCGTCGAGGCGCGCGGGTTGCCGGCGGTCGTGCGCATCAGCGGCGACAGCCCGCTCATCGACCCCGCCATCGTCGACCGCGCCGTGCGGCTGTTCCGCGACGCCCCGTGCGACCTCGTCACCAACGTTGCCCCGCGCAGCTTTCCGCGCGGACAATCGGTCGAGGTCATCTCAGCGACGGCGCTGCGCAAGGCAGCGGCGGGCGAGTTGACGC
>WNFM01275746.1_pt1 | contig 11482 bp, 10 predicted proteins | sample 5400271 | NCBI WGS metagenome assembly WNFM01 (sample SAMN13153352, study PRJNA577476) | soil metagenome | isolation source: 60 cm saprolite on Douglas fir-dominated hillslope | place: USA:California | collected 2013-09-17 | reverse complement strand
AGGCGAGCGCCCGCCGCGCAAACGGCTGGAGCGCTGGGGCCGGGCCGTCATGCAGGCGGGCAAGAATAAACTCACCGTGGATGAAATGATCCGCTTGCAAGGTGTGCTGATCGAAGACGACCGGTTCGTCCATGTCGGCCTGCGGCCCGACGGCGTGTTTCTCGGCGAGCGCGACCATAATGGCAGCCCGCTGCCCGAATTTATCGGCGCGCGACCGGCCGACCTCAACGACCTCGTAACTGCGTTGTTCGCGGCAAATGATCGCATGAGCGAGGACGGCGCTGACGCTGTTATACAGGCGGCGGCGACGGCGTTCGGCTTCGTCTACGTCCATCCATTTCAGGACGGGAACGGGCGGCTGCACCGCTGCCTCGTCCATCATGTTCTCGCCGAGAGAAAATTCACGCCGCCGGGAATGGTCTTTCCGGTGTCCTCGGTGATGTATGACCGGATCGACGGATATCGAAAAACTTTGCAGGATCACTCACGACCGCTGATGAATTTTATCGAGTGGCGACCGACGCCGCAGCAAAACGTCGAAGTGCTGAACGATACGGCGGACCTCTATCGCTATTTCGACGCGACGGAAGCGGCAGAATTTCTGTATGCCTGCGTCCTGCGGACGGTCGAGGAGGACTTGCCGCGTGAAATCGACTATCTGCGCCGCCACGACGAAGCACTGTGCCGGATCATGAATACAGTCGAAATGCCTGATAGGCTCGCTGAGAACCTGCTGATGTTCATACGGCAGAACAAAGGAACGCTGTCCAAAAGACGGCGGACCGGCGAATTCAAGAGGCTGACGGACGCAGAGGTGACTTCGCTTGAGGCCATCGTCAATGAGGCGTTCGAGGGTTTCAACGCACAGGGTACCTCCGCAAGTGAAATTCACACCGGCAATGAGCCGGAGGCTGTCCGTGAACTGACATTTCCAGATCCGCAGGAAGCATACGTATTTGACCGCGGTGTTGTTACCTTCTGGGGCCAGGACGGCGAAAGGCGCGTCCAATGTGCCTTCAGCCGTGAGGCGCTGGACGATCACTTCAAGGGCGACAAGAAGGACAAGCTCGAAGTCTTTCGGGCCAACCGGAGAGCGATTGAGGAAGAGGCGCGGAAGAAATATCTCGCCGGCGCGATAGAGCCGGATGGGTCTGTGCTGATCCGCACGCTCGATCTGGCGCGCTGAGAAAGATTATTCTGGCGGACGCATGAAAATATCTGAAAGAACAATCAAGCGGCTCGGTGAAATCATCACGGGGGACAAGGCGCTCTCGCCTTACCGCTCGGGGCCGAAGCTCGTCAGTTTTTTCAACGACTTCGGCACCAACCACGCCTACGGCCAGGGTTTTCCGTCACGATGGACGTTCGCTGAAGACTGCCTGCGCGGATTCAACGACACGCCCGCCCTCAGGAAAATCATCCTGACGGCGGTCGATCCGCGCGATTTCATGGGCGCTACGGTGTTCGACAAGGAAAGCCAGCAAAACAAACCCGCAAACATCAACGACGCGGTGACCTATATGAACGAATTTCTTGCCTATGACGGCTATGAAAGGCGCAGCACCGGCGAGTTGAGCCGAGTTCGTGATCAGCGGATTTTCATTTTCGAAGATTGATGGGACCAGAAATGCACAGGTCCCCTGAATTTTCCCCATACTTGCCGGATGGCGTGCGTTTAACTTGCTTGCGGTCAACGGTTTCTGAATAGCGCGCCTGCCTCCCGTGTTCTTGCAAAATTCGTCATGCGGCGAACTCACGGAAACTAAACAACTTGCGAATTGAGACCTCCTGCCTGCCAGATTTCCACAGATGGGGTTTGAGGTGAACGGCGCTTTCAATAAGTAAAAGAAAACACGCGACATATTTTGGTCGGGGCGCCCGGATTTGAACCGGGGGCCTCCTGCGCCCAAGGCAGGCGCGCTACCAGGCTGCGCTACGCCCCGACATCGTTTGCAACATCAATTCTAGAGCACTTCCTGCCTTTGCTCCAATCCAATACCAGATCCTCATCAAATCTCGCACAAATTTGATTTTTTTTACTATACGTTATGTCGAGTGTTTTCTAGACTTGTCGTGGCTATTGCGCACCGACCCACAGACTTGCTCTAGAAATCACATCCTATTAAGGATACGATTTGCCGCAAGTTAAATTCAGCGCAGTTAGCAAGACCATGAGGCAAACAGGGCTCCGAACTGTCCGAGGCCGGAGTTTAGGGGGACAGCCCAGGCTCCTAAAGCGCAGCGCGCTGGACGTTGCGTCGCCCGCAAGTAAGCGTGCCTCCAAAATTTTTGGGGTTTACTGTCTGAGGAGGAAAGATGAAGTCCCTGCGACGTCTTTTCATCGCTGTAGCTTTGCCGCTTCTGGTGGGTTTCATTACCGTTGGGTGCAGCGGCGTTAAACAACCGCCAACGAAAACTCTCACCTCGATTGCCGTTACGCCGGCGTCGCCAGCGCACCTAAAAGTTGGAGCGACACAACAATTCACGGCGACGGGCACATATAGTGACAACACAACGGCGGATATCACATCGACGGTCACGTGGGCTTCCGGCACGACAGCGACGGCCACGATCACGGCCTCTGGTGGACTTGCGACAGGCGTTGCAGGCGGCACCACCAGCATAACTGCAACTTTGGGGAGCGTTACGTCACCTGGTGTGACGCTGACGGTGATTTCGCTTACGTCGATCGCGATCACACCGAATCCGGCCAGCGTCGCCGTCGGCACCACGATTCCATTCACTGCCACAGGAACATACAGCGACACGAGCACTTCAAACATCACCACGCAGGTAACGTGGAGTTCGTTGCCAATTGCGTCCGCAACCATTGTGGCCACCACGGGTGTTGCAACGGGCGTCGCGAACGGCACCGCACAAATCTCAGCTGTGCTTGGCAGTATCGTTGCTCCGAGCGTTACGCTGACCGTCGGCACGGGCGGCGTTCCGGTTCCTGTTGCGGTAAGGATTCAGCAGGTGAACCCGACAATTCCGGTCGGCGGAGTCGAAGACTTTACCGCTGTCGCGCTGCTCAGCGATGGCACTACCGCGGCGCTTGGCACACCAGCGACGTGGAGTTCTGGCACGACGGCTAACGCAACCATTGTCGCCACGGCCGGCGTCGCCTCCGGAATCCATCAAGGCACTTCGACGATTACTGCGATGAGCGGCACACTCGCGGCGGGTACTACTGTCCTGACCGTGGTTCCGGCGGTGCCAAGATTTGCGTACACGATTAGTCCGAACGATGGCGTCGTTTCTCCGTTTGCACTCACTTAATGTCACCGCGGGCGCTTTGGCGCCACTGCCAACCCTGCAAGAACTTGGGCTGTCCCTGCAATTGGTCTTTGAACCCAGCGGAAAGTTTGCTTACGCTCCCGGCGCTGACGGAAACATCCGCGTTTATTCCGTCGACCCGGTTTCTGGAAGGCTGACGGGCATCACCGGTGGCATCGCGATCACTTCGTTTTTTGGAGCGTCCTCCAGCATCGGCCAGAGCGCCGTCGATCCCACGGGACGTTATTTGTACGTCGTCGACGGAGGCACAACAAACTTACTGAATGCATTTAGTATTGATGGAACGACGGGCGCCCTTTCAACGATTGTGTCCTCGCCGCCTATCGCCACCGGGTCCGGCTCCTTCGGCATCGCCGTCACGCCGGATGGCAAATATGTGTATGTGACGAACAGCGGTGACAGCACTCTTAGTGCCTATAAAGTTGGTACAAATGGCGGCCTCGCTACGATAGCGCTCGGCGTTACCGTACCGGCGACCTTGGATACCCCAGAGATTCCGGCGATCGATCCGACGAGCAAGTTCCTGTATGTCCCGAACAATGCGCTTTCGGGAACCGTCTCCGCTTTTACCATCAATGCTACCGACGGTACCCTAACGCTTATCGGTAGCACCGCGACTGCCGCAGGCGCCGATCCGTTTGGGACTGCGGTCGATCCTGCTGGCAAGTTCCTTTTCGTCACGAATTCAGGTGAGGGAACTGTCTCTGTGTTCCCGATCGGCGGCGCAGGGGCGCTTGGAACTGCGCAGAATTTCAACAGTGGTTCGGGTGCGTCGAGTACTCCCGCCGGCATCGCCATCGACTCGAGCGGAGCATTCGCCGCGACCGTCAACAACGCCGAGAACACAACTACGTTCTACGGTTTGGCTAACGGTGTGCTAACGACAAAATTCACCGCAGAGACCCGCACGAGCGCCGAGTTTGTCTCGTTCTACGCGGGGACAACTAGCCCGTCGATTGGCCCGTCAAACGTATTTGCGGCAAATAGCGGTTCGGGAAATGTCTCCGGATTTATCGCAACCCCCGGCACCGGGGTTCTTGCGGTTGGATCGGGTTCGCCGACTGCTGGACAGGCAAGCACCGATGCCCTTGCAGCCGACGTGACCGGGACGTTCCTGTACTCCAGCAGCCGCAGTGCAAAGATTTTCGATGGATTTGCCGTTGCACCGTCAAACGCCGCGCTGACCGAGTTTACAACTGGTTCGTCGTTCGCATTGACGCCGAATACGGATACTCCGTCGGAAATTCAAACCGAATATACGTCGCGCGTTGTGTACGTCGGTGACACAACGGCGAATAACATCCAAGTCTTCACCACAGGCACGGCGCTAACTCCGACAGGAATACCTGCGCCGTTCACCAGCGTCAAATCGATTGCTGTCGATCCACAAGGCGTATTCATAATTGTGCTTGGGAATGGTTCGATCACTTCCGCCGGCATTAGTGGATTCACTGGCACCTTGCAATTGGGAGGCGCCGGAACGATCCTCGTGCAGGCGGGGAACTGGACGTCGGGAGCAATCGATCCGACGGGCCACTGGATCGTAGCACTTGATTCCACCGGAAAGACGCTTCAGTCCATCGCCTTTACGCCGGTTCAAAACGGCTTCGCCGCTCCGGATGGAACCCTGACAGCCACGGGAGCGCCCGTTGCGACCACCGGTGTGACCGCGCCATCTTCCGTGGTATTCGATCCGCTTGGCACGTTTGTTTTTGTTTCGGATGCCACGAACGGAATGGTAACTGCCTTTGCATTTAATGCAGCTACGGGCGCTATCACAGCCACCGGAAAGACGACTACAGTGAGCGCGACCGGAACCGGCAAGGTCTCCATCGACGCAGGTGGAACGTTCCTTTATGCGGCAGTCACCGGTAATGGGGGCAGTACACCATCCGGCGTGAATGCTTATAAAATCAATGCGGACGGTTCCCTGACGTTGGTCGCGGGCTCGCCTTTCGCCACGGGCGCCGGCACGAGTGGGACGTCGGGTGTCGTCGTCACAACCAGCTTCCAGTAAATCTGCCACGAGTTTGCGGCGTAACGAAAAGAGGGCGGGAAAGCTGCCCTCTTTTTCGCCCATCCGTAGGTGCGATTGTTAGATCGTTTTATCTTCCGAATTGCAAAGTAACTCCATATTGCAGTCCAAACATTTCGGGTTGCGAGCGTGGCAGACGCGGCGGCCGTGCCACATTAATTGGTTAGAAAACGAAATCCACCGGTCCTGTGGCAGAATCTTCATCAAATCCTGCTCAATCTTTTTGGGGTCTTCGTTCCGTGTAAGTTCCAGCCGGTTCGACAGCCGCTGGACGTGGGTGTCCACGACGACGCCGCTCGCGATTCCGTACGCTGTTCCGAGCACAACGTTCGAAGTCTTGCGCGCGGCGCCGGGAATCGTCAGCATCTCGTCCATTGTTCGCGGCACGTTTCCGCCGAATCGTTCCAGAATTGCTTTGCTCGCGCCGATCACCGATTTAGTTTTATTGCGAAAAAATCCGGTTGGCCGGATGTCCTGCTCGAGTTCGCTCGGATTGGCGCGGGCGAATGCTTGCGGCGTCGGATATTTTTTGAAGAGCGTAGCCGTGACCTGATTCACGCGGACATCCGTGCATTGCGCCGAAAGAATCGTCGCAATCAAGAGCTGAAACGCGTTTTTATGGTTTAGTTCGCAAATTGCGTTCGGATAAGCCTGGTCCAACTTTTCGAGAATCGCCGCCACTCGCTTCGGATCTGTTTTCAGGCTGGCCGAATCCTTCTTTGGCGCCGGCTTCTTACTGGAGGCTTTCTTCGGCTTTTGCTTCTTCAGCTTCTTTTTTGCAGGCATGATTGCGAAACTATAACACGTCAGCCAAAACCGCCAACAAGCGGCGAAACGCCTTCCCACGATGGCTCTGCTGGTTTTTTTCTTCGGCGGTCAATTCCGCGAATGATTTTTGCAGGGCAGGGAGGAAGAAAATCGGATCGTAGCCGAAACCGCCGGCCCCCCGCACGGATATCAAAATCTCGCCGTCGGCGCGGGCTGTAATCACGGCTAGCGCACGATTTTGCTTCACGAGCGACAGCGCGCAAACAAAATGTGCCGCGCGTCCCGCGCCAGCCATGCCGTTCATTTCCTGAAGCAACTTGTCGATCCGTTGCTGGCTTGTAGCGCCCGTTCCGGCATACCGTGCCGAATGAACTCCCGGGCGCCCTCCCAAGCCTGGCACGACCAAGCCGGAATCGTCCGCCAGCACTGCCTCGTTCGTGTGCGCTGAGTAGTAGAGCGCCTTGCCGAGAGAATTTTCGGCGAATGTTGGTGCCGACTCTTCGAATTCAGGTATCAAATCAAATCGCGGAAACAACTCCAGTTGCAAATCACGCGAACAGCTTTTCGCCAGCGACTGAAACTCCCTCAATTTTCCCGCGTTCGATGACGCCAGAAAAATCTTAGCGGCCACGGGCAACCGATTTTGCAGGCAGGACCAATCGCTGGGCGTCGTTCAAACGGCGAATTCCGGCTGCCGCCAGTGCGAGCAAATCCTGCATCTCGCTTCCCGTAAATGGCCTTCCCTCCGCCGTCGCCTGCAACTCGACAAAATGACCGCCGCCAGTCATTACTACGTTCATGTCTACTTCCGCGCGCGAATCCTCTTCATACGCAAGGTCCAGAAGTGCGCGATCGTCCACAATTCCCACGCTCGTCGCCGCAACGGTGTCGATCAATGGGGAACTCTTCAGAATTCCAGCCGCGACCATGCGCTCCATTGCCAGCGCCAGCGCAACGAACGCACCGGTAATGGAAGCTGTCCGCGTTCCACCGTCGGCCTGAATCACATCGCAGTCGATATAAACCGTTCGCTCGCCCAACGCTTCCTGGTCGGTGATCGCGCGAAGCGAACGGCCAATCAGCCGTTGAATCTCCAGCGTCCGCCCGGATTGCTTTCCGCGCGCCGCCTCGCGTGCTGTTCGTTCTTCTGTGGCGCGCGGCAACATTCCATATTCGCTCGTGACCCAGCCTTTTCCAGAGCCTTTCAGGAATCCTGGCACACCGTCATCGACGGACGCCGTGCAGATCACGCGCGTCTTGCCAAGCTCAATCAATACGCTTCCCTCCGCGGTCGAAATGAAATCGGGAGTCATCTTTATAGGACGTAATTGGTCCGGGCCACGGCCATCGTTTCTCACTTTTCCTCCGAATCTGATGGAAAAAGTAACATGAATCGCTCGCCTTGGGGTTGTCCGATCACTTCTTGATGGGCGCTGTTGGGGCCGCTGCTGGCGCTGTAGGCTTTAGATTCACCGGAAAAGTCCCCGTGAGATCTAGATGCCCAGCTAGGGTATCCGCTTGTTGTCCATGAATCAGAATCTTGAGGCGCTGTACCTGGGGCACGTTTGCCTCCAGCGTCTTCGTAATCGAATCCACCGCTAGTTGCTCGCTCTGCACGCCCGAGGGAATGGAATTTGCCATCGCGTCGGAAAAATCGGCGACTCCCGTGCCGTCCGGCAAGATGTAGAACGCAAGCAGCGCCGCATCGGGCGGCAGAGTGCGCAATTCGGAGTCTACGGGACCGGCGAGCAATGTATTCAGCACCTGCTTTGCGCGCAGAACCGGATCATTGGAGAGTGGAAGCTCGATCGCGGTGGCGGCGAGGTCGGAATATTCCGCGTCCGCCGCCCAAAACAATTTTGCTTTTACCTTTGGCTCATTGCTAACGGCATTCAGGCTCTGCACCAATTCAAGGCGCGCTTGCTCTTCACTTTTCTGTTGGACCTGCGCTTGCCGCTTCACACGTCGCTTCAGAATTGGAAAGTAAACCGCCGCCGCCAGTACGGTAACCACCAACGCGACCACAATTCGAACGCGCCACTTTGCGTTCACGGCTTGGCCCCCGGCGCTGTTCCCGGCACGCTGGGTGTCACGTATGACGGCCGGAATGTGGCGATTCCTCGTACAATTGCATCTGCGACTCCCGGCAACATCCGGTCCAGATCCGCTTTGTCTTCCATCGCGACGCTCGATATTTCCACGACAATCGCCGGCGCGGCGGTCGTACGCAATTGCCGGACAAAAGCCGCCTGTACATTCATCGGCGAACCCTTAAATCGCTGCGCCAACTCGCCCTGCACGGCGTCGCCAAGTTTCCTGCTCAATGAAAGGTAGGAAGCTTGCGCCTGCTCCCACGGAATTAAACCGCCTACGGATGGAGACAGTGGCATGTCTGGCATCACATAGACGCGCACTGTACCCGGAAGCCCGGTTGAAGAGACGTGCAGCGAAACGAAAATAGCGCCGGTTTGCGCGTTCGCCAGCGCGGAGCGTTCGTCGAACGAGGGATTTTCCGTGTTGCTGCGCGTTTGCAAGACTTGGAAGCCCTGACTCTCAAGGCCGTGCCGGACCTGTGCAGTCAGCTCCAATACAATGTCAGCCTCACGAATCCCCGCACTGCCGCGAGCGCCAGGATCCGTGCCACCATGCGCCGGATCCAGCACAACCATGTTTAGGCCGGTTCGACCACCGACCACGCTTTGCGACGGCGAAGTTGTTCCAGCTTGCGGTGCGGCCGAGCCGACCGGTGGGTTCTGAGAACCCGCTGCCAATGCGCCCAACAAAACTCCGGCAAACGACGCAACAGCGATAGTGCGAATGAAACGATTCATGTGCGACACGCAAAGCAGGATACCAAATCTTGCGTCGGGACTGGGCTGTGCAATTCTTCAGTCGCGCTGAGGAAGTGACGGCAACGAGCCGCCCCCGCGCAAAATAAGGCCAACATTCAGACTAAGCTGTCTGTTCGGGTCCAAACTCGGCAGGTGTTACTTTATTTGCAGAGCCGAGGAGTCTGTTGGTCAGTCCATACACGACAAATCCCGCCACGATAATGAGCACACCGAACAACAGTCCATTCATGCGCAAAATCTTCTCCGAGTCGCTCTTCACCACAGCCATACTCAAGAGCGCGATCGGAAATATTCCCGTGAGGATCACTCCCAGCAGCCCACCGGGAACTTTAAATTCCCGCTTCAAATTTGGTTCACGGATTCGCAACACGACCAGCGTCACGAATTCCAGCGACAGGCTCGTGCCGTAGAGCATGATATCTAGCGTAATCAGCCGGCTGAATCCAAGCCCAAGGCAAAGCGCCCAGCACGCAGCGCAAACCAGAATCGCGACCCACGGGGCATTCGTCCGTTTGCTGGTCTTGGTAAATACTTTCGGCAACATTCCGTCCCTAGCCATTGCCAGCGGCAGGCGCGAATAACTCATCACCAACGCATTAAACATACCGAATGCGCTAATCATGCCGCCGAGGACGATGAAGAAGCGCAGCCATTCGAAGCCTGCAATCTTTCCGCCTAACGCGCCCGCAACAGTCGCCCACGATCCTTCGCCACTGAAGACCGACGCTGGCATTCCCGTAAAGTAAACGGCCACGAAGGGCAGAACGTAGGTCGCCGAGACGAGCAACACCGCCGCAATCATTGCCCGCGGATAAGTGCGCTGCGGCCGCTCCACTTCCTGCGCGATCGTGGATGCGTTGTCCCAACCCATGTAATTCCACATCGCCACGAGCACGCCGCCGAGTAAACCTAACCCGGCACCAGCATTTGCCGAATGCGGCTCCGCGAATGCGCCTGCTTGAAAGGGTGCCATCAAGACGATGATGGCAAACGGCGCCGACAAAAGAAAAAACAGCCAAAGGGAAGTGATGCCGACAACACGGATTCCGGCAATGTTCAGCCCCGCGCAAGTCACCACTACAAACAACCCAGCCAAAATCGCGTGATTGCCGTCGCCAAACCATGGCGCCATTTGCTTCAAATAAATCACGAACAGCGTGGGATAGATGGCCATGTCGAAAATACTGGCGGCGAGGGACAGCCAAGCCTCTTGAAAACCCCAGAAATTCCCAAGTCCACGACGCACCCAAGCGTAGTATCCGCCTTCATGCGGCAGCGCGCTGGATAGCTCACCGATCATGAACGCCGTGGGCAGGCTCCAAAGCACCGGGAGGAATAACAGGATCAGAATGCCGCGCCCGTAGCCGGCGCCATGAATAATCTCTTCGGTTCCATAGGTGCCGCCGGACACCATGAAAAACGTTGCCGCGACCAACGGCCAGAGCGTCAGCTTCGCTGCTCTCTTTTTTGGCGTGGAAAGTACTTGAGAAGGAATTTGGGCGGGAACCGATATGCTGCTCAATTTATACTCTCGTCCTCCTTGGTCGCAGTTTGCTCTTGAATTAGCCGGGAACAAACTCGCAACGGAAGAATACAAAATCTGCACCCCCACGCAACTAAAAAAATGTTCTCGCTCCAAAATATTTTTGCACAGGAGGCGGTTGCTTGACGGCGTGCCCATCCGCTCTGGGCGCGGGTTTTCCTGTGATAGACTCACCGCCGTTTCCTTCGATTCTAATTCTCCTGGAGCCTCCATTGATGAAACTGGTTCGTCTGTTTGCTCTCGCCGTTCTTGGCCTGCCTGTCATCGCGGTGTTCGCTCAACAGCCTGCTCCCACGTCTCGTCCGATTACCATCGCCGACTATTTCCAGATTCACGAAGTCAGCGAGCCTCAGATCAGCGCTGAGGGCCAATGGATTGCGTATTCGGTCGCGACCCCCAACCGCGAAGAAGACAGGTCGGAATCTCGCATTTGGATGACCGCGACGGCCGGCGGCGACCCCGTAGCGCTGACCACGGAAGGTGTCAGCTCTTCCCACCCTCGCTGGAGCCCGGACGGTAAATGGTTGGCCTTCCTTTCCGCACGCAACGCAGGCAAGTCTCAGGTCTGGCTGTTAAACCGCCTCGGCGGGGAAGCGCAAAAGCTCACGGACGCGCCTCAAGACGTGAACGACTTCGATTGGTCACCAGATTCCACCCGGCTGGCCCTATTGCTGCGTGATCCGACGGAGGACGAACTGGAAGCCGTCAATTCGCGTAAGGATGGCATCCCCGAACCCGCTGAATCCGGCAAATCGAAGCGGGCCAAGACACAGAAACCATGGGTCATTGACCGGCTTCAGTTCAAAGTGGACGAAGTCGGCTATCTCGACCGCCGCCGCACGCACATCTACATATTTGCGCTTGCAGAAAAGTCGCTAAAGCAAATCACGTCAGGCGATTACGACGATGCGGATCCCAGTTGGTCGCCAGACGGCAAACTCATCGCCTTCACGAGCAACCGCTCCAAGCCAGACCCCGATGCAACCT
>WNFM01139131.1_pt1 | contig 11483 bp, 12 predicted proteins | sample 5400271 | NCBI WGS metagenome assembly WNFM01 (sample SAMN13153352, study PRJNA577476) | soil metagenome | isolation source: 60 cm saprolite on Douglas fir-dominated hillslope | place: USA:California | collected 2013-09-17 | reverse complement strand
ACGCCGTGATGTACTCGAGTCCCATGAAATCGAGGAGGCTCGCCAGGTAGTACCCGATGCAGCCCAGCCAGACGAGGCGCAGCCAGTCGGCACGCGACGTTGGCGTGGCCTTTGCGCTTCGCTGCGCCCACGCTGCCATGGCGACGAACATCGGTGCGGCGTAGAGCATCCGCAGTGCAAGCAGCGTGATCGCGTCGACCGGATATTCGCGGTACGCAAGCTTGATCAGGATGGCCTTGAACGAAAAGCCGAGCACGCCGATGACTGCGCAGAGCGGGCCGATCCAGCGGCCGGACGGCACGGGAAGTCGCAACTCCGGCTTCAACTCCACTTGACCGCGCCGGACCAGTCCGTCGCGAGAATCACGGCGCCGAACGCGATCCGGTACCACGCGAACGGCGTGAAGTCGTGGTGACTCACGTACCGCAGCAGCCAGCGCACGCACAGGAACGCCGAGACGAATGCCGTGGCGAATCCTATGCCGAACGCGGGCAAGTCGGCCGCGCCAAGCAAGTGCCGGTTCTTGACCGCTTCATAGGCGCACGCGGCGAACAGCGTGGGAATGGCCAGGAAGAACGAAAATTCGGTCGCCGCCCTGCGCGACATTCCGAACAGCATGCCGCCGATGATCGTCGCGCCCGAGCGCGACGTGCCCGGAACGAGGGCGAGCGCCTGCGCACAGCCGACCTTGAGCGCGTCGGTCCAGCGCATCGCGTCCACGGTGTCGATGCGCACGGTTTCCGGACGCACCCGTTGCCGGCGCTCGGCCCACAGGATCACGAAGGCGCCAACGACGAATGCGCAGGCGACTGGAGTGGGGGCGAAGAGCGCCGCCTTGATCGCGCTGCCGAAAGCGAGCCCGAGCACGGCAGCGGGCAGGAATGCGATGACGAGGTTGGCGACAAAGCGGTTCGCGCGTTCATCGCGCCCGAGGCCGCGCGCCACTTCGATGAGCTTCCCGCGAAATTCCCAGCACACGGCGAGGATCGCGCCGGCCTGGATAACGATCTCGAACACCTTCGCCTGCTCGCCGGTATAGCCCAACAGCGAGCCGGCGACGATCAGGTGCCCGGTCGACGAAACGGGGAGGAACTCCGTGAGGCCTTCGACGATGCCCAGCAGGAGAGCGACGAGTAGTGTGGGGTGTTCCACGGCGGGTTCACGACAAACGCCCGCGGATTGTCGCATACTATGAAGCGCGCCCGAGGCCTTGCGGCCGCGCCGCGCATCGATCGACCACCTGCGGAACCGCATGCAACACGACCTCATCCAGCTCTTCGACGTCGAGTCGTCGACGTTCACTTATTTCCTGATCGACCGCGCGACGCGCGAAGCGATGGCGATCGATTCGGTCGACCGGCAGGTGGAGCGCGACCTCACGCTCATCAAGCGGCTCGGCTTGCGCCTCCGCTACGCGCTGGAGACCCATGCGCATGCTGACCACGTCACCGGCGCGGCGAAGCTGATCGAAGCCTCGGGCGCACTCGCGGCCGCGCCCTCAGGTTGCGGCATCACGCCGGCGAACGTGCAACTTCAGCACGGCGACGCGCTGCTCTTCGGCGTCGGCGAAGAAGTCCGCGCGCTGCACACGCCGGGCCACACCGCAGGCAGCATGAGCTATCTGTGGCGAGGCAATGTCTTCACCGGCGACGCGCTGCTGATCGATGGCTGCGGACGCACCGACTTTCAAGGAGGCGACGCGGGCGCGCTGTACGACAGCATCCATGCGCAGCTGTTCACGCTTCCCGACATCACGCGCGTCTATCCCGGCCACGATTACCGCGGCAGTACGGTGTCGACGATCGGGTGGGAGAAGCGGCACAATGCAAGGCTCGCGCAGCGTGATCGCTCCGCATTCGTCGAACTCATGGGCAACCTCAAACTTCCGAGGCCCAAGATGATGGATATCTTCGTGCCCGCCAACAGGCGGCTGGGAATGCGGCATGCCGTCTGAAGACGCGCCGGACCGCGCTGCAATTCTCGCGCGCGCCGAAGCGCGTGCGAAGGATGCGGGCGCTTCCTTTCGCGGCCTCCTGATGCCCGCCGAAACCTGGGCGCTCTTCAAGGACGCCGAAATCGAGCTCGTCGACACGCGCACGCTGGCGGAGCGCGACCTCGTCGGCTATGTGCCGGGCAGCATCCTCATCGAGTGGTACGACTATCCGGCAAAGAAGCGCAACGAGCGATTCTTAGAGCAGTTGCGCGAGAAAGTCGAGGCCGACCGGCCCGTGGCGTTCATTTGCCGCAGCGGCGTGCGCTCGGGGAACGCGGCGGCGCTCGCGACGGCCAACGGCTACGCGTCGGCCTTCAACGTGCTGCACGGATTCGAGGGCGACAGGAATGCGCAGGGACGGCGCGTGATCAACGGCTGGCGCGTCGACGGCTTGCCGTGGCGCCAGGATTGACGAGCGTTCGCGAATCGTCGCCGAACGAAATCACGGGAATCGGCTGCTCCAGCCCATGCCGCTGTAGAAGAGGTTGCCGCCTCCGTAGATGCCGTCGGCCCACATCGTCGCTTCGTTGTCCTGAACGGTGTTCCAGTAATTGTCGTATTCCGCGCTGATGCCGCCGCTTCCGCCGAGCGTGCGGCTATACCCGCCATCACCGGCATCGCGCGCATTCCAGCCGGTGCCCGTTGCGCCCGTGAAGCGCTCGGTGTTGCTCATGCCATAGCTCGCCGCGGCGACCGCGCCATCGCCGCGCGCCTGCGCCTCCTGGTCGGCCCACGCCGTGTCGCCGGAGGGCTTGTTCCAGCCGCTCGCCGATTGCTGTTGCCAGCCGCCGCCATCCTGGCGATAAACGCCGCCGCTCGCGTCGGCGTAGTAATTGTTTCCCGCTGAACCGGGCTGCGATGCGCCCGGATTGCCCGCCACGTTTCCGGGCGGTCCGTTACTGCCGCCCGCATTTGTTCCTGAAGGCTGCGTATTCGTGCTGTTGCCAAAGCGGCGATAAACATTGGCGGCGGTGGTCGCGCAACACGGATAGCCGCCCCAGTATCCGGGTCGATAGAGCGTTCCGCCCGTGTACGGTTCGGCCCACGCGGGCGTGGCGAGACCCACCGCAAACGCGTACGCGTAGCCCGTGTCCTGGTTGTAGATGGGCGTGGCGGCGACGCCATACGTCGACGGCGCCGGGTACCAGACATTGCCCATCCACGACGTGTAAACGTAGCCCGTGCCGTAAACGACGGTGCCCGACGCGGAAACGGTGGCTCCGAGATAGCCGGGTGTGTAGCCCTCGTGCACGACGTCGGCCGTGATGTCGTAAATGCGGACGTAGCTCACATAATGGACCGGGGAATCGGGCGGAATCGCGTAAATCGATTCGGGCACCGACGTGGCGATTGTCCACGGACCCGCGGGCTGCGATGCGTTGAACCAGACGCCCGCACTCACGGCGAAAAAGGAATCCATCGCGACACGAATGATCGGCGCCGACGCGTTGATCACGTAGGCCAGCGCGCCGCCGGAAATCTGCGCGTACTGTGGAGTGCCATCGAACTTCGGCTTGAATGCCGGTCCGTTTTTTCTCGGAACGGAAGCCGTCTGCGCAATCGAATTTTCATTGCGCGCGAGCTTTGCCTGCGGCGTGCCTGCGACGGCCTGCAGCACCGCGCCCGCCGGCGAGGTCGGCGGAATCCTCGCAAAATCCAGCGGCAATGCGTCGCTGGCGACAAACTCCCAAGGACCGGTGAGGGTGCCGGCGCGGAACCAGCGTCCGGCGAGCAGCGCGAAATAATCCTTGCTGTTCGTGTCGCCCAGGACGTCGGTTGCCGAATTGGAAGCCCATAGCAACCCGGTGCCGGCGATCGGCGCAAAAACGGGCTGGCCCTTGAACACGATGAGCTCCGCGGGAACCTGGCTCGTGTAGATGGCCGGCATCCCGTTTGCCAGCGAAGGCTTGGGATTGGCGCCGGGACCGCCGTCGAGCATGTCGACTGCGTGCGTCGCATTGATCGTTTGCGCCACGGCATCGATCCCTGTCGGCGCAATGAAGGGGCGCGACCACGGGCCTCCGATCGACGCGGAAAATAGCCATCCATCGAAAACGTGGATGTAGAAATCTTTTTCGAGGACTCGCTGCAGGATGAGCGCACGCGTATTGATGACGCGCTGGAATCCCGCGTTTCCGGGGATCGGTCGCAACGCGGGCGCGCCGTCGATGGGCACCAGGATGGCCGGCGAATTACTGACGATGACGGCCGGCACGTTGTTTTGCACCGCGACGGCCGGCGGCTTCGACGCTGTCAGCGCAGGCGAAACCTTGAGCCGGTCGAGCGCGACGGTACGCACGGCCGACGCGAATTTTTCCTGCAACTCGGCCGAATAGGCCGCCCCATGGTCCGGCAGCGTCGGGAAGTCGCTCTTGGTGATCTGCAGGTTATCGAGCACGACGGTGCGCGTGGCCTTGTCGACCTTGGTGCGCGCCGTGGCGAAGACCGCGCCGAATTTCTCGCTCTCTCCTCCGGCGGGCTTGATGGCCACCGCGCAATGGAATTCGATGCGGTTGTCGGCCCATTTGTCGAGTTGCGGCTGATAGACGATGGCTGCGGCGTTGGCCAATCGGACTTCGCGCGGCCAGGGGTCGGCCGGCGGAGTCGCCGCCGCGGCGCACGACACGCTGATTGCCATCGCGCAGGCGATGGCGATTGTACGGACCGCAGGGAATTTCATGGATACATCATGCCATCAGTGCCTTGCGCCGCTCGAGGCTCTGCGGCGGCCAGTGCTTGGCGCTTTCGTAGTATTCCGCGACGGCGGGCACTCCCGGAGGTAGGACAACCCACGGCTGTTTTGATGCGGTGAATATGTGAATGTCGGGTGGCAGCTGATCTGGGTCGTCGAGCGTGCCGACGCGCACGAAGCGCACCTTGTCGCCGCCGCCGCCGTAGTTGCTCCACACGGCAATGCGGCATTTTGGGCAGCGGGAAATTCTCTGGCCCTTGCCGCTGTTCGAAGGCGTGTCGACGACTTCGGGCGCGCCCGCAAGCAGCACGACGCGATCGGCTTCGATCATCGCGTTGAGCGCAAACGAAGCGCCTGTCTCGCGCTGGCACCAACGGCAATGGCAACAGTGGACGAAGAGCGGCCTGCTCGTCATCCGATAGCGCACGGCGCGGCAGGTGCAGCCGCCGTCCAGCGAAAAGTCTTTTGTATCGGCCATGTAACTTGAGGAACAGTCCGTCAGGACGGCCTTCCTCTTTGCAGTATCGCGAGCGCCTGCGTTACGAGGTCGCCGTGATCGGTGGGTATCTGGCCGTTCGGTGTCATCTGGTCGATGACGTTGGGCAGCGCCTGCGCCAGGCCGCCGGCGGCCTCTCCTGCCGGAATGCCGCACTGCTGCGCGAGCTGACCCAGCTTTCCCTGCCCGAAAATGTCCGAGAGGGCGTCCGCGGAAATCGGCATGTTCTGGCCGGTGCCGACCCACGATTGCGCCTGCTGCCCCAATCCCGCCTGCTGCAGCTTGCCGATGATGCCCTCGATGCCTCCATTCTGCTGCAGGATCTGCAGCGCCATCTGGATCATCGGACTGCCGCCCTGTGCCGATTGTCCTCCGCCTGTCGCGCCGCCCAACATGCTGCCCATCAATCCGTCGAGAAATCCCATGCTGCACCTCGTGTGAAAGGCCGAATGTTGCGAATTCTACTCTGCTCGAAGCGGCTAGATGTCGCGAGGCGGTGCAATACCCAGCTCGCCGCAGAGCTTGGCCAGCGTCGACTTCAGTGCATCGACTTCACCACGCAATTCGCTGACGTTGGCACGCAACGCAGCCAATTCCGACACGGTGATGAGATCGGCGTCCGCGGGCGCGGTGCACACCGAGGTGTCGACCGCCGGAGGCCCGGAGAGCAGGTGCGCCCAACGCGTTTCGCGCGCGCCCGGCTGGCGCGGCAATTCGGCCACCAGCGCACCGTCGTCCCGCGCCGCAAGCTCGTGCAGGAAGCCTTCCACCGCCGAGATGTCGGCGAAGGGGTGCAGCCGCTCGCTGTTGATGCGCAGTTCGCCCGTCGTCTGCGGCCCGCGCAGCATCATCGTTGCGAGCAGCGCGACCGCCTGTCCCGGAACGCCCAGGACTTTCCCGGCGTTGTGCGCATAACGCATGACCCGGCCGCCGCTCGATTCGACGGCGAGCGATACCGCCTTCAGGTGATCGACGACAACCTGCACTTCCGCTTCGGTGGCGGTCAAGATCGGGTCGCGGCTCGTCTTCTGGTTGCAGCCGGCAACGAGCGCGTTCAGCGTCAGCGGATAGCTGTCCGGAACGGTGCTCTGTTTTTCCACGAGCACGCCGAGAACGCGGGTTTCCAGCAGCGAAAGGGCGGGGAGGGACATGGACTCGTAGTATCGTGGCGGATTCTGCCCCCTGCAAGCGGTTCGTCCCCATGGCCCACGCTCCCGAAGTCACCAACATGGCGCTGTTCTGCGATTTCGAGAACATCGCGCTCGGCGTCCGCGACGCCAATTACGAAAAATTCGACATCGGCAAAGTGCTGGAGCGGCTGCTGCTCAAGGGCACCATCGTCGTCAAGAAGGCCTATTGCGACTGGGATCGCTACAAGGCCTTCAAGGCGCCGATGCACGAGGCGTCGTTCGAGCTGATCGAGATCCCACACGTGCGCCAGTCGGGCAAGAATTCCGCCGACATCCGGATGGTCGTCGACGCGCTGGACCTCTGCTACACGAAGGCCCACGTGCAGACATTCGTCATCATCAGCGGCGACTCGGACTTCTCGCCGCTGGTCTCGAAGCTGCGCGAGAACGACAAGGTCGTCATCGGCGTCGGCGTCAAGAACTCCACGTCCGACCTGCTGATCGCCAACTGCGACGAGTTCATTTTCTACGACGATCTCGTGCGCGAGAAGAAACGGCCGGCCGCGCGCCGCGCTGCGCCGAAACCTCCGAAAGCCGCGACGGATGATGTGAAGGCGCCCGCGAAAAAGGGCGACGAGGAGCGCCGCGCCGAAGCGCTCGATCTCATCGTCGAGACGCTGGAAGCGCTGGCGACCGAGCGCGGCGGCGAGGAAAAAATCTGGGGCTCGATGGTCAAGCAGGCATTGAAGCGGCGCAAGCCCGGCTTCAACGAATCGTATTACGGCTTTCGCTCGTTCAACGCGTTGCTCGAGACCGCGGAAAAAGGGGGTGCCATCTCGCTCGAGCGCGACGAGAAATCGGGTGGCTACATCGTGCGGCTGCTGGGCAACGACGACTGACGCGTTCCGCGCCCAGTGTCCGGCCGGAAGCCCTTATGAGACCCCGTGTGCGCGGCGCCTTCGCCAGCGCGGTGCCGGGGCTTCTCGCATCCACCGTGGGGCTCTGCCTGCTGGCGGCGCCGTGGTGGTCAGCGACACTGCCCGCGTCGGACTATCCGCTGGTGATCGTCCTGGGCACCGTTTTCGCAAGCATCGGGGCGTTCGCGGCGCTGCCCGACCGCTGGCCCCGGCTGCGCTCGCTGGCGTTCACGATTTTCATGGCTGCGTTCGGCGTCGTGTGCGCGGCGCTGATGTTCACCCCTCTTCATCCTGACGCGGACGGGGCCCACACGATCGGCGGCATCAAGGGGTTCGCGACGTCCGAGGCGATGCCATGGTGGGCAAGGATCGTCGCCGGATTTTTCGCGATCGTATTCCTCGGCGTGGCCGCGCTTGGCGCATGGGGACTCGTACGTGGATTGGGCGGGCGCAGCGACGACGCGAATCCGTAGCCGCTCTGCGCGCGCGCCGCCTGCGTTTACTTCCGACCGTACGTCGCCGTGAATTCTGCCGTGCCCAGCTTGTCCGCGTTGAGCATGTATCCGACCAGCGCGCCGGACGCCGACTCATCGAGGTCGAGCTTGTCGGTCTTCAACGCGAATACCTTGAAGACATAGTGATGCGGCTTGTCGCCCGGCGGCGGGCAGGGGCCGCCGTAGCCGGGCTTGCCGAAGTCGGTGCGCGATTGCACCGCGCCCTTGGGCAACTTTCCGGCGGCCGGGTCGCTCGCGCCCGCCGGCAGCGACATCACGTTGGCGGGAATGTTGAACACCACCCAATGCCACCAGCCGCTGCCGGTCGGCGCATCGGGATCGTAAACGGTGATCGCGAAACTCTTGGTTCCGGCAGGTGGGTCTTTCCACGCGAGCGATGGCGACACGTTGCCGCCTTCGCAGCCGAATCCCTTGAAGACGTGAGCATCGGCAATCTTCTGATTCGGCTTGACTTCGGCGCTTTCCACGGTGAACTTGCCGGCGGCAAGCGCTAAAAGCGGCGCCAGAGCCGCCAGCAGCAACGCAATTTTCTTCACGGCATCCTCCATTTGTTCTTGATGTCGGGAACTGCGGCCCGAATTTGCGACCCGAATCTGCCAACCGAATTTGCCAACATCAAGCCTTCGAGTAGAGTTCCGCGCCCTTTTGCACGAACTCGACGGCCTTCACTTCCATGCCCTTCGTGAGCGCTTCCTCATCGGAGACGCCGATCTTCGCGGCGTAATCGCGGACGTCTTGCGTGATCTTCATCGAGCAGAAGTGCGGCCCGCACATCGAACAGAAATGCGCGAGCTTTGCGCCATGCTGCGGCAGCGTCTCGTCGTGGAATTCGCGCGCCTTGTCCGGATCGAGCCCCAGGTTGAACTGGTCCTCCCAGCGGAACTCGAAGCGGGCCTTGGATAACGCGTTGTCGCGGATCTGCGCGCCGGGATGGCCCTTCGCGAGATCGGCGGCGTGCGCGGCGATCTTGTAGGCCATGATGCCGTCCTTGACGTCGGCCTTGTTCGGCAGCCCGAGGTGCTCCTTCGGCGTCACGTAGCAGAGCATCGCGGTGCCGTACCAGCCGATCATCGCCGCGCCGATCGCGCTTGTGATGTGGTCGTAACCGGGCGCGATGTCGGTGGTGAGCGGTCCCAGCGTGTAGAACGGCGCCTCGCCGCACAGGCGCAGTTGCTCGTCCATGTTGTGCTTGATCAAGTGCATCGGAATGTGGCCGGGCCCCTCGATCATCGTCTGCACATCGTGCCTCCACGCGATCTTTGTGAGTTCACCCAGTGTTGCGAGCTCGGCCATCTGCGCCTCGTCGTTCGCGTCGTAGCCCGAGCCCGGGCGCAGCCCGTCCCCCAGCGAAAAGGCGACGTCGTACGCCTTCATGATCTCGCAGATTTCCTCGAAGCGCGTGTAGAGGAAGCTTTCCTTGTGATGCGCGAGGCACCATTTGGCCATGATCGAGCCGCCGCGCGACACGATGCCGGTCATCCGCTTGGCAGTGAGCGGAATGTAGCGCAGCAACACGCCGGCGTGGATCGTGAAATAGTCGACGCCCTGCTCGGCCTGCTCGATCAGCGTGTCGCGATACATTTCCCACGTCAGCTCCTCGGCCTTGCCGTCGACCTTTTCCAGCGCCTGGTAGATCGGCACCGTGCCGATCGGCACCGGCGAGTTGCGGACGATCCACTCGCGCGTCTCGTGGATGTTCTTGCCGGTCGACAGGTCCATGACAGTGTCCGCGCCCCAGCGCGTCGCCCATGTCATTTTCTCGACTTCCTCGCCGATCGACGACGACACCGCGGAATTGCCGATGTTGGCGTTGATCTTCACGAGGAAATTGCGGCCGATGATCATCGGCTCGCTTTCCGGATGGTTGATGTTGCTGGGAATGATCGCGCGACCCCGCGCAACTTCATCCCGGACGAATTCCGATGTGATGGCTGCCGGAATCGCGGCGCCGAAACTCTGTCCCGCGTGCTGGCGCATCACGAGTGCCGGCATCGTCGCCAGCATCTCCTCGCGCTTCTGATTCTCGCGGATCGCGATGAACTCCATTTCCGGCGTGACGATGCCGCGCCTCGCGTAGTGCATTTGGGTGATATTGCCACTGAGATTGCCGCCCGATTTCGCGCGGCGCGGCGTGCGCTTGAGGTCGAAACGGAAACCCGCGAGCGCCGGGTCGGCGAGTCGCACGCGGCCGTAGCCCGAACTCGGTCCTTCGAGCTCGATGGTGTCGTCGCGCTCGGCGATCCAGCGGGTGCGCAGCGCCGGCAGCCCCTTTCGGATGTCGATGGTGGCGTCGGGATCGGTGTACGGGCCCGACGTGTCGTAAACGGTGAGCGGCGGATTCCTCTCGACACCGAACGATGCGGGCGTCTCCGACTGCGTGATCTCGCGCATCGGAACCCGGAGGTCGGCACGCGAACCCTGCACGTAAATTTTCCGTGATGCCGGCAGCGGCGCGACCGCGGCGGCGTCGACGTGCGCGTCGCGGGCGAAGAATTGGTCGTTGGCGTTCATGGGACTCCTCGTGGCCTCATTTTCAATTTCGGCCAGCGGGAAGACCATGAGGAGCGGGGGTTGCTGCTCACGCTTCCCTGCGCCGGCATTATCCGAACAGGTTCCAAGGGTGTTCTCTCACCCGGCCACCGAATTTGCCAACTGAGCGTGCGGCGGCCAGGACCCCTAGCGTTGGATGCAAAGTTACGCCGAATTGCCGCGCCGGGCAATCGGCATGCGTACGCTGCCAGCCAGCGGGCTACTTCGGCGCGGGCGGGGCCGTGCCGTAATTCTTGGTGAGATAGTCGACGAGGACCGGAACCTGGTCCGGCGGTATCTGCGCGCCGAAAGCCTTGATCATCTTGGTGACCTCCGCGTCCCAGACCTGCCGCGTCATGAACGTCGAGTTCATCTGGATGTAATCGACGCTGTGGCACATCACGCAGTAGCCCATGACCTGGTCGCGGCCGGGGCCGGGTTTCAATTCCAGCTTGGATTCCTGCGCCTGCGTCGTTCCCGCGACGAGAAGGGCGGCAATCGCAACGGCGATTTTCAGTGTCATCGTGTGTCTCCTGGCTCCGGTCCGATTGCTCGATTCACGCGGCGTGCAGCGTGAGCTTTTGCATCACGTTGTTGTGATAGCCGGGCGGATTGAAAATGAGGTCGAACGTCTGCGCCATGCCCTGTTGATTGGCGGCGCGCGCCATGACGACGTAATCGCCGGCGCGCTCCGGGCGATAACGGTATCGCCACGTCCGGAAGGAAAAGCGGCCCAGGTCTTCGCCCAGTTCGGCCATGCTCCACGTGCGGCCGCCATCGGTGGAGACGCTCACGTCACGGATGCCGAAGCCGCCGTCCCATGCGACGCCGCGCACTTCCGCGTCGCGCCCGACGGCGATCTTTTCGCCGTCCTTGATGTTGGTGATCACCGAATTCATGACCATCTCGGTGATCGGCGTCGAGGTGTCGGACTCCTGCGTCAGGAAGCGGTCCGTGAACGCGAACCTACCCTTGGGCACCCGGTACGCCGGGTTCATCCAGAACGTCTCGAGCGGCTTGTCGCGCGCCTCGATCGTAATCAGCTTTTTCATCCAGTAGGTCGCGGTCCAGCCCGGGACGACGAGGCGCAGCGGCGCGCCGTTCATGTGCGGCAGCGGCTCGCCGTTCATCTCCCACGCCAGCAGCGAATTTTCATCGAGCGCCTTCGAAACCGGGATGCTCTTGCGGAAATCAGGCTCGGCCGCACTGGC
>WNFM01238361.1_pt1 | contig 11485 bp, 8 predicted proteins | sample 5400271 | NCBI WGS metagenome assembly WNFM01 (sample SAMN13153352, study PRJNA577476) | soil metagenome | isolation source: 60 cm saprolite on Douglas fir-dominated hillslope | place: USA:California | collected 2013-09-17 | reverse complement strand
GTCGCAAACTGAAAGTAGTGCTGGTTGCTGATGGTGGTGCCATAACTAACGAAAGAAGTCGTGATGGTCCCTCCTCTGAGCGCCGAGGCCAAGGTCGCCAAAGCTTTGCCCGTCTTCGAGATGACCTCGGCCGGGGCATCCCGGCAGGACTTGAACACATACACCGCGCCCCCAACGAAAGTGAAAACGATCACCATCCACATGGTTGCCCTCGCCCATGGATGGGGCGCGGGGGCCGGGGGCCTTTGCTCCGAACTGTCGCTCATGGCATTACGTGTAGCTGGGGCGACGGGCATTTGCCATTGGAAACCACTTGTTGCAACTTCGATTTGGGCAACAGAAAACAAAGGGCAGCGCCGACCAGCAGACCGAGCCCGAGAACGCTAAAAGGCGCCGTAATACCGCCGGTTTCCTGTTTGAGCCAGCCAAACGCGTAGTTGCCGGCCCACCCACCGACATTGCCGAAAGCGTTGACCATGCCCATCACTGCGCCGAGCACGTTGCGCGGGAGCGTCTCTGCCGGAATGGCCCAGAACGGCGCCAAGCCGGCAAACGGCCCTGGAATTGCAAAACAAAGCAGTGCGTAGGAACCCCAGAACGAATACTTGCTCACCACCACGCTCGCGATCAGACACGCGCCACTCAGGCCATAGACGAACGCGACGTGTCCCCGGCGCTCCTGGGTTTTGTCCGAGTGCCGTGAATTCAGAATCATCACGGCCACCGCCACCAGGTACGGGATGGCGTAAAGGACGCCGGTGTGAAACGGGGTGAAGTTCCTTCCCTGACCCTTGAGCGCCTCGCTCAGGAAAGTATTGCAGCCGTATGCGGCACAGTTTTGCAAAAAGTAAACCGGAATCATGACGAACACCGCCGGCTGCAGAAGTGAATGCCAGAGCGGGGCGCCCGTCCCCGGCTCCAACGCCGAGGCTTCGCGGGCGAGCGTTGTCTCCAGGTGTTCCCGTTCTTCGGGTGATATCCATTCTGCCTCGCGGGGATGATCGCGAATGAAAAACCACCAGATCGGCAGCCAGATAAACGGCAGCGCGCCTTCGAGCACCAGCGCCGTCCGCCAACCCCAGGCGCCGAGGAGCGCCCCCGTGATCGGCGCCGCTCCCGCCACCGCCAACGGCTGGCACAAGTTCCAATACGCATTGGCGCGGGCGCGCTCCGTACGGGGAAACCAATTAGCGAGCAGCACCAGGGTGGCGGGAAAAACCCCGCTCTCCGCCACGCCCAGGAAAAACCGCATTACCTTGAACTGCCCTACATTGGCGACCAGGCCGCAGCCGATTGCGCAGATTCCCCAGCAGATCAGGAAAATGCTCACGATCTTCCGCGCGCTCCAATGGCTGGCCAGGTAACCACCCGGAATTTGCAACACCAGGTAGCCGAAGAAGAAGATGCCGACCGCGTTGCCCTTGATTTTATCGTCCATGAGCAAGTCGCTCATCATCGTGGACAGCTTGGGATCCAGGGCGAGGGCGACGTTGGTGCGATCGATGTAGGAGATGGTGTACATGATCAGCGCCACGGGGATGATGCGCAGCCAGCGTTGTTCTTTCATAATTCGGACTTCGGCGTTGCGGAGGTTCTTACCAAAACGCGCCGCCGATGTCGAATGTAAATCCCGATTTGTATTTCCCCCCTCTGCGACCTCTGCGAAAGACTCCGCGCCCTCTGCGTTTCAACCCGAAATTTCACCGCAAAGGACGCAGAGTCTTTCGCAGAGGTCGCAGAGGTTGCTTGAGCGTGCCGCTCCTTTACTTGCCGGCAGTCTTCTCCTTTTCCTTCTCCGTTTGCGTCCGCATGAGCAGGATCCAGTCGCCTTCCGAAGGGGTCGGGAACTGGCAGGTGCTGGTGGTGACGACGGCCACGGCGGGGCTGTTCTCGCCGGTGCGAGGGTTGACCCAGGTGACGTTCGGAGAGGGAGGCAGGGAGTCGAGTTTGATTTCGATGGTCCGGTCCTCCGGCACATAGACTACCATCAGATCCTTCTGGTCGGTTCGCGCGGCGGCAACGTAGCGGGCCGGTTTCTCTCCGCCCGGCTGGCTGACTACGAACATCGAGGCGGGACGCAGCCGCCAATAATCATTCGTGGCGAAGAAATCATGGAGGAATTTCATCTGCTCTGCGCCCGGCATCGTCAACGCTTTCTGCCAGGGGAGAGGGGTGCCGGTAGAAGCGTGGTCAGTGGGCGGTTTGGTCCCATCATCCCAGCCCCAGACTCCATGCCCGCCGTACGTCACTCCCGCAGTCGGGACATTCAGCAGGGACCAGTAGATCGCACGTCGGACGCTCTCCGGCGTGTGGGGTTTTTTGGATTGGTAAGCGAGGTGGTTTTCGTAGGGTGGTTCGAGATTGATGAAGGGCCGATGCGGGAGGTGCGTCCAGTACTCAGTGGCTGGGCCGTCCAGCATCCATTGCAGCGTTTTGTCGTCGTCACCGTGTCCGCTCTGGTAGCCGACGATGTCAAACCACTTTTCGTCCTTAAACTCCTCCCAAATCCATTGCATTCCGCCGGGATGAAGGGTGACCGGGGCGTGCGGGATAGCTCCGAAGACGGCCCGTCCGATTCGTTTCCACCGCTCCGCCTTTTCTCCGCGATAATCGCCATCCCCGCCCAGAATCCAGAGCACGTCGTTTGCTCCCCAGCGCGCGACCATATAACGCGCCAGCAAAATGGCCTGATCTTCCGGCAGAGCGACTCCGGGGTTGACCAGCGGGTTGCCTCCGCCATTGATGGCCCAGAGCAAAACCGGCGCGCTGAGCAGCCCGGCCTTGTTCAACGCGGCGACTTTTTCATCGAGCCGTTGAAAGAAGGCGGGATTGATCACGATCTTGTTGGTGGGGCCGGTGTACGCCAGTTGATGGTTCTTGTTACCGTCCGGTGCAGCGCGGAATTGTGTGGCGACCCATTGCACGCCGGTAAATTTTTGGCGAGTGCGTTCCTTGATATACAAGTCCCACTCCTCCTTGGTGGAGAGCAACGGGCCGTTCCAAGCCGTGTCACCGAGCCAGAAGAAGGGCGTCGTGTCCTGGTGCATGAGGTAACGCTGGTCAGTGGAGACTTGAACGGGGCCATGTTGAGTGAAACGCGTTTTGCCGCTCGGGGCGGTGCAGGTAATCTCGCCAGTTTGGCCGTGCAGGCCCGCATTCTTGGCATCGGAGCAGGTGGTTTTGTACGACCACTTGCCTTCCTGGTCGGGCGCGAAGCGGATGCGCCAGGCGCCCGCGCCATCCCAAAACCCGCACACCCGCTTGCTCTTGCCGGACGGCGACACAAAGACCGCCTCCATGCTCGCCTCCTGGGCGGGGTTTCCATAAGCGACGCTGCTTTCCAGGCTCTTTTCAAAGCGCTCCCATTTGGGAACCATGGAGTCCTTGGGAGCTCCCTGGGCGGTGAGCCAAGCCATCATCACAAGAGGAACGAGCAGGGGAAGAGGACTGCTTCCTGCCCTCGAGTTGAAGCATCCACGACAAGTTCTTAAATCACGCATAAAGTTCAGCCGTTGTAATTCACGCGGCGCCTATCTGACAAGAAAAAGCCGCTCGTGTCAATTTCTCTTAAACCACAGAGGAACGAAGGAGCACAGGGAGTTTTCTTCTTCCCCTTCAGCGCCACTTTGTTCCTCGGTGGTTCATCATCAGGGTTGCAAACAAACTAGTCATCTAGTATGTTCCAGATGTGAACGAAATTGGATTATTTGAAGCAAAAACCAAGTTCTCTGAGATTTGCGAGCGCGTTGCGTCCGGAGGCCAGCCGGTCCTCATAACTCGGCGCGGCGAGGCGCTGGTCAGAATCGAGCCGGCCAACCTACGAAAAGAAACATGGGCGGATCACCGAAGCTTTCAACTTGCCAGCGAGAGGGAAGCAGACTTGGCGGAACCCCTTTGACGAGTGATATGGCTTTCTCCCATTTGCTGGACACTTCAGTTTACTGCCAACCGATCAAGCCCAAGCCTCTTCCCTCGGTGGAGCACCGATGGCGGGTGCTGGGAGACGAGGCTCTCGCCATCTCCGTCGTAACTGAGGCAGAATTGCTCTACGGCTTGCAACTGGCGCAATCACGAAATTTGCAGGCCAGTTATGAGGAACTCCTGAAGAATCGCCTTTGCCTTTTTGGAGTGGACGCCGTTGTGGCCAAGGCTTTTTCTCAAATCAAGGCCGCCGCCAGGCGTAGCGGGCATGGCTGTGCCGACTTTGATTTCCTGATCGCCGCCACTGCCAAGGTGCAGGGACTAATCGTGGCGACCCTCAATTACCGGCATTTTGCGCCCATTGAGGGCTTGGCCGTTGAAGATTGGTCTAAAGAATAGCCCAATGATAGTGTCGCCCTTGCGGCGCTTGTCCGAGTTATGAAACTGCACATTTTGAACCTTCCGTCATCCGCAATCCGCCACGACTCAAACGCCGACCGGTTTGGCGCGCTGCCACAGCGTTTGAGTCATGCCATTGGCTTGATCCTCATCACGATGCTGCTCGCGCTCTTCGCTGCTCCGGGAGTCAATGGCGCGTCGGTGACCGGGGAACACGGCATCGTGGCGACCGTGCATCCGCTCGCGACTGAAGCCGCCATCCAGGCGATGAAGCAGGGCGGCAATGCCATTGACGCAGCAGTGGCCGCAGCGCTGACCCTGGGAGTGGTCGATGGCCACAATTCCGGCCTCGGCGGTGGTTGTTTCATGCTCATCCGATTGGCCAACGGTTCGGTGGCAGCCATAGATGGGAGGGAGATGGCCCCAGCGCGAGCCACGCGCGACATGTTCTTACGCGAGGGAAAAGTTGACTCCAGCCTTAGTCTGACGGGGCCATTGGCGGCGGGTGTGCCGGGCTCGTTGGCGGCTTACGATTATGCCCTTAAGCATTATGGAAAACTGTCTCTCAAAGCGCTGTTGTTGCCCGCTGCTCAACTCGCCGACCAAGGATTTCCGATCAACCGCCATTATGCCGCCCGGATCGCCGCCTCAGTGGACGAATTAAAACATTTTGAGGCGGCCCGGTCGATTTTTCTGCGTGCGGACGGCACGCCCTTTCACGCCGGCGAGATTCTCAGACAGCCTGATTTGGCCAGGAGCTATCGCGCGATCGCCGCGACTGGAACGGATTGGTTTTATCGAGGCCCTTTCGCGAAGGCGGCTGGCGAGTGGATGACGAAGAATGGCGGGCTTCTTCGCGCTGAAGATTTCCAAAAGTATCAAGCCCGGATTCGGGAACCGGTGAGAACAACCTACCGCGGCTGCGAGATCATCGGCTTTCCGCCGCCGAGTTCCGGAGGGGTCCATGTCGCGCAAATTTTAAACGTGCTGGAATGCTTTGATTTGAAATCGATGGGTGCAAATTCTGCGGACTTCATCCACGTTGTGGCCGAAACGATGAAACTGGCCTTTGCCGACCGGGCCCACTGGCTGGGAGACCCGGATTTCGCGCCGGTTCCTCTGGGGCTGATTTCCAAGGAATACGCCGCCCGACTGGCGCGGCAGATCAAACTGGATCGAGTTACGCCAGTTCCACAACACGGCACGCCGGAAGGCGCTGGCCAAAATATTTTCGGAAAGCACACCACGCATTTCTCGACCGCCGATGCCGAAGGCAACTGGGTGGCTTGTACCGCCACGGTCAACACTTCATTCGGGTCCAAAGTGGTCGTCCCCGGAACGGGAGTGGTCTTGAACAACCAGATGGATGATTTCTCCATCCAACCAGGCGTGAGCAACTTCTTCGGCCTGATCGGCGCGGAGGCCAACGCTGTGGCGCCCGGCAAACGCCCGCTTTCGAGCATGAGTCCGACGATTGTTTTGAAAGATGGCAAGCCCATCCTGTCCGTGGGTGCGGCCGGCGGCCCCACCATCATTAGTCAAACGTTGCTGGCCATCATCAACACGATCGACTTTGGCCTGCCGGTGGATGCAGCGCTGGCCCAGGCGCGCTTCCATCACCAGTGGAAACCGGATGAACTGCAAATCGAACGGAAAGTGAGCGAAACGGTTCGCAACGTACTGGTAAGGCGCGGTCACAAGCTTCAGGTCGTCGATTCACTCGGCGCGATGCAAGCGGTCGGACTCGGCTCGCAGGCCAACAGGTTTTCGGGAGCACACGACCCGCGTCTGGAGGGCAAAGCAGCCGGCTTCTAGCTACGCGCCGGTTTTCCGTGCTTGACTAACCACCGTCATCGCCAAATAGTCACGCATAAACTTGCAGGGGCACATCATGAATGCGAATGACCTAGTCCGACAGATCGAGACGAAAATGCGTTCGGCTGGTATTGCGCCCCCCACCATCGCCGCCTTCTTGAACGCGGTCCATCAGGTCAAGGCGGGAGAAACGGGGTTGCTCCCGGAAAGTTCCATCGTGCCCGTCGAATCGCTGCCTAAATTGAACGAAGTGCAAAAGGGCAAGCCCGCTCCGAGCCTCCTCAAACAACTGGCGGTCATTAAATTGAACGGCGGACTGGGCACCAGCATGGGGCTGGATCGGGCCAAGTCGCTTATTCGCGTCAAAGGCGAGGACACTTTTCTCGATTTCATCGCCAAGCAGATCTTTCATTTGCGGGGAGGGCAGAACGCGACCGAGCCCGCTTTCTACCTGATGGATAGTTTTAGCACGCAAAAAGACACGCTGGATTACTTGCGCAAGTATCCGACTCTCGGTGAAGGGGGGCGGGTCGATTTCCTGCAAAACAAGGTCCCCAAAATTGATGCGAAAACTCTCCTGCCGGTTTCCTGGCCCGCTGACCCGGAGTTGGAGTGGTGCCCTCCCGGGCATGGCGACCTGTATCCGGCGATGCTCGGGACGGGTTTGGTGGACAACCTCTTGGCCAGGGGGGTGAAATACCTGTTCGTGTCCAATTCCGATAATCTGGGCGCCACCGTCGATTTAGGCGTGCTCCAGTATTTCGCCGAGCGCGGTTTGTCATTTCTGATGGAGGTGGCCGAACGAACGGCGTCCGATCGCAAAGGCGGCCACTTGGCTCGCCGGCGGAAGGATGGCCGGTTGGTCTTGCGCGAATCCGCGCAATGTCAAAAAGAGGATGAGGCTGCTTTTCAGGACACTCAACGACACCGCTACTTCAACACCAACAATCTCTGGGTCCACCTCGAGCATTTGAAAACAGAGTTGAGCAGGTGCGGCGGCGCGTTACCATTGGCGCTGCTCAAAAACTTCAAAACAGTCGATCCGCGCAAGCCCGATTCTCCCAAGGTCCTGCAACTCGAATCGGCCATGGGCGCGGCCATCGAGTGTTTTGACAAAGCGGCCGCAATCCTCGTGCCGCGCACCCGCTTCTCACCGGTCAAAACGACTGCCGATCTGCTCGCCCTCCGCTCCGATGCCTATCGAGTGACGGAAGATTCGCGGCTGGTGTTGGCCGAGGCGCGTCAAGGCACCCCGCCAGTGATTGACCTGGACCCCCAACATTACAAGCTCTTGGCCGGCTTCGAGAGGTGCTTTGCCGAAGGCATGCCCTCGCTCTTGGATTGCGACTCCGTCAAGGTTACAGGCGAGGTGCATTTCGCGCCCGGCGTCGTGTGCCACAGCAAAGTCGAGTTCGTGAATCCGTCCGCGGAACCCAAAACCGTTCCCGTCGGCAATTACACGAACGTGCTCATTGAGTTCTGATTTCTTAATCTTAGACGGGAGCCGTCATTGGGTCGATAGTCATTCGTAGCGCGGCGATGTAATTTCGCGACGCCGGCCCCAATTCGAAAGTGCGGGCGGACCGTTCCAGCCGGGCCATGATGGCCTCGAACTCAGCCTGGCTCAAAGGCCTGGTTCCAAGCACCCACGCAGCCGCTTGCCACATGTAATCATGGACAAATCCGAGGCTCTTGCCATCCGGCCGCCGTCGCAACATCGAGTAAATCTCCTTCATTTCCGTATCCCTGCGGTCGCCGAAGAACTTGCTGATTTCTAAGGCATGCAAATCCAGCAAGGCGAAGGAATCATTGTAGTGTTCTGGGTAAGCCCCTTTGTTTCCGCGAAACAACGCTCGCAAAGAATCAGTCTTCCAAATGCAGAGATTCTCTCCCTGCGAGACACACAATTTGCGGCGATCCGTCCCCGCCGGAAGGATCGTTTTGTTTTTCTCGAGATCCTGGACTTGGACTGCCACCAAAATGGCCTTTTCCAGGTTGAACGACTGCTTCTCGAATTCCGTTCGCAGGTCTGGCACAAAGTCATCCAATTTGAAAAACGCAGTGAACTTTTGCATTGTGATATGACCGTGTCCTGCAGCCTCCTGATCGTCAAGCCACAATCGACGAGACAAAAACCGACCCGGCAAGCTGCACGCTGGGCGCTCGCTTAAAAGTGTCGATCAGGAGCGCGGAATTTATTCCGCAGGAACGTCCGCAGTAGAGAAGGGCGTGCGAGAATTCCGAGTTTTGTTCGCCAACTAACGCGCCTGCGGAATAAATTCCGCGCTCCTCGGCGGGCCGAACCCACCCTTGGTCGGACAATTTCAACCCTGCGCTTGGCGCTGGCCTTGTTTGCGGCGAATGATTAAAAGGGATCGAAATGAAAATCGCTGCCGCTAATCTGGAATCCTTTTGCACCCAGGCACTCCTGCGGGCGGGCGTCAATGATGCCGACGCGCGGACGACCGCCGACGTGCTTGTGACGACCGATACCTGGGGTGTCTTCACCCACGGCACGAAAAGCCTGCGCGGTTACATCCGGCGTCTGCGCGGCGGAGGATTGCGCGCCGGCGCGAGGCCGCGAGTCGTCTCCGAGGGACCTGCCTGGGCGATGGTCGATGCTGATTCGGCGCTGGGCATGGTCGGTTCCACTTTCGCGATGCGCGTTGCCATCGCCAAGGCCCGAGCCGCTGGAATTGGCTACGTCGGTGTGCGGAACAGTTGTCATTTCGGCGCGGCGGGCTATTACGCGGTGATGGCTGCCGACGAAGGAATGGTGGGGTTGGCCATGGCCAACGATATCCCAAGCGTGACGGTGCCAGGATCGCGGGGCGCGGTTCTGGGCAGTAATCCATTCTCATTTGCAGCGCCTTCCGGGGAGAAATATCCCGTCTTCCTCGACGTCGCCACCAGCGTGGTGGCCGGTGGCAAAGTGTTCGCGGCGGCAGCACGAGGGGCAGAGATTCCGCGGAACTGGCTCGTCGATGCCGAAGGGGTGCCCACCACGAACCCGAAACTTTTTCCGCAACAGGCAGCGCTCGTTCCGATGGCTGCGCATAAAGGCTACGGGCTGGCTCTTTTGATCGAGACGATTTCGGGGATGGTCACCGGCGCCTCCATCGCCAGTCATGTGGTGAGTTGGTCCTTCGGGGATGCGACGATCCCCACGGGCCACGGGGCGGCGTTTCTAGCTATCGATATCGAGAAGATGATCCCCGGCAATCAGTTTCGCGAGCGGATGGCGCAAACTCTGCGCGAGATCCGCGAGGCGCCGAAGTCGGCCGGAGCAGCGCGCATCTATATTCCGGGGGAGATGGAATGGGAACGCCGCGAACAGGCGCTCCGCGAGGGCATCGAATTGCCCGAGGATGTGTCGGCCAGCCTCCACTTGCTGGCCAAGGAACTTGGGATAAGCTTGGCTTAAACGCCCTGAAATGAGCGCGGTGGAATTAAGTGAAGCATTTTTTGCCGATATCGCCGGTTGGGAGGCGATGAAGCAGGCCCGCGCCCTTCTCGAAATGGAGAAGGTCCTTAGCTCCAATTGGACTCCGCCGATGCTAAAAGGAGTCGTGCAGGAGGGAATCACTTCGTACCGCGCGGGCCTGGTCATCAAGGATAAGATCAACATCGAGAACATTTGCGGCTGCCGGTCCTCGCGGGAATGGGGAACGATCTGCGCTCACTCGGTAGCTGTCGGTCTGCATCATCTGCAAGCCAGCCGACCACAAGATAGTGGGGCAGGCGTCTCGCCTGCCACCCCGGGCGTCTCGCCCGCGAACGTTCGGGCCGCGAAGCCCCGGTCGGCAGGCGGGACGCCTGCCCCACTACCCAAGCGATTGCAACGGGTGGTGAGTGGCGGCGAACCGGCGGAAGTTTTCGTGATCCTTCCCCCCAATCTGGAACAAGCCGCTGCTCGTGGAAAAGTCATGCTTTGCTTCGAGGGCAAGTGGCGCGGCGGGCGATCTCCCTTGAACGCTTTGCCGCAGTCCCAACCGTTCTCGCTCTCGACTCAGGATTCAGCGTTGCTCGATCAAGTCGAAACCCTCGCGGGCGGCGACACCCCGGCGATGCTGCTCCTTGACACAAAAGACTTCGCTTTGCTGTTGCCCTCGCTGGTGGGCCATCCACGAGTAACGCTCGGGAAATCGGTCACGATAAACATCCAGAAGGACTCGTGGATGCCGGCCCTCAAGGCCGTGCTCAATCCAACCGGGGAAATTGAGGTGAGCCTGAAGGAAAGCGACCCTGCCCCAGTCCTCATCGGAGGCGTGTGGATATTTCGAGGCCGGACTTTGCAGCCGCTGGGCGTCTCGGAGAGCCTTCGGAAAGTTTTTGACTGTCCGCTCCGGCTCTCTCGTGCCGAGGTGCCAAAGTTTTTGATGATGGATTGGCCGGGATTGCAAGCCAGCGGCGGAGTGGAGTCGAATTTCCGGCTGGACGATTTTACACTCGAACCTCAACCCCCGCGCTTCCTGCTTGAACTCAAAGGCGGCCTGGCGCAATTGCATGTCCTCCTGCAATGCGCCTACGGCCCGCGCATCATGACGCTTGGTATGACCAGTGGGGAGGATGAAGATTTGTGGCTGCCGGATCCGAATTCGCCAACTCGTTACTCCACGCGCGATTTGACCGCGGAACGGGCGGCGTTGGGGATGCTGTTGCGCGCTGGCTTCAAAGGGCCGGATGGGCAGGGACGCTACCAGTTGCTCGGACAGAACGCGGTCCTGACTTTTTTTGCGCGCGACTATCCGCGCCTGGAACAGGAGTGGGAAGTAACACTCGAAGAACGGCTCGAACGCAGCACGGCCCAGAACCTCGAACGGATCGAGCCACGCTTTCAAATCACCTCGTCCGGGGTCCAGTGGTTCGACCTCGAAGTATCTTTCGGATCGAAAAGCGGCGAAAAGTTTTCCGCTGCGGACATCCAACGGCTCATTCTCTCAGGCCAAAGCCACACCCGCCTCAAGAATGGCAAGCTGGCGGTCATCGACACAGGGGCGGTCGAGGAACTGCAGGAGGTTTTGCTGGATTGCTCGCCCCAACAGCACGCGGGCAGATTTCGTCTCGACAACACCCAGGCCGGATTTCTTGAGGCAACCCTGCGCCAGCAAACCGGCTGGCAAGTGGAGGCGCCCTTGGACTGGAAGGAGCGCGCCCGGCAGCAAAGCGGCGAAGCCAGGCTCGAATACCCCCCGCTCGGAGAGTTGGAAACAGTCCTCCGCCCTTATCAAAAGGCTGGCGTGGCGTGGCTCCACTTCCTGGACCAGAACCACTTTGGCGGAATCCTGGCTGACGAAATGGGCCTGGGCAAGACCCTCCAAACGCTGGCCCTTCTACAGAGCAAGGCTTC
>WNFM01224683.1_pt1 | contig 11485 bp, 8 predicted proteins | sample 5400271 | NCBI WGS metagenome assembly WNFM01 (sample SAMN13153352, study PRJNA577476) | soil metagenome | isolation source: 60 cm saprolite on Douglas fir-dominated hillslope | place: USA:California | collected 2013-09-17 | reverse complement strand
CCATCCGAGGAATCCACGGCCAGACGCAGGGCCTGTACATGACGGGGAAATTCCTCCTTGAAAATGAGCAGAAGTTCCCGCATGAGTTCGCGGTCATTTTCGACGCGCGCCAAGAGTTCCACGAGATCAATACTTGCATTCGGCATGTATTTTCCCTCTTGCTGGGCGGGCCCCGGTGTATCGGCGGGGCGTGGGTGAGCCAAGCGATCAATTTCAGCGCGAAGCAAACCAGTCCGCACTGGCTTGGAAACGTAGCCGTCCATTCCCGCCGACAAGTATTTTTCCGCATCTCCGGCCATCGCGTGCGCGGTCATGGCAATAATCGGGATATGGCCTCCGGACTGGCGCTCCGCGTCGCGAATCTTTTGCGTCGCCTCCACTCCGCCCATCACTGGCATTTGGATATCCATCAAGACCAGGTCAAAAGTATTCGGCTTTAACAACTCAAACGCTTCCCTGCCATTGACGGCGAGAGTGACTCGATGTCCCATTTTTTCAAGCAGGCGCAGCGCCAGCTTTTGATTCACGCGATTGTCTTCCACGAGCAACAACCGCAGTGCCCGGTATTTTTCCTTTTTGGCAAGTGGGCCGTGATTCTCTTTGGAGGAAACGGGCACCTTCAGCCCGTGACGAATCGCCTCATAGAGCGTTGCGCGGCGCAGCGGTTTGATGAGCGTCCTCTCGATGCCAAGCTTCTTCAGCTGTGCGGGCTCGGCCGAGGCCGGCGACGACGATAAAATGACAATGACTGGCTGGTCTTTCTTGGCCATCTGACGAATTTTTCCTGCCACCTCGTAGCCATCCATTGCAGGCATGTTTTGATCAAGCAGCACGACCGAGAAGGGTGCGCCTTCGTCGAGGCTTTTCCTGAACAGCTCCAGGCCTTCCACGCCACTCGCGGCGCACGTCGTCAACAAGCCCCATGGAGGAAGTACCTGCATCAATAAATTGCGGTTTATTTCGTTATCGTCGACGACCAAAGCCTTTTCGTTCATCAGTGGAGGCTGCGCCATCGCCGGAATTGCCGGTGGGACGCCTGTCGCTCTCAAGAATGGTACCGTGAACGCAAAAGTGCTTCCCTTCCCCGGTGTGCTTACGAGTTCAATTTCGCTCTTCATCAGCTGGATCAAGCGCGCGGAAATGGAGAGACCCAGGCCGGTACCTCCGAATTCACGCGTGGTCGAGGAATCCGCCTGCGAAAAAGCACTGAATATTTGCAGCTGTTTTTCCTCGGGGATGCCCATCCCCGTGTCGGATATAGAGATACGGATGGGGATTAACCCGTCCTTGGTTTGCAAGCGTTCAGCCCGCACGCTGACTTCCCCTTGTTTTGTGAACTTGATGGCGTTGCCCGCAAGATTGATAAGAATCCGGCGCAAGCGCGTGGGATCGCCAATCAGGAATTCAGGAATGTCGCCCTGCAAGGCCCAGGTGACTTCCAGCCCTTTTTGCTGGGCACGAACGGCCAGAGGCTCCAAAGCGCTCTCAATACAATCCGGAAGCGAGAAGGCCACACTTTCAAGATCGAGGCGACCAGCTTCGATCTTCGAAAAATCCAGAATATCATTGATAATTCCCAGCAGAGATTCGGCGGACGAGCGCACCATGTCCAGGTACTCGCGCTGCTCGGGCTTGAGTTCCGTGTCCAGCGCGAGATCGGTCATGCCCAGGATCCCGTTCATGGGAGTACGAATTTCGTGGCTCATGTTGGCCAGAAATTCACTCTTGGCTCGGCTGGCGGCTTCGGCGGCTTCTTTGGCTTCCTTCAGGCGTTGCTCTGCCGCGCGGCGCCGGGTAATGTCTTCGACAACTCCGACGTATCCCTGCAATTTCCCATCGCGTCCGACCAAAGCTCTCGTCTGCCACTGCACCCAATTCACATGGCCTTCCGGTGTGAGAAACCGGCATTGGTCTTTCAACTCTATCTGCAGGGCAAAACCACTTTCCCAGAGTTTTTCCACGACTGCCCGGTCTTCAGGATGCACAGCGTCCGCCCAGCCGGCGCGCATGGCATCCTGTGCGGTGCGGCCAGTCATTTCTTCCCATCGTTTATTGGTGTAAAGAATTTTCCCATTTGCATCGGTATAGAAAATTCCAATGGGAGCCGCGGCGCTGACGGTGCGGAAAATCTCCTCACTTTCCTGCAATGCTTTCTGTACTCCCATCCGTTGGCTGATATCCTGATAGAGCGCCAGAACATTTTGCTCGCCACCCTCCAACGACAGTGGTACGGCCTGCACTTCTACATCCACCAGATCTCCACTCTTCTTGCGCCGCTGCACCGTTTCGTGGACGGTTTCCTGTTTCAGTCTCTGCAGCCGCCCATCCATTTCTTCCCTGCTCAAGCCGCGCGGGTAGAGGAGATGGTCGACTCTTTGCCCGATAGCTTCTTCGCTGGCATAGCCGAAGAGTTTTTCGAACGCGGGATTTACAAGTTGCAGTCTTCCGTCAGATCCTCCTACCGCGATCGCCAGCGGATTGCTGGTGATCAAAGTGTTCAGAAACACTGTTCTTTGCTGCAGCGCTTGCTCCGCGCGGCTTCGCTCTGTGACTTCCATCTCCAGCTCACCCGTGCGGGCAGCCACGCGGATTTCCAAAATATCGCGCGCTTCGTTCAGCGCGGCGTCACGCCTTTCGATTTCATCCAGCATATGATTGAAGTCCGCGCCAAGCTGCCGGAGCTCTCGCCCGGAGAGAGGCGGAGCGCGCAGCGAATAGGATTTTTCAGCAGCGATCGAACGCGCCAGAGCAGCCAGATTCTGAATTGGGCCCGTGATTCCACGCTGCAAGGCCGCCGTCAGTAGGTAAACGACCAACAAGCTACCCGTGGCGATGAACGCCGTCAGTTGCTCAAAATGCCGCAGCCGCTCCTGTAGATCCTCCAGTCCGGACTCCAAGTAAAGGGAACCTACTGGTCGCGGGCCTAAACTAACGGTCGACCAATACGTCAGTCGGTCTTTTGACCAGACCATTCCTTGTGGCAAGCCCTCGGAGGAGAGGATCCTGGACTTCAGATCGGACCGGACATACGACGCAATGTGACTTCCATCTGGCTTGTAAAGTATGCCTGCCCGGATGTCAGGCCTTGTACTGAGGGATTCCAGAAGCTTCGCCCCCGCGATTTCGTCACCAAATTCCAGCGCCGCCGTTGAATTCATCCCGAGGAGGTCTCCCGCCGAGCGAAGTTCTTGCATCTTTTCCTGGCGGGCCACATGCATGTCGTACGCCAGAAAGCCTACACATCCGAGCAAAACGCCTGCGCCGCTAGTGACCACGGTTAGGAGCAACAACCGCTGGTGCAGTGAGGCTTCGCGGATAACTCGGAATCGCATGTCAGCTCTTTGCGGCTTCCATCTGGTTAACAACGTGGCGAGCCAAAGCGAGCAACCTTGAACTGATCTTGAGGTGTGCTTTATTGGCGGCCGCCAGATTCACGTCAAATTGAATCGTTCCTTGTTGGCCAAAGAAGCTGAGAATCCCGCCAGCGTCGAGGAATTCCGGTGTTTCCCCAACCGTGAGCACCATTTTGCCGCGCACGGCATCCAGCGTCTGGTTGTATCTCTTCTGTTCGGAGCGGCTGACGAACAAAATCTGGCAGGCGGCCAATTCCTGCACCTTGCGCACCCAGCGAATTTCGATTCGCCGATCGTGGACCGCGGTGCCACGAGTGATTTCCGCCAGGGAGGTTCCAAATGAGAACTCACCGAACACGCAGACTAGAAACGGCGCATTCCCCGACGGCAAGGCCTCCGGGGGCCACTCCACGAAACTAGGAAAGTTCGCCAGATAATTGGCTTTGGCGCGATATTCAGCTACGGCGGGAGCTTGCGCCGGGAGGGGAAACGGAACAATTAGCAGGGAAACTGCCACCCAAACGCGCAACAGCACCCGGGAGGGAGGGCCCGGCTTGGTGACCAAATCTCGAACCTTGTAATAAGGGTAATAAAGGCGACGCACGAGAATCCCCGAGAAGACAAGGGCACGCGAGTCTCCATGCCCCATGGCATCAATCCGGCTAGATGATTGATAAGAATAGAGTTCGGCTCAGGAACCCATCCTGATTCGGGGGGCAGAATGCCGCGATGGAACGAGACTCCAGAAATGGTTCAGTTTGAAACTCGCGGCTGATTCCACTCATTCGTAAAGGAGATTTACACTAGACTGGCGCGGGGCCTGGGCACGGACAATTCCTGCCGGGGATATTTGGTAACAGCGCGTCTGATTCCCCTCTGTCCCCGACGTTGTAGAATCTGTTGGGACCGCCGCAAGCCGCAACCTCAAGGTGGTTCGGCTAAACATGGACTTTTTCAAGTTTTCTGCTAAGACTGGTAAAGGAGTGGCCGGATCCCTGGAATCATTGGAACGCTGGCGTACCGTTTCTCGCGCATTGGCTTCGGACTCGAAATAAATGGGAACTTTGCTATCCATCATCGCACTCGGGTTTTTTCTCGGCATGCGCCACGCCACCGATCCTGACCACGTCATTGCCGTCACCACGATCGTGAGCCGCCAACGCAATATTCGCCAGGCTGCCCTCATCGGAGTTCTCTGGGGTCTGGGTCACACCATCACAATTCTCATCGTGGGCTCAGCGATCATACTTTTTGGCCTCGTGATTCCACCTAGGGTCGGTCTGACGATGGAATTGTCAGTTGGCCTGATGCTGATTCTTCTGGGGATTCTCAATCTCTCTGGAATCATGCGTTGGATTACGGAAACAGTTACGCCGTTTCCGTCGAGACAACATTCGCATCCCCACGGCCACGGCGACTACGTTCACGCTCATCCGCATGGCCACGTTCCGGAAAAACACGGCCATGACGAGGAAGCGACACCAGTGGGTTGGATGGATCGCAACTTTGGCCGGTTGGGACTCTATCAAGTGGTTCGGCCCTTGGCCGTCGGCATCGTTCACGGACTTGCTGGCTCGGCGGCCGTCGCATTATTGGTGCTCACCACCATCCGCGTTCCCTCTTGGGCGATCTTCTATCTTCTGGTGTTCGGGCTTGGCACTGTCGCGGGAATGATGCTGGTCACGGCCGCTATTGCAGTCCCGTTCACGTTTTCCGAAAACCGTTTTGCTCGCCTCCATCGAGGCTTGGCATTGGTCTCAGGGCTAGTGAGCATCGCGTTTGGGCTTTTCATCGTCTATCAAATGGGCTTCGTTGACGGGCTCTTCGCCCGGAAACCCCTCTGGATTCCACATTGATTATTGCTCTCCAACAACATTCCAATGATTTGAAACGGGAGGAATGGAGGCGCGGGTGGGATTCGAACCCACGAATGGAGGTTTTGCAGACCTCTCCCTTGGGCCACTTGGGTACCGCGCCGAACTTCTAAGTATAGCAAACTTGCTGGAACTCTTCGGACTTCCCGGCGGTGCTGCTACTGCCAAAGTCTACTTTTTTTCTGCGATAGCGGGGAGCTTAGCTTCCCGCAAGAATCGCGCGGACTCTTCTGGCGGAGTCGGATTTATATAGAAACCCGTGCCCCACTCGAAGCCGGCCACTTTCGTCAATTTCGGAATGATCTCGATATGCCAGTGATAGTGATCGTTGGTCTCTTCGCCGATTGGAGAGGTATGAATCATGAAGTTGAGCGCGGGCCGGTCCAGCACCTGGTCGAGCCTCATCAGCGTATCTTTCAGCATGCGCGCCAGACTGGCATAAATCGAACTCTGGTTGTTTTCGTACGATGATCCGTGCACCTTGGGCAGCAGCCACATCTCAAACGGGAAGCGCGGCGCATAAGGCGCGAGGGTGATGAAATGTTCGTTTTCCCCGATCACGCGCTCGCCGGTATCGCGCTCCTGCCGGATGATGTCGCAGAAAATACAACGTTCTTTCTCGTCGTAGTAGTGCCAGCAATTGTCGACTTCTTCCCGGACGCGCCGAGGAACAATCGGCAAGGCGATTAGCTGCGAGTGAGGGTGATCGATGGTGGCCCCGGCAGCTTCCCCGTGATTCTTGAAAATCAGAATGTAGCGGAAGCGCTTGTCATTCTTCAGGTCCAGCATGCGGTCCCGATAGCCCCAGAGCACGTCCTCCACGGCACGTTCGGGCAGAGTGGCGAGCGTTGCCAGATGGTTCGGCGACTCGATCACAACTTCGTGCGCGCCAATCCCGTTCATCTTGTCAAAGAGTCCTTCGCCTTCGCGATCCAGTTCGCCTTCGATACCTAACGCTGGAAATTTGTTCGGAACAACCCGAATGCTCCATCCGGGCGTGTTGGGACCGCCGCCGTTCCTCCCGTAAACGAGAATTTCCGGAGGGGTACGCGCTTCATTGCCGACGCAAAAAGGGCAGTTTTTCTCTTCCCTTGGGATCACGCTCTCGCGCAGGAAATCGTTCGGGCGCTTCCCACGTTCCGTCGAAATGATCACCCATCGGCCCGTGATTGGGTCTTTACGCAACTCCGGCAAAGCAATCCTCCTCGAACAGGTTCTGACTTACCCACGCAGCGTGGGTAACATGGAGACTTTGAATTGTACCGCGTCTTGGGTTCCTGTGAAGATGTTCCCGGCAGTCCTTCACATTTTAGGGCTGAAGGCATCCTTGTGCAGTCGAACCACCGGAGAGCGTCCCGGGCAGTTATCAATGGCCATCACGTCGAATCGGCAGGGACAGTCGCCTACGTGACGTTCGGCGAGAAACCGTTGCGCTGTGCGAACCACTAAATGTTGTTTTTCCCGAGTAACGCTCAATTCCGGCAGTGCCGGCAGATCTTCCCGGATCGTGCGCGTTCTCACTTCTACAAATGCTAGTGTGTTTCCATCGTAACCGACAAGATCGAGTTCACCCTTGATGCCCCGCGGTGTGTAATTTCTCGCCACAAAGACGTACCCCTGCTTGCGCAAATACCAGTAGGCATAGGTTTCACCGCGAATGCCAGTGCGCCGGGCTTCCAGCTTCTTCGCATCACTGGAAAAATTCTCTTGCTCGCGGAGGCCGCGGCGCGCCGCCCAGCGCACCGCGCGAAACATCAATCGTGAAAAGATCGGCATGGTGTCGGCACCGATTCTACAAGCCTTCCGCGCAGTATAAACAAGAATCTCCAGTCCTTCTCTACGAACTCCGCGTTAGATCTTCTTTTCCGCTTGAGCGAAGCACTCCTCAAGTGACCGTACGGCAAAGTCCGCCTGTTCCTGATCGATCAGGAGCGGCGGTGAAAGGCGAACCGTGTTCTCACCGGCGCCGAGCACGAGCAAGCCTTTGTGAAACGCCAGGTCGACGATCAAGTTGCGCAGGTCCGCGGCCTTTTCCTTGGTCCGCTGATCCCGCACGATTTCGATGCCAACCATCAATCCACGTCCTCGAACATCCCCGACGATCTTGAACTTCTTCGTCCAATCCGCGAGGCGCCCAAAAATGTACTCGCCCATGCGAGAAGCATTTTCCTTATACTCGCTCTCGATCAGGTCCATGGTTGCCAACGCCGCGGCGATGCACACCGGGTTTCCGCCAAATGTAGTCCCGTGTGCTCCAGGCTTCCAACGCATCACGCTCTCACGCGCGATGATTGCACCCAGCGGCATTCCGCTAGCGATACCCTTGGCGGAACAAAGAATATCCGGCTCGACTCCGGCTTGTTCACAAGCCCACCACTTCCCGGTGCGCCCCATGCCCGACTGCACTTCGTCCACAATGAACATGATGCCGTGCTGCCGGCAGATGCGCTGCAATTCCTGTAGAAAGAACTTCGGCGCTGGAACATACCCGCCCTCGCCCTGAATGGGCTCGATGATGATGCCGGCGACGTCCTCGGGATCGAACAACCGCTTGAAAATCTGCCCTTCGAGCTGTTCGAGGATTTCCGCGCCGCAGGTCTCCGCGGTGTGGCCGTGCGCGCAGCGATATGCATACGGATACGGGATGTGCTCGATGCCGCTGAGCAGGGCGCCGAATCCCTTACGCTGCGTCGATTTCGACGCTGTTAGCGAAAGAGCACCCATCGACCGGCCGTGGAAGCACCCATAGAACGCAACCATCTTGTCGCGCTTGGTGGCGTATCTCGCCAGTTTGATGGCGCCTTCGACCGTTTCGGTGCCCGAATTGGTGAAGAAAACTCTCTTGTCTTCCGCGCCCGGCATCGTGCGGGCCAGCCGTTCGGCCAGTTGCGGCATGCTCTCGTAATAAAAATCCGTGCCGGACATGTGAATCAGCTCCGCGGCTTGCTTCTGAATCGCAGAAACAACCTTGGGATGGCAATGTCCCGTCGAGCACACAGCGATGCCCGCCGCGAAATCAAGGAACGAATTACCGTCCACATCCTCCACAATCGCGCCATGTCCGCGCTTGGCCACCAGCGGATAGTCACGCGTATACGACGGCGACATGAATTTCGCGTCCTGCTCCAGAACGCGCTTGGCGTTCGGCCCGGGCAACACTGTCACGAGCCGCGGTGTTTTAACTTCCAATGTCGTTGGCATTTCTTCCTCCATAGAAGAGACAAAGGTCGGAGTTAATCGAAAACTGCGGGGCGAAAGCAGGCGCGCAAACGGACGAATCCGCGATGGGCCTGCGAGAGAGAAAATTAATATTTAGTTAGTCGACGCCGTAGAGTTGTGGCCGCTGGGCGGCCGGCGGGCAGTTGCCCGGGAGGAAGGACGGTCGAATTTGGAGGTTTAGGCTCATTTGCGTTTCCAGCGGACGCTGCCATCTTTAGCGTCCTCTATGATTATACCACGATCCGCTAGTTCTTTGCGGATGCGATCAGCGGTAGCGAAATCGCGCCTTTTCTTAGCCGCGTTGCGCTCCGCGACTAACTTGTCGATCTCCTCGTCCCCAGGCCCGCTGTCCGAGCCGCCATATCCTAACGCCCGCAGCTTTTCGCCATCATTGTCCTCCACGACGGCGAAAACCTTGTCAAACGTGGCCAGAAAGTCCAGCACGGCGGCGACGTCGCCCTGCCGAAATTCACCTTTGTCGACCGCGATATTTGCCTCGCGCACTAAATCAAACGCCGCCGCTAACGCTCGTGCCGTGTTCAAGTCGTCTGAGAGTCCGGCGTCAAACTCTTCCGCGGCCTTCGCAATGCGCGCGGCCATGCCTTCTCGTTTGCCTGCGGGAAATTTCCCCCGTTTCAATCGGTCGGCAAAATTCCGTAGTCGCTCCACCGAGCTGGCTGCCTGCTGCAAGCCATCGAACGTGAAATTGAGCTGCTTTCTGTAAGGAACGCTGGCAAGAGCAAACCGCAGAGCCGAAGGCTTATACCCTTTCGCAAACAAATCTCGCAGTGTAAAGAAATTACCCAGCGACTTAGACATCTTCTCGCCTTCAACCAGCAGATGTTCGGCGTGCAGCCAATACTTCGCAAAAGGCTTGCCGGTCGCACCCTCACTCTGAGCGATCTCATTTTCATGATGCGGAAACGCCAGGTCGATCCCTCCGGTATGAATATCCAGCGTTTCACCGAGATACTTCAATACTTCATAGCCATGGCAGAACATTCAATATGCCAGCCGGGGCGCCCGGGTCCGAGCTCAGTTTCCCAGAAGTGTTCTCCCGGTTTCGGCGCTTTCCAAAGCGCAAAATCCCGCGCGCTCTCTTTTTCGTAGCGATCGTTGTCCACGCGCGCCCCCGCCTGAATGCCACTCAGGTCAATCTTCGAGAGCTTTCCATACTCCGGAAATTTCGTGATGCGGTAATAGATCGAGCCTTCCCCCGGATAAGTGAACGTTTTTTGCTGCAATCGCTGGATCAGTTTCACCATGTCATCGATATGATCGGTCGCCCGGATCCAATGCTCCGGCGCCTCGATGCTGAGCGTCTTGCAGTCGTCAAAAAACGCCTGCACGAATTTCGCGGTGTAGTCCCGAATGCTCAACCCGGCGGCAGCTGCATTGGCGATGATGCGGTCATCCACATCCGTCAAATTCATCACGTGGTTCAGCTTGAACCCGCGCAGCTTCAGGAACCGCCGCAAAATATCCTGAAACACGAAGGTCCTGTAATTCCCGATATGCGCGTAGTCATAGACCGTCGGCCCGCACGTGTACATGCGAACTTCCCCCTCTTTTTGGGGGACAAATTTCTCGATTTTTCCACCCAGCGTGTTGTGCAGCTGAATTTCGGCCATGGGCTGTAGAAGGTCTCTTTCCGCAGACGGATAAGCGTTCGATTGTAGCCGAGCCGTTCGAATCGTCGCAATGTCGAAGCTGCGCACTGTTGCGTCTAATTTCCCGCAATGCGACCCGTTTAGTCCTAATTGACGCTGGCCGCTTACGCGGTTAGAGTCCTCCTTCTCATTTAGTTAAGGAGTTGTCGATGAATCGCTCTCTTGCCGCTCGCGCTCTGTTTGCTCTTGCAACGTTCGCCGCTCCCGTCCTTGCCCAGGAACCGCCTAAAGCGCCTACGCCGAACCAATTGACTCCTGACGCAGCTCTGAACCTGCGCAGTATTTCGGATCTGCAATTCTCCCCCGACGGTAGCCGTTTGGCGTTCGTAGTCATGGAACCGGCCAAGGGAGAGCGCCGCGCGCGCCACATTTGGATTTACGAGAAGCACTCCGCCTCTGTCCGGCAGTTCACCTACTCTGCGAAGTCCGAGTTCTCGCCTCGATGGTCGCCCAACTCCAAACAATTGGCCTTCCTTTCCGACCGCGACGATCAAACGCAGATCTACGCCACGCGCGCAGACAGCGGTGAAGGCAGTGCTCTGACCAAAGGAAAGCGCGGAGTCCGTAGTTTTGCCTGGTCTCCTGACGGCAAACAGATCGCCTTTCTCGCTCCAGACGTGAAAACCGAGGCGGAAGAAAAAAAGGAAAAAGATAAAGACGACGCTCATGTCCCCGCCTCTGGCTGCTTACCCTGGAATCCGCCGAAGCCAAAGCCCTCACCGAACCCAAATGGGATATCCGGGAAGCCGTTTGGCATCCATCTGGCACCGGTCTGATGCTCAACGCCACGGATCACCCCGAATCGGATCAGAACACCGAGCGCATTTTTCTCTTCCGTCTGTGGGACACCACGAATGGCGACCGCAAAGAGGTCGACTCCATGACCCAGGTCCTTGCTCCTCACGGCCCATTCGGCAATATTCGCATCGCCGCCGATGGCCAGCGGATGGCCTTTGTAGGCTGCCGTGAAGACGGCCCAACGCCCCACGACCTCATCCTTGCCCGTCACGGCGAAAAGGGCACTCAGAACCTCACTGGCGCGAGCGTCGACCGGCCAGTCTTTGACTTCCGCTGGTCCAAGGACGGCGGACTGCTCGCCGTTGTGGAGGATGGATTTCACACGAAGTTCCTCGCTTTCACAGCCGAAGGCGCGTTGGAAGATCTCCCCGCCGTACCGGCCAATCCAAATGCTTTCGGTCTTTCCGATTCAGGCGAGGTTGCTTTTGCAGCGCAAACCGCGACGACTCCGCAGGAATTGTGGGTTTGGGACCAGAAGAACGCTCCGAAGCAAGTGTCTCACTTGAATGATTCTTGGAAGCAGTACTCGCTCATCGCACCGGAATTCTACAAATACAAATCCTTCGATGGC
>WNFM01138909.1_pt1 | contig 11485 bp, 21 predicted proteins | sample 5400271 | NCBI WGS metagenome assembly WNFM01 (sample SAMN13153352, study PRJNA577476) | soil metagenome | isolation source: 60 cm saprolite on Douglas fir-dominated hillslope | place: USA:California | collected 2013-09-17 | reverse complement strand
ATACGAGCGGCGCTCGATCGCGCACTTTTCCGTCAGGCAGCGCTCGCCCTTGAGGAACAGCTTCATCCCCTCGCGGCGGCAGATGCGGCACTTCGGGCCCAGATCGCGAGCCATTAGACCCTCCTCCGCTTCCGCTGCCGGACGCCGTTGTGCGCCTGCGGCGTGACGTCCTTGACACTGAGAATCTCGAGGCCTGCGGCCTGGAGCGAGCGGATGGCCGTCTCGCGTCCCGAGCCGGGGCCCTTGACGAAGACCTCGACCTTTTGCAGGCCGTGGTCCATGCCCTTCCGGGCGCACGCGTCGGCGGTGACCTGCGCGGCGAACGGGGTCGATTTGCGCGAGCCCTTGAACCCGGCCGAGCCGGCGGACTCCCACGCGATCACGTTTCCGTCCTTGTCCGTGAGGGCGACGATCGTGTTGTTGAAGCTCGTCTTGATGTGCGCCTGGCCGATGGCGATGTTCTTCTTGACCTTGCGCCGCGTGCGACCGCGCGTAGCGGCCTGTCTCCTCGGAGGCGCCATTTACTTCGCCTTCTTCCCGCGGCCGACGGTCTTCTTCGGGCCCTTCCGCGTGCGCGCGTTCGTCTTCGTCCGCTGGCCGTGCGTCGGCAGGCCGCGCCGGTGGCGGAGGCCCCGGTAGGCGCCGATCTCGGAGAGGCGCTTGATCGCCTGCTGGCGCTCGCGGCGGAGGTCACCCTCGACCTCGACCTCGGCGTCGATGTAGTTGCGGAGCTTCGTGACCTCGTCGTCGGTGAGATCGCGGATCTTCGTGTCGGGCGAGAGGCCGAGCGCGGCCGCGATCTTGCGCGCCGTCGGCTGGCCGATGCCGTAGATGTACGTCAGCCCGATCTCGAGCCGCTTCTGGTTCGGCAGGTTCACTCCCGCTATACGAGCCAAATTTCTCCTTTAACCGTGCTTCCCTAACCCTGCCGCTGCTTGTGGCGTGGGTTAGTACAAATGACCATGGTGCGCCCATGCCGCTTGATTACGCGGCAGCGTTCGCACATCGGCTTGACTGAAGGTCTGACTTTCATGGCGTGAGAAGACCGCGCGCTGGCAAAAGCCTCGCGACGCGGGCCGTCATGGTACCAAAACCCCCGTTTTCCCCGTAAGGATGCGAGGGCCCTCTGCGGTGACCGCCACGGTGTGCTCGAAATGGGCCGCCAGAGAGGCATCTGAGGTCGAAATCGACCACTCGTCGTCGTGGATGTAAACCTCCGCGGCCCCGGCCGTGATCATCGGCTCGATCGCGATCGTCATGCCCTCCTTGAGCTCCGGGCCTTTGTAGGCGGAGACGAAATTCGGCACCTGGGGGTCTTCGTGCATCGAGCGGCCGACCCCATGGCCGACGAGGCTGCGGATCACGCTGAAGCCGGCCGCCTCGGTGACCGTCTGGACGGCCTCGGAGATGTCCCCGATCGTGTTGCCGACGCGCGCCTTGTCGATCCCGGCCTCCAGGGCCGCCTTGCACGTGTCGAGCAGCCGCTGGGCGTCCGCCGAGATCGTCCCGACCGGGAACGTCCACGCGGAGTCCGCGACGAACCCGTCGAGCGTGACGCCGACGTCGACCGAGAGGATGTCCCCGTTGTCGAGCGTCGTCTTTCCGGGGATCCCGTGAACGACCATCGAGTTCGGCGACAGGCACGTCGCCGCGGGGTAGCCCTTGTAGCCCTTGAAGGTCGGAACGCCGCCGCGCGAGCGGATGAACTCCTCGGCCAGCTCGTCGAGCTCGCGGGTCGTGACGCCCGGCTGGATGTGCTCCTCGAGAAGCGCGAGCGTGTCGGCGACGACCGCGCCGGCGCGCGCCATCGTCTCGATCTCAGCCTGTGACTTGCGAATGATCACGCGGCGGGCTCCGCCTGCTGCAGCGAATCGGCGATCTCGCGCCAGACCTCTTCGACGGTGCGCCCGGCGTGCAGCGGCACGAGCTTGCCCGTCGTCCGGTAGTGCTCGACGATCGGCTCGGTCTCGCGGTGATAGACCTCGAGCCGCTTGGCGATCACGTCGGTCGTGTCGTCCGAGCGGTTCTCGAGCTCGGCGCGACGCAGCGCGCGTTCGAGCCCGACGGCGTCCGGCACGTCGAAGAAGAGGATCGCGTCGAGCCCGCGGCCAATGCTCCCGAGCATCTCGTCGAGCGCATCCGCCTGCGCGAGGTTGCGCGGAAAGCCGTCGAGCACGAACCCATCCTGCGCATCGGGCTCTGCGAGGCGTTCGCGAATCATCGCGATCGTCACCTCGTCGGGGACGAGCACGCCCTCGTCCATGATCGCCTTCACCTTCCGGCCGAGCTCAGTGCTCTCGTCGAGTGCGCGGAACATGTCGCCCGTCGAGACGTGCGGAATGCCGTACTCCGCGGAGATGCGCTTTGCCTGGGTCCCCTTCCCCGCCCCCTGGGGCCCCAAGACGAGCAGGTTCACCGCAGGAAGCCCTCGTACGAGCGCATCATCATCTGCGACTCCATCTGGCGCATCGTGTCGAGCGCGACGCCGACGACGATCAGCACCGAGGTGCCGCCGAGCGCACGGCCGGTCGCCTGCGAGAAGCCGAACTCCTTGATCGCGATCGACGGCAGGACGGCAACCACCGCGAGGAAGAGCGAGCCGGGCAGCGTCAGGCGCGTCAGCACGCGGTCGAGGTATTGCGCGGTCGGCGGGCCTGGACGGATGCCGGGGATGTAGCCGCCGTTCTTGCGGAGGTTGTCGGCCTGGTCGACCGGGTTGAACTGGACCGCGGTGTAGAAGTAGGTGAAGACGATGATCAGCGCGGCCTCGACGCCGAGGTAGGCCCACGACGCCGGCGCGAAGTACTGGTTGATGAAGGTCTGCGCTCCCGGCGCGAACGAGCCGACCGTTTGCGGGAGCGCGAGCAGCGCGGCCGCGAAGATGACCGGGATGACGCCTGCCATGTTCACGCGCAGCGGCATGTAGGTCGAACCGCCCGCCGTCTGGCGGCGCCCGACCATCCGCTTCGCGTACTGGATCGGGATGCGGCGCTGGCCCTCCTGCACGAAGACAACCGAGACGACGACGCCGATCGCGACGAGCGGGAAGAAGAGCTTCTCGATCGGCCCGCCGTTCAGGTACGCGTTGATGCCGGCCGGCGCCGAGGTGAGGATCGAGGCAAAGATCAGCAGCGAGATCCCGTTGCCGATGCCGCGCTTCGTGATCAGCTCGCCCATGTACATCAGGAGCGTCGTGCCGGCGGTCAGCGTGACGATGATCAGCACGAGCCGGCCGGGGTTCGCGGGCAGCGCGCCCTGCTGGTGGAAGAGGTACGCGTACCCCGCCGCCTGCGCCGCCGCAAGGACGACGGTCAGGTAGCGCGTGTACTGGTTGATCTTGGCGTAGCCGGACTCACCCTCCTTCTGCAACTGCTCGAGCGACGGCACGACGACCGTCATCAGCTGCAGGATGATCGACGCCGTGACATACGGCATGATCCCGAGCGCGAAGATCGAGAACCGCGAGAGCGCGGAGCCCGAGAAGAGATTGAGCAGGCCGAGCAGCGAGCCGCCGCGGCCGTTGAAGAAGTTCTGAATCTGCGCCGAGTCGACACCCGGTGCGGGCATCCACGAACCGAGCCGGTACGCGGCCAGGACGGCTGCGGTGAACAGGAGCCGGCGCCGTAGCTCCGGGACCCGCCAGGCGTTGGCGAGCCAGGAGAACATGGGCTACTCCCCGCCTTCTTCTGTCTGCTCGGTCGCCTCGGTGGTCTCGGTGCTCTCGGCTGCGGGCTCGGCGGCCGCCTCGGGCGTGTCGCCGTCCTTCGCGGAAACGCGGCCCTCGGGGCGGCGCTTCATGTTCTTCGGCTTCCGCACCTTCGGCTCCTTGAGGAGCGTCAGCGTGCCGCCCGCCGCCTCGACCTTCTCGCGCGCGGTCGCCGAGGCGCCATGCACCGTGATCGAGAGCTTCTTCGTCAGTTCGCCGTTGCCGAGCAGCTTCACGTCCTTGCGAATCGTGCGGATCAGGCCTTTCGCCTTGAGCGCTTCGGGCGTGACCTCCTCGCCGACTTCGAAGCGTGCTTCGAGATCGCGCAGGTTAACCGGCTGCGTGTAGGTCCGGAACGGGCCGACCGGCATTGCGTCGGCGGAGGTGTTACCGCGCAGCTTGGCGGTGCGCATGTGGAGCGGCATCTGGCCGCCTTCGAAGCCGGCGCGCATCGCGTGCGAGCCCGAGCGCGACTTCTGGCCCTTGATCCCGCGGCCGGAGTAGCGGCCCTTGCCGGAACCCATGCCGCGGCCCACGCGCTTGCGGTCCTTGCGCGGCTGCGCGGGCTTCAGATTGGACAGATTCAGATCGCCGGCCATTTAGCTCTTCTCCTCGACTTGCACGAGATGACGCACCTTCCGAAGCATGCCTGCGAGCACCGGGCTGTCGTCGATCTCATTGGTCTTGCCGATCCGGCCCAGGCCGAGCGCCCGCAGCGTGCCGCGGTGGCGCTCCGACTGGCCGATCTGGCTACGAACCTGCGTCAGCTTCAGTCTCGCCACTCGAGGTCACCCCCTCGGAGTTGTTTGGCTCCGCCGTCCCAGCCGGCTCCGCGTCCTCGACCGGCTCGACGGGCCGCTTGTAGGGCAGCACTTCGTGAATCTGCTTGCCGCGCGCCTTGGCGACTTCCTCGGGGCGGCGCAGCTGGCGGAGCGCCTGCTCCGCTGCCTTCAGCATGTTGATCGGGTTCGTCGTGCCGAGCGACTTCGCGAGCACGTCGCGGATGCCGCCGAGCTCGAGCACCGCGCGCACGCCGCCGCCCGCGATCACGCCGGTACCGGGGGAGGCCGGGCGCAGCAGGACGCGCGCGGCGTCGAAGCGACCGAGCGACTCGTGGGTGATCGTCTGGCCGTGCTTCGGCACGGTGAAGAGGTTCTTCCGCGCGTCGTCGACCGCCTTCGAGATTGCCAGCGGCACTTCGCGCGCCTTGCCATAGCCGACGCCGACGCGATCGACCTCGTCGCCGACGACGACGAGCGCCGTGAACGAGAACCGGCGACCACCCTTGACGACCTTCGCGACGCGGTTGATCTCGACCACGCGCTCCTTGAGCTCTCTGGTCTCGTTGACGTCGGTGGCCATTAGAAGCTCAGTCCTCCTTCGCGCGCGCTTTCGGCGAGCGCCTTGACACGACCGTGGTACAGGTAACCGCCGCGATCGAAGACGACGGTTTCGACGCCGGTCTTCTTCGCAGCAGCGGCGAGCCGCTTGCCGACTTCGGCAGCCTGCTCAGTCTTGTCGCCCTTGAATGAGGCGGGCAGTTCCTTCCACGACGCAGCGGCGACCGTGCGGCCGGCGTCGTCGTCGATGAGCTGCGCAAAAACGCCGCGGTTCGAGCGGAAGACGTAGAGGCGCGGACGCTCCGCGGTGCCGCGGACCTTGCCCCGCACACGGCGATGGCGGCGCAGGCGACTTTCGCGAGTGGTGATTTTGCTCATGCGCGCTTACCGACCTTCCTGCGGACGAACTCGCCCTCGTAGCGAATGCCCTTGCCCTTGTACGGCTCGGGAGGGCGAACCTTGCGAATCTCTGCGGCCGTCTGGCCGACCATCTGCTTGTCGATACCGCGCACAACGACCTCCGTGGGGATCGGCACCTCGAACTCGATGCCCTGACGGGGCTTGATTTTCACCGAGTGCGAGTACCCGACCTGCAGCTCGAGGTCGGTGCCCGACAGTGCGGCTCGGTAACCGACGCCCTGGATCTGCAGCTTCTTCTCGAAGCCATTCGTGACGCCCTCGACCATGTTCGCGATCAGGGTGCGCGTCAGCCCGTGCAGCGCACGATCCTCACCGCGCTCGGTCGGACGGGTGACGGTGATCGTCCCCTCGTCCTGCGCGACCTGCATGCGCTGCGGGATCTCCTGGCGCAGCTCGCCCTTCGGCCCCGAAACAGTGACGCGGCCAGGGTCGAGCGAGACGATCACGCCGGAAGGGACTTCGATGGGCTTCTTACCGATACGAGACATATGCCGTTACCAGACGTAGCAGATGACTTCGCCGCCGATGCCTTCGACCTCGGCGGTGCGGCTCGTGATGACGCCGCGGGACGTGGACATGATCGCGATGCCCATGCCGCCGAGCACGCGCTGACGCCGGTCCTTGCCGGCGTAAATGCGGCGGCCCGGTTTGGACACGCGCTTGAGACCGCTGAGCACGCGCTCGCGGCCGCGACCGTACTTGAGCTCGATCACGAGGGTCGGGTGCGTGCCTGCTTCCGAGACATGGTAGTCGCGGATGTAGCCCTCCTCCTTGAGGATGCGGGCAATCTCGACCTTCAACTTCGAGTTCGGCATCTCCGCGCGATCGTGCAGCGCCTTGTTGGCGTTGCGGATGCGCGTGAGCATGTCGGCGACGGGATCAGTGAGCATCGATCGTTCTTCCTCCTACCAGGAGCTCTTGGTCATGCCGGGGATGACGCCCTCGTGGGCGAGCTCCCGCAGGCAAATACGACAGAGCCCGAACTTCTTGAAGACGGCACGCGGACGGCCGCAACGATTGCAGCGCGTGTAGTTGCGCACCTTGTACTTCGCAGGCCTTGCGGCCTTGACGACAAGCGACTTCTTCGCCACTACCTGTCCCCTCCATCTGCCGCCGCGAACGGCATGCCCAGCGCTGTGAGCAGCGCGCGAGCCCCATCGTCGTCCTTCGCGGTCGTCGTGATCGCGACATCGAGGCCGCGGATCTGATTGATGCTGTCGTAGTCGATCTCAGGAAAGATGATCTGCTCGCGAATGCCGAGCGAGTAGTTGCCGCGGCCGTCGAACGAGTCGGGGTTCAGTCCGCGGAAGTCGCGGATGCGCGGGAGCGCGATCGAGATCAGGCGATCGAGGAACTCCCCCATCCGGTCGCCGCGCAGAGTGCCCTTCACGCCGATCGGCATCCCTTCGCGGATCTTGAACTGGGCGACCGACTTCTTCGCGCGGCGCACCTGTGCGCGTTGCCCGGCGATGATCGTCAGCTCCTCGAGTGCCTGGTCGATCTGCTTCGCATCGGTCTTGCCTTCGCCGACGCCCATGTTGAGCGTGATCTTGCCGACCGTGGGCGACTGCATGATCGAGGACAGCGTGAGCTGCTCCTGCAGCTGGCTGCGAAGCTCGTCGTTATAGCGCGACTTGAGGCGCGGGCTATAGGTCTCGGTGGTCGCCATTACTTGTCGATCTCCTGACCGCAACCTTCGCGCTTGCAGACGCGGATCTTGACGTGCTCGCCCTTGACGTCCTTGAAGACGTAGCCGACGCGGGTCGGCAGCTTGCACGTCGGGCAGACGAGCATCACGTTCGACACCGACACCGCCATCGGGCGGTCGATGATCCCGCCCGGCGCGATCTGCGTGCCGCCCATGCGGTTGGCGTCGCGGATCGGGCGCGGCTTCTGGTGCTTCTTCATCATGTTGAGGTTCTCGACGATGACCTTCCCGTCGCGCGGGCGCGCGTCGACCACCCGTCCCTGCTTTCCGCGGTCCTTGCCGGAGAGCATGTGGACGGTGTCGCCCTTCTTGATTTTCATTGCTGTAGCCATGTCTTAGAGCACCTCTGGAGCCAAGCTCACGATCTTCATGAAGTTCTTCTCGCGCAACTCGCGGGCAACCGGCCCGAAGATGCGCGTTCCGCGCGGATTGCGTTGTGCATCGATGATCACTGCCGCGTTCTCGTCGAAGGAGATCAGTGTTCCGTCGTCGCGGCCGTAGGGCTTCTTCGTCCGCACGACGACGGCCTTCACCACTTCGCCCTTCTTGACCGTGCCCTGCGGGGCAGCAGCCTTGACGGTCGCGGTGATGATGTCGCCGACACGCGCGTAACGACGACGTGAGCCGCCCGCGACGCGGATGCAGAGTAGCTCACGCGCGCCCGTGTTGTCCGCCACCTTGAGACGTGTTTCCTGCTGGATCATTAGCGCGCCTTCTCCACGATCTCGGCGAGGCGCCAGCGCTTGGTCTTGCTGAGCGGGCGCGTCTCGACGATGCGGACGGTGTCCCCGACGCCGGCCGTGTTGGCCTCGTCATGCGCATGGAACTTCGCCGTCCGGCGGATAACCTTCTTGTACTTCGGGTGGCTCTTGACCACGTCGACCTTGACGATGATCGTCTTGTCGCCCTTGTCGGAGACGACGACGCCGCGGCGCTCCTGGCGCCGGCCGAGCTCGGACACCGGCTTCTCGGTGCGCGTGATCGGCTTGCGGGTCGTGGGCTTCTCGCGCACCAACTTGGTGCGCGTGCGGCGAGCGGAGCGCGGGACATGCTTCTGCGACTTCTGCTTCTTCGCAGGCATTGCGGTAGAGGCAGCTTCTTCGGCGGCTGGAGCATCGGCCGCGGTTGCAGGGGTGTCTGAGACCTCTTCGGCGGCGGGAGCGTCGGCCTCGGCTGCAGGTGTGTCTGACACCTCTTCGGCTTCGGGCGCGTCCTCGGTTGCCGGCGCTTCGTCGGCGACGGGCGTCTCCTCGGCCACCGGGGTCTCTACGACCACGGGCGTCTCCTCGGCCACCGGGGTCTCTTCGACCACGGGCGTCTCCTCCGCTTCCGAACCGGTGTCAGACACAACCCCGGTGTCAGACACCTCTGTCTCGTCCTTCTTCTTCTTGTCAGCCATCGCTAGCTCTGCACTTTCTGCTTGGTCGCGGAAGTCTTGGTGGTGCCGCCTCGGTCGTGCTGCACGGTCAGGATGCGTGCGATCTCGCGCTTCGCAAGCTTCAGGCGCGTCGTGTTCTCGAGCGCACCCGTCGCGGCCTGGAACCGCAGGTTGAAGAGCTCCTGTCTCGTGTCGGCGAGCCGGTGCTGCAGCTCGTCGTCGGTCAGGTCACGCAGGTCTCTAGCCCGCAAAGAGATCACCACCCTCGCGCTTCACGAACTTCGACTTGATCGGCAGCTTCTGGGCGGCGAGGCGCAGGGCCTCCTTGGCCAGCGGCTCCGGCACACCCGACAGCTCGAACATGACGCGGCCGGGCTTGACCACGGCGACCCACCCTTCGGGTGAGCCCTTGCCCTTGCCCATTCGCGTCTCGGCCGGCTTCTTCGTGAACGGCTTGTCCGGGAAGACGTTGATCCAGACCTTGCCGCCGCGCTTGATCTTGCGCGTCATCGCGATCCGGGCAGCCTCGATCTGCCGGTTGGTGATCCAACCAGCCTCGAGCGCCTTGATCCCGTAGTCGCCGAAGTGCACGGTCGTCTGGCCGCGTGAAAGCCCACGGCGCCTGCCGCGGTGCATCTTGCGGAACTTGGTTTTCTTGGGAAGCAGCATCAGCTATCCGCCTTCTTCTTCCGGGGCGCCGCCTTCTTCTTCGGAGCGTCCTTCGGTGCGGCCTCGGTCACCTCGGCGGCCGGAGCTGTCTCGACAACCGGCGCCTCGACAACCGGTGCCGGTGTTGTCTCGACCGTCGGCTCGACCACGGGCTGATCGGTGCTCGTCGGCTGCTCGAGCGCCGGATCCGTCGTGGGCTTCGGCTCTGCTGCGCGGCCACGACCGCCGCCGCTACCGGCAGGGCGCTGCGTCGCGCCGCCACGTGTGCGCGGGGCGCCGGGACGATTGCCTGCCCCACCGCCGCCGGGACGCGCCTGCGCGCCGCGCTGGCCGGGACGGCCACGGCGCACGGGGCCGAGGCCCTCGCGATCCTGACTGCGGTTGCGACCCGACTCGCGTGAGGCGCCGAGGCCCTCGGTGACGCCGCCGCGGCGGCGCGCCGTGTCCTGGTCCCCGAGGCGGGTCTCCTTCTTCTCGGCCATGCCCGAGTAGCCCTGCGGCATGATCTCGCCCTTGTTGATCCAGACCTTGACGCCAATGCGGCCGGTCGGGGTCTTCGCCTCGACGAAACCGTAGTCGATGTCGGCGCGGATCGTGTGCAGCGGGACACGGCCCTCGGAGTACTGCTCCGAGCGGCTCATCTCCGAGCCACCGAGACGGCCCGAGCACTGCACCTTCACACCGGCTGCGCCGGAGCGGATCGCCGATGCGAGCGAGCGCTTCATCGCGCGGCGGAACGACACGCGGTTCTGCAGCTGCTCTGCGATCGACTGAGCGACGAGCTTCGCGTCGAGCTCTGGGCGCTTGATCTCGTTGATGTTGATGTGCACGTTCTTCTGCGTCATCGCGTGCACTTCTTTGCGCAGCGCGTCGACCTCGACACCGGACTTGCCGATGACGATGCCGGGGCGCGCGGTGTAGATGTCGATCGTGATCCGCTGCTTGTCCTTGCGGATCAGGATGTCCGACAGCCCTGCGTGCGAGAGCTTCTTGAGAATGTGCTCGCGGATCTTGATGTCCTCGATGAGGGCGCCTGCGAACTCCTTCTTGCTGACCATCCAGTTCGACTTCCAGTCGTGGATGACGCCGACGCGCAGACCGCCCGGATGAATTTTCTGGCCCATTAGCTCTCCTCGGTCTTCTTGCGGCGGGGCGTGCGCTTCGGCTTCTCAGCGGCGGCGGGAGCCGGCGCGACAGCGTTCTGCGCGACATGGATCGTGATGTGGCACGTGCGCTTGTGAATCGCAGAGGCGCGGCCACGCGCGCGTGCGCGCCAGCGCTTCAGCGTCGGCCCCTCGTCGACGAACACCTCGTCGATCACCAGGTCGTCGCCGCGCCAGTGCAGCTTCGGGTTCGACTCGGCGTTCGCGACGGCGGACGACAAAACCTTCTCGATCTCGACAGCGGCCGCGCGATCGGTGAACGCGAGGATGGTGCGCGCCTCGGGGACGCTGCGCCCACGGATGTTGTCGGTCACCAGGCGGGCCTTGCGCGGCGAGATGCGAACGAACTTCGCGACAGCCTGCACTGTCTGCGGCTTTTCACGGACGGGGGCAGCCATTACCGCTTCTTCACCTGCGTCTTCTGGTCGCCGGCGTGACCACGGAAGTGGCGCGTCGGCGCGAACTCGCCGAGCTTGTGCCCGACCATCTGCTCCGAGATGAAGACCGGCACGTGCTTGCGGCCGTCGTGGACCGCGATCGTGTGCCCGACCATGTCGGGGAAGACCGTGGACGTGCGCGACCACGTACGAATCATGTTCTTGGAGCCGGAGTCGTTCATCTTCTGGATGCGCGAGAGCAGCCGCTCCTCGACGAAAGGCCCCTTCTTGGAACTGCGACTCATTAGCGCTTGTCCTTCCCGCGGCGCCGGCCGCGAACGATCAACTTGTCGGATGTCTTGTGCTTCGAGCGGGTGCGCTTGCCGAGCGTCGGCACGCCCCACGGGGTGACCGGGTGACGGCCGCCCTTGCTCTTGCCTTCTCCGCCACCATGAGGATGGTCGACCGGGTTCATGGCGGAGCCACGGACACCGGGGCGCTTCCCAAGCCAGCGGTTACGGCCGGCTTTGCCGATCGTCACGTTCTGATGCTCGACGTTGCCGACCTGGCCCACGGTGGCGCGGCAGGTGAGCATCACGCGGCGCATCTCGCCCGAGGGGAGACGCAGCGTTGCGTAGCCGCCGTCCTTCGCGACGAGCTGCACGCCTGAGCCTGCGGATCGCGCCATCTGGCCGCCCTTGCCCGGCTGAAGCTCGACGTTGTG
>WNFM01250369.1_pt1 | contig 11486 bp, 11 predicted proteins | sample 5400271 | NCBI WGS metagenome assembly WNFM01 (sample SAMN13153352, study PRJNA577476) | soil metagenome | isolation source: 60 cm saprolite on Douglas fir-dominated hillslope | place: USA:California | collected 2013-09-17 | reverse complement strand
GGGAGATACCTGGAGCAGACGAAAGGCCGCCGGATAAAACGAGGGATCGGCGCGAATCGCGGCGCGCAGGTGCGCCGCCTGCTCCTCCTTCGAGTCGATTTCGAGCGACAGCTGCCAATGCCAGGCCGCGTCGGATTCTTTGCCGAGGAATCGTCTCCGCACCTCCTGAATGGCCGGACTGTCCCCGCTGCGCGGGATGACCACGCCCATCAGGAACGAGGACTTCCCCCAGTTCTCGAGGAAATCGGGAAGCGGCTCGTCCACCCAGATGTCCCAGGTCGCCGTGTCATACGTGACGAGCGTGTCCAGGCTGGTGTCGTAGCCGAAGACGGCGAGGACGTGCCCGGGAAGATAGGCGAGGGCCGGCACCCCGTGGTCCACCAGCCAGCGCAAATCGCCCACCGTCGCGAAGGGGACGACGATATGGTCGAGGGAATTCTCCTCGGTCAGAAGCTGAATTCCGGAAAGAGTCGTCCCTCCTCCGATCAGCGCCACCCTCTCGCCGATCTGACCCGGGCTCCAGGTATGGCCCCAGTAATTCAACACGAGGGCGAGCGTGTTCGGGGCGCAGTAGGAATCGCGCAGCTCCGTCCTGACCTGTCTCGCGGGCAAGATGATCGAGGTAATAAGCGCTCTGGCTGACCATCTCCTGATTGGCGTTCCGGGTCGTCTGGACCAGCCGGAACGAGGCCAACGCCTGGTCGTCCTGTCCCAGCTTGTGATTCAGGAGCCCAATGCGGTGCTGGAGGTACGACTCGATGAGCGGGGTCGAGCGGGCTGTCAGGGCCCGCTCGTACCATTCGAGCGCGGCGGCGATGCGGCCCGATTTCTCGAGCTCGCGGGCCGCGACGAATTCCACCCGCGGCAGGAATCCAAGCATCAGCCCCAGGTTCAGGACCGCCGCCAGGACGAGGGCGGTGGTGCGACCGAGTCGCCGCGCCCAGGGTCTTTCGCCCCATGCCAGGCCGAGAGCGAGCGGAACAGCCGCCACGAAGAAGAAGCCTTCGAGAAGGAATTCCTGGGGCAGCGCCGTCTCGGCCTTGAGCTCGGCGCCGAACGTCAAGACGCGCAGGGCGTGGACGGTCCCGGAGACCAGGATCTCGATGAGGAGTAGCACCCAGACAAAAGACAGGATCGCGCGACCGATGTCGAGGGGAGAACGGAGATGCCCCCGGCGAAGCGCGAAGAGAACGAACGCTCCTCCGCTGGGGATCCCCCATAGGATGCCCCAGGCGATCGCCTCGAACGAGGACTGCGGGTCCGCCAGGGCGGGGTCGAAACGCACGAGGAAGCGACCCACCGTGCCGGCGCTCACCAGGTGGGTGAAGAGCACCACCTGAGGCATCAGAAAGGCGGCCACGGCAAGGGCGCGTATCGTCTCCTGCGCCCGGGCCTCTCGAACGGGGGGGCGAGGGTTGCCCGCACCGAGCGCCGTGTGAAGCCAGGCCGCCAGCGCGGCCGTTCCGAAGAGGCAGAACGCGAACCAGATCGTCGACGTCACGACCCATCGCGTGGGAGCCAGGATCGAGCCGATCAGAAGTCCCGCCGCCGTCATCAGGCCGACGGCTCTGAGGATGCGGGCAGGTCCGACTCGACCCGAGGCCTGGAGATGGTCGGCGGCCAGCCATGAGGCCGCGGCGGGCGAAGCGAACAGACCCACCCGCATCACGCGCAGAGATGAAATCCGCACGGTGGCCGGCGCCGAATTCATGGTCGCGGCTCCAGCCGCGCGACCGGAACGGAAGAGACCGGTGGTGGCCCGCTTCCATCGGGTTCTCTGCAGCGCTCGACGCCCGACGCCTCCTCGAATCTTCGTTGCACTCTCGCCGCCTCTTCGACCCTGTCCTCGGCGCTTAACTGTCCCGCCAGCTCGCGCAGGTAAGGAGCCTGCATGGGGTCGAGCTCCGTTGCCCGACGCCACCAACTGATCGCCTCCGCCCGTCCCTTCGAGAGGGCGGCCCGCGCGGCGCAGAACGGCGCCAGGGAGGCGCGCAACCGAGGCAGGGTGCCGGTCGTCATCACGACCAGAGGCGGAAGACGATCGAGCAGGACCCGGACCGCGGCTTTGACCTCGGGGCTCCGGGGAGCTTCGGGCGCCAGCGCCTCCAACAACCCGAGGAGGGTCCGGGCCTCGAAGGAATCGGCGCGAGCTTCGTCCAGTCCGACGCGGGCGGCCTCTTCCGTCCGACCCTCGGCCATGTCGGCGAGGAGCAGGCTCCGGAGCAGGTCCGAGTTATCAGGGTCCTGGGTCGCGAGGCGCTCCAGGGCTTCGCGCCGCACCCGGCAGGAAAGCTCGGGCACCCGCCTGCCGAGAAGTTGGAGCTGACGAAGGCCCCATGACGACAGGTGGTCCATTCCGCCGCGCGCCAGCAGCCCCTCCGCCTCGGCGGTCGCCTTCGATGACGAGAGCGCTTCTCGATCGACCGATTCGCCCGCACGCAGTCCGAACCGGCCCAGCGCGACGACTTCGGACGTGGCGGGCGTTTTCGGCAGCCTGGCCACCAATCTGGAGGCGGCGACATAGGCCCTCTTTTCCGCCGCGTGCCGGGCCTCCCAGAGGCGGGTGAGGTCGTCCCCTGCGCCACGATCGGCGCCATCCGGCACGACGAAGGTTCCGTCCTTGGCGCGAGGGACGATGACCGCCAGCCAGCCGCCGTCGAGCCCGACGAGGGCGCGCAGCAGCGATGCGGCTCCCAACCGGCGCACCTCGGCCCGGGTCTCGCGGTCGCTCCGATCGGTGGCTTCCGAGCTGTTCACGATTTGCCGCGCCTCGGCGCGGCCCACCGGTCGCTCGCGCGCTCTGTCCCATTGCTGGAAATCCAGCCACTCGATCGCCTCGGCGTCGGGACCGATCCAGACCACGATCCCCCAATGCGATGTGCCAGGGTCCCGAAACAGGAGAGGCCTTCCATCCCGCAAGAGATCCTCCAGGCGCTCCGAGGGCACCATGAGAGCCTCGGTGTCGAGCAGGCGCGCGACGAGACGCAGGTCGTCGAATCCGTCCAAGGGCGGGAGCTTGATCTCATCGGTGCTCGACGAGAAGACGCGCAAACGGGTCTTCAGTCGAACCTCTCCCCAGTCGGGTCGCGCGGCGCGCACGGCCGTCAGCACTGCGGACCAATTGTTGTCGAGATAGGTCTCCGGGTGGACGACGGGCGTCGTGACGGTCGCCGCCGCCTTCGAAGCCGCGTGCGAGTCGAGAAGCGCCTTGGCAATTCGGGCGGTCCGCTGACAGGGAAATTCCCGCGTCAGAGGGTCGCGAACCTGCCGTAGCGCCCAGCGCGCCTTGTCAGGATTTCCCGAACGAAGCGCCGCAAGGGCGCATTGCTCGACGGCGTGGCAGGTTTCGCTGGAGATCGGGGCCCGCCGGATCACCCAGGCCCAGTCCCGCGCGGCGCCGGCGTCATCACTCCGCGCGGCGTTTCGGTATGCCGATTGCTCCGAAACCGCAATCGGCAAAGTGCTGTTCGCGGCCGCCTGGAAGAGGAAGATGCTGAATGCCAGACCACCCATGATCGAGGCTCGCAGGAGAAAGTTCCGGATGCCTACGGAGTTGCTCAGGTACTCCGCGCAAGCCAGGAACAGGAGGACGAGGGAAGCCGACACCAAACCGGGCAGGATGTCGCTGCCGGACGCCGGAGGCCAGGCATTCTTGGGCGTGAGGAGGGAGATCTTCGGCAAAAACTGGCCTGCGCCGACCCCCAGCGCGAACGAAACGAAGAGCGTTGGAAGGGTGGCCGCGAAGACCAGGAATGGCCCCATGCTGAAGCGGCGCTCGAGAAGCGCCCGGGCGATTCCCAGGCCGACACCAAGGGGCACCAGCCAGGTCGCCGCTGCGATCAGGATCTGGCTTTGCAGCGATGGCTTTCCCATCAGCTCGACGCCCCAACGGCTCGTGATGAGAGCCATCATCCAGGCGACCGGAACCCAGGCCACCGGGACGACCGCGCCCCACAGGATCGATCGGAGCGCCAGATTGCGCTCGCCCGGTACCCTGAGATGCGGGACGGCGCCCGTGCGACGCTCGACCCAATCGTTCGCCAGGCCTCCGGTCAGCGCGATCGACCAGACGATGGTGGCGGTCAAGGGAGCCGAAGCGGGGAGAAGAAACGCCACGGAAAGGCCGATGACCGTCACGACACCGGCTGCCGAGAACACCGCGAGGGCCGTCAGCCAGCGCCTGACCGCGATCAGCCGGAAGGCGACCAGAAGACTTCCCGGCAGCGGCGAGGCGATCAGTGCCAGGAGCGAGTGAAAGATGCATCGCCAGACCCGGCGCGTCGGCTGCGCGATGAGTTCTTCGGTCCCGTCTCCCGCCGATCCGGCCGAGGATTCCACCAGGATGCCTCCCGCAATACGGACACTGGGATGTCGCTTGGCGCAATTCTATCTGGAATCATCCGACTCCGAACGGCCATCTCGGCCTCGACGGGCCGGGGTCACGCTTTCGCCGGTTTGTGTCTATCCTTGATTGAAGCAGGACCGGGGAGGGGTGCGGGGTGACGGACGGAGGGTCGATGCGATCGCGATTCCGGAAGGCCGGCTGAGGGCGGGGAAAGGGTGGATTCCCGCGGCCGCACCGCGCTCCAGCAGGAAATGACCGCGCTCGCGCGAGGGGACAGGTCCGCGTTCGACCCGCTTTTCCGGAGACTCTGGCCCCTCCTTCGAGGTTTCGCGGCACGTTGTCTGCCCGCGGCCGAAGCGGAGGACGCCGCCCAGGAGGCGCTGCTCCGGATCTTCTCGCGGGCCGGCGAGTTCGACCCGGGGCGCGACGCCCTGGCCTGGGCCCTGGGCATTGCAGGGTGGCAGATCCGGACGCACCGGACGCGGGCGCGCCGTCGGCGCGAGCTGGCCGCCGGAGAGGTGCCGGACCGCGCGGACCGGTCGCCGTCGCCGGAACAGCTGACGATCGCGCACCAGCTCTCCTCGGCGCTCGACGGCGCGCTCGCCGGGCTGGCGCCGGGCGACGCCGAGACGCTTCTGGCTTACTCCCGGGGCGAGCGTCCCGATCTCCCCGGGCCTACTTTTCGCAAGCGCGTCGAGCGGGCGCTGGCGCGGCTTCGGAGTCGCTGGAGGTTTCATCGTGGCCCTTCCTGAATCGTCGGCCGAGAGTCTTCGCGTCGCGGCCCGCCGGGCCTACGAGCTGGGGCGCCTGAAAGGGGCCTTGACGCGGGGCGCGGGCGCGTTCGTCCTGGCGCTGCCGGGATTTCTCGCCTGCGGCCGGACGCCGCTGGCCGCCGCCTGTCTGGCAGGGTTCGCTCTCGTCGTCGGGATCGGCCGTCAGCGCGGCGGGGGATTCGAGGATGGTGTGCGTGCCGGCGTCGTCGCGGGGCTTCTTCCCTGTCTTCTTCCCGCGATCCTCCGGGTCATCGACCCGGTTCTCTGCGATCTGTTCTTCGCCCGCGGCCCCTGGTTCTGCGCGCTCGGCGGGGTCGTCGCGGGGGTCGTCCTCGGTCTGCGAAGCCGCGCCGGCGACGGGCGGCCGTTCTGGATCGGGGCCGTCGTCACGCTCGCCTTCGCGGCCACGCTCGGCTGCATTCCCGCGGGGGTGATGGGGTTCGCGGGCCTCCTCGCCGGGGTTGTCGCCGGGAGCCTGCCGACCCTCGTGGTTCGTCGAGCCTCCACCTAGGACTCGGACAGGTTCCTGGCGCGACCCAGCCCCCATTTGACGCGACCCGGTCTCGATGGAGCGCGGACTGGTCACGCTTGCTCTCCTTCGCGTCTATCCAGGATGACCTCGCCGGCGATTGGCGCCGTGACGATGGCATGAAGGAGAGAAGATGAAGACCCTCGGCATTGCCGCGGCTGTACTGGTCTTCGTGGTCGGAGTCATCCCGTCACCGCTTGCTTCGCCGGGCAAATCCGCCGCCGCACCCGCGGACCCTTCTCCGGCAGTGAAGAAGGAGTCCCCCCTGGCCTGCAACCTTTCGGCGCTCACTCCCAAGGAGAGAAAGAGGCATTTCGACGAGCTCGGCCCGAAGCTGCGCGCGCTGAAGAAGGGTGTCCGGGAGCTTGCCGATGGGTATGAGTTCGAGTTCCCGTCCGACCCGGCGACCTATCTCCTTCTGAGCGAGTGGGCGGCCGGTGAGCGCACCTGCTGCCCGTTCTTCGATGTCGACCTTCGATCGACGCGCGAGGGCGGGTCGGTCTTCCTGAGCCTGACGGGAAGAGAGAACGTGAAAAGGTTCATCGAGGTCGACGGAGCGGCCTGGCTGGAAAAGTGATCGGCCGGCCCGAAGGGTGCGCCCCGTCGACGACGCCCGCAACCATCTTCGCCGGGATACCGCGGCAACCAGCCCGATCAGACCCTCATGAATTTCATCAGGCAGCCGGGTCCGACGCGCATGAGAAGGGTGATGGAAGAGGGAAGGCTGGAGTAGAGCGCGGTCGAGAGAAGGGCATGGGCCAGCGCCAGGGCGAACAGGTTCGGCGACCGCCGGAACAAGGCGCTCGCGATGTATCCCGCCCCGAAAGCGGTCGCGGTCAGCAGCGGGTTGGGCAGGTGCAAACCGGCGAAGATGGTGCCGCACAGAAGGTCGACCATCTCGGGACGGATCGCGAGACGCCGCAGGCGACGACCGAAGACGGCCACCAGTCCATATTGCTGGAACAGGCCCCATGGGTAGGTCATCAGGACCGAGGCGACCGTCTCCCTGGGGCCCAGCCGCAATCCTCGACCCAGCACGAGCCCCACGCCGAGCACGATGAGCGCCGTCGGCGCGATCACGAGGAGCGTCTCCTTGAGCGATCGTCCGAGGTTGTCGAACCGAAGCCCGAGGTCGGCCAGCGTCTCGCCATGCAGCCAGTGCGAGGTCAGCGTGAAGGCGAAGTAGAGTGCGAACGCGACCCACAGACTGTCCCGCTTCTGCGGCTCGATACGCCAGATATAGAGGAGCATGTAGCCCAGGAGGACCGCCACCTCCGTGGCGGCGGCCAGAGCCGCCGTGTCGCGGACCTTCAGGGAGGCGGGCAGGCTGGTGACGAGCCGGCGGGGCCAGACAATCTCCATCGGCTCACCTCACCCTTTGAAGGCGAGGGACCAGGTGAGATCGACCAGCATGTGAACGAGGGCGGGGGCCGCCAACCGCCCGGTCTTCAAGAAGGCCCATCCGTACGCCAGGCCGGCCAGAGTCGCGAGGAGGGCATATCGCCAGTCGGGCGCCGGGCCATTGTTCAGGTGGGCAAGGCCGAACAGGATCGAAGCGATCGCCAGGGCGGCGCCCGGCCGCCCTGTCCCGCGCTCGATCAGCTTCTGGATCAGTCCTCGGAAACATATCTCCTCGGGCAGTGCGGTGAACAGAAAGATCATAACCGCCCTGGCCACCGCTTCCCACGCGCCGGCCCACCTGTGGGTCGGCCGCAGAAAGCCGCTCAGCAGGCCGATCGGAATTCCGGCCAGAGCGAACAGCCCGAAGGCGCGTGCCGCGACCACCAGGTCGTTCAGGTCGATCCGCGCGACGTACCCGACGCCGTCCATCCTCCGGACGACAACCGTCAGGAAGACGAGCAACCCGAGCCCGAGCGGAACCGACAGGAGCGACCCGGCTCCTTTCGCCGGCCACGGATAGGCCGTTTGGATCACGTGGAACTCGTACGGCAACCATATCGCCACCACGACGAGCGCGTCGCCGGCCAAACGCATCCGGCCTCGCGGCCCGAAAACCGCCAGCGCGGTGGGCACCATCACCCACGCAAGAAGCCACAAAACGCCTGACTGGAGCGGGTTTTCGAGGATCGTCCAGTAAAGAAGATACGGCGCAAACAGCATCGCGGCAATGACGAAAATTCGGACCGGGCGATCGTCCAGAAAGCGACGAAGCCGTTCGACGACCGCCGGCAGCGCCAGGGCGCCGACGGGCACCAGGTGGAGCGCCAGCGTGCCAAGCGTGAGGCCGAGGCCCAGCCGCGCCTTGCAGAGCCCCGCCCCGCAGGCGACCAGCGCGGCCGCCGCGACGACCGCTCCGACGAACAAGGCGATGCCGGCGATCGGCCGCAGCAGTGGTTTTCGTATCGCGGGGGTCATATCTTTATTCCCGTCCCGGGCAAGGATTTCCATCCGACAGATCCCGTCCCGGCGCGGGAGGTTAGCAGAATGAGGCTCGAAAGGCACGAAGGCTTGACGGCGTTCTCTCTGCAGCTGTGTCTGCTTCTCGTGGCGAGCCTTCCCGCATGCGCGACCGCCGACCCCAGGCCGGCCGCGGCGGGATCGAACCGGCGTGAGGTCGCCCCGGCAGCCGGACAGACGCCGCTTCTCGCCGGGGCCGCCGTCGAGGTGATCACGCCCGATCTCTCCACGGGGCTGCCCCCGGTCGCGGTCGCCGGCTTCGGCAAGGGTCGGGACGCCACGGGCGTTCACGACGATCTCTACGCCCGAGCGCTGGTGCTTCAGGCGGGGAAGGCGTCCGTCGCCCTGGTGGCTCTCGATCTGATCGGATTCTTCCACGACGACATCGTCAAGATCCGGGACGACGTCCGGAGCCGTTATCCCGAAGTCGGCGTCGGCTCGATCCTGATCGCGAGCACCCACACCCATGCCGGCCCGGACGTGATCGGCCTCTGGTCACCACCCGACCGCGCCGTCGACGCCGGGTACGTCGGCCGCATCCGGACGCGGGCGGCCGACGCCGTGGCGGCGGCCTGGCGCGCTAGACGTCCCGCCAGGCTGTCGTTCGCTTCGGCCGACATACCCCGGCTGGTGCAGGACTCGCGCCTGCCCACGGTGGTCGATGCCACGGCCCTTCTGATGAAGGTGGACGCCGAGAATGGACAGGAGACGATCGCGACGCTCCTCGATTTTCCGAGCCACCCCGAGTCGCTCGGGCGGGATAACACGCTGATCTCCTCCGATTATCCCTGGTCGGCGAGGCTCAGGCTGGAGCAGGAGTTCGGGGGCGTCGCCCTGTTTTTCAGCGGCGACATCGGTGGGCTTCTGACGCCGCTCGGCGGTGACATGATCGACCCCGAGACGGGCGAGAAGCTGGTGCCCAAGACCCCGCGCGCCACCGAGGCGTACGGCCGGGAGGTGGCGCGGCAGGTGGTCGCCGCCTGGCGGGCGACCCACGGCGGTCGCCCTTCCGTATCCGGGAGCGCCGACGGCGCTTCCGGCGCGCGCCCCGTCCCCGCCACCGACCCGACCGTCGCTCTCCTGGTCCGCACCCGCGCCGTCCGGGTGCCGCTCAAGAACGCCATGTTCGTCCGCGGCCTGGCCGAGGGTCGCATCTGGCCGCGCCTGCTTGCCGCGGATGGAACATTGACCAGCGAGGTCGCCGTCCTGACCCTCTTCGTCGAGTCGGAGAACGGGGCCCCTCGCCGCCACGGAATCGCTGGCTCAATTCGCCTGCGTGCCGGGGGAGATCTACCCCGAGCTCGTTCTGGGCGGCATTCAGGATCCCCAGGACCCCGCCGCCGACATCCAGGGCGCCCCGCGCGAGAAGCCGCTCCGATCGATGATGTCGGGACGGTACCGCTTCATCCTCGGTCTGTGCAACGACGAGTTGGGGTACATCATCCCCCGGTCGGAATGGGACCTCGAGGCGCCCTTCGCCTACGGCCTCACCGAGGCGCAGTACGGAGAGACCAAATCGGCCGGGCCCGACACGGCCCCCACCCTCCTCGACGCCTTCGCCGCGATCCTTCCCTGACCGGCTGCCGGTCCCGCCGCGCCGGGTCAATGTAGGATGCTGCGGAATTGCAGTTGATCGCCCCACCTACAACGGCCCTCGCGACGCCGACGTTCCGCCCGTCGGTCAAGCCTTCTTCTACCTGGTGCGGGGAACCCTTCAGCCCTCCGGGGTGACCCCGTACGGCTTCTCGAGCGGAGGAGAGATAGAGGTCGCCTCATCGGGTGACTGCGGGTTGTGAGCGATGTCGCCTCTGAGCTACAGTCTTGCGCATGGCTGAGTTTCCGCTGACCGGGGGTTGTCTCTGCGGCCGTGTTCGATACGAGATCACGGCGCCGCCCCTCTCGGCAGGATACTGCCACTGCACCCGCTGCCAGCGGCGCACCGGCACGGCGGCGGCCCCGTCCGCCCGTCTCGCGCCCGGCTCGCTGCGGGTTGTCTCGGGCCAGGAGCTGATCAAGGCCTGGCGCCCGCTGGAAGGGTTCGCGAAGCTTTTCTGCTCCAACTGCGGCGGCGCCCTCTGGAGCCAGAGCCAGCAGGATCCCGAGGTGATCAGCGTCCGGATGGGGACGTTCGACACCGACCCGGGCATCCGTCCATCGGCGCGCGCGTACGTCGCGTACGCAGCCCCCTGGGAGCCGATCCCGGACGACGGCCTGCCGCGCTTCCCCGAGGGGCGGAAGAACTAGTCCGAGTCAATCCCGTTGGCGATGTCGCCTTAAGGGCGTATCCTTTATTGTATGGACCTCACGGAGGCGATGGCCCTCAATCCACGGAAGAGTCACTTTTACATCCAGGCCAGCCTCGATCTCAAGCGCCGCCTGCAGGCGGCGATCCCGCACGACGAGCTGAAATGGCTTCACGAGCGGCGGGCCTGGAGGCACTTCCTCGTACTGGTCCGGCAGCTCCTGCTGCTCGGGATCTCGAGCCGGCTCCTCGTCAGCCGTCCCGAGCCCTGGATCTGGATCCCGGTCGCCCTGGTGCAGGGGTTCACCATCTTCAATTTCACGATTCTTCTGCACGAGGCGATTCACGAGTCGGTGACGAAGCGTAACAGCCCCTGGATCACCCGGATTCTGGGGATCCTCTACGCCTTCCCGAGCGGCATCTCCCATCTTCAATTCTCACGCTGGCACCTCGACCATCATGACAATCTCGGGTCGCCCACGGACGATCCGAAGAGGTTCCATCTCTCGCCGAAGCGGAACGCGCGATGGTACAAGGCGCTTTATTTCACGCCGGCCCTCTTCTTCATCTACTTCCGCGCCGCGCGGAGAGAGGCGGCCACCTACGCGCCGACCCTCAGGCGCCGGATCGACCGCGAGCGGAACCTGACGATTCTCGGCCACCTCGCGATCCTCGGCGCCCTCTGGCTCGGCCTGGGGGCGCCGGCGATGCTCCGCGCCTACTTCATCCCGTACTTCTTCGTCTTCCCCATCGCCTTCGCCCTGAATCGCGTCGGGCAGCACTACTACATCGACCCGGACAACCCGGCGCACTGGACCACTCTGGTGAAGTCATCGCTCTTCTGGAACTTCGCCTTTCTCTGGTCGAACTTCCATCTGGAGCACCATTACTTCCCGCGCGTTCCCTTCTACAACCTCGCCCGGCTGCACCGTCTCCTGAAGCCGTTCTACGGCGAGATGGAGATGAAGCCGGTCGGTTACGGAACCCTCCTCTACGGCTGGTTCGTCAAGAACGACGCCCCTCATCGGGACTGGGACCTCACCCGGCGAGGGGGCGTGAGGCCGGTCACCGCCTCCTGACCGTCGGTCAGGGCGTGAACGTCCCGCGCGCCGTGTAGGTCTGGACGGAGAGGTTGTCCCGGAGATCGCCCCAGACAGGGAACACCGCGTTGCCGGTCGC
>WNFM01241657.1_pt1 | contig 11489 bp, 7 predicted proteins | sample 5400271 | NCBI WGS metagenome assembly WNFM01 (sample SAMN13153352, study PRJNA577476) | soil metagenome | isolation source: 60 cm saprolite on Douglas fir-dominated hillslope | place: USA:California | collected 2013-09-17 | reverse complement strand
CTGAAGGGTTGTGACCGCTCCCAGCGTGGTCAGCAAGCTGCCGTCGCGGTAGACGCGGTAGCCGGTGACCGCCACGTTGTCGGTGGACGCGGTCCAGGAGAGATTGATCTGCGTGGAAGACGCTGCCGAGGCGGAAACGCCCGCCGGGACTGTGGGCGGGGTGGTGTCGGCGACGGGGGGAGCAACGACTGTTTTCAGGACGATGGCGGTGTTATGGCCGTTCAGGGAGATCGCGTTCACGATCGGTATGGAGCTGAGCACCGATAGCAGATTGTCGTGCGTGAGCTGCTGGCTCGCCTGCGGCAGGGTCACCGACGCGACGTTGGTGGCGGTCGGATTGACGTACACATAGCCCTTCTCGAACTCCCTGGAGTAGATGTTCACGCCGCCGATCGTCGTGACGGTATAGGACCCCAAGGCCTTGCCCAGGTCGATCTTGTCGTACTCGTTGTACCACCAGATCCTGTCGTACGCGCCGCCGCTTCCAAAGAAACCGAAATAGGCGTTGTTGAGCGTGTCGTTCTTGCCCAGAAGGAAGGAGCCCAGCGAGTACCAAAGGGTTTGCCAGTACGTGACCGGCTGGCCCCAGTTGTCGGTTCCGGATTGTCCTTCTCCCAGAGCCGTACTGCTGAACATGGCGACCTTGGAGTTCTTGATCGCGGCCATGGTATCGACTTGGAGCTTCCAGTTCGCCTCCGAAATAAACTGGGTCGCCCAAGGGCCGAACGTGACGGCGAAAGCGCCCTCCTCGGCCAGCACGTCCGGGTGATCGGGGCTCGCGTCCAGGGCGAGCCAGGCGGCCGCACCTGCGGCTATGTACGACGAGCCCTTGTTGCACCAGAGCTTCTGGCCGAATCCGTGCAGGCCGGCGGCGGCCGCGCTGGAGAAATTGTTCATCGCGCTGGACCAAGCGCCATCAGTAGGGTACTTGCTCGAGGTGGCCGAATATCCTCCTGCCGCCCAGAAGGTCAAACAGTTGTCGGCGTGGACGCCGTCGGCGACCCATGGCTGATTGGCGATGTCGGTCCTGACCGCCTCGATCCAATAGGCCTGATAGGTAGGGCTGCCGAAGTCCATCAGGTACCAGAATTGATTGCCGGCGGGGTTGGAAAAACCAGCGTTGTAGATGCGGTTGCCCGAGGAGTCGAGCAGGAAGAGTTCGGGGTGATTGCCGTCGAGGCTCCCCATGGAGTGTCCTCGTGAAACATCGTGTCTGCCAAGGCCGTTGATGGACACCACGGGTGTCGCATCCATATAGTTCTGCGATTCCGGCCCCATCTCGTAGAGATAAATCTGGATGTTGGGATTGAGGGCTTTTATGGCCGACCAAGTGCTGGGAGGCAGTTGGTTGTAGCGGAAACGGTCGATGTCGAGCAGGTCGAACTTCGCCAGCTTCGGCGCATCGGTCGCGACGAGGGCTGGGCCTCCGCCGTAATAGACGAGGAACATCGGAACGAATTTGCTCGGGGCGGTTTGGGCCGCCAGAGGCGAAACCGCGCCCAGCAAAATCGTGAAAGTCGCGGCACGCAGCACAGTGCAGGCTGCAGTGATCGAGAAAATTCCGAACTTGCGGGTGATACAACGTTTCATGACGACCTCGATGTAGCGTATTCACTACAAACAGTGGCGGCATCATGACAAACGCATAAATATTTTGCGCGGCCGGAATGCACGTCACTCGCAAAGTAGGCTTCGAAAAGCCTTAGCAATTCTTAGGAATTCGGCCCGGTGCGAGAGCGACGCAGGAGTTAAGATCAACACGAACAATTCGTTGCCGCAGCGCTGTAAATGCGTCTAGTTCGAAAGAACCAGGCACAACGCGAACCGCCGAGATCGCGCAGGAAAAGAGAAAAAATTCCGCAGAGGTTCGCGTGTCTTTGAAATTTGGATTTCGTGTAGGGAAGGCCAACGTTCATAGGCCGATTGGATTAGTCCGGGAAATCATCCATAAACGTCGTGCGGCTATCTTGGCGGTCTATGCGGTTGCACTTCACTAGGTCATCCACTGGCGGGTCTGCGCTGTTCTCGCCGAGCACTACGACGGAGACGATGCGGGCAGCGCGTCGCTTCGCCGCGTTGCTTTGTCTGGCGGCAATGACGCTGTCTGGCGCAGCTTTGGGCCAATCAGGCGAGATCCTGGGAGAAGGCGATTCCATCCGCATCACGGTTTTCCAGAACCCGGATCTCTCTACCGAGACGCGCATCTCCGAGCGCGGCACCATCACCTTCCCCCTGATCGGCGAGATTCCCCTCGCCGGACTTACACCCGCTCGTGCGGAGGCCCGGATCGCCGAGCATCTGGTCAAGGGAAAGTTTTTGGTGAAGCCCCAGGTCAATCTCAATTTGGTTCAGGTACGCAGCCGGCAGGTTTCGGTGCTCGGCCAAGTCGTCCGCCCGGGACGCTACCCGCTCGACGACACCAGCTCGAATCTGACCGACATCCTGGCGCTCGCCGGCGGGATCAGCCCGACCGGAGACGACAATGTCAGCGTGACGATGAAGCGCGACGGCAAGATCGTGAAGCTGGAGGTCGATGTGCCGACCATGTACCGCACCGGCGACATGTCGAGGAATATCCGACTGGAGAACGGCGACGTGATCTTCGTGCAGCGCGCCCCCGTCTTCTATATTTACGGAGAGGTGCAGCGCGCGGGCTCTTATCGGCTGGAACAAGCCATGACGGTGATGCAGGCGCTCTCCGTCGGCGGCGGCGTGACGCCGCGTGGCACCGACCGAGGTTTGAAGATCCGTCGCAGGGCGCTGGATGGGACACTTCGGGTGGTCGACGCTCGCCTGAACGACCTCGTGGAGCCCAATGACGTGATTTACGTCAAGGAAAGCTTGTTCTAGAGAAGCGTGATCGAGCTCATCAGACACGACACCGGCACACCGTGAGCCTCCAGCAATTTCTGCTCGCATTGCGCGCGCGCTTCGGCTTGTTTGTCATGTCGCTGGCGGTTACCGTTCTGGCCGCCGCCGCGGCGAGCTTCCTGCTTCCGAAAAGCTATCGGGCGACGGCGTCCCTGCTCGTGGACGCGAAGGAGGAGCAGTCGCTGAGCAACCTGGCGCCAAACTTCTTTCCGCAGGAGAAGTTCAGCTATCTGCAGACGCAGGTGGAAATCATCACCAGCAAGAGAGTGGCGAGCAGAGTTGTGGAAGACCTGCACCTTGCGGCAAGACCTGAGGTTCGCGCGGCCTTCGAGAAAGCGACAACCGGGAAGGGGTCGATCGAGGACTGGCTGGCCGAGGGCCTGCTCAACAATCTCAAGGTGGAGACCTCGGTCAGCAGCATCATCCGCGTGACGTTTTCATCCGCCGATCCCCGCTTCTCGGCGCAGGTCGCCGACGCGTTCGCCAAAGCCTACATCGACACAATGCTCGAGCTGCGCGTGGAACCGACGCGGCAGGCCGCGGTGTGGTATGACGAGCAGCTGAAGAGCCTGCGGGCCAGTCTGGAGGATGCTCAGGCGAAGCTGACGAACTATCTACAGCAAAATGGAATTGTCTCGGCCGACGAGCGCTATGACGTGGATAGCACCCGGTTGGGGGCGTTGTCCGAGCAGGTGGTGAAGGCGCAGGAGCAGACGTATCAATGGAACGCCCGAGAGCGGGAGGCGCGCAAATTTCTCCAACAGGGCGGGTCTACGGATCAGCTTCCGGACGTGCTCGACAATCCGCTCATTCAGAAGCTCAAGGGGGATCTCCTCCTCGGCGAAGCGAGGCTGCAGCAGCTCGCCACTCAGTACGGCAGCAACTATCCGCAATACCAGCGTCAACTCTCCGAGAACCGTAGCTTGCGCGAGAAAATCGAAAGCGAAGCCAGGAAAGTCCTTTCGGGGATTGGAAACTCTGCGCGCCAGAGCCGCCAGCGTGAAGCGGATGTCGTGAACGCGATGGCGGCGCAGCGCGCGCGCCTGCTCGGGCTCAAAGAGAATCGCAATGAGTTCACGGTGCTCAGACGCAACGTGGAATCCGCTGAACGGGCCTACGACACCGCCATGCAGCGCCATGTCGTGAGCCAGGTGGAAAGCCGTGCGAGCCAAACCAACGTAACCGTGCTCAACGCGGCGGCCGTGCCGGTCAAGCCTTCTCAGCCCAGGATCGCCCTCAACATCGCCCTGTCGGTGGTGGTCGGAATCATGCTCGGAATCGCGAGCGTACTGCTGATGGAGATGTCCGACCGCCGGGTGCGCTCGATCGGCGACCTGCGCCTGGAGGTGCCGCTGCTTGGCGTGCTCAACTCCTGGCAGCCCGCCGGGAACCGTCTGCTCGGCCCACCAGGCGGAGCCGGACGCGCTCTGCCGAATCCTGGCTGAGAAATGCCGACGACACCTCACGAAAATGTCTTGCCGATCGAAGGATCGGGGCGCGTTGTCGGGCGTTATGACCGCCGCATCGGCAGTATTCTCGCGGAAGAGGGAAAACTCGGCGCGGAAGGCATCGAACGCGTCATGGAGTTACAGAAAACGAACGGATTGAGGTTCGGTGAAGCGGCGCTTCGCCTGGGTCTGATCACAGAAGACGACGTGCGCTGTGCGGTGGCAAAACAGTACGATCTTCCCCATCTTGTGCCCGGCAGCGAAAGCATCAGCCGCGAACTCGTCGTCGCGTACGAGCCGTTTCACCCCCGCGCCGAGGAATTACGGGCGCTGCGGACCCAGTTGGTGATGCGCTGGTCCAAGACCGGGGTCAGCCATCGGATGCTGGCGATCGCCGGCCCGGGCTGCGGCGAAGGGCGCAGTTATGTGGCCGCCAACCTCGCCGTGGTTTTTTCGCAGCTCGGCGAACGCACGCTTCTCATCGACGCCGACCTGCGCGCGCCGCGACAGCATCGGATCTTCAACGTCCCTGACCGGATCGGCCTCACGGCGGTCCTTTCCGATCGCGCCGATCGTTGCGCGGTGGCCCCCGTCCGAGAATTCGGGAGGCTTTCGCTTCTGCCGGCCGGGGCGCCTCCACCCAATCCGCAGGAGTTGCTTTCGCGTCCGGCACTGGGCGCTTTCCTGCAGGAAGTGTGGAACGAGTTCGATGTCATCCTCTTCGATACGCCACCGGCGAAGTTCTACGCGGATGCGCTGAACGTGGCTTTCCGGGCAGGCAGTGCCGTCATGCTCGCTCGCAGAGACCACACTCGTCTTGCCGATACGACCGGTCTCGTCCGAGAGTTGAGCGATTCCGGCGTTCACGTCGTCGGCACCGTGCTCAACGCCTTTTGAATCGGGCGAATCGGAATGTCCTCGGTCCCAGAGCGGATCGAACCGCTTTGGGAGCCGGCTATCGGCCCTCCGAGGCACGCACCGTGGCCCCGTATTGCGTCGAAACTCTGGACGTTCGCGGGCATAGCCCTGCTGGGCGTCTTCTTCGGATTCGTGGTCGCCGTTGCAGGGCTGAATGGGCTGTACCTGTGCATCTCGCTAGTCGGCTGCATTTTCATCCTGCGCGATTTTCGGATCGGGGTGGTGCTCCTCATCCTGTTGCTGCCGATCTCGAGAAGCCATGTGTTTCCGCACGAGATGCTCGGGATTACAGGCCTCAATCCATTCAACCTCCTCCTCCTCGGGACGCTAGCCGCGTTTTTTCTTCGCACGCTGTTCGACGCTAGCCTCCGTCGCTTCATTCCGCACCCGCTCCTGTGGCTGTACATCGTGCCGATCCTCATCGCCGGAGCGCTGGGCTCGCGCCATTTGGACGAGATCCCGCCCTTCTTCCTCCATAAGCTTGTCGAGTTCGACAGTGTGGCCGGCTATTTCCGCGACTTGGTGATCAAGCCGCTCTCCATGGTGGTGTACGCGTTGCTGGTCGGCGCCGCGGTGTCGCGGTCGGAAAAACCCGAGAGGTTCCTCGTTCCCATGCTGATCTCGACCTGGGTGATGGTCTCGCTGGTGCTCGTGTTCGTGTTGCTGTCCGGAATCTCGCTGACGGAGCTGGCGAGCAGCGAGTCGCGCGAGTTCCTCTCGCCGCTCGGCATGCACGCCAACGAACTGGGGCGCCTGTACGCGGCCGCCTATGCGCTGCTGCTGTTCACCTGGGTCGAATCGAAGACTCCAGGACTCAGGCTCGCGCTGCTTGTTTCGATGGGGCTGGTGGTGGTTGCGTTGGTGCTCACGTTTTCGCGCGGCGCTTTCCTGGGCTTCGTCCTGATCAACGCGCTGTTCCTGCTCTGGCGCCGCAACGCGAAGACCTTGATTCTTTTCGGGGCCCTGGCGGCGTGCGTGCTGCTGTTGATGCCCGAAGCAGTATACGACCGCATTTCAACCGGGTTGGGACACGGGGCCGACAGCGGATCCAACACGCTCAGCGCGGGGCGCATCGAACATATCTGGCTGCCGCTCCTTCCGGAGATACCGCGCAGCCCGATTTACGGCCATGGCCTCGGGTCGATTCTTTGGTCCGAACCCATGCGCAGGGGGGCGGGCGTGGCGATTCTGGCGGTCGGGCATCCTCACAACGCCTACCTGCAGGCGCTCCTCGACATGGGGGTGGTCGGCTTGCTCCTGCTGTGCGCCTATTTCGCCCACGTCTGGAAGAGTTTTCGCGCATTGAGCGTCGATCCGGCCTTGAGCCCCGTCCTGCGGGGATTCTACCTGGGGGCGACGGCCGGACTGGCGTGCCTGCTGATCTCCTACACGACCGACAGCAGCCTCACGCCGGGACCGGAGCAGTCCTTCCTGTGGCTTGCGATCGGGATGATGTACGGTCAACGCGCCGGCAGGGCGGTTCACGAACCGAGGCGCAGCCCGTGAGCGTGGAACTCGAAGCAGAAACGGCTGTGCCGACCGTGCATCGGCTGGGAAGGCGCGCTCTTTCCCTCGGCGTCGCGAAGGCGCTCGACTTTGCCATCCAGTTCCTGTTGCCGGTTGTGCTGGTGCGCTGCCTCGATACCGAGGCCTTCGGGCAGTACCGGCTGCTGTGGCTGGCCGTGGGGACGGTCATGGCCGTCGCGACGATGGACATGCAGGCAGGCCTCTATTACTTCCTCCCGCGCTCCGACGCCCCGACCAAGCGGCTCTACATCAACCAGACGCTGGTGTTTCTCACGCTCACCGGTCTGGTCTCGGCGTGGGTGCTCAGCTCCTGGAATCCCTGGTTGCCCGAAAAGATGCGCGGTCTTGCCGAGCATCACGGTGTCGTGCCCGCATTCGTGCTGCTGTGGGTGGTCGCGTCGCTCCTTGACCTGCTGCCTACGATCGAAGAGCGCGTGATGTGGCAGGCCAAGACGACGGTCGGGCTCGCCGCGTTGCGCGCCACGGCGCTTTCCCTGGCTGCCGTCCTGACGCACGAACTGGAACCCGTGCTGCTGGTCCTGCTCGCGTTCGTGGCATTCAAGGTCGCACTGCTGCTTGGCTACGTGGCAAGTCACCACGGCCTGCAACGGCCGATTCTGCGTTGGAGCATATTCGCAGATCAATTGAAGTATGCCGCCCCGCTCGGCGCCGCGGGCTCATTGTACGGATTGCGAACCCAGGCGGACCAATGGGTGGCGGCGGCGCTGTTCCCGCTCGGCATGTTCGCGTCGTTCTCGGTCGCCGCGGTACTCGGACCGCTGATGGGCCTGTGCCGCCTGTCGGTGAGTTGCGCTTTTCTGCCGAGCATGAGCCGGCTTGAGGCCGCGGGTGACATCCGCGGCATGCTCGAGCTCAACAGCCGCGCCAACATCATGGTCGGTGCGCTCCTGTACCCGCTGCTCGCCTTCGCCTTCGTCTTCGCGGAGGAACTCGTCACGCTCGTCTACACCGGGGCCTACGTGGACGCGGCGCCGGTGATGCGCGTCTACATCGTCGGTCTCGCTGCCCTCGTGGTCGAACTCGCTAGTATCACGATGCTGCTGCGGCAGGCCCCGTTTGTCATGTGGCTGAATCTGGTTGCGCTTGTCCTTACGGTCGCGCTCGACTGGTTCTCAGCGCTGCGCTTCGGCCTGGCGGGAGCCGCGCTGGGCGGTGTTATCGTGCTCTACCTCGACCGCATTGCCACCCTAGGGCGCATCGCGCGGCACACGCGCGTGCCCCTCCGACGGCTGCAAGACTGGCGTGGGCTGGGGCAGCTGGTACTGTATTCCACGCTTTCCGCGGCGCTCGCTTGGGGAACGGTCGACCGCTTTTTCGCAGCGAGCGGGCCGTTCGTTCGCGCGGTCGTGGGCGGACTGATTCTGGCGGCGGCTTACGGCGCGATGCACGGGTTTCGGGGTGCGGGTCGAATTTGGTTTTCGGCTGATCGCAGCCCTGAACGTAGGGTTTGAGCGGGGGTCATCGAGTTCGTCACGAGTCCGCTGCCCCACGGCGAGCCCGAACCTTATTCGGTCTCGCCTGGGAGGATCGTCCTGTCTACCCGGGCGTCGGGTATCGAGATTTTCCTTCCGATCGATCCGGACGCCGTGCGTACAAGGAAACACCGGGTGTCAAGAGGTAGAACAGGAATTTTCCGCGCGCTCGCCGCTCATGGCTACCGAGCATCCAGCGCCCCAGCGAGCGCACACCGGTCATTTGCTCAGGGCGCATCAGATCCAGGCGGTCATACACGTCGAGGTCCAATTCGCGCAGCACGCGGGAGAGTTGCACGAAAGAAAACCAGTGGACGGCGGGAAACTCCGTGTAGTTAACCAGGTCGCGACGATGCTTCATGATCCAAGCGAGGACACGATCGCGGACCGGACCGGGCAACCAGGGATAGAACGGGAAGCGGGCCACCTCGCCTTGGAACGGATGATGGCGGTTTGTCGTGTGCAGGATGAGCACCCCGCCCGGAGCCAGCACCCGCACGGCCTCGTCGATCACTGCTCGCCAATCGGGCACATGCTCGAGCAGGGAGTTGAGCGTTACGACATCGAATTGTCCGATGTCGGGCGGCAGTCGCGTCGCGTCGGCCACGATCCCGCGGAAGACCTTGCCATTGCCGAGGCTGTCGCGAAGTCGCGCGCGCGCAATGAAATCCGAGTCGAAATCGACGCCGGTGACCAAGCAGCCGCGCGCCACCCAGTGCACGCTCCACGCTCCCGTGCCGCAACCCACGTCGAGAACGCGAAGCGGCGCGCGCGGCGGCAGCAGGCGCTCGAAGCGTTCGTATTCGCGACGAAACTCCCGGGGATCGGCCGGCGGACCGACCGCGATCGGGTTGCTTGACAGGTAGTCGGTTCGATTTTTGTCAGTTTGCGACGGTACCGCGGACATCGGATCCATCCTTGTCGACATGTCGGTCGGTCATACCTCAAGCAAGCCGCTTCTCTCCTCTCGGAAACTAGGGGGACTGCATGAAGCGTGGCTGGTTGGCGGTCGGCATCGCTTTAGCCCGTTTGGCTCATGGTTTGCGTGCCGGTCGGAGAGCGACACGTTATCCGGGACGGGTAGATTTCGTCCAGGACCCTTGCGCGTAGCCATCAGTGAACAAAGTATCGAGTCGGAATTCGGCTCCGCGCTGCTCGCAAGCCCCTGAACGCGGAGGTTGAGCGGAAGCCATGGCGCGGGTGATTTTCGTCACGAGCTCCTTGCCCCACGGCGGGGCCGAGCGCCACGCGATCGCTCTCATGAATCGTCTGGCGGAGCGTGGGCATCAATGCCACGCGGTTTACGTCAAAAAGAGCGGCGACAAGCTCGATCGCATTCGGCTGCGTGAGGGCGGGACCGTGCGCTGCCTCGGCGCGACCCGGTATCTCGATGCGCACGCTTTGGCCGATTTCGCGACACACATTTCCTGCATCGCGCCTACGGTGATCGTCGCGGCGAATCCGTACGCGCTCATGTATGCCTCGCTTGCCCTGCGCCGCTCGGGAGTGCGCGCGCCACTCCTGGTGACGTTCCACTCGACACGGCTTCTGAGCGCGAAGGAGTGGCTGCAGATGCTTTATTACCGTCCCTTCTTCTGGGTCGCGAACTGTCTGGTATTCGTTTGCAAAAGGCAAAAGACCCTCTGGTTGCGTCGCGGAGTGTTCTCGCGAAGAAACGAAGTGATCCACAACGGCGTGGATACGGAAGAGTTCTCCGACAAATGGAGACCGGAGGAGCGGCAGGCGTTGCGCCGTGCACTGGGTTTCTCCGACGCGGACTACGTCGTCGGCTTATCGGCGCTGCTACGCCCGGAAAAGAACCACGTGCAGCTGGTGGACGCAATCGCCGCGTTGCGCAAAATGGGTATACCGGCCCGGGCACTGATGATAGGTGACGGCGAGATGCGTGAAGCGATCGAAGCCCGCGCCCGCGCGCTCGATGTCACCGGTGATATCGTCATCACCGGGCTCCAGCAAGACGTCCGTCCCTATATTGCAGCCTGTGACGCCGTGGTGCTGTGCAGCTTTACCGAAGCATTTTCACTTTCGGCGATTGAAGCGATGGCCTTGAGCAGACCGGTTGTCCATTCGGACGTCGGCGGCGCCGCGGAGATGATCGTCCCGGGGCGGAACGGTTTTCTCTTTCCGGTCGGCGACACCAAGGCTTTCGTTGAGAAGCTGGCGATCCTGGCGGACCGCAAGGTTTCCAGGAGAATGGGACGTGAAGCGCGCGCGATCGTCGAAGGACGTTTTTCGGAAAAAACGATGGTGGATCGCTACGAGCGAACGCTTCTGGAGCTCTGCGGGATGTCCGGGACAGTCCATCCGGATCATTCCGATCGCATCAACGCTACACGTTGAGACTCAACAATCTCGCATCGTAAGCGTGCCGGGTCCCTGCGAATGACGACTATGGCTTATGCAGCACTCTTTGACGGAGCAATCTCATGCTGACAATTAAGCGGCACGCCTGCGCGGTCGCACTGTTTGCGATTTCCATGGTCGCTTTGATTCCGCTCCAGGCTCGGGCGCAGCTGGGTAGCTTGATCGTCACGATGTCGTCCCCGGCTTCCGGGTCGACCGTCTCCGGCACGGTCCCGGTCAGCGCAGACGTCAGTATCATCGGGCTTATCACTGTACAGAGCGTCCAGTTCAGGCTCGACGGTGCCAATCTCGGCGCCGCGGACACGAGCCGACCGTATTCGGTTTCCTGGAACACCACCGGCGCCGCCAACGGCACGCATATCTTGACCGCGGTCGCACGCGACCTGCTCGGCATCCAGTACACCTCCAACGAGGTCACGGTGACGGTGGCCAATAACGCTCCGCCGCCACCGCCCGTGGACACTACGCCTCCCACAGTCAGCATCACGTCTCCCGCTTCCGGAGCCACTGTCTCCAGCACGGTCAGCGTAGCGGCCGACGCGGCCGACAACGTCGGCGTGGTCGGCGTGCAGTTCTTCGGCGACGGGGCGGCGCTCGCCCCGGAAGTCACCACGCCGCCCTATGCGATCTCCGTCGACACGACCGGCTCGAGTAATGGCCAGCACACCCTCACGGCCGTCGCCCGCGATGCCGCCGGCAACCGCACCACCTCCGCGCCGGTAACGGTGACGGTGGCCAACAACGCTCCGCCGCCACCACCACCGGGGTCGGGCGCGCGCTTCGAAGAAACGGATCCATCCGTAGCCTTCACTCCCAACGGCGGCTGGACTCAGGACGGAAGCAGGCC
>WNFM01320131.1_pt3 | contig 11491 bp, 10 predicted proteins | sample 5400271 | NCBI WGS metagenome assembly WNFM01 (sample SAMN13153352, study PRJNA577476) | soil metagenome | isolation source: 60 cm saprolite on Douglas fir-dominated hillslope | place: USA:California | collected 2013-09-17 | reverse complement strand
TCAGGTTCTCCCAGAGGTTGAAGCCCTTGAGGAGCGGGCTCCAGTACACGACGAGGGCCCGGGGGCTCTGGCCCTCGGGGAAGGTGACGAAGTACTCGCGCTTGAGCGTCTTCTCCTTGAAGAGCGCCGCCGCCCGGTCGACGTGGGCGAGCACCGCGGGGTCGTCGATCACATGCAGGGGCGTGCCCTCGCCGTCCAGGACCACCGCCAGGAGGTCCACCGGATTCTGGGAAACCGGGGTGAAGGCGAGCTTGATGTTCATGGAGCCTCCCGTGGGGAACGAGCGGATCGACCGCGCGATTATACTTCACGGGACATGCGATCATCGCCGGCCAAGGTCGCGGTGTTCGGCGTTCCCTCCGCGGCGGGGGGCCGACACCCCGGCCTGACCGAGGCGCCGCGCTCGCTGCGCGAGGCCGGTCTCCTCGAAGCGCTTCGCGCCGCCGGCCTGCGCGTGGTGAACCTCTCGGACCTCTCGCTCTTTCCCTACCGGGACGATCCCGAGCACCCGAAGGCCCGCAACGCCGAGGTCGTGGCATGCGCCGTACGGGCCACCGCCGACGAGATGACGCGGGCGCTCCCCGAGGGATTCACCGTCGTGCTGGGGGGCGACTGCACGCTGGTCGCGGGGATGGTAGGCGGGGCCTGGGCGGCCCTCGGCGAGCCGGTGGGCCTCGTCTACCTGGACGCGAACGCCGACCTGAACACGCCGGACACCTCGCCCTCGGGATATCTTTCGGGGATGGCCCTGTCCCTCGCCCTCGGCCGTTCCCAGGGCGCCACCTCTGCCACGTCGAGCCCGGCCGTGCTGCCCGAGCACGTCGCCCTCGTGGGCTACCGTGAGCTCGATCCCGGTGAGCGTCAGCCCATCGGCGACCTTGGCCTCGCCCTGCCGGCGGCCGCCGCGAAAGCCCTCGGGATGAAGGCCACCGCCGCCCTGGCCCTGGATGCGGTGCAGAACGGCGACGGCCCCGTGGTCGTGCACCTGGACGTGGACGTGATCGACCCAAAGGAGATGCCGGCCAAGGAGACGATCACCTCCGGGGCCGGCCTCACCTGGGCCGAGGCGAGCGACCTCTTGACCGCGCTCCTGGCCTCGAGGCGCGTGGTGGCGCTCGAGGTGTGCGAGTACCAGCCGGCCAGGGACGAGGACCAGTCGCTCGGCCGGCGGCTGGTGGAGCTGATCGTCCGTGCGGTTGTCCGCCACGCGCGGGCATAGACCAGGGCCGCCTCAATCCCGTTCCCTTCGTATGTCCGCGGTCTTGGTCGAATCCTGCTCCGCAGGGGCCCTGAAGGTGAGATGCAAGGCCCCCACCTGGATCTGGTCGCCGTCCGCAAGGACGACTGGCGCCGCCACCCGGCGGCCGCCCACGCGCGTGCCGTTCTTGCTTCCCAGATCTTCGAGGATGGCTCTTCCGCCCTCCACCACGATCAGCGCGTGGCGCCGCGAAACGGTCGAGGAGTCGAGCACGACCACCGAGTGCTCGTCGCGCCCGAGCAGGTTGCTGCCTTCCACCAGGAGGACCGTGCGTGACTCGAACAGGAGGTGCAGGTTGCGCAACGCCGCGGGGAGGCTCGGCCTGCCCTCGACCGGCGCGATGAACCGATAGCCCCGCCTGGACAGGGTCTCCACGAAGCGGGGCGTTCCCGCGGACTCCCCGAGCGCCAGCCGCAGCTTGTTGACGGCCTTGTGCAGGCCGTGCGCGAAGTCCACGAAGACCGCCTCGGGCCAGATACGGGTCCGGAGCTCCGCGTGGGTGACCAGCTCTCCGGGACGCTCCACGAGCAGGGCCAGCACACGGAACGCCTGCTCCTGCAGGCGCACCCGGAGCCCCGCCTTGCGCAGCTCTCCCGTCGCGAGGTCCAGCTCGAAGATCCCGAACCGCACGACGTCCTGGGCCGGAGGGCGAGATGGCATTCCCCGCATCCTAGCCTGGCTGGCAAGCGCAATCCGCCCGCCCTTCCCCCAAGGCCGGGGAGGCCAGGCCGTAGTTATCGGGATCCACGGGAGCTGCCGGGGGAACAAGAAGGGAGGGCCAGGGGAGGTCGTGTCCATTTTCCTCCCGGTCGGCCGGGCCGACCTTCTCACGCATCGGAGCCATCGCTGCTCCGAAGGAGGTTCCGATGCGCCGTCTCGTCCTCGCCGCGACGCTCCTCGCCGCTCCCGCGGCCGGCGCGGACCGAGTCGTCACCGTCGCCGACCCGGCGCTCCGGCCGGCGCCCACCGTCCGCCTCGTCTGGTCGGACCCCGAGCGGATCCTGCCCCAGGGCTTCGACGAGATGGCGCGCGAGGTCCAGGCCGTGTTCCGGCCGATCGGGATCGAGATCGTCTCGCGGCGCGCTGACGGGTATTCTGCGTCGGGCGAGATGAACGTCATCTTTCTCTCCCGCGACCCGCGGAATCAGGGCCGGACCATGGGCCGGGTCAACCGCCACCGTCACGACGCCCTCTGGATCTACGTCGGGACGGTGAGGGAAACCCTCAATCTCGCGGGCCCGGGCGGCCGCGACGGGACGTGGGCGGAGCGGGCCGATTACACGCGCGCGCTCGGCCGGGTGGTGGCCCACGAGATCGTGCACACGCTCGTGCCGGACGAGCCGCACGCGACCAGCGGGCTCATGCGAGCCAGCTTGAGCCGGGACTTCCTGACCGCGCCGTTCGCCCCCATCGACCGGCGCTTCGCGAGAGCCCTTGCGCGCCGTCTCGCCGCCGGGTCGGAGGAGCCCGCTCGGGTGGCGGCGGACCTCGCGGGCGAGCGCTGACCTCAGCCGCCGGTCGGCGGACGGTCATTCGCTTGCGGAGGTCCACCTGCCCGGGGAGGCTCGCCCTTCTCGGCCGCGAGGTCCTTGCGGCCCCGGCGCACCACGAGAGAGAGCACTCCTGCGAGCAGCAGCAGGGCGAGCAGGATCGCGCTCGCGAACAGGATCACCGTGGAGAGCAGGATGCTGCGGTCGTCCATCTCGGCCCCGAAGTCGAGACCGCGGCCGTCGAGGGCCTGGGCCACGTCCTGGCGCCAGCCGAGGATGTTCCCCCGCTCCACGCCCTCGGCGGCGTTCCTGTGGCCGTAGACCTTGCTCGGCAGGTGGAAGCGCACCGCCATGAGGCCGTCGCGGTCGCGGGTCCCGATGTCGGGGGCGCCCTTCGGCCGCCCCCAGCTCCCTTCGAGCACCAGGCGGTCCCGCTCCTTTCGCAGGCCGATGCGCAGGTCGGGGAAGGCGGGGGTGCCGCTCAGCGTGTTCACGTCGTCGAACTCGGCCGAGATGAACAGGTAAGGCCGGCCCGCGCGGCGGGTCAGGGTGACGCGCTTGACGCGCAGCCCCGACCGCTCGAAGAGCGCGCGCACCGCGTCCCGGGTCGCGGTGGCGTCGGGATCGCGCGCGCTTCCGAGGCCCTTGCAGGCGGTCCAGAGAGCCGGCCGCCCGGTCACGTTCACCGCTCCCGACCCGTCCACCCTCAGCCAGAACTCGTGCTCGTACTCGTAGGTCGGGCAGCCGCCCAGGCCGGCGGCGAGCAGCAGGACCGCGGCCAGCCGGGGAAGCATGGGCGGGGATTATAAGCGCTTACAATCCGAGCAATGAGAGCGAGGACGCGAAGGCAATGACCGACGACAACGAGCTGCGAGCGGAGCGCGATTCACTCGCGCGGAGCGAGCGGGGGGCACGCGGGGGGGGCGGCGCAGCCCCCCCCGCGCACAAGAAGACGCTCTACCTCATCGACGGCAGCGCCCAGTTCCACCGCGCGTACCACGCGATCCGGGGCCTGGCCACCAGCCGGGGCCTGCCCACGAACGCCACCTACGGCTTCACCACGATGCTCAAGAAGCTCGTGGAGGACGAGAAGCCGGAGCGCATCGGGATCCTCTTCGATCCCCCGGGAAGGACGCTGCGGCACGAGGAGTACAAGGAGTACAAGGCCAACCGCGTGAAGATGGACGACGACCTCGCGGTGCAGATCCCCTACGTGAAGCGGGTCTGCGAGGTCTTCCGCATGCCCATCCTGGAAGTGCCCGGTTACGAGGCCGACGACGTCATCGCGACGCTCTGCCGCCAGGCGGTTGGGCAGGGCTTGAAGGTGATCGTCGTTTCGGGAGACAAGGACCTCCTGCAGCTCGTCGACGACGACGTGCTGGTCCTGAACCCCGGCCGCGAAGGAATGGGGGCGACCCTCTACGACCGCAAGACGGTCGAGGAGAAGTGGGGAGTGCCGCCGGAGCGGGTGGTGGACGTCCTGGCCCTCGTGGGAGACGCGGTCGACAACATTCCGGGGGTTCCCGGCATCGGCGACAAGGGGGCCAAGGACCTCGTGCGCGAGTTTGGCCCGGTAGAGGCCGTCCTCGAGAACGCGGACAAGGTGAAGCGCGCCGCCTACCGCGAGGGGCTCAAGAACCACCGGGAGGAGGCGCTCCTCTCGAAGCGGCTCGCCACCCTGCGCACCGACGTGCCCATCACCCTCGACCTCGAGGCCCTGAAGCGCCAGGAGCCCGACCGCGGCGCCGCCCATGCGCTTTTCAAGGAGCTCGAGTTCCAGGCCCTGGCGAAGGAGTTCGCTCCCGAGACCACTCCCGCCGCGGAGACCGCGCACCGCCTCGTCGTTCGCATGGAGGACGTCGACGCGCTCGTAGCGGGGGCTCGAAAGGCCGGCCGCCTGTCGCTGGGCGCGGTGGTCACGTCGTCCGAGCCCATGAAGGCGCACCTCCTGGGCATCGCTTTCGCACACTCGCCGGGGGAAGCCGCTTATGTCCCGCTGGGCCACTCGAAGATCGATCTCCCCGACTCCCTGCCGCCCGCGGCGGTGATCGCGAAGCTCAAGCCGGTGCTGGAGGACCCCTCCATCCGCAAGCTCTCGGCCCACGCCAAGCGCGACCTGCTCGTCCTCGGGCGGCGCGGGGTGCGGGTGGCGGGCCTCGGGTTCGACGCCATCGTGGCCTCCTATCTGATCAATCCCGGCCGGCGCACCTATTCCCTCGACGACCTCGCGTTCGAGTTCCTGGGGGAGCGCCGTGGCTCCGGCACGGACGGCGTCAGCGGCGACGATGCGTCGGCCGACGCCACCACGAAGACCGCGGCCGGCGAGGCCGATCTCGTGCTGCGCCTGGACGAGTCGGTGAGCCGGCGCCTCGAGGAGGAGGGCCTGGCCACGATCTACCGGACGATGGAGCTGCCCCTCATCGAGGTCCTCGCGGACATGGAGCGGGCCGGGGTCAAGATCGACCGGGACCTCCTTCACTCCATGAGCCGCGACATGGAGGCGCAGCTCTCCACCCTGACCCGCGAGATCCACGTCCTCGCCAAGGGAGAGTTCAACATCAACTCGCCGATCCAGCTGCGCGAGGTGCTCTTCGACCGCCTCGGCCTCAAGAGCGGCAAGAAGACGGCCAAGACCCGGGCCGCCTCCACCGCCGAGGACGTGCTCGAGGAGCTGGCCCACCTCCACGAGCTGCCGCGCAAGATCCTCGAGTACAGGTCCATCCAGAAGCTCAAGTCCACCTACGTGGACGCGCTTCCCGAGCTCGTCAACCCGGAGACCGGCCGCATCCACGCGTCCTTCAACCAGACGGTGGCCGCCACCGGACGCATCTCATCCTCGGACCCGAACCTGCAGAACATCCCCATCCGGACCGCGGAGGGGAGGAGCATCCGCAAGGCCTTCGTGGCCGAGCCCGGACACCTGCTCCTGTCCGCCGACTACAGCCAGATCGAGCTTCGGATCCTGGCCCACCTCTCGAAGGACCAGACCCTCATCGACACCTTCCGCCGGGGCGAGGACGTGCACGACCGGACCTCGCGGGAAGTCTTCGGGCCGCTCTCCCCGCTGCCCCCGGACGAGCAGCGGCGCGTGTCGAAGATGATCAACTACGCGCTCCTCTACGGGAAGACCGCGTTCACCCTGGCCAAGGACATCGGGGTTTCCAAGAAGGATGCCGAGACCTTCATCGAGGCGTACTTCGCGCGCTATCCCTCGGTGCGCCGCTTCATCGACGACACCATCGTGAAGGCGCGCGAGACCGGGCACGTGCGCACCCTGCTCGGCCGGCTGCGCCGGCTGCCTGACCTCCGGGCCAAGAACTTCCAGGTGCGGATGGAGGCGGAGCGCCAGGCCATGAACACCCCCGTGCAGGGCTCCGCGGCCGACCTGATCAAGAAGGCCATGATCGACCTCCACCAGGAGCTGGCCGAAGGGAAGCTCGGCTCCCGGCTGATCCTCCAGATCCACGACGAGCTCCTGCTCGAAGTGCCCGTGGCCGAGGCCGAGAGGGTGCGCGCGCTCGTGAAGGACGTGATGGAGAGGGCGCTTCAGCTCGAGGTGCCGCTGGTGGTGGAGGCCACCATCGGCCGCAACTGGGCCGAGGTGCACTAGTCGTGGTAAAATCAGGGTTTAGAGGTTTGCTCCGTGCCGCTCTACGAGTACCAATGTCCCAAGTGCGGGCGCTTCGAGGTGATCCGCAAGTTCTCGGACCCCGCCCTCCTGGCCTGCCCGACCTGCGGCGCGGAGATCCAGAAGCTCGCCTCCGCCCCCGCCATCCAGTTCAAAGGGACGGGTTGGTACGTCACGGACTACGCACGCAAATCGGGGGGCGGCGACGGCGCCGGGTCATCGTCGGAGTCCGGGGCGAAGGAAGCGTCCAAGGACTCCGGCTCCAAGGACTCCGGCTCCAAGGACTCCGCATCCAAGGACTCCGGATCCAAAGACTCCGGATCAAAGGATTCCGGTTCGAAGGATTCCGCTTCCAAGGACTCCAAGTCCAAGGACACCTCGACCAGCGCTCCCTCCCAGACCACATCCAAGGACACGGCCGGCACGGGCAGCCGCTCCTCGAAATAGTCCTTTAGAGCTTCAGCGACTTGAGATAGGCGCGGAAGGGTGCGCCCAGGTCCTGGCGCTTCAAGGCGAACTCGACGGTGGCCTTGAGGAAGCCGAGCTTGTTGCCGGCGTCGTGGCGAGTTCCTTCGAAGCGGTAGCCGTAGAGGTCCCGCTTCTCCCGCAGGCGCCGCAGGCCGTTCGTGAGCTGGATCTCGCCTCCCGCGTCGCGCGGGGTCTCTTCGAGGGCGTCGAAGATGTCGGGGGTGAGGATGTAGCGGCCGATGATCGCGAGGTCGCTCGGGGCCTCGTGCTTCTTCGGCTTCTCCACCATGTCCCGAATGCGATAGACCCGGTCGTTCCCCGCCTCCGCGACGCCGTCGATCACGCCGTAGGCCGAGATCTCGTCGGGCGGCGCCTGCTGCACCGCGATCACCGGCCCGCCGTACCGATCGAACACGTCCATCATCTGCTTCATGCAGGGGACCGGGCTGTCGATGATGTCGTCTCCCAGCATGACCGCGAAGGGCTCGTCCCCCACCAGGTCCTTGGCCATCAAGACCGCATGGCCGAGCCCCAGGCTCTCTCCCTGACGCACGTAGGAGATGTTGATCATGTTGGAGATCGAGCGAACCTGCTCGAGGAGGTCGGTCTGGCCCCGCTCCTCGAGGAGCCGCTCCAGCTCCTTGGAGACGTCGAAGTGGTCCTCGATGGCGTTCTTGCCCTTGCCGGTGACGATCAGGATCCTCGTGATCCCCGAGGCCACCGCCTCCTCGATCACGTATTGGATGATCGGCTTGTCGACGAGGGGAAGCATCTCCTTGGGCTGGGCCTTGGTGGCGGGGAGGAAGCGGGTGCCCAGTCCCGCGGCCGGAAATACCGCTTTCCGGATCTTCATCATGGCAGCGGTGATGCTACCACACGGGTCCCTGACCCTCCGTTCGGCCGTGCTATCCTCGGCGGCCAATGCTGGACCTCAAGTTCGTGGTGGAGAACAAGGAGCGCGTGCTCGAGGCGCTGGCGAGCCGCGGCCAGAGCCTCGAGCAGATCCAGGCCTGGCCCGGTCTCGAAGGCGTCGACCCCTGGACGCTCGACGGGGATCGGCGGGCGGGGATCCAGAAGGTCGAGCAGCTCCGGCACCGCCAGCGCGTGACGGGCGAGGAGATCGCGCGCCGGGGCCGGGGGAAGGAGGACGCCTCCGGACTGAAGGCCGAGATGAAGGCGGTGGCGGACGAGATCAAGGTCCTCGAGGCCCGGCAGCAGGCGGTCGAAGAGGCGATCCGCAGCTTCCTGCTCATCGTCCCCAATATGCCCGATGCGAGCGTTCCCGTGGGGACGGATGCTTCCGCCAACCTGGAGGTCCGGCGCGTGGGCGAGCCGAAGCGCTTCGAGTTCACTCCCCGGGACCACTCGGACCTCGGGCTCGCGCTGGGGATCCTGGACTTCGAACGGGCGGCCCGGCTCTCAGGGGCGCGCTTCGTGGTCATGAGCGGCGCCGGCGCGCGGCTCGAACGGGCCCTCATCCAGTTCATGCTCGACCTGCACACCTCGCGGGGCTACCGCGAGATGATCCCGCCCTACCTCGTCACCGCGGAGACCCTCGTCGGCACCGGACAGCTCCCGAAGTTCGAGGGAGACCTCTTCAAGACGCGCGCAGGGGAGAAGGACCTCTACTTGATCCCCACCGCGGAGGTGCCGCTCACCGGACTGCACGGGGACGAGATCCTCGAGATGGATCAGCTCCCGGTCAAGTACGTGGCTTTCACCCCGTGCTTCCGCTCCGAGGCCGGCTCCTACGGCAAGGACGTGCGAGGCCTCATCCGCCAGCACCAGTTCCACAAGGTGGAGCTCGTGAAGCTGACCCGCCAGGAGAGCTCGATGGACGAGCTGGAGAGCATGGTGGCCGACGCGGAAGAGGTGCTGAAGCGTCTCGGCCTCCCGTACCGCGTGGTCACGCTGTGCACCGGCGACCTGGGCTTCTCGGCCGCCAAGACCTACGACATCGAGGTCTGGCTGCCGGGGCAGGAGGCCTACCGCGAGATCTCCTCCTGCTCGAACTGCACCGACTTCCAGGCCCGGCGGGCTTCGCTGCGCTACCGGCCGGAGCCGAAGGCGAAGCCGCGCTTCCTGCATACGCTCAACGGCAGCGGGCTCGCCGTCGGCCGCACCCTCGTCGCCGTCCTCGAGAACTACCAGCAGGCCGACGGCTCCGTGGTCGTCCCCGAGGTCCTGCGATCCTACATGGGCGGGCTCGAGAGGATTTCCCCCCCGGCTAGGGCCCTCTCCAGCTCGTCCATCGAGCTCTCCTGGCGGGTCAGCTTCACGAGCTCCACCTTGTGGAACTGGTGCTGGCGGATGAGGCCTCGCACGTCCTTGCCGGGCGCGATGGAGCCCAGCCGATCGTCCACCCCGAAGATCTCGGCCGGAGAGAGGGTGATCGCGCGGAGCGCCGCCGCCTCCGGGAGGCCGAACGCGCGCGCCATGGCTGCCTCGTAGGGCAGGTTGCGGGAGGTGTCGGCGTCGTCGGAGACGATCGCGAAGCGGACCCCGGCCTCGTGGAGCCGGGCCGCGTTCGCGAACACCGCGTCGTAGGGGTCCGACTCCCGTTCCGGCAGGCGGTCCACCTTGAGCAAGACCGGGACGCCCTTGGCGGCGAGCAGGCCCGCGCAGCGCCACGCTTCGAGCCCGCCGGACACGATCAGCTTCAGGCCGCGCTCCTCCGCGAAACGGACCGCCGCCCGTATGTCCTCCTCGTCGTCGGCCCTCATCACCACCGGCGCCGCGCCACGGGCGAAGGGAGCGAGCGCTTCCAAGGCCACGTCTGGCCGCGGCGGATCGATGCTCCCCGCGCGCGAAGCATCGAGGGCGGCGCCGTAGGCCCGAGCTTCCTCGAGCAGGTTCCGCAGCCGCTCGAGGGCGCGCTCCTTGTTCTTCTTCTTTTCCTTCTGCCGGTCCTCGAAACTCTTTGGCTCGGGATCCTCGACGGGGCGGGCCGGGTCCGGTGTGGGCCGACCCGACGGGAACACGACGTGCAGCGCCACCGGGGTCTTGAAGGTCAGGGCGTCGGGCGTGGCTCCCGCGAGCCGGATGAGGGCGCTCTGGCCCGAGATGAGCCCGCCGGCCGGTGCCGCGAGGGCGGTGGTGATGCCGTTGGCCCGCGCCACCGGCAGCTGCTCGCTGTGCGGGTTGAGGGCCACCCAGGCCCGGGCGTGTGGGTTGACGTCGCCCACTTCCGCCGTGTCCACCGAGCCCGGCACGCTCTGGATCTCCACCAGGCCGAGGGAGGTGAGGCCGTCGATCAAGCCCGGGTAGACGGTCTTTCCGGTGCCGTCGATCACGGTGGCGCCCTCGGGGACGGCGACGCTCGGCCCGACCGTCGCCACCTTCCCGCCCGAGATCAAGACCGAGCCTTTCTCGATCACCGGCCCGGCCACGGTGACGATCCGGGCGTCCTTGATGATGACGACGGGCCGGTCGGCGGCGTCCACGAAGCTGGCCGCCAAAAGCCCCAGCCAGACCGCCGCGAGGGCTTTCACTGCGCACCTCCCACGGCCGGCTTCAGGTCTTCCCGGCCGGCGAGGACCGCCCGATCCTTCGCGCGGTCGAAATAGGCGGTCCCGTCCACCAGCGTCATCTCGCAGCGGGCGTCGGGCGCGAACGGGTGGGCGCTGAACACCGCGAGATCGGCGTCCTTGCCGACCTCGATCGAGCCCACGCGCCGGTCGATCCCGAGCTGTCGCGCCGCGTTCAGGGTGATCATCCGGAGCGCCTCGTCCTCCGGCACCCCGCCGTACTTCACCGCCTTGGCCGCGTCCCAGTACAGGCGTCGCGCCAGCTCGTTGGAGTCCGAGTTGAGGGAGACGGTCACCCCCTTCCGGAACAGGATGGCCGGGTTGTACGGGGTGGCGTCGTACGCCTCCAGCTTGAAGGCCCACCAGTCGATGAACGTCCCCACCCCGGCCCCGTGGCGCGCGATCTCGCTCGCCACCTTGTAGGCCTCGAGGCCGTGCTGCAAGGTGCGGATCTTGAAGCCGAACTCGTCGGCCACCCGGAGGAGCATCAGGATCTCGTCCGCGCGGTAGCAGTGGGCATGGACGTAGACCTTGCCGTCGAGGACGTCGCGGAGCGTCTCCAGGCGAAGGTCCCGGCGCGGAGGGACCGGCCGGCTTCCCTTCGGCCCCGCCCCCTTCCGCTTGCGCTCGTACTCCTCCCAGTCCCTCTTGTAGGCCCGCGCCTCCAGGAACGCCTCGCGGAGGACGTTCTCCACTCCCATGCGCGTTCCCGGGTAGCGCGGGGGCGCCCCGGGAGCCCGGAAGTTCGAGCGTTTCACGTTCTCGCCCAGGGCAAACTTGATCCCGCGGGGCGCCCCCTCGAAGAGCAGCTCCTGCGGGCTCTTCCCCCACCGCAGCTTGATCACCGCGTTCTGCCCTCCGATCGTGTTGCACGAGCCGTGGAGCACGTTCAAGGTAGTGACCCCGCCCGCAAGCTGGCGATAGATGTCGACGTCCCGGTGGTCGAGGACGTCGGCGATCCGCACCTCGGCGGTGACCGAGTCGGTGCACTCGTTGACCCCGCCTTCGATCGCGTTGTGGGAGTGGGTGTCGATGATCCCCGGCATGACGTAGCGGCCCTTGGCGTCGATCACGTTCGCCCCGGGGGGCACGACCACGTCCCGACCCACCGCCGCGATCT
>WNFM01173461.1_pt3 | contig 11491 bp, 15 predicted proteins | sample 5400271 | NCBI WGS metagenome assembly WNFM01 (sample SAMN13153352, study PRJNA577476) | soil metagenome | isolation source: 60 cm saprolite on Douglas fir-dominated hillslope | place: USA:California | collected 2013-09-17 | reverse complement strand
CGAAGGTCGATCGTTACAACCAGCTCTTCCCTGCAGGCGCGGAGAAACCGCTCGTGGCCAAGCTGCAGCTCGAGCTCGAGTTTCAGCGCGAACTGCAGAAGAAGCGGCAGGCCGACAGCGAGTATGCGGAGTTGTTTACACGTGGCCGTTTCTTCTATGCGAAGAACGATCTCGCCGCCGCCCTCAAGCAGTTCCAGGACGCCGAGCAACGGCGGTCGAACGATCCGGCGGCCGTCTTCAAACAGGGGGTCGTCTACGAGAAGATGGGCGATTTCGCGAAAGCCGAGGACCGTTACCATCGGTACGAGGACTTCATTAACGATCCGGATGAGAAAGCCGGCGTCGATCAGCGGCTGCTCACTCTCGACAGCGAGATCGAGGACATGAGGACGAAAATCGTCTGCCCGTTCTGCGGCCTCCGGCTACCGGTCGGCGCGACGTGGTGCCCCCGCTGCTGGCATGGGACGTACCTGACGTCGTCTGCGCTGGCGAATACCCGTCCTTGTGTTGACGGCGCGTCGGCAACACGGGCGACCTACTACTCCGACGATCGCTTCGCGAAGAACGATAACCTTCCATGCCTCTGGAACGGCANNNCGGCAGAAGACCATCCAGGAGACGCGCAAGGCCGAAGGGTGGACGTACAACGGTGAGGTCATTCAGGGCTGGAGTGACAAGCAGGGCAATCAGCTCCGCTACGTGCAGGGGACGGACTACCTCGAGAAGATCGCGTCACCGAGCGGAGGAGAGATCCTCCAGTTCGCCGCGCACGCAGCGGCCGCAGGCTGGCTGCTGGACCGCGAGGACGTCGTCATCGACGGACAGAAATACACCTCGCACTACACCTTCAACGTCCAGAACCGCATCCGCCAGCAGCAAGTCGACTACGAGAATGACGCGGCCTGCGGCCACGTCATCTCGATGATCGCCGACTACACCTACACAGGCGATGCGCTCACCTCCGTGACGATCAAAGGCGGTTACGACGGTTACGTCGTAGAGGGATCGCCGAAAGTGGAGTGGCAGGCCGCCATCGCGTACTCCTACGACGCGCAGTCCCGCGTCTCGAAGGAAGATCTGGCCGTGACGTCGCTGGCGAAGACGTACACAATGTACCCGCTCATGCGCGTTCGCCGGCCGATCGAGAACGTGTCACGCATGGGAGACCTCTGCGCGACCTCGGGAACGCTGCTCGTGGGCAATGCCATCGATCTGCGGCCCTTTTATGCCTTGTCGTCGGACCTCGCCGTGCAACTCCCCTTCGGGGTGACGCGGGCCGCGGTGACGCTGACGTATCCGGACTCGTTCCGGCTGAAGCAGTGATTAGGGTGGGCAACTCTCGCGAGGCACCGCCACTCTTGGCGCCTGCCGGCGGCGGTGTGATCGAGGGTTCGTTCTGAGGTTCGCGGTGCGGAGTTAAACGTCCGCTGCGGTGAACTCTCATCAGGGCGTTGCGAGGCTGTTAGTTAGTGAGTGGTCGTCTTTGCGCTCTGCTCCACCTTCGATCCGGCTTGCTCGATTTTCGTGCCGGCTGAGCGGACAAGGGCGCCAGTACCTTGTTTGATGCCCTGCGCCGTCTCTTTCGCCCCGTTGGCGATGCGCTCGCCGGCCTCGGAGTGCCTGGCCTTTTCGGTCGCAGAATCAATCTTGCCGCCAAGCTCCTTGGCGTCCTTTTTGATTTCGTCTCCAGCCTTGGCGGCGTTCTGGCGTACCTTCTCGGCATCGGCCTTTACGGTCGGGCTTGGATCATTGACGTGATACGTACCGTCGGCCTGCTTCTGCCCGCAGCCAAGAGCTAACGCGAGCGTCGTGAGTGCAACGAGTTGAATCTTCATACCTGAGTGCATAGCAAAGCGTGGGCCGCAATTGATGGCTCAGCGTGCTTCCATCCATGCCACGCAGCGCTCCAGGCTGGTATGCATCGACGTCGCGTCGAGATGGATGGGCCGCCCATGACCGGGCAGGACCCACTCGAAACTGTAGTCGAGGAGTCGTTTCATCGACGCAATCTGCTCGGTCCAGGAGTACCAGCAGGCGCTGCGGAAGGCGTAGAGGTGACCTCGCTCCTCGCTCCATGCGAGGTGATCCCCGGTGAAAAGGAACCTGTCGCGGAAGAGGAACACCGCATGCCCCTTCGTGTGGCCAGGCGTAGGGATCATGAGCAGCTCATCATCGATCGCCACCGGCGCGAGTCCCGTCGGCTGGCGCTCGACGGAGGCGGTCCGCGTGCGGACATCGTCCCGGTGCAGGACGCGGGTGCATCCGAAGCGGTCGTGAAACTTCTCATGGTCGGCGACATCGTCCTGATGGGTGAGGAGCATCGTCGCCACGCCGCCGAGCGCAGCAACGTTCTTCACCAGGGGCGCGGCGAAGCGCGGCGAGTCGATGAGCACGTTGCCCCGACCCTGGCTCGTCTCCCGCCGGATCAGATAGCTGAAGGCTCCGAAGGAGCTCTCGGAGGTGAACCCGCAGCGGTAGACGTTGTCCTCTATTAGCTCCGGGTAACTGGCGATGGCCGGCGAGACGTCGCGTTTGCGGGTGTCGCCGATCGAGCCCGTCGGGCAGGCGATGAGTGCCTTCTGCGCCGCGAGCAACTCCGCGTCTGATTCGGGCTGATGAAACACAGCCGACTGATCCCCCGCATCGTGAAAGACCGTCGGCGCGATCTGGCGGCAGGCGTCACAGTCGATACATGACGAGTCGACGAAGAAGTCCCCCGCGACGTTGGAGGCAACGCGAAGAGCCGCTTGTGCCACGGAGTATCAAACGGAAGCATCACCCCTCAGATTTCTACCCGGGATGACAAACGACGGTCGCCCGCGTTACAAGGGGCCGCATGTTCGACAACCTGCAGGACAAGATGGATCGCGTCTTCAAGACGCTACGTGGCGAGGCATCGCTCAACGAGTGGCATATCGACAATGCCCTCAAGGAGATCCGCGTCGCGCTGCTCGAGGCCGACGTCCATTTCCGGGTCGTCAAGGAATTCACCAGCCGCGTCCGCGAGAAGGCGGTCGGCACGGAAGTCCTGAACGCCTTTTCGCCCGCGCAGCAGGTGACGAAGATCGTTCGCGACGAACTGCAGGCGATGCTCGGGGGCAACGAGGTCGGACTCGGGTAAGACCACCACGTCGGGAAAGTTGGCGCTCCACCTGATGAGCCGCGGCAAGCGGCCATTACTGGTCCCGTGCGACGTCTACCGTCCAGCGGCTATCGACCAGCTCCGAATCGTGGCCCAGAACGTCAAGGTTCCCTTCCTCGAGATCGGGGAGAACCGCAATCCGCTCGAGATCGCCGAGCGGGCCATTGCCGAGGCGAAGACTCTGCTCCATGACGTCGTAATCCTCGATACGGCCGGGCGGTTGCACATCGACGAAGAGCTGATGCACGAGCTCGACGGCATCAAGAACCTCACCCGCCCCAGCGAGATCCTCTTCGTCGCTGACGCCATGACCGGGCAGGACGCCGTGAAGTCCGCCAAAGAATTCGACGACCGTCTGGCCGTGACCGGCATCGTCCTGACGAAGCTCGACGGCGACGCCCGGGGCGGCGCGGCGCTCTCGATCAAAGGTGTCGTCAACCGTCCCATCAAACTGGTCGGCGTCGGTGAGAAGTACGTCGACCTGGACGTTTTCCATCCCGACCGGATGGCCTCGCGCATCCTCGGCATGGGCGACGTGCTGTCGCTCATCGAGAAGGTCGAGACGGAGATCGACCAGAAGGAAGCCAAACGCCTTGCCGAGCGCGTGGCAAAGGACAAGTTCACACTCGAGGACCTCCGCTCCCAGCTCCAGCAGGTGAAGAAGATGGGGCCTCTTTCCCAACTCGTCTCGATGATCCCCGGCGCCGGCAAGGTCAACGAGGAGGACATCGACGACAAGTCGATTGTCCGGATGCAGGCCATTCTGGACTCCATGACCAAGCGGGAGCGCGAGTTCCCACAGCTCATCAACGGAGCGCGGAAGAAGCGCATCGCCCGCGGGTCCGGGACAAACGTGCAGGAGATCAATCGCCTGCTGAAGCAGTACCTGCAGATGAAAAAGATGATGAAGTCCTTCTCGAAGGGCATGGGGGCACGCCGATTCGGGAAGATGATGAAAGGTCTCCCACCGGAGCTGTTGCAGTAGGGGGCGACGCGGAATTCCGCTCTGTTGCTTGCGGTTGACCGCGCCGTTCGGCTAGGATTCCCGGCCCACTAACTCAAGGAGTACTAAACAGATGCTGAAGATTCGTTTGCGCCGCGGTGGAGCAACTCACGCTCCTTTCTACCGTGTCGTCGTGTCGGATTCCCTCAAGACCCCGAGCGCGGCCACGGTTGAGCAGATCGGTCACTATGACCCCAAGAAGAATCCGGCCGACGTGAAGATCGACCGCGAGCGCGTTGACTACTGGGTGGGCAAGGGCGCTCAGCTCTCCCCGACGGTGAAGTCGCTGCTCAAGAAGCTCGCGAAGTAACGAGATCCCATCCTGTGGCGGCCACGGCCGCCGTCGGATCTGTCTCGTTCCGCGAGAGAGATCATTTCCCTTCGGTTGCCATAGGGGTCAGAATGGTGCCCAACGTATGAGAGACCTCGTCGAATTCGTCGCTACCTCGCTCGTAGATGACCCAGATGCGGTGAACATCCGCATGCGGGAACGCGACGCCGCTACGGTGCTGGAGTTGGAAGTCGCCCAAGCCGACCTCGGCAAGGTCATCGGCCGCCAGGGGCGCACCGCCCGTGCCATTCGCACCATCCTCGCCGCCGCGGGCGCAAAGACGCGCAGACGGTACATCCTCGACATCCTCGACTGAGGCCGTCGAGAATCTGTGCCATCCTGTGCCCTCTCACAGTGCGGGCGCTGAACCTGAGCGAAGAACCACCGGGCGCAATGACAAATCCAAACTACTGTCATCCTGAGCGAGGGGCGGGGGTCCGGAAGGGAGCGAAGGATCTCCGCGCTACCCGCGAATCGGCACCAGGATTTGTGCGGAGATCCTTCGCGCCCACCCCAACCCCCACCCCCTCGCTCAGGATGACAGGTCGGTGGTTTTGTCACTCTCGACAACGAGCCAAGTTTCTTGGGGGCGGCGTTGGGAGCGCATCCTTGTGACGGCCCTCCCAACCCGTGTCGCCGTCGGAGTGATCCGCAAGCCCCACGGCGTGCGTGGTGAGGCCAGCGTCGAGCCCTGGACCGACTCACTCGCCCGTTTCTCCGAGCTCAAGGCCGTGACGCTCGTCTCGCCGGACGAATCGCAAACGTGCGCCGTCACCGTCATTGCCTCGCGTCCTCACGGCGACCGGGCTCTTGTCAAATTCTCCGGATTCGACTCACCGGAGGCGTTACGGGAGATCCAGAACTGGACCATCGAGATCCCTGAGGCCGAGGCTCGGAAGCCCGAGGAGGGGGAGTACTTCCTTCACGACTTGCCGGGACTGACACTCGTCGACCCTGACGGGCGTGAACGGGGGCTGGTGGTCGGGATCGAGGAAGGCGGCGGCGGACTCCTGCTGGTCGTCGAACAAGACGGGCGGCGCTACGATGTTCCGTTCGCGGCAGACATCGTGACCGCGATCGACCTCCCGGCCAGGCGGGCTACAGTTCACTTGCCGGAAGGGCTCGATGATCTCGACAATCTGTCCTGAGTCGCGACCGAGCCATGAGAATCGACTTCGTCACCATCTTCCCGAACATGGTCGCCCCCCTCCTCGGCGAGGGAGTGATCGCGCGCGGGATCAAGCAACGGCTGCTCGACGTCCGGGTTTGGGACCTCCGCGATTTTGCCACCGACCGCCATCGCTCGACGGACGACGAGGCCTACGGTGGCGGCCCGGGAATGGTGATGCTGGCCGAGCCGGTGTTTCGATGCGTTGACGCGATCCGCGGAGACATGCCTTCCAAAACCGAAGAAATCGGACCGCAGGCGCCGCACCCGCACCTGGTCATGACCTCGCCGCAGGGCCGGCGCTTCGACCAGAACGTGGCAAAGGAACTGGCCGCGGTGGGGTGGATCGTCTTCCTCTGCGGCCGCTATGAGGGTTTCGACCAACGGGTGCACGAGGCCTTGCAGCCGGACGAGATCTCGATCGGCGACTTCGTGGTCTCCGGGGGAGAACTGCCGGCCATGCTCATGGCCGACGCCTGCGGCCGGATGATCGAGGGGGTAGTGGGCAACAGTGGCTCGGTCGAGGAGGAGACTACCCTCACTACACCCGCCCGGAGGAACTGCGAGGGATGCGGGTACCCGAGGTGTTGATGTCCGGGCACCACGAGAAGATCCGGAAGTGGCGGAAAGAGCAGGCCCTGCGCGCAACCCTCGACCGCCGCCCTGACCTGCTGAAGCAGGCGGAACTGGACGGCGAGGGGGCGGGCATTTTGCGGGCGATTCAGTCGGAGCCGCAGAAAGGCTCCTGACCGCGGAGACCGGCCCCATCGGTGGTCCCACGGGCGGTTTGGGGACGGCAAGGCAATGTTGAATGTCAAATGGAGAGTGTTGAATGAGAGGACGGTCATCATTTTTCAATTCAACATTCAACATTTGCCATTCAACATTGCCTCTCCTGCGGCTTCGGCGAGAAGCGATGCGGCTGGTTGCCACCGCCGCTGCGGGGGGCTCGGCGGAAGCTACCCGCGCGTCCACCGCCAAGCCCCGGAATGCGCTGCCCCTATCGTCGGTTCTAGGCGCGGCAAGTCCATCCTCCCTGGTCTTGCTAAATCACAGAATTTACGCGATGCTAGACGGCTCGCTGTAGAACGATGCTAGACGGCTCGCTGTAGAACGACGAAGAGGTTTTTGATCATGGCTGATCTGATGAAACTGGTCGAGTCGCGCGAAGTGCGCACCGACATTCCGAACTTCGCGCCAGGCGACACGATCAAGGTCCATGTGAAGGTCAAGGAAGGCGACAAAGAGCGCATCCAGATCTTCCAGGGACTCGTCATCTCCCGCCGCGGGGGTGGCTCGCGCCAGATGTTCACAGTCCGCAAGATTTCCGGCGGGATCGGTGTGGAGCGTATGTTCCCTCTGTATTCTCCGACGATCGACAAGATCGAGGTGGAACGTCATGGCCGGGTCCGCCGCGCGAAACTCTACTATCTCCGGGATCTCCGCGGGAAAGCCGCCCGCATCGAAGAACGCCGTAAAGGCTAAGAAACCCTCCTCGGAAGACCGCTTGGTCGGTCGCCTATTCGCGGAGTTGGCGCGCGTCGCTGAGCTATCAGTGGTCGAGCGCCGGCTTCGCGATTTTGGTTTTCGAGCCATCGCTGGAACCGACGAGGTGGGCCGCGGTTGCCTGGCCGGGCCCGTCGTAGCGGCCTGCGTCATCCTCGACCGGGAACCGACACTCCTTCGCGTCAACGACTCCAAACTCATCGATCACGAGCACCGGCTGTTGGTCTGTGCGCATGTCCTGGAGCGCGCTCGCGCTGTCGGCATCGGCGTGATCGAGCCTCAAGCCATCGACCGGATCAACATCCTCCGTGCCAGCAAACTGGCCATGCACGTGGCAGTGGACAACCTCCCGGTCAGGCCCGACGTGCTCCTGCTGGACGCGGTCCTCCTCGAGAATCTGGACATGCCGCAGGTGCCGCTCATTGGCGGTGACCGCAGGAGTGTGTCGATTGCCGCAGCATCAATCGTTGCAAAGGTCTACCGCGATCTGTTGATGGAGTCGTATCATGACCGGTACCCCGTGTACGACTTCATACACAATCGGGGCTACGCGACCGAAGGGCACCAAGCTGCCTTGAGGGCGAACGGCCCCAGTCCTATCCATCGGATGTCGTTCGACGGGGTGGACGAGCCAATGATGCTGTTCGGGCGAGACGGAGACGATGGCGGTCCAACGCGATAAGGTCATCGCGAACGCGGAGAAGCTCGTCGCGAAGGGAAAGATCGAGCCGGCGATCAAGGAGTACGAACGCCTTCTCGAAGACAACCCGAACGACGTCAACACTCTCAATCGCATCGGCGACCTCTGGGTCCGGATCAACCGGAACGACGAGGCCGTGCGTGTGTTCTCGAAGATTGCCGACCACTACTCCAAGGACGGCTTCTTCCTCAAAGCCATCGCCATCTACAAGAAGATCAACAAGCTCGATCCGTCGAAGCTCGAGATCTACGCCAAGCTCGCCGATCTCTACGCCAAGCAGGGACTGGCAATGGAGGCCAAGAGCCAGTACCAGGTCCTGGCCGACTACTACCTCAAACATGGCGATCCGGCCAACGCTCTGGCCATTTACCGCAAGATCTCTGAGCTCGACCCGAACTCGATCAACGTTCACGTCAAGCTAGCCGACCTCTATTCGCAAAACAACCGCACCGCCGAGGCTCTGAAGGAGTACGACCGCATCGGACGGATGCTCCTCAAGCGCGGGATGCTCGATGAGGCGGTCCAGGTTTTCAAGAAGGCCCTCAAGATCGACCCCTCCAATGCCGAACTGGTGGAGTCGCTGGTCACAGCACTGCTCGAGGCAAAGGACTACGAGAACGCGGCCCAGATCGTCGATGCCGTGTTGGAGGCCAATCCCGGGAACCCGAAGATGCTTGCCCTGCTCGGCCGGATTCAACTCGCCAAGGGTGACCTTCGGGCCGCACGTGCCGCCATGGAGCGGGGACTGGCCGCCAATCCGAATGACCCGGCCCTGCGCGAGTCAGTGGCTGACCTCCACCTGCGCTCAGGCAATCCCGACGGCGCACTGGAGATGCTCACACCGCTCGTCGAGAAGGCCATTGGCCGCGGTGAGCGGGCTGCGGCCGTCGAGATGCTGAACCGCGTGTTGCGCGTGGACGGTGGCCACACGCTGACCCTGGAGCGCCTCGTTGCGGTCTACACGCGACTCAACGAGGAAACGAACATCCTCGCCGCCATGAACAGCCTCGCCGAGGCGCATGTGGCAAAGGGCCAGTTCGACCGGGCGGCGGGTGTGCTCGAGAAGCTCATCCAGCGTGAGCCTCAGAATGCCCAGCACCGCAACAAGCTGCAGTTCGTCCGTTCCCAGATGGGGGGCATCGACACCGTTCCGGTCCGCGGGAAGACGGCACACGACGTACCGATGGCCACTCCGCCCGCCATGGAGATCGAGGAGACCCTGCCGTCATTCGATCTCGACTCCGGCCCTTCGCTGGAGCTCGATCTCGATTCCACGCCGCCGATCGAGCTGAGCAACTCGTTCGAGTTGTCGCCCCCCTCCGCCGCGCCGCCAAAGCGGCTGGAGCCCGCCGTCGAGACGGCCGCAAGGCACACGGAGGAAGAGGGCGGCGAGGATCTCGACTTCATCACCGAGCACCTGACCGAGGCGGAAGTCTTCGCCAAGTACGGCCTCGCTGAAAAGGCAGCGGAGCACTTGCGCGCCATCATCGAGCGCGCCCCGAAACACGTCGTCGCTCACGAGAAGCTCCTGAAGATCCTCCTTGACGAAGGAGAAGTCGACGGCGCTCGCATCATCGCCAACAGCCTCATCGGAATTCACCAGGAACGCGACGACGACGACGGGGTTCTGAACGTCACGAACGATTTCGTCTCCCGCGGCCACTCCCTCACGCTGGCCCCGAAGGCGCCGAAGGCGCCTGCCCCTCCGCCACCCGTGATTGTGTCGGCCGCAGACCTGACCGAGGAGGAGGAGATCAGCTTCGATCTCGAGTCCGGCCCGTCCGACTTCGACCTCGGTGCGGTGGAGATCGAAGAGACGCCGGCCGCGGCGATCGTTGTCGAACCGACTCCGGCAGCGCCGCGCACACACGCGCCCGAAGTCGAGGTCGAGCCGATTGAAGAGATCACGTTCGAGGAACCCGAGGTCGCCTTCGGGTCTGCGGTGGAGGAGTTCGAGCTTCCTGCTGAGACCCCCGTCGAGGAGCCCGAGCTGTTTGGCGCGGTCGAGGACGATACCCCGCTGACGTTTGGAGAGCCGGAGCCCGTGATGGCGACGGCGGAGCCGTTCTTCGGCGTCGAAGCCGAAACGCCGGCGTTTCAGGAGTCGCCGGCCTTCCAGGAGTCGCCGTCCGCCGAGGAGATCGGTGAGGTCGACTTCTACATCGAGCAGGAACTGTTCGATGAGGCACGCACGAAAGTCAGCTCGCTGCTCGCCAGATTCCCCGACAACCGTGATGTGACCCGGAGGCGCGACCGGCTCGAGGCCTCAGCCGCCGCCGCCGCGGCGATCGCCGCCGCCACCGCGCTCCCTCCGCTCGTCAGCAGGACCGAGCCCCTTCGTGCTGCTCCGCCGGCCGCGCCTGCCCCACCCACGTCCAAGCCCGCACCGGCCGCACCGCCGAAGCCTCCCGCATTGTCGAAGTTAGACATCGACAATGAGCTGTTGTCAGCGTTGCCGGATGACGATGACGATTTCGGTGCGCTGACGCCGCCGCCCGAGGCGCCCGCGCCGCGCCCGGCCGCCGCCACGCCTCCTTCACCCTCCGCCGTGAGCGCTGCACCCGCAAAGGAGGAGAACCTCTTCGCGGACGAAGATGACTTCTTCGACCTGGCGGCGGAGCTCGAGAGTGAGCTCGCCGATGACGAGCCGATTGCCCTGGCAGAGGAGGAGCAGTCGCTCGAGGAGATCTTCAAGGAGTTCAAGAAGGGTGTGGAGCAGCAACTCGACTCCGAGGACTACGACACGCACTACAACCTCGGCATCGCCTACAAGGAGATGGGGCTGATCGACGAGGCCATCGGCGAGTTCCAGCTCGCCTCCAAGGATCCCAAGCGGGCCGTCGAGTGCGCCTCGATGCTCGGCCTCTGCTTCCTCGAGAAGGGAATGCCCCAACTCGCCATCAAGTGGTACCGCAAGGGCCTGGAGATGGCGGAGATCACCGAAGAGGAGCACGTCGGCCTCCTCTACGACCTCGGCTCCGCCTACGTGGAAGTCGGCGACACGGACAATGCGCAGAAGGCGTTCATGGAGGTCTACGGCATGAACACCAACTACCGCGAGGTCGTGACCCGCATCAAGCAGCTCGAGGATGCGCAGAAGTAGTGGCGCGAGTGGTTAGTAGTTAGACCGTTGGGCTCACCTCGTTGACGCAAACAGCCGGGGAGGTCTACCGTGCCGATGTACGCAGCGTCTCGACGACGAAGGGGTGTCCGATGCCGGAGCAGGGAACCGTGAAGTGGTACAACGAATCCAAGGGCTATGGATTCATCGTTCGGGAGCATGGAGCGGACGTCTTCGTGCACCACGCCAGCATCATCGCCGAGGGCTTCAAATCGCTGAATGAGGGTGACCGCGTGTCGTTCGACGTCGTCGAAGGGCCCAAAGGGTTGCAGGCGAAGAACGTGGTCAAGATCTCGTAGGTAGGGTGTCACAAGCATGTGGGACTTTCTTGCGGCCATCCTCGATCTGGGGAGTTTCTCCGCCGGCAGAGTGTCGGTAGCGGACCGTTATGAGATGAAGAAGAAGGTTCGGGCGATCCGGATGCGCGAGCGGGCTGAGAAGCGCGCCGCGGAAATCGCTTCTCCGGCAAAGTAACCGAAGTCCGCGCGGCGGGAACCGGTGGGGCGCAAGGCCCAGTTAC
>WNFM01018687.1_pt5 | contig 11492 bp, 8 predicted proteins | sample 5400271 | NCBI WGS metagenome assembly WNFM01 (sample SAMN13153352, study PRJNA577476) | soil metagenome | isolation source: 60 cm saprolite on Douglas fir-dominated hillslope | place: USA:California | collected 2013-09-17 | reverse complement strand
GCTGTTCCCAGGGAACGAGAGGTAGGGGGCGGCGCGCGCCCGCCTCCAGTTATCACGCGCCGGATAGATCGCCTTATTCAACGGCGCGAGCCATCCATCGCGCTCCTCGTCCCCCACCGCGGGTACGACCAGCAGATCGCGCGCCCGTGTCGCGGCGACATAGGCCACACGCACACCCTCGGCCCGCTCGCGCTGCTTTTCCTTCGGCTCATTGTCGATGAGTTCCCAGGGCGCGCAGCGCAGCAAGCGCGTCGCGCATAGCCCAAGCTCGGTATCGACGTAACGATCCGGCTCGGAGGCAGTCAGGTTGGCGGTCATGTCCGCCAGGATCACGACCGGGAATTCCAGTCCCTTCGCCGTGTGGACCGTCATCAAACGGACCCCGTCGGCCGCCTCCTCGAGAACCAGCGCCTCGGGCGCATCCGCCTTCTCGGCCTGCCCGATCAACTCTTCGACGAAGCCGCGGAACGAGATCCCGCCGCTGAGCTCAAACGACCGGGCCAGATCGCAGATGCGATAGACATTGGCTAGCGCCTGGTGGCCGGTGGGGCGCATGGCAAAACCGGCATGCGCGCGCACCGTTTCGAGCAGCGCGTTGACGGTATCGGCAATGGGCCGGCGATTGCGCCCGCGATGCAGATCGGCCAACGTCTTGAGCGCCGCGGCGATCTGCTCGAAATCCGCGTCGAGCGGATCGGGATACCTTCGAAACGGGTGTAGACGCCCCAGCTCATGGCGAAAGCGCAGCAGCACGCTGTCGGAGATCGCGAACAAGGAGCCGCGCAGGACGGCAAAAACCGACAGCTCATCTTCCGGCCATTCCAGCGCGGTCAGCGCCGTGCGCAGCGTCTCCACCTCTTCGCGATGGTGGAAGGACTTCGATCCTACCAGCAGGTGCGGCTGACCGCGCGATTCGAGCGCCTTCACATAATCGCGCGTCACGTCGACGCCCCAACTGGTAAAGCGCCGGAACAGGATGCACACATGCCGCGCGGCGACGGGAATGAGCTCGCCGTCTTCCGGATTGCGGACTTTCCAATCGCTCTCCTTCACCAGCCAGTCGATGAACGCGCCGATCGTATCGGGCAGACAGGCGTTGATCTTCTCCTTGGAAATGCGCGACGAGCCATAAGGGCGCGGCGCGGGCAGGGCGATCACCGCGGGCTGGTCCACATGAGTGGGACCGTCTTCGTCGATCGGTGAATAGCCGGCTTGACCGGACGTCTCATCGCCAGTCATCTCCGGTGCGAAGGCTGCGTTTACGAATTCCTGAATGCCGCGCACGGAGCGATAACTTTTGGTCAGCGCAACCCGGGTCACGCCGCAGCTCTCGAAGGTGCGGCATATGTGCCGATAGAGGGTCACGTCAGCGCGCCGAAATTTGTATATGGATTGCTTGGGGTCGCCCACCAGGAACAGCTTGCCCTGCGCGGGCGCCGCCTCGAGCCAGTTGGTTTGCTCCGGATCGCGCGCGGCCAGCAGCAGCAGAATGGCGGCCTGCAGCGGATCGGTATCTTGAAACTCATCCACGAAGATGTGGCTGAAGCGCTGCTGAAAGTAGGCGCGGACCTCGGAATTTCCTTTCAGCAGCTCGCAGGCGCGTAGCAGCAGGTCGACAAAATCGAGTTTGCCGGATCGGTCCTTGAGATCGGTATAGTACCCGACCAGATCCTGCATCTCGGCGCGCAACTGGGCGGCGAGATCAGCGCCGGCGCGGATTCGAAAATCTTCGAGCGACGCCAGCAGGCGCTCGCGGCTGGCCAGCGCGTCCTCGCGGCGGACTCCATCGGCGAACGAGCCCGATCCTTTTCGCGAGTCCCTCTTCAGGTCGCGGGCGAGTTTCAGCAGCAGGCTTTCCAGGGTATCGAAATCTCGTCGCCGCGCCGCGTCGCTGCGCGAGAGCCAGGTGAGCAGTTGCTGCACGGGACGGAGCGCGATGACCAGGTTGTCATTGGCGCGCCGGCATTGCGCGGTCATCGCGCCGAGCTCGGAGACGAGTGCCAGCAGCCGTTCGATTGCGCCCTCCCGATCGAACGCCTCGCGCCTCCACAACGCCGGAAAGTCGCGCCACTCGATCAGCTTTCGGCCGGCGAAGCGCAATTGCTCCATGGCGGGTCCGCTCTCCCAGGATTCCCGCCAGGCCAGCCGCGCCAGGGCGCGCCGCAATCCTGGCGACGATTCGCCCAGCTTGCGTTGGAACCATTGGCCGAAAGCGCGATCGAAAAGCCGCGCCGATTCCTGTTCGGTGAGCTCCTCGAAGGCCGGATCGACGCACGCTTCGACCGGACGGGAACGCAGGATCTGGGCGCAGAAGCCATGAATGGTGCCGATGGCAGCTTCTTCGAGCGCCTTCAGAGCGTCCTCGAGGTACGCGCGCTCGCGCACATCGGCGGCCGTCGAGCGTGCTTTGTCGAGCTCCTGGCGGAGGCGGATTTTCAGCTCGCCCGCCGCTTTGTGGGTGAAGGTGACTGCCACAATCCGGTCGACTGTCGTCAGGCCGCTGCGCAGGACCTGCACGATGCGCGCCACCAGCTCGGTCGTCTTTCCGGTTCCCGCCGACGCCTCGACGATGAGGCTCTCGCCGAGCGACTCGCGAATGGTCCGCCGCGCCGCGGCGTCTGCTGGAGATGGTCGCTGAGGAGTCATGTGGCGTACGCACTCGTGCGTGCCGCGTCGAGACTCGTCTCGACGCAGGTTTGGAATCGAAACGAAGGCGTCGAGACGAGTCTCGACGCGGCACGCACGAGTGCGTACGCCACATCGGTCACGGCATGTTCCTCAGATCCACCAACGCATCCAACTGGTCGCCCTTCTTTCGCTTGATGCGCAGCTCTTCGTGCGGACCGCACACGCAGCGGTAGTCGCACAGGGAGCACGCATCCTTCTGCGGCGCGGCGGGAAGAAAACCTTCATCAATCGAGGTGGAAATGATATTCAACACGCGCGCAATCCGGTCGCGGGTGTCGGGCGTGACCGGTATATCGAAGCGCTGATAGTTCCCCCGCTGCGTGCAGTAAGAGAGCTGAGCGGATTCCACCCTGCCGCCGAGAACCGCCTCGGCCGAAAGGGCGTAGAGCAGCGGCTGCAGCGCGCCACCGCCGCCAACCCACACCGGCGGACGCTCCGGCGCCTTGCCGGTCTTGTGATCGATCACTCGCAGAGTGCCGCTGGTCTGGTGTCTCTCCACCAGATCGATGGACCCGCGCAATCGGACACCGCTCCCGAGGATGGCTTCCGCCTCGCTGCTGGCCGGATCGCGGCGCGAGTCGCGCCCAAGTCCGAAGGCGAGCTCGAAGTGAACGGGAAGCCAACCGTCGCCGGAATCGGCAAGCTGCCCCAACCAGCCGTGCAAGTCGGTGCGGATCTCTTCGACTTCGCTGTTCCACACGCGGGGGATGGCCGGCGCGAGATCCTCCTCATACTGCGCCGCGACGCGGTTGAGCGTACGGTCAGTAGCGTCCCGGATCGCGCCGAGCCGCTCGCGATTTACAGGCAGAAGTCCCGAGCCGCTCAATTCCATGAACAGCTCGCGCTGCACGGCGTGAAACAGCGCGCCGCGAGTCAATGGATCCATCTGCTCGAGCGCCACCGGGGCTTCGCGAGGGCGCAGTTGATGGATGGCATGCAGTAGAAAACGATACGGGCACGCGGCGAAATGCTGCAATGACGAAGGCGAGTAGCTGCGCGCGGTGAGCTTGTCTTGCTCGAGCGCCGACCGGGCGCCCGGGTCGGGATCGACCAGGCCGTCCGCGTACGTCCACTTATTGGTCCAGCGCCAGGCCCGCGCACGCAGCGAGCGTCCGAGAGTCTCGTTGACTTCCACCAGGTACCGCATGCTGCCGCGCTTTCCGCCGTCCTTGCGTTTGAGTGCGCGGTCGAGCGAGACCAGATCGTACTCGGCGTCGTCGATCGCGTCCGTGTAGTCGCGGGGGGCTGGCCAATCGAGGCGCGACTGGGCGCCTTCAGCAGCATGCTTCTCGAAAGCTCTAAGCTCGGGGAGCCGTCCCAGGGCGGCGCGCAGGATTTCGAGGGCGTACAGGGACGGCACGCGCGGGCGGGATTGCGCCACGTCCATGCGCGGATAGGAGAAGATCAAGCGCTGCGATGCGGCGGCTACGGCGCGATGGAGCAGCAGCCGTTCCTTGCGGACGCGGTCGTCCTGCAGGGTGAGGCCGGCGCCCACCTGCTTTCTGCGAACGTCCAGAAGCAGCGGATCTTCCATCACCTTTTTAGGAAACAGGCCCTCGGCCAGGCCGGGCAGGAACACGGCATCGAAGCTGCGCCCACGCGCTTCGTCGATCGAGGCTACGTAGACTCGTCCGTACCGGCGCGGGTCGGGCTCGCGGCGGAGGAAGCGCAGCCGCTCCGACAGAACGTTGATGACTTCGTCGAGGACGACCGGTCCGACTTCCTCCATCGACTGCAGTTCGCTCAAGACGGAGAGCACCGGCTCGGGCCGGCGTAAGGCGGCGCGCGCCAGATCCGAGAGCGCGTCGAGCCAGCCGCCCCAGTCCGCGGTGGATGGAAGCGCATGCAGCCGGTGAATCAGAGGAAGCGCGAACTGCTCCAGATTGATCAGCCGCTCGATCTGGCCGGTCAGGCGAAGATAGGCGGCGCTGTTCTCATCGAGCTCGCTCAGTTGCAGCCGCAGCTCCGATTCGAGTCCGCGCGCCAATCACGGCCGCGTCGACGAGCAGCGCCTCCCAGCCTATCGGCGATTGCAGCGTGCCGTTGATGACGGGTGAGGTGTCGTCGGCCGGCGCTTCGGGCCGGGCCGGCGCTGCTTCCGGAATGGCGATGAAGGTGGCTAGCAGCTCGTCATCGAGCGGAATCTGGCTGACGGGATCGTCGTCCCGATCCGGTGACGGTACCTGGCCTAGCGAAAGATACTCGCTGAACCGGGTCGCCGAGCAGCCGTCGCGCGCGCAAGCCAGCAGCGCGAGAAAGGCGCGTCCCGCTGGATCCGGCCGTACGACGCCGCGGCTGAAATGCGCGGGGATTCCGGCGCGGCGCAGCGCTTCCTCGAGGAACGGCTGATATCGCTCCGGATCCCGCAGCAGGACTGCAACCCGGTCGAAGGGAATTCCCGCGCCGGTCAGGATACGAATGCGCCTGGCAATTTCCACGCACTCCATTCCTTCGCCGGGAGCGGAGAAGTAATCGAGAGTATCGTCCGCGAGGTCCGACGGCGGCGCTTGCGGAGAGAATAGCCAGGTCTGCACACGGTCGAGATCGGCGTCCGCCCCGCTAGGATTCACGTCTTCGGCGGGCACGTCCAGCATCCGCGCCAGCGTCTCCCCGTCCGCGGACAGTGTTACCGCCAGAACGCGAGGCGATCGCGAAATCAGCGCCGCGAGCAGGTCTCGCGATAGCGCTGAATCGAGCGGCGGGTCGACCAGGATCAGAGGCATGCCTGCAAACCGATGCCGTCCTTCGAGCGCCGCCGAGGTCGCCATGCGCAGCAGCGTGGCCAAATCCGCCAGTGACGTCTCGTCGAGCGTCTTCTCGTAGAGCGCGAGCAGCGCGCCGAGATCCTTGCCGGGCTCCCCCGCCGTGAGCAATTCGGTGGAATCGACTCCTTCGAGGCGCAGTTCGGTGAGCGTCGTCGTGAGAGCCCTCGAAAATCCGGGTGTGGTCGAAACCGGTCCGAAGTAGGGGATGCGGCCTTCCTTGCGGAGCTGATGGACCACGCGGGCGGCGATCGCCTCCACGCCGAGGCGGCTGGCCGGCGCTTTGCCTTCCGCGACCATGCGGGGCGTCGCGGCGGACGCGGCCAGTTGGTTCAGCGTCATGCGGTGCAGGCCCAGAACGCCGGACGGAGAGCATCGCCTGGCCAGGTCGTCCGCGGCGCCTTTGGTTGGGGCGATGAGCAGCGCCTCGGAGGCGCCGTCGAACGAACGCAGGAACTCGCCAACGAGCCGCGCGAACGTGGCGTAGGAGCGCGCGATAAGGAGTCGATGGCTCAGACAATCCAGAGTAGCGAATCGCGCTCGCGTGCGCGGACCGTCCTTCGAGGCGGCCATGATAGTAGTAGACAATCTACCCTAGTAGATAGTCTACGGCCATCATGGCGAACAAAGAACAATATCAAAATCGCATCGAGCTGCTGCGACCACGCCGGCTTGAAAGCCGTCGTTGCCGGCTGGAAGCCTGCTCCACGACGGCAAAAAAAATTCCAAGTGGCCCACTTCCGCAACGAAGCTCACCGCCGGCATGCACGGCCTGAGCCTTGGCAATCAGGATAGCCGGACAACATCTGCTTCCCTCCCCCTGCCGCGCTTTCCAGCGCAACACGGATCGACGTTCCGCAGCCCGTCTGCTAGCTTTTCCTGACCGGAGCCGATATTCCGAAGCGGCCTTTCGCTCGCCCGCAACGAGAACCCGTTTCCGGGCCCCATCTCAAGGTCAGTGCTCCTGGCCTACTTCCTTCGTATCCCACCGGACCTTCACCGAATCCGCTCCAGTCCGATGCTCCAGAATGCCCCGCCAGCCTCCGCTTCCCTTCGGGGGTTTTTATGCCCCTCCAGATCTTAGCGTTCAGCTAGTTTAGCCTTCCGGAAGCCCACCTGCGCAAGCCGCCCGATTTCCCTTCGCTCCCCGTGGCCAAACTCCATAAATGATGCCGGCCGCGGATCAACGTTCCAGGTTCGCTACGTCCCGCGAGGTTCGCTGTTTCCATGAACCACTTGGAACCAGGACCATCATGCGCCGGATCTCAGTTCGAGTCAAACAAATTCTCACGTTTTCGCAGAGTTTTCCTCAGGTAAAGTACTTATAAGAATCAGCAAGATAAGTCCGGCGCCGCGTGGAAGATGTGTGGATAAAACAAACAATGACAATTCTGTTAGCTACGGAATCAGCTTGAGGATCATCCCCGTGTCGGTAGCCGCCCAAAGGTTGTCCGGCCCGGCCGCCGCCAGCACAACGCGCCCGGCGACAGCCCGGTAGTCGACCTGCATCTCCGTCCAGGTGACTGCGTTCTCGCTCTTGATAATCTTTACTTTGCCTGGAATGGGTAGCTGCAGTTTGCCGAAATGCTCGACCGCGCCCAGGTAGATCGGACCCGCTGGCGCGGCGATGACGACGTCGGTCACTTTGCGATCCTGAACCCGATAGACACGCATCGGACGGCGATTGGTTTTCCAGTCCGTGAAGTAGACCTCCGACGGCCAGTCGAAGGCATCGGTAAATTCGATGAGGCCCACACCCCAGCCTTCGGGCGAGAAGCGTGTGGCGGTGGTCTGGCCAGCGTGGCCGCAAGATGAGGCCGCTCGCGGCGGATCGAAGCCGATTCCGGATCCACCCAATCGGGGAGACGCGGCTCGGCGCGCCGCCGAGACTTGCTCCAGCCGCCGATCAGTCCCAAATCCTTGTTGGCAAATTCGATCACGGAAAAGGTCGTGAATTCCGGAGTGGATTCGATTTGAGCGGCAGCGGCAAGCTTGGTCCAATCCGCGCCGCCATTGGTGGTCTCATAGACCTGCTTGCGCGTGCCGACCGCCCATCCGTGATTGGCGTCAAGGAAATACACTCGTGTCAGGCCCGCGAGCCCCTTGAGCTTGCGCCAGCCCCGGCCGGATTCTTCGGTGCGCCAAATCCCTTTGGTCGTGACCATCCAGCCCAGGCTATCGTTCAGGAAGAACAGGGATACGCCGGGCTCCTGCAGAGGAACCAGCGACCAGTTCGCGCCGCCGTCGCTCGAGATCGCCGACATGGGCTTGACGCCGCGGCCCTCGACGATGGCGCCGACGGCGACGCCGCGCCGGGCGGACGCGAACTTCAGGTCGGAGATGGCGAACGTGGAGCGCTCTTTATCGTAGAAGTATTGCAGCCGCCAGCGCGCGGTGTCCTCCGCATGCAGGGCGCAAAACAAACCGAGCAAGGCAGTCGCCAGGCGCATCGGTGTGCTACCGCTTGGGAAGAACGGGACCGGAAGACAGGACCAGCTCCACGTGATTGGCCGCGGCCACGGCCGTAGGTTCCATGCGCGCCAGGACCAGCAGGCAGCCCACTTGTTCGCCGACCGTGGTGAGGACTTCCATCTCGTTACCGGTATGCTGGTGCGTGCTGCGATGCTGCACGTTGATGACGCCCACCACTCGATTGCGCGCGATCACCGGGGCGGAGAGGAAGGCCTCATAGGTGTCTTCGGGCAGATCTCCAAAGTATTTGAAGCGGGGATCCTTGTACGCCTCGCGCGAGATGGCCAGCAAGCGGCGCTCGCGCGCCACCCAACCGGTGAGGCCTTCATTCAGCCGCAACCGAACCTTCCCGATGGTTGACGGATGGGGCGTGTTTGACGCGCACAGCACCAGTTCGGAATCCTGGATCAGGTACACCAGGCACGAATCGCACTCCATGAATTCGACGATCAGGGAGACGATGCCTTGCAGCACCTCCTGCAGGCTCATCTCTCGCACCATCAGCCGGCTGATTTTTTGAAAGAGACGGAGCTGTTGCTCGGTGCGCTCGAGCCGAGACTCGATTTCCTTGACTTTGGGCACTACGTTAATTATAGACGCTTCTGAGGTATTCCCCCTATCGGTGGAGCAGGCTTTCAGCCGGCAACGACGGCTATCGAGCCGGCGTGGTCGTTGAGCGGACTCGAATCCTGAAAGGCCGATCCACTCATCACGTCATTCCTCGCGAAAACTGCGCTACTGGCGCGCTGTTGGTTCTTGGCTGGTCGACATGTTCGCCGTGACGTGTAGGTATCGTGTCCGTGTAGGTATCGTTTCCCCTCATAACGTTTCTCGCCGCCGATGACGATGAGTGTTTCAGAAGATCCATCGCACACCGCGCCGGCCCTGTCGCGGAATCCATACCGGAGAAAAACGGAGAAAAACACCACATGTCGAATCGACGAGACTGGATGAAGGTCGGTCTGTTAGGCGGAGGCTCCGCGCTGGCATCCGCGAAGCGCGCGCAGGGCCAACTGTGCTCCCCTCCGATCGTTCCCCTGGCGCCGATCAGTCCGCCCGTTACTCCCTTCGCGCAGCCCCTGCCGCACATGCCCATCGCCAAGCCAGTCGATCAACTCGACCCGGCGCCGAACCCGGCCAACCACCAGCGCTACTCCGAATTCGCGCCCAAGGTCTTCTACGACATCAACGTCCAGCCGACGATGCACAGGTTCCATCCCGAGATGCCGCCCACCCTTTGCTGGGGTTATGGCGGGATCCTTCCCGGTCCAACGATTCAGGCCCGCTACGGCGAGCCGGCTCTCGTGCGTTTCCGCAACAACCTCCCGGCCAATCACATCGGATTCGGCCTGCCGTCGATCGCCACACATCTGCACAACGGTCACTCTGCCAGCGAGAGCGACGGATTTCCCGGCGATTTTCACGATTCCGGTACTTTTCGCGATCATCACTATGCGAATTGGCCGGCCGGCGCCGATCCTCGCGAGATGATGAACACGCTCTGGTATCACGACCATTGCCTCGATTTCACCGCGCAGAACGTCGTGCGGGGACTGGCTGCTTTCTACCTGCTGTTTGACGAACAGGATTCGGGCGACGAAAAGGATACTAACCCGGTGGCATTTCGCCTCCCCAGCGGCGATTTCGACGTCCCCATGATTTTCAATGACCGCGCTTTCGGTTCCGACGGGCAGCAGCTCTACGACGTATTCAATACCGTGGGTATTATTGGCGACCGCTTTACTGTCAACGGCGCCGTCCAGCCACATTTTGAGGTAGCCCGGCGGAAGTACCGCTTTCGCCTGCTGAACGCCGGCCCGTCGCGCTTTTACCAGTTCCACCTCAGCTCCGGACAGGACTTCATCCAGATCAGCAACGATGGGAATATGCTGCCCTCTCCGGTCGCGGTTCGCAGCGTGACGCTCAGCGTGGCCGAGCGCGCCGACGTGATCGTCGATTTCTCCCGCGCCAAGAAGGGTGATCGCATTTACCTGCTCAACCGGATGGAACAGCTCGACGGGAGCGGGCCGACTCCCTATCCGCTGACACCGGGCGATGCGATTGTCCGCTTCGACGTGGTCAGCGACGATACCTCCGATCCGAGCCGCATTCCCGGCGCGCTGCGCGCCCTGCCGCCGATTCCGATGAGCGAAGTGAAACGGGAGCGATTGTGGAAGTTCGATTATCTCAACGGGACCTGGCTTGTAAACGGAAAACTGTACGACAACAATCGCGCCGACGCCGAAATCCCCATCGGCAGCGCTGAAATCTGGACCCTGCGCAACGAAGGCACGCAATGGTCCCATCCGATTCACATCCATATGGAAGAGTTCCAGACGCTTTCGATTAACGGTGTCGCGGTGCAGCCCGGGGAAGTCAATCACGCGCGAAAAGACACCTTGCGGCTGGGGCCGAACGACGAAGCCAGGATTTATATGCGGTTTCGGGATTTCATGGGCAAGTACGTCATGCATTGCCACAACGTAGTCCACGAAGACCACGCCATGATGGTGCGCTTTGACGTCGTTCCCTAATCGGAGGATAGAGCCATGCAACGACGAGCACTGATCAAAGCCCTGCTACCCGGCCGAGCGGATCAACCGATACCGTGCCGCGCGCCGGCCGGACCCCGCGACGGTTACTTTCCGAACGTTGTGCTGACCACCCACGACAACGAAAAGGCGAGGTTTTATGACGACCTGGTACGCGGAAAGGTGGTCGTGTTCAATTTCATGTACACCACCTGTGACGGCCGTTGTCCGCTGTACACCGCGAACCTGATGAAGGTGCAAACGATCCTGGGACCAAGACTCGGCCGGGACATTTTTATGTATTCGATTACACTCGATCCGCAGACCGATACGCCCAGGGTTTTGAGCCGGTATGTCGAGTCCCACGGCATAGGACCTGGCTGGACATTCCTCACCGGCAAGCCGGCTGACATTGAGGCGCTCCGCCGGCGGCTTGGTTTCGTCGAGTCCGATCCGCAGCTCGACAGACAGAAATCCTCGCATCTGGGATTGATCCGTTACGGCAATGAAAGGCTGGACCGCTGGGCCGCGTGCCCGGCCATGACCAACCCGCAAGAGATTGTCCGCTTTCTCGGCAGAGTGGAGGCGAAATCATGAAGACCGTTCTGATTGCCGGCGTTGCCTGGACAACGCTCGCGATCGCCCAACATCCTTACGCGCAACCGCGGCCGGGGCCGACCGTGCAAACGGTTTCGGCCGACGGCGGCACGACATTCGCCGTCACGCCGAATGGTCCGCTGCCGGCAGGAAAGAACTTTCTGCTGACCGTGGACAGCAACATGTTCGACAGCGACGGAAAGGAGATGCTCAACACGGAGCCGTCCCGGCCCAATGCGCCCTACAACCTGATGGACACACCCCAGGTGAGCGAAATCGATCCCACATCGCCCACCGACGACCTGCGCGCGATTTTCGAAAGAGTGCTGGCCGCGGCGCGCGCCGGCAAAAAGGATGACGCGAGCCTTCAGATGGGACTCGATATCCTCGAAGGGAATCCGCTCCCGGCGCGTCCGGCGTATAGCGGCCTGCCGTTGCTGCA
>WNFM01343505.1_pt1 | contig 11495 bp, 11 predicted proteins | sample 5400271 | NCBI WGS metagenome assembly WNFM01 (sample SAMN13153352, study PRJNA577476) | soil metagenome | isolation source: 60 cm saprolite on Douglas fir-dominated hillslope | place: USA:California | collected 2013-09-17 | reverse complement strand
CCGGCGCTCCCGCAGGAATGTGCCGTTCTTGCTTCCCAGGTCCTCCAGAATTGCCTGACCGCCTTCCACGACGATTCGGGCATGGCGCCGTGAGACCCCCGGCGCGTCGATGCACACTCTGACGTCCTCGCCACGTCCCAGGACGTTCTCTCCGGGCTCGAGCGGGAAAGCGCGCTCCTCCCAGAGCACCTGAGCCCCCGGACGGGCCTTGCCCGTCCCGGAGGCGGAGCCCGCCGAAGCGTCACCGGAGAACGCGTAGCCGAAGCCGTGGACGGTCCGGAGGAAGCGTGGACGGCGCGGGTTGTCGCCGAGCGCCTGCCTGACCTGCGCAACCAGACCGGTCAGGCTCGACTCGGACACGAACGTGCCCGGCCACAGCCGCTCGTGGATCTCTGCCTTCGCCACCGCCGCTGGCCGCCGGACCAGAAGGAGCTCGAGCAGCTCGAACGCCTTGGGCTCGAGGTGCCTCTCCTTCCCGCCGCGCAGGAGCTGGCGGGTGGCCTGGTCGAGGATGAAATCACCAAAGGACACTGGCATGGCGCCCTGCTGAAAACCCCGGAAAACCCTCCGGAATCCCCGAGGACTCACGGATGCTAGCGAGGCACACTCCCTGACGCAAGGTTAACGGTCGCGCCTGGCCAGGCGGCTTCCGAAAAGGAGTCGCCAATGTGCCCCCGCTGCAAGTTTGGCCAGATCTCGTCTGCCTTCGCTGCCCTCACGCTGCTCGCGTCCGTCGGAGCTGCGAGCGCAGGCCCCAAGCGGCCACCGGTCAACCGGCCCTTGACCGCGTTCGATGCGGCCGCGGTAGAAAGAGCGAAGTATGGCGCGGCCCAGAGGCTCCGCGACCCCGAATGCATGAGGGTGCTCACCGACTTCAGGGACAGCGAGGGCCGGACGCTCGACCGGAGGCTCGAGGAGTGGGCGATGAGCGCCGCAGACTACGTGCGGATGATCCCCTTCGTCGATGGATTCGCGAGGCCAATCTGCGGGCGGAGCTCGGTCGAGCTGGTGTCAACGACGGGGATGGCCCTCGTGTGTGTCTGCCCGGCGGGCGCCGGAGCCCCCAACAGCCGGTTCGCCAAGGTCCAACTCGAGAAACCCGCGCTCTCGGAGTTCATGGTCATCCACGAGATGCTCCACACGCTGGGGCTGGGCGAGAATCCGCCGAGCAGCTTCGAAATCACCGAACAAGTGAGCAGAAGATGCCACTGACCCGACGAGACTCCGCTTCCGAGCAACGCTACCAACTGTGCATCGTGCCGTCCAGCTTCCGATTGACGGGAAGATAGGCCGGTCGGTACGGATGGGTCGCGGCCAGCGCCTCGTCGATGTCGACTCCGAGTCCCGGGGCGTTCCCCGGATGGAGCCCGCCGTCGGCAAACGTGTAGGCGTGCGGGAACACGCGGTCGGTCTCCTCCGAATGCGGCATGTGCTCCTGGATCCCGAAGTTGTGGACGGCGAGGTCGAAGTGCAGGCAGGCCGCCAGGCAGACCGGCGACATGTCAGTGGCCCCGTGGCAGCCCGTGCGAACGTGGTGGATCTCGGCCAGGCTCGCGATCTTGCGCAGATGGCTGAGGCCGCCCGAGTGGGACGCGGTCATCCGGATGTAGTCGATCCACTGGTTCTGGATGAGCCGCTCGCAGTCCCAGATCGTGTTGAAGACCTCGCCAACGGCCAGCGGCGTCGTGGTGTGCTCGCGAATAATGCGGAAGCCCTCCTGCAGCTCGGCGGGAACGGCGTCCTCGAGCCAGAACAGGCGGTGGGGCTCGAGGTCCTTGCCGAGGCGCGCGGCCTCGATGGGGGTCAGGCGGTGGTGCACGTCGTGCAGGAGGGACAGCTCGGGACCGAACTCCTGGCGTAGCCGGGCGAACAGCGTGGGGACGAAGCTCAGGTACGCCTCGGTGCTCCAGGCTTCCTCGGTCGGCCGCTCCCCCGGCTCAGCCGGCTCGTAGGGCTTGGAGCCGTGGGCCACCCCGTAGACCTTCTTCAGCCCGGGGACCCCGCTCTGGGCCCGGATCGCCTTGTAGCCGAGGCGGCGGTAGTGGGCGACGGCCGCCACCGTCCCTTCGAGATCGGCCCCGTTCGCGTGGCCGTAGGCCGTGACGTACTCCCGCGAGGGCCCTCCGAGCAGGTCGTAGACCGGCACCCCGAGCGTCTTCCCCAGGATGTCCCAGAGCGCCAGGTCGACCGCTCCGATCGCGGTCATGGTCACGGGGCCGCGCCGCCAATAGGCGCCCTTGTAAAGGTACTGCCAGGTGTCCTCGATCCGCCGCGCATCGCGCCCGATGAGCAGCGGCACGACGTGGTCCTCGAGGTAGCTCCGCACCGCCAGCTCGCGGCCGTTCAGGGTGGCGTCGCCCAGGCCATGGACGCCGTCCTCGGTCGTGAGCTTCAGGGTGACGAAGTTGCGTCCGGGGCTGCAGACGATGACCTTGGCGTCGACGATCTTCATTGAAGGGCGCTCCTCGAACGGACGGCCTCGTAGAGAACGGGGTTGAGCGGGGTCTCGATCCGCTCCCCCACCACCGCCCCGGGGCACCACGTCTCCCAGTCCACCACCTGGTTCTTGTTGCGGGGAGCGCTGAGGCGCATGTCCACGTCCATGTAGATGACGGTCATGACCTCGCGGCAGCGGTCAGTGCGGTTCGCCCCCGCGCGGTGGAAGGTCCAGCCCGAGTGGAAGCTCACCTCGCCGAGCCGGAAGGGCTCCTCGAACTGGCCGAAGCCCTGCGCCTCCAGGGCCGCCCCCACCGCGGCCTCGCTCTCGTCGCTGATCTCCAGATCGCGGCCGTGCTCGAAGCGATGGCTCCGCGGCGCGAAAGCCAGGGGACCCATCTCGAACGGCGTGTCCTGAAGCGGGACCCAGGCCGTGCAGCAGCGGTCGGTGGCCAGCGGCCAGTAGTACTGGTCCGCGTGCCAGGGCGTGAGCCCGCCCCTGGCCTCCTTGTAGAGGGCCTGGTCGTGGTAGAGACGCACCCCCCGCGTGCCCATGAGCTCGGCCGCGATCCGGGCCAGGCGCTTCCCGAGGACGAACTGCCGGACGGTCTCGCTCTTCGTCCAGAGGTTCATGACCTGAAGGAAGGCCTTCTGGTAGGTGGTGCGCTCCTCCATTGGGAGGTGGAGCGTGTTCAGCTCCACCACCTTGACGGTGAACTCCCGGCCGAAGTGTCGGAGGGCATCCGGCGACAGGACGTCCTTGAGCTTGACGAAACCGTTCTCGCGATAGAACGCGGGCGCCCCGGGCCCGAGATCGTACGCCGAGTCGATGTCTACGGGACGACCTCCGCGTTCATGCACGTTTGCTTGCCGTCCACCGCTGCGCAGACGCTGAACGGACCGAGGCCCTTCGGATAGAGCCACTTGTTGAAGGGCTCCCCGGGCACGTCGCCGAGCACGATCACCTTGCCCTCACCGTTGCGGACCCAGAACTCGGGGTTCAAGCTGTGGAGCCACCACGGGACTTTCTCGCCGTTCTTGTCCTTGGGAGTCATGGTGATGAGGGCGTCGCAGCCGATCGGTAGGAGGTTCGAATAGGTCGGGGGCGGGGTCACGCCGGCATCGCACCGGAAACGGTAGATCCCGACGAAGATGCGAGCCACCGATTCCCCTATGTCGAGCGGAAACGCGGCCGGAGTGCAGGTCTTCAGGCTGCTCGAGGCACCTCGCGCGATGTAGCCCCTCTCGGTGACGAGAAGGTACTCCTCGCTGTATTGGTTGGAATCCTTCACCTCGATCTTGTCGCTCTCGGGAATGCGCTGGGCGCACATGCCTTGCCCCTGAAGGATCGCGAGCACGCCCTCGATGAGCCCGTCTTTGTTCAGGACACGATACGTGCCGGCCCCCCCCCTCGTTTCTCCGAGGACGAAATACGCGGGGTGGGCGGCCACGACCTTGTCGATGGCGGCATTGACGGCGTCGAGGAGCCCGCCTTCTCCCGGCTGACACTCGGCGGCGGGGCTCCCATGGCCGATGGGGCAGCTGCCGCTCGCGACGGGCGGCGTGGGGGTGGGCCCCACGACGGGGCTCAGGGTGGTCGGGGTTGGGGTGGTCGACGGGTTTCCACCGCAGGCCACGAACGACAAAGTGAATCCGCCAACGACGGTGCAGAGTACGAGAGCGAGACGACGATGGATCACGAACCCCTCCGGAACAATTTGGCGGTTGTCCTCGACGGACAAGGCCAGGAATGAAGACGGCCCACGAAACAGCTTTGGGGCCTAGTATTTACGTCGGGTGAGAGGGTAACCCGGGAACCGACCAAGGTCAACGGAAAATGCGGCGAACAGGCATTTTTTCGTTCTCCGCGGGCGTAGCATGGTCCCGTGACGCGCTGGCCGCTGGCCGTACTCGCCGCCGTCCCGCTTCTCGCCTCCGGTGATGTGCCGCAGCCCCCGGTCCCGACCGCGACCGCCGCGCCCGCCTACGACGCGAAGGGCGCGCTCCTGCAGCCGCAGGGCTACCGGAAGTGGGTCTTCGTTGGGGCCTCGCTCGGCCTCTCGTACAGCGAGGGGGCGGCAGCCGACGGCCCCGGGGCATTCCACCACGTGTACCTACAGCCCGAGTCGTACGACGCGTACCGGCGCACCGGCCGCTTCCCCGAGAAAACGGTCCTCGTGCTCGAGCTGCACCAGGCGGCGCAGAAGGTCGCGCCCACCCGGCACGGCCAGTTCGAGGGCAAACGTCTGTCCCTGGAGGTGGCGGTGAAGGACCGCGAGCGCTTCCCCGAGGGCTGGGCGTACTTCAGCTTCGGCGACGGCTCGCGGCGGACGGCCACGGCCTTCCCGCGGACCGACTGCTTCGAATGCCACCGCCAGCACGCCCAGTCCGACAACGTCTTCGTGCAGTTCTACCCCGTGCTGCGCGACCCGCCCGTCGACTGAAGATCAGGCCGCCGAAAGGGGGCACGGAACTTCAGATCGTCGCCGGATCCGGATGCACCCAGGGAGCGCGATAGGGCCGGCGGAGCAGGCGGCTCGCTTCGTCGTCGCCCCTGACCTTGCCGAGGGCGGCGTCCCATTCGAGCGTCCGGCCGAGCCCCATCGACAGATTCGCGAGGATGCACGAGGCGCTGGAGATGTGCCCCTGCTCGATGTCCGCCACCGGCCATGTGGACGCGGATCGCGGGGGCGACGTGCCGTTCGAGGTCCTTCTCGGTCTTGTCCTCGGGATACTGCTCCAGCTCGTAGGTGACGTCCTTGTGGATCGCCGCGCCACCGCCCTGCGGGATGAAATCGTAGCTCATCACGCTGGCCTTGAGCGTGCCTTTGTCGCCGTAGAGGGTGGCGCCCCACGGGTAGTTCGGGTCGGGCGGGTCGCCCCAGGAGCGGTGGGTCCAGACGACCTTGAGATCGGGATAGTCGAAGGTGGCGGTCTGGGTGTCCGTGATGTTCGCCTTGCTGCCCTTGTCGACGAGGATGCCGCCCGCGGAGCTGATGCGCTCCGGCCAGCCGAGGTCCAGGAGGAAGCGCACCATGTCGAGCATGTGGACGCACATGTCGCCCACGATGCCGTTCCCGTACTCCATGAAGGCCCGCCATCCGCGCGGATGGACGAGCTCGTTGTAGGGCCGCATCGGCGCCGGACCGGTCCACCGGTCGTAGTCGAGGTACTCGGGCGCCGCGCCGTCGGGCGGGTTTCGCGTCGCGCGCATGTGGTAGTAGCAGTAGATCTCGACCAGGCCGACCTTGCCCAGCCGTCCCTCCTTGACGATGGTCTGGCGGGCCTCCACGATGTGCGGCGTGCTGCGGCGCTGGGTCCCCACCTGCACGACGCGGCGGTGCTTGCGGGCGGCGGCCACCATGGCCTGGCTCTCCACCACGTCGACGGCGGTCGGCTTCTGCACGTAGACGTCGGCCCCGGCCTCCACCGCGGCGATCATGGGCAGCGCGTGCCAGTGGTCCGGGGTGGCGATCAGCACGATGTCCAGGTCTTTCTCCCGCAGCATCTCCCGGTAGTCGGCGTAGGTGCGGGGCGTCTTCTTCGAGGCCTGGCGCGAGGCGACCTGCTCGGCGGCGTCGGCCAGCATGCGGCGGTCGACGTCGCACAGCGACACCACCTCGACGGGGGCGACCTGGATCAGGCGCAAGAGGTCGCACTTGCCGTACCAGCCGGTCCCGATGAGGCCGACGCGCCTCTTCTGATCGGCCAGCTCGGCGGCGTAGGCGGGGAGGCGGGAAAGGGCGAAGGCGGCCGCGCCCGTCTGGATGAACCGGCGACGATTCATGGCTCTCCTCCTGGTCGTCCTATTTGGGGAAGTCGCGCCACAGCCAGCGCAGCGTGTCGGGCAGGAGCGCGCCCCCGTGCTTGTGGGTGTGGGCGCCGTCGCCGAGCTCGAACCGGTAGTCGTACTCCCGGAACTTCAGGGCGGCGGCCATTTCCTGGTTGGCCAGCGGCCAGTTGCCGTGGCGGTTGTCGAGGTCGTTCGAGCCGTCCTGCAGGAACACGCGGAGGGGGCGGCGCGCCGACTTGCGAACGAGCGCGGGGTAGACGTGGCCGCCGCGGATGTTCGTGAAGCTGCCGATGTGGCTCACCACCTTGCGGAAGGAATCGGGCCTCTCCCAGGCCACCGTGAACGCGCAGATGCCGCCGGAGCTGGCGCCCACGATCGCGCGACCTTCCGGGTCGCTGGTCAGGCTGTATCTCTGGCCGATCTCCGGAAGGAGCTCCTCGATCAGGAAGCGGGCGTACTCCTCGCCGAGCGAGTCGTACTCGTAGCTGCGGTTGCTCGCCCTCCAGGGGTCGCCGGGCAGCTCGGCCCCGAGGTGCCCGGGGTTGACGAAGACCCCGATCGTGATCGGCATCTCGCGCTTCCCGATCAGGTTGTCGAGGACGACGGGGACGCGGTACTCCTGCTCGGTGTTCACGTACTTGTGGCCGTCCTGGAACACCATGACGGCGGCCGGCTTCTTCGGGTCGTACTGGGCGGGGACGTAGATCCAGAACTGGCGGACGGTGTTCTCGAAGATCCGGCTCTTGAAGACGAGGGGTCCCTCGATCCGCCCCTTCGGCACGCCTTCATGGGGCATCGAATCCGGGCCGAGCGTGTAGTCGTCCGCCGCGGAGCCGGTCAGCGGCGCGGAGAGCAGGGCGATGAGGGCGCTGGTGGAAACCTTCATGTCGGAACCTCCGCCGACGAGGCGAGCGCGAGCTTACACCACCCCGGGTTGATCCGTCCCCGATCGCGAGGGTAGAGTGGCTCTTTCATTCCCGGCCCGATTGCTTCGCGCCGGGGCCGGTGTTACTCGCGGAGGTGGCCTCTTGATCCAGAAATCGCTGGTCGTCGTGTGCTTTCTCGGTGTGCTCGCCTGCTCTTCCGGCCCGTCCCCCACCTCGCCGCCGACTCCGGCCGTCTCGACGCCGACGACGCTGCCCGGGCCGACCCCGCCCCCCTTTCAGGCGGTCGAGAAGGGCTGCACCAGCGGACGCGGAAGCGCTTCGGCAAGCTGCAACCGCTCCCGATCGGGGAGCGTGTTCCTCGCGGACCTGGACGCGGCCATCGAGCAGGTGGTCCGCGAGCATCCCGACTATTTCAACCTGAACGAGCAGCAGGGTCCTGGAGGCTACCGCCTGCTGAACCGGGACGCCTACGTCGCCGCCGTGATCGCCGCCGCGGGGAAACGGGGGCTGTGCGCCGCCGTGGACATCTTCGGGGAGTCCTTCGAAGTGAAGCGCGCCGACGACCAGAGCGAGGAGTTCTCCATCGAGACCAGGCTCCGCTTCCTCCAGCGGGGCGAGGGCTCCTACGGCGCGACCTGCACGCCGGCCGCCTTCCCCCTGGAGGCGAAGGAGGTGGTGGTGAAGATGTTCGTCGGGCTGTACGGGTTCGAATGCGAGGCCGGCGTCATCCCCCCGCTCCCCGACGCCCGGAAGCTGCCCCTCGCGTGCATCGGCTTCGTGACCGCCACCCCCAAGGACGTCAACCACCGGAGCGTCCCTCCCGAAGTCCACGGGAGCGACATCGAGTGGTTCGTGCGGAACGGCGAGCACCGGATCGACGTGAGCGACGAGCCGTCGAGCACCTTCAACAAGATCCTGAAACCCCTGGGCATCGGCGAGTTCAGCATCTGCGCAACCGTCCTCGGGGTCACGGAGTGCCTGAACGGCGAAGTGGTGCCCTAGAGCTCGGTGCGCGGCGCCTTCGCCCGTGCTTCGGCTTCCGCCAGCCAGCCTCGCCGAAGCCGCTCCTCGGGGACGCTCGAGAGGTAGGGCTTGAGGTCCAGCAGGGGCGTGCCGTCGAGCATGTCCACTCCACGCACGCGCAGCACGCATCCCGCCCGCCCCAGCAGCTCCACCACGGTCAGGCCGATGGGGTTCGGCCGGCGAGGCGCGCGGGTGGCGAAGACGCCGTGGGCCCGATCGTCGGAGGGCGGCCTGCACAGGAGGTCGTAGCCCTCGTGCCGATGGAAAGCCCAGAGGACGAAGAGATGCGAGAAGCCTTCGATGTCCTGGAGCCCCGCTTCGAGCTCGGGGAAGAGTTCGAGGGTCCCCTCGACCTCGTGCTTTGCTCCCAGGCCCTTCGGGATCTCCGATGTGGCGGTGAACGGGCTCCGGGCGTGGCCGATCGGCCTCATCGTGAATGTTTCCATGGGCATACCCCGGCCGTATCATAAAGGCCACAGAAGCCCCGGCCGGGGAGTGTTACAATTTCGACCGGAGATGGCTTCGCCGTTGTCCCTCCCCGAGGAGGAGCTTCGATGCGCAAGACTCTGGTTGCCCTGGCCCTGATCGCCGGTCTCGCCGGCTGCGGCGACAACAAGGTCGACAGCGCCGGAAATCCCGTCGCGGCGGACGAGCCACCGGCAACGATCGCCCTGGTGACGGCGACCGCCAACCCGGTCTTCGTTACCGCGGTCGCCACCGGCGACCCGGACTTCCCCTGGGCGATCTCCTGGGTGACCACCGTCCGTGAGACGGCCGGGATCGCCGCGCATGTCGACCGGATCAACGTGGTGCTGGTCGATGCGAAAGCGATCTACGAGGGGGCCAGTCTGGGCGGCGCCCCCCAGATTGCAGCCAAGGGCTCCTCGAACTTCAACCAGTCGCTGTTCTACTCGCTGCCCGACGGGGGACGCCTGGCGGTGGTGAGCATCATCGTCAACCTCACCGACGCCAAGGGCAACCGGATCCAGGCCGCAGCCCAGCTCCGGATCATCTAGAGCCGCGGCGTCCGTGCCGCGTGAGCGCCTCCGCCTCGGCGGAAACGCGCGCCTGCTCGTCTTGACGGGAGCGGGGGTGTCCGCGGAAAGCGGGATCCCCACCTTCCGCGCGGCGGGCGGGCTCTGGGAGTCGCACCCGATCGAGAAGGTGGCCTCGCCGGAAGGCTTCCGCGAGGACCCGGAGCGGGTCTGGCGGTTCTACTCCGAGCGACGCCGGAAGGCCCGCGCTTGCGAGCCCAACCCGGGCCACCGGGCGCTGGTCGCGGCCGAGGAGCGGCTCCAGCACCGCTTCCTGCTCGCCACCCAGAACGTGGACGGCCTGCACCGGCGCGCCGGGAGCCGGCGGCTCGTCGAAATCCACGGCAACCTCTTCCAGTCGCGCTGCGCCCACTGCGACCGCGCGCCCTTCGACGACGAGCGGACCTACGAAGGGGAGGCGTTGCCTCTCTGCGACGCGTGCGAGGCGGCCGGACGGATGGGCCTCCTCCGGCCGCACATCGTGTGGTTCGGCGAGTTGCTCGATCCCGCCCACCTCCAAAGGATCGACGCGTTCATGCAGGGCAACGAGCGCCTCGTCTTCCTGGCGGTGGGCACCTCGGGGTCCGTCTACCCGGCGGCCGGCTTCGTCTCGGCGGCGCGGCGGATGGGAGCCGAGACCTGGCTGGTGAACGCCGAGCCCCCGGACAACGTGGGCCTCTTCGAGCACTTCGTCGAGGGGCCGAGCGGGCAGGTGCTTCCGGAGCTCCTGCCGCTCGGCTGAACGCCCGGGGTTCGATCCCACGGGGGCCTCCTCCCCTTCGACTAGACTGGGGCGCGCGCTTCAAGGCCAGGAGGAGAGATGGACGATCCCGACACCCGCTCGCTCCCCGCCAACGCGTATACCCCGCTTGCGCCGGGCGAGGCCTACAAGCCCCTCGTCCCTGCTGCCGCGCAGGTGCCCGAGGCCACCGCCCGCTCCGTCTGGTGGGGCCTCCTGCTCTGCCTGATCTTCACGGTGGCTTCCGCGTACTCGGGGCTGAAGGTCGGCCAGGTGATGGAGGCGGCGATCCCGATCTCGATCCTCGCCATCGGCCTTGCCCGCACCTACGCGCGCCGCTCCAGCCTTCTCGAGAACGTGATCATCACCGGCATCGGGGGCGTCTCGGGGTCGGTGGTGGCGGGGGCGATCTTCACCCTGCCTGCCCTCTACATCCTGAAGCTCGACCCGCACCCCGTGCAGACCGTCTTCATCTGCCTGGCCGGGGGCTGCCTGGGCGTGCTGTTCCTGATCCCGCTGCGGCGCTACTTCGTCCGAGAGATGCACGGCCAGCTCCCGTATCCCGAGGCCACCGCGATCACCGAGGTGCTGGTGACGGGCGAAAAGGGCGGCTCGCAGGCCATGCTGCTCCTCCAGGCCACCGGCATCGCCGGGGTCTACGACTTCCTGGCCACCACTTTCCACGTCTGGCACGAGTTCGTGGACTTCCAGTTCATCCCGCTGTTCAAGACCCTGGCCGATCGGGCCAAGGTGGCCTTCAGCTTCGACGCGGTCGCCTTCATCCTCGGCCTCGGGTACGTGATGGGCCTCCGGGCCTCGATGCTCCTCTGTGCGGGGGGCTTCACTGCGAACCTCGTCGTGGTCCCCCTCATCTGGATGATCGGACGAGGGGCCCCGGAAATGGTCGTCTATCCGGCCACGATCCCCATCGCCGCCATGACGGCCAACCAGATCTTCCGCGGCTACGTGCGCTTCATGGGAGTGGGGGCGATCGCCACCGCCGGCATCTTCGGGATCATCAAGTCGCTGCGGGTGGTGATCGGGTCCTTCTCGATCGCGGCCCGGGCCTTCCGGCACGGCGAGGCGGCCAGCGTCGAGCGGACGGACCGCGACGTCCCCGTCACCGCGATCCTGATCGGGGTGATCGTCTCCACCCTGGCCGCGGGGGTCTTCTTCGCAAGCCTCGGGGAATCCCTGCTCGTGGTGCTCGTCGGCCTGCTGCTGACCGTCGTCTTCTCGTTCTTCTTCACTTCGGTCGCCGCCAACGCCATCGCAACCACCGCTCGCAACCCGGTCTCCGGCATGACCATGCTGACCATCATCGTCTCCTCCGTGGTGCTGCTGCGCTTCGGGCTCTCGGGGACGACCGGGATGTTCTTCGTGATGGCGATCGCGGGTATGGTCTGCACCGCGCTCTCCGTGTCGGGCCAGACGATCACCGACCTGAAGACCGGCTACTGGCTCGGCTCCACTCCCGCCGCACAGGAGAAGGTGAAGTTCCTGGGGGTGATCGTGGCCGCCATCGCGGTCGGACTGACCATCGTGATGCTCGCCAAGGCGTTCCAGTTCGGCGAAGCGGCGCC
>WNFM01138245.1_pt3 | contig 11495 bp, 11 predicted proteins | sample 5400271 | NCBI WGS metagenome assembly WNFM01 (sample SAMN13153352, study PRJNA577476) | soil metagenome | isolation source: 60 cm saprolite on Douglas fir-dominated hillslope | place: USA:California | collected 2013-09-17 | reverse complement strand
AGACACCCAGCAGTCGCTGGCGAGGGTCGTCGAGGGCACCCAGTTTCTCGAGTAAGACCCGGTCCCGCTCTTCCCAGCGGCGGAGGGCCGCCTCCACGAGGTCGTCGAGGCTGCGGAAGTGCCAGTAGAAGCTCCCCTTCGTCACTCCCAGGCTGCGGGCGATGGAGGGGATGGATGCCGCCCGTACGCCGCCGGAGGCGAAGGCCTCCAGTGCTGCTTCCTCCCAGTCCTCCGCCGTCCTGGACGCTTCCTTGCTGGCCGTCTTGCTCACCATCTCCATACCGACCGGTATTGACTATTTGCCATGAGGTGATTATAGTCTCCATACCGCTCGGTATTGAGCGCCTTCCGGAGGGAACATGTTCATCACACTGCTCGCCGTCACGCTCGGAATCGCCGCCGTGGTCACGGCCATCGTCGCCCGCGTCTTCCACGGATCCATCGCCGGCATCCTACGGGGCATCTTCCCGGCGGAGGTGGTCGAGGCCTGGCAGCGTTACATGACATATGCGATTTATGTCGTCGGGATCTCCGGAGGTGTGCGCATCTGGGAACTGGAGCGGTACATCACACCGCATGGGAAGGATCAGCCCGAGATCGTGCTCAATGCCGACCGCTGGGTCCTGGAAGTCTATCGAACGATCATCAGCGCGCTGCAGAGCACGGCCTGGCTGTTGTTCGCGTTTTTCCTCGTGGCCATCATCGCTTTCGGGATCGTTCGTCTGGCTGAGCGCAGGTCTGCGGTCGCGGGAGGGCAGCCATGAGAATGCTGCTTGCCGTGGCGGCCACGCTTCTGGCCACTAGCTGTGCGACGCTCATCAATGGTCGCGATCAGGACGTGCCGGTGACGTCGCTGCCGGAAGGAGCGAGCATCGTGGTCGAGTGTCTCCGCGACGGGCCACGGCAGGCGGGATTGACGCCCGCCATTGTCAAGCTTCACCGGAGCGCCGAGGAGTGCAGGCTGACGCTCAGCAAGGACGGCTATGACAACGCGACCGTGGCATTCCGGCGAATCCCGAGCCGTGCCGCCGCTGCCAATCTCGCACCATCTGTCGTTCTCGGGGCGCTGACAGGGCTGGCGGCGTCCATTCCCATCGCTCTGAGCGACAGTGGCAATGAGAACATCATGCAGGCGGTAGGTCAGGCGGGGTATGCGGCCGGCTCGAGCGTGCCGTATGCGGTCGACGAGCGAACCGGCGCCGGCTACATACAGATCCCGGAGCGGGTCGAGCTCGTCCTCGTTCCGAATCCGCCGCCGCCGTAGGGCGAGATGGCCGTGACTGACGCCTGGAGAACGAGCCCGCGGTAGCTTGGTCGCGGCGATTGATTTCGTCCGGCGCATCCGTGATCGCCCTCAGTGGAGGGAAGCGTCGTAAGAGGGCTAGTTGCGTCCGTCCCAAAACGGAAGACAATAGCGCTACGTCGCCGGGAGGCCCTGATGCGTACGCGATCCTTCGTTGCAGTGGCTGCGTTGTTGCTCCTGAATTTATCGTTGGTCCGCGCAGACGAACGACCAACGGCGAGCGACGCCGCGAAGCCGTGGGAAGCGCTATGGCGGTTCGACACTCACGGTTGAGTATTCGTATCGCCGACGGTCGTCGGCAACGCCGTGATTCTCGGTTCGTGCGCCGGCACGCTCTACGCGCTCGACCGCACGACCGGTACTCCCATTTGGCGCTATGACACGAGCGCCGACGGTTCGGCCGCGCAATTCCACGGCGAGCCCCTGCTCATCGGTGATGGCGTTGTGATCCCGAGCGACAGCGAGCCGAAAGGACACATCTACTCCTTCGAGTCCGCTTCCGGCGACCTGCTGTGGAAGGTGGCCTTCGAGCAAGGCGTCGCCGCGACGCCGCTGCTCATCGATGGCCGGGTCGTTGCCGTCTCCGCGGAAGGCGAGGTTGTCGCCGTCGATCCGAAGAACGGCACGGTCGTATGGCGGAAGGTCCCGGCCGGCGCACTGAAGCCTCTGCCCTACATTCCGTCGCCGGCATACGCCGCGAAGCACATTTTCATGGCCGACAACACGACCAGGCTTTTCTCCCTCGACGCCGCGACTGGAGCGACGGCTTGGCAAACGACCTTGCCGGCGCGGACAAACACAGCGCTGGTTGTCGTCTGAAACGCGCTCGTTCTGGGCACGGAGGACGGCTATCTGAACTGGATCGCCTTCGACTCAGGCGACATCAAGAAACGCGTCCACCTCGAAGACGGACGTCCGTACGGCACACCGATCCTCGCGTCACCGCTGCTCTTCATTCTCACAGCCGGCGCGAAAGGCAATCTCATCGCGCTGGATGCGGAGAGCGGCGCGGTCCGCTGGAAACAGGAGACGTCGAAGGAATGGACAACGTATCGCCCGCTCGTCACAGGCTCGACAGTCATCGCCGGTAGCACCGAGAAGAATCTCTGCGCGTTCGATCAAGCGACTGGCGCGGCTCGGTGGTGTCGTTCAATCGGCCAGACACCACGCGGCCTCGGCATTTCGCAGGATGGCGTTCTCTACGTCGGTTCGCTCTCAGGAGTCGTCCAGGCGTTCCGCATGAGCGGAGCCGATCCACAACACCCGAAATGAGGCCAATCGGGCCGACGCGCTCCGCGGCGTCGGAGCGCTTTGAGGAAGTCCGCATCGCCGTATGAAGCGGCGCGCAACTCACCTGAAACCGACCGAGTCGACTCGGATCTGGCAGTCGCGCCTCCTCGTGCCGGCGTCGCGGCACGATATTTGGCGCGCTGCTTTCCGGGGGTCGGATTCGCGAGCACGTTCGACCTGCGAGCGCGTGACCCCCGGATCGCCGGCGGGCTGGCGCGGGATGGTAGGATGGTCTCGCGATGAGCGAATACACGGCAATCGTGAAACGTGATGGTGACTGGTGGATCGGCTGGATTGAGGAAGTACCAGGCGTGAACTGCCAGGAATCGTCGCGTGATGCGCTCCTCGAGACCTTGCGGGTCACACTGCACGAGGCGCTCGAGGCCAATCGGGCCGACGCGCGATCCGCGGCGTCGGAGCACTTCGAGGAAGTCCGCATCGCCGTATGAAGCGGCGCGCGCTCGAGCGCTGGCTCCGCGAGCACGGCTGTGAGCTCGATCGCGAGGGTAGCCGATATTCCTGGTTCATTAATCGAGGGTTGAACCGTCGTTCTGCCGTCCCGCGTCATCCGGAGATTCGTGACGAGCTTGTGCGCAAGATCTGCCGGGACCTCGGTATCGACCCGCCAGAACACACCTAAGACTCTCATCACTCCGGAGAACAGGGTAGGGAAAGTCGCCCTAAGCGGCCCTCCTAAGGTAGCCCCAGGGAATGCCCTTGGTTTGAAAGGCGAAGGTGACGCTCATGCGCAAGGCCTGGCTCGTTTTCGGACTCGTGATGTTGTCGCCGTTCTCAGCGCGCGCGTGGAACAGTACTGGTCATGAGGTGGTGGCCGGCATCGCGTGGGACAACATGACCCCGGCTGCACGTCAGCAGGCGATCACTATCCTCAACGCGTCGCAGGCGGGCGACTGCCTTCATGAGCTGGACGCGGGCGATCAGCGGGCGTTCTTCATTCGCGCGGCGACGTGGCCCGACGTCGTGCGGCCGGAGCGGCACAAGGACGCGCAGGGCAACCCGATCACGGACACGCGCCCCTGCACGCAGTTCAACGAGCCGGGCGAGCACTTCGACGACCATTTCTGGTCAGGCAACTCAGGAGCCAAAGGCGCGAACGCACCCAAAGACCGGCCTGACGTGGCGATGAGGCCTCAGAACGCGGTCGAGCGCTTGATGAGTTTCCGGCCTCTGGTTGCCTGCACGGCAGCTCCGTGCAGCGCAACAGTGGAGCAGGCGCACGAACTTGCCTGGATCCTCCACCTCGTCGGCGACATTCACCAGCCGTTGCACAACGCGGCGCGCGTTACCACGGCGCCGAAGGAAGAGCAGGGCGACCAGGGCGGCAACTTGTTCCTGCTCCATGCCGGGCCAAACATGCCGCCGAACCTGCACAGCTTCTGGGACAACATCGTCGACAACACCATCCCACGCACCCAGGGCGAGACCGACGCTGCCTATGTCGATCGTGTCATCAAGAGAATTGAAGGAGACCATCCCAGCGGGACGCTCGCGGCGCGCATCGAGACCGCGCAGTTCGACGCGTGGTCAGAGGAAGGCTTCAAGACCGCCGAGCGCGTCGCCTACCCCGTCTCCCTGAAGCGTGACGGCACCCCCAGCAAAGCGTACCGCGCCACTGCATTCAAGGTTGCCGACGAAGCAATCGCGCTCGGCGGCTACCGCCTCGCGGATCTCCTCAACAAAACACTCGCACCATGACCGCATTACGTTAAGGGACCTAGTGTCGTGTCACGCTTGAAATCGGGGGTTCAGGCCCGCTTCGAGCGCAGGCTCTGACGAATGAAGCTGGCGGTTTAAAGGTGGACGTGGGCCCCGAAGGGGCCAACCGAAGGTAGCCGGTGGGAAGCGAGCCGCCAGGCTCGCGCGCCCACCGGACCCAGGATCGAAAGGTATTCGCCCCGGAGGGAGCGACAGACGCGTTTTCCAGCAGGTGCCAGCTTTCGCGTCTGACCGCCCCTTCCGGGGCGGATTATCGTGGCGGCCCTGTCCGGTGGCGGCGCTTCACTTGCCACCGGCTACCGTCGGACCGCGCCTCCGGCGCGGCGCAGGGCGGTCGATCGGCATTGAAATGAAGATACACGTTTGGCCTGGCAGGGACGGGACGGTGACGCGTGCTGTAGCGTCGACCGATCACCTGTTGTGATGGGCCTGCCCTTCGAGCGCGACGACCTCCATTCGCGGAAACCTAGTGTCGTGTCATGCCTGAAATCGGAGTTCAGGCCCACTCGAGCGCAGGCTCTGACGAATGAAGCTGGCGGTTTAAAGGTGGACGTGACACTAGTGGCGTTCACGGATAGTTCGAATCAGAGCAGCCCGGCGTCGTCAGCAGCGGCAAGTTGCGGGGCAGGTTCCTCTTCGACTGCAGCGGTTTCGCGCAGTTCTCGAATCCCTCGGTCGGATGCCACGGGTCGGCCGGAAACAAGTTGACGGCCAGGTAGTGCAGGATGAAGTCGAGATCCTTGTCAACCTTCGGATCATCCGGAATGTTCGAGACGGAGATCTCCGCCCCGGGCTGCAGGGGAATCCTGAGCGTCGCTCCGTCGAAACTCGTCACGACGAGCTCCGGCGCCTTCGACGAGGACACGTCGATCGCCGCAATCACCGCTCCTCCCTTGAGAACCTCCGGCTGGACGACAACAGGATCGAAGTCGAAGAAGCAGGCGGTGCCGGCACGATTCGTCTCATATGCGCGCGGTCCCGGTACGAGCGGCAGGCCGAGCAGCGGCTTGGTCAGACTGGGGATGCATGACGCCATGCCGCTCGGCTCCGGCGCCGGGTCGGCCTCAGCCATAGTCAGGATCACACCGTCGAGCGCCCACTCGACAATGACGCCGTCGTAATACGTGATGGGGAACCAGGGCGCCACCTGGAGCTCTCCGACGAGATCGTCCTTCCTGAGCTGGAGGCGCGCCTTGTGCGGACCGACGTCGTCGAGGTGCGGACTCGCGGGGCGGTAGCTGTCGGGGTCACTGGCGTTCACGAGGACCACGCGGTGATACCAGGTGATCGGTGGCTCCAGCGGCGGCATGGAGTCCGCTCCGAAGTGGGTGCAGATCCCGAAGAACCGGACGGTGACGGGCAGAGTCGAGTCAGCAGGCATGATTGATCCCTCTCTCTTTTTAACTGCGTTCGATGCGATTGGTGAGCAGCGCCACGGCTCTCCACGCGGAGCGCCTGCCGCTGGCCTCACCCGCGATCGATTGAATGAGCGCCTGCCGCAGGGCCTCGCCGGCGCCGCGGCCACGCGAAAGCTCGCGATGGATTGCCAGGAAGATCACGCGCGCTTCGTCGTCGGGGATTGGAGCGAGTGTGCCGATCACGGACGCCGCGCCGGCGGCCAGGAATCCGCCGCCGAGGCTCAGTGCGTGCGTGCCCGGGAGCGAAGGCGTGCGCAGCGTGTTGCACGCGGCGAGCACGACAACCGGCTGCGCCAGCTTCATCGCCGCCAGGCGGCTCCACGTGACCGGCTCGTTCTCCGCCGATCCGCGCCGAAAGAGCAGTGCCGCATCACCGCCACCCGGCTGCTGCTCCGTGTGGCCGGCGATGTGGATGACGTCCGCGTGCGCCGCGGCTTCGGACGCTGCCGCGAACGTCGCCTCGGTGCGCGTCGCGTTCGCGTACAACCCGCCGACTTCGGCAACCTCTGCCTCTTCTTCGGGAAGGGCCACGGTGCCGTTGCCCTCACCCGACGGCATCGCGACGGTGACGATCGATCGTTGCCCTTCGCTCCGCGGGGAGGGCTGGAGCGCGCTCGCGCTCGCGGCCATGGCCACGGGAAACCGCTCGATGAGCGGACGCCCGGTCGTCGCATCGACGAGCGCGGCAAACGGCACGCCTTGCAACGCCGGATCTGCGACCACGATCAGCGAGCCGGAGTGTGCGAGCTGGGCTTCCGACGGACGGATGAGGAGCTCATAGAGCTTGCGCAGCGCGACGTCGTCACCGCGCGAGGCGAGCGCGTCAACCTCGTTACGATCGACGTTACGGCGGACAACGACCGCATCGCGCGCGACCACACAGAAGGAGACGAGCTCGCGCGGCAGGAGGACAAGCTCGAGCACGGCCGCATCGCTGCCGGCGAGCTTGCCCTGCAGTGTGGCCAGTCCGCCGCCGTGTCCGTCGTGCTCACGCTCGGAATCCGCGAATGCGGCGGCGATGCTTCCCCCATCGAGTCGCAGGGGGATGAGTTGTTCGAACAACTCCCGGCGCGCGTCGATCACGCCACTGCCGACCGAGTGACGGTCCACGAGATCGACGCCCGTGGCGAGATCGCGCAGCGCAGCAGCGCGGTCACCGAGACGGAGCGACGCACGCGCTCTCAGAAGGTGCGCTTCGGGTAAGTAGAGCGAGCCGCCGGAGGCAGCGTAGACATCGATCGACTGCGTCAGGAGCGAGACCGCCCGCGCAGCATCCGCGGGAAGCATCTCGGCGCCTGCGGCGAGACGCGCGTCCGCGATCGCGCGTGACCGCAGCGCGGAGTCGCCAATGCGTTGCGCTACGACCATGGCCTCCCGCACGCTCGCTGACGCTGCGCCGCTATCGCGCTGTTCTTCTTCGATCAACGCCTCGCGCACCAGCGCATTGCTCAACTGCGCATCATTGCCTGCGGAGCGGTGCGCCGCTTTCTCGACGCCGAGCAGCGCACGTGCGGCCTCGAGCCGTCCGCTTCTCAGCTCGACGAAAACCGCATCGCTGATGCTGACGAGCAGGCGGTCGCCTCTCCCCTCGGCGCTCTGCATGGCGAACGCCTGCGCCCGAAGCGCCCATCCGTCGTCGGGACGGCCGAGAGAGATGAGCGCCGTGGCGCGCAACGTCCGCATGAACGCGACGCTGCTCTTCTCGCCGAGGCGCTCGAACGCCTGCGCCGCGGTGGAGGTGAGAGTCTCCGTGGCGCTCCAGTCACCGTCGAGCGTCGTGCACAGCGCCAACTGCCAGCGCACGTGCGCGCCGAGAGCGACGTAGCGAGGGAGGGCATCCGCCTCGCCGCGAAGGATCTCGAGCTCACCCCGCGCGCCGGAGGCGTCGTTCTGATCGAAACGCGTGTTGGCGGCGTAGTAACGCGCCATGAGCGCCATCGGATCGCCGGCCAGCGCGAACTGCGCGGCGGAGCGCAGGAGGTCCGGCTCGGCCGCGGCAGGCTGTCCTCTACTGTAGGTGAGCCGGCCGTGCCGGTACGCGACATGAGCCTCCGCGATCGTGGCGCGCTGCTCCGAGGACCCGTGATCGATGGCGGCCACCGCGTCGTGAAGTAGCGTCTCGCCGGATAGCCGGACGAGCGCGTCGCCGACGGCGCGCGCGACGGCAAGCTGGCGTGCAGCCCCGTCACGGTCACTCCGCTGCTCCGCCTCCGCCCATCGGCCGAGGTACTCCGCCTCGCTCCAGGTGCGGCATTGCTGCCGATAGCGATCGACGATGGCCTCGACAGTTCCCCGATCGCCGCTGACGGACGCGATCTCGAGCCGCGGCTGATCGCGTTTGAACTGCGACTCGCCGGTCGTGCCGGCCAGTCGCTTGAGGTGATCGCGTGCATCGCCGGCCCACGGCGAAGACGGATCGGCGAGCAGATAGGCGTTCCAGTTGTCGCGCGCGGCGGCCGTCAGTCCGAGGCGTTCGAGAATCAAGGCGCGATTGAAGAGCGCCTCGGAACATCTCGGGTCGATGCGCAGCGCGTGATCGGCGTGCTCGAGAGCGGTCGGGTAGAGCGAGGCGCGTCCGAGGCGCAGTGCCGACATGTACTCCGCGGCAGCGAGGTCGCTCCACGCGCGCGCGTCGCCGGGCGCACCTTCCGCCGCCGTCCGCAGGCGCGCAATCGCCGGCTCTGGTTTGTCGACGAGCAGGAGGCCTACGCCCGCGGCGTGTTGCGACCCGGGCGACGGCTGGGCGTCCGCGCCGGCGACGAGCTCGCCGGCCGCTCCGAGCAACTTCATGCGAGCCGGGTCCGCTCCCCCATCGTTGCTGCGCACGGCTCCGTAGAAGGGCGCCCACGCGAAACCGCCGGACAGGCGCGGCTCGACCGAGCGCGCGTCGTGCGGAGCGAGCGCCATTAGCCGCGCCAGCGGCGCCGGACGGAATGCGCGCCAGGCGAACGGCGCGCCTAGCACTACGACGGCCACCGCGGCCGCAACCGCCATCCATGCCCGGCTCGGCGTTGCGGCGGGCCGCGCCAGCTCGCGCGCAACTTCCAGCTCCGCCGTGCAGGCGTCGCAGCGATCGAGATGCTCGAGAAGGCCGGCGATCTCGTTTCGCGCCAGCTTTCCTTCCGCAAACGCTGCGATCGTTTCGGCCGGGTAGTGCCCTTCCGTCATATCCCCGCCTCGTGAGTGTTGCTCTGCCAGACGGGCGCGCCCTCGCCGTCCAGGCCGAAGTTCATCTCGCGCGAGGCCGATCCGATCAGATCGGCGACGTCGCGGCCCTCGATCCCGGCAGCGGCCAGAGCGCGCCGGAGCCGCTGGAGAAGGGACTCCAGCCGCCGGTACAGCGGCCGTTGCGGGAGTCGCAACATCATCGAGATCTCGTTGATGGCCATCGACGAGCCGAAGCGGAGGCGGAGGATCATCCGATCCTCGACGGGCATGGCGGCGAGCTCGTCGCGGATGACACGGACGGTGCGGCTCGACACGCGGTCGATGTGCATGGCCAGGGCATGGTTCTCGGCGCGCTCTCCAGCGGCGACGTGAAGCTCGTCGTCGAGCGGAACCTGTCGCGGACGCGGCGGACGCGGCGGAAGACGTGCCTCCATCTCGAGCAGTTGCTCGCGGGTCAGCGTCGGATCGATGGCGCGAACGATCGGCAGCGCGTCGTCGATCGAGCGATGGTCGCGGCGCACGATCTGTTCGAGCACGATGCCCGCTTCGCCAAGCCGCTCCGCCTCGCGGGAGGCGTGCCATCGACCGCGTAATCTCGTCAGCTCGTCGCTGAAGAAGCGCTGTACGATGACGCCGACGAACGTCGCAAACGAGGAACGCCCGGCAAAGCTGCGCAGGATGGCGTAGTCGTTCTCAATGAGTGCGAGCTTCGCGGCGGAGGCGAAATCCTCAGCGTCGGCACCCTGCATGCGCGCGCGGCGGCAAACGCATGAGATCGCGCGGTCGATCACGTCGAGATTCGCCTCGAAGAGCTCTGAGGGATCCATTTTGTGGGAAGACGGATTGCCTGCAGTGAGGATACTCTTCCATCGATCGTCATGTCATGCCAACCTCATCGCGAAAGGCGGAAAGGCGGCCCGGATGGGCCGCCGTCCTGATCGCGAAGCCTCGGACCGCGCTTACGTGGCCATCTGAAAGCTTGCCTGGAAGATGGGCGAGGACGTCTGGCCGATGCTGTACGGAACGAAGTAGCCGTTGTGCACGCCGGATGTTCCGCTCGTCCCACCCTGGTCTGCGCGCGTGTATACGAAATCCCACGAAGCCTTGGCGTACGTGTCCGACCCCCAACAGTCGCCGAATGCCTTCGGGGAGCCGCTGTAGGGATTGTCCCACGCCACCACTGCCACCGGTTTCGTGTTTCCGTCCTCGACGTTGTAGCCCACCGCGCCGACCGACCCTCCGGCCGTGCCACTCGTGTGCACGTGGAGGAACACGCTCCACTGGCCGTTCTGGATCGTCAAGTCATACGGATACTTTCCGATGTGGCCAGAGGAATCATCGCTCGAGCGTAACGCCAGCTCCGCGCCGGTGGCGTTGTACAGCATGACCAGCGTCGACACGCCGTTGCCGTAGTCCTCTTTGAATGAGTTGACCAGCGTCATCGCAGCCTGCTGATTCGACTCCTGGGCCTGCAGTGCCGCCTTGGCCAGATCGGCCTGGGTGACGTTCTTGATGTTCGGATTCTGGCCCTGGACGTAGGTTGCATCGATCATCGTTCCAATGAGTGTCATGACTAATTCTCCTTATCCTCGCTGCTGCTGTTGATGAATGACCCCGTGATCGCACGGTGTCGCCTTGCTGAACCTAGTTGCCGATCCACTCGGTAAGCGGCACGGTGATGGCCACTCGCAGCGATGCCGGGATGCTGTTGCCTGTGCCGAAAATCAGATCGAAGAGAACGTCGACGAGCCCGACGATGAGGATCCCGGAGACGATCGCGAAGCCGATCGGAATCAGCGCTGCCGCGACCTCCCCTTCCACACCCCACGCCGCCATGGCCTCGGGGAGGTCGGAGCCGGTGAAGGCATCCCCGGCGACATCGGTCCCGGCGTAGCTGGCACCGATCTCCACGACTGATTTGCTGAGCGTGGCCGTGAAGTTGTTGGCCTTGTCGGCGGCATTCCAGAACGCCAGGATCACGCTGATGCCAAGGGAGAGCCTGCCGAGGTATTCCAGTGCCGTGGCCGCATTGGGCAGGCCGGCGCTCTCGATCGCCGTGACGGTCGCCTGACCCTGCTCATCCTCGCTGAGCTGGCTCCACGTGCGGCCGGGATAATCCGTCGCCATCGCGGCTCGGATATGTGATCGCAGCGGGAGATTGATGGCGACCGAGCCCAGATTGTTGACGAAATCGATCACCTGCTGGATGTCTCCGAGCGCCGCCTCAACCGCGGAGCCGGCGTTCGTCGCGTTGCTGACACTGCTGTCGATGTTCTGCCATGTCGTCGAGAGCTGAGTGCTGGCGGACTGGAAGACCGACGTCCGTGAATCGCTGCCGCTGCCGTTCTTGACGATCGACGCGGCAAAGTTCAGCCACGCCTGTTGAAACGAGGCCACAAGCGGTTGCTCGGCCGCGGTCGCATTCGCAACCGCCCTCGCGATCGCAGCGACGAAGTCGTTCGCGCCGGTGTACGCATTCGCAGCCGATGTCTGCGCGCTGTTCCGCACTGAAGCGTTCGCCCACTTCAACTGCTTGATGTTGGTGGTCTCCAATGCGAACCGTTGGCTGATTGCGGCGG
>WNFM01186636.1_pt3 | contig 11497 bp, 13 predicted proteins | sample 5400271 | NCBI WGS metagenome assembly WNFM01 (sample SAMN13153352, study PRJNA577476) | soil metagenome | isolation source: 60 cm saprolite on Douglas fir-dominated hillslope | place: USA:California | collected 2013-09-17 | reverse complement strand
GCGGTATTGGGTGAATTGCCAGCTTTCGGCTTTTATGAAGTGCTTGGAATGCTTCTGGCCATCGTTGGATTCCCAATCGTTACGGCGCAATTGGCCTTCAATGACGACCTCCTGGCCTTTCTTAGCCAGGGAAACGAAGTTTTCGCCTGACTTACCCCACACAGTCACGTCTACGAAAGTAGTGACCTGCTGGCGTTCGCCCTCACCGTCGTTGAAAAACTCGTTGTTAGCGATAGTTACGGAAGCGACCGGAGTCCCTGAGTTAGTTTCTCGCAAGGTTGGGTTAGCGACCAGGTTACCGCTGATGATGATGCGATTAATATTCATAGTAATATGTGATTAGTAGTTAGTTGTTTAGTTAAATGGCCGTCACCGTTTCGGTTGGGCCATTTGCCTTTGTTCTCCAATCTCTCCCGGAATCTTCTGGATTCCGTTTTGGAGAGAAAGATGAGCCGAGGCGCAATTTTTGTTTCCAAAACGGAAGCAAGAGCGCGGAACGCGGTTGAGGATTTAATTGGAGGGAACCGTCCGCCTTGGCGGATGGGAGGAAACCGTTTAAGCCGCAAACGGTACTCTTGCGCTGAAGCCGCGCCGTGGGACTAGGACGAGGTCCGCCGCAGGCGGAACGAGCCCGCTGGCGGGCGAGCATCAAAAGAGGAGTATTCTGGAGCGGTGACCAAACGAGGCGTCTCGATTGCTGGCGTGCTGCCCTTCGGCGGAATTAGTCAGAGTCCGCTAAGGAGTGGTAATAGGCGAACGTTGGTTGGCCTAGAAGAATGATGAAGGAGAGCCTGCTTTGAGGCTCGACGGGGAGGAAGTCTTTTCTCCCTAGCTTTGATCATGTGCCTGCTACATCTATGGCATTCCCTGGAGATGAGGGCCAATTACCGATGAGACTCTTGCGAAAGTGTTAGCGGTCAATCAAAACCAGCCAGTGCGGCGCCGTGTTCCAGGCTACGAAGCCGAATACAAGCGATGTGGGTGGAAGATCTTTCCGAGCATTGAAAGGTGTCGGATGAACCATTCCGTACACGGCTTTTGCGAGAATGGAAGCTTCAGGAGTTTCAGACAACGGCATGAATTCGGATACGCCGGGAACGTCGAACACGTGGTCAGTCCCGCGGCGCCATTTCAGCTAACAGCTTCTCATACCGCGGATCCTGGCGGAGCGGCTCCCAGTATGGGTCGCGCTTTAATTCGCCGTAGAAGATACCGTTTGGCACCTTGATCAAAGAACTCAATTTCTCAAAGGACAGGCCCAGATCATTCTATAACCAGCACGCATCAGAGGAAAAGGAAACAAATGGCAAAAATAGTACGTTTTCATCGGATTGGTGGACCTGAAGTCTTGAACATCGAAGAAGTACCTTCGAGGGAGTCTGGCAAAGGCGAAGTGAAATTGCGAGTTCAGGCTATCGGTCTGAATCGAGCCGACTCCATGTTCATGCACGGGTACTACCTGGAACCAACTCAACTTCCCGCCAGCCTCGGATATGAGGCCGCAGGTGTGATTGCAGGGGTCGGTCCGGACGTAGATCCCGGTTGGCTCAATAAAAGCGTGTCGACCATTCCTGCGTTCTCACCGAATCAGTATGGTGTAGTTGGCGATGAGGTGATCGTGCCTGTTCACGCATTAGCCGAATACCCCGAGCATCTTGATCCGACAGAAGCGAGCATTACAACATGGTGTTACTTGATTCTTTAGATGCGAAGCCGTTGCGTTTCCATTAGGGGTGAATTTGAATGAAGCGTCACGATCAACAAACACGAACACGGTTCACCGTGGATCTTTCGAATTACCCTGACTTGGTAGTAATTTATCTAGGGATGCGCGTGAATGAGCTGAGGGGTCTGCTGCCGGCACTGCAATTTGGTCCGAAATTAGAAAGGGCGGTGAAAGAGAAGCCGGTGGGACTGTTACGCCATGAACTGTTGTTTTTCTCCCTTTTTCCACTGCATCTCGGCATTCGACAGTACTGGCGCGATTTTGACAGCCTGGAGCGTTGGGCTCGCTCCAGCGCGCACGCGGACTGGTGGAGGCTATTCGTTCAAAAGGCTAGCGGGTACGGGCTCTGGCACGAAACCTACTTCATGCGAGGTGGGATGGAAGCCATTTACGGAGACGTGCCACCACCACTGGGCTTGATGGGCTTCGCCCCGATTCGCCCCGCGACGGGCACCGGCCTTTCCGCTCGGTCGCGTTTGAAAGTAGCTGGTGAGCAAACGGTTGATGCGCCGATCAGTGAAACAGAAATTCCTCGGCGGGACATTCCTCGCTAGGTCGTCCCGCTTGCCGGCGTGCCGCCTTTCGGGGGAATCGGCCGGAGCATAGTAAGGAGTGGTTTTAGGCGAACCTGGGTTTGCCTCGGAGAATGAGGGAGAAGAGACAGCTTGTTGGCTTGACGAGGAGAAAGTCTTTCTCCCTATGGTGAAGTGATGGACATTTCCGGAAGATATCGTGAGGCGGACAAAGGGTACGTTCGTAGTCGAGAGCAATCTCAGGGGCCTCTTCACTGTTTCCGCTCTGGCAGTGTTCTTAGGTTGAACGATGTGCAGACGCCAGTCAAGAGTCGCGAACGAATGGCGCGTCTTGCTAGTTACGGGTCCGAAGAAATAGGCCAAGAGGGAATAAATCCGAGGAGGCGACGACGCGCCACCTCTGAAAAGACAGTTCTCTTTTTAGAATGAGACTTATTCGGCCGAGCAAAATACTCGCCGGTACCACACGCATCTTTCGACAGAACATGAAAATGGCCCAGCACTTAACGCTTTTGAGAGTCCTTTCGAGCTTATCCCTTTGGCTGATCCCGGCTGTGCTGGATGCGCGCGAACCACAAATCGAGGTACAACAGATTCTGCAGACGACGCAGTCGTGGGATGGCACTAACTACAAAAGCTATTCTACTGGGCAGCCGCAGTTGACAGTGTTCAGGATCAAGGTTCCGCCGCATACAGCTTTGCATTGGCATCAGCACCCGGTGATCAGCGTTGGTTATGTGCTATCTGGGGAACTTACGCTGGAAAAACCAGAGACTGGAGAGCGCACGATTGTGCATGCAGGCCAAACGTTAGCGGAAACTGTCCAGACGACGCATCGAGGTTTCACGACGAACGAACCAGTCGAGCTAGTTGTTTTCTACGCGGGACAGGTTGGACTACCGATTACCATCAACGAGCAGTGACGGAGTGGAACCCGCTCATGATCTAAACCGATTGCCAAAAGTCATGCAAAACTTCGGCCGCAGCGATCTGAGCCAGACGAGCGTAAATTGCAAGCGCCCAATGTGAATAATATTCGCCAGTCAAGAGCCGCGAACGACAATGGCGTATCGTGCTAGTTACGGATCTGAAAAAATAGGCCAAGAGCGAATAAGCCCGAGGAGGCACGAAGCGCCACCGCAATCAATCGATTCCGCTTTATTATGTCTAATGGTTGGCTCATTACAGGAAGTTCGCGCGGCCTGGACCGCGCTGTTACCGAAGTCGTCCTTGAGGAAGGGCAGCGAGTGGTTGCGAGTGCCCGGCAGCCGGAGCAATTGGCTGATTTTCGCGCAACCCACAAGAATCGTCTGCTTACTGCGACTCCATTGTGCACAATTTTAGCCGTGCTGAAATCCGTGAGCATCGACCCTGCGTTCCTTCTTCGCAAAAGCGGTCTTCCGCCTAGTCTCTGCGGTTCCGGCGATCTCATGATTTTGCCTGAGCAATATTTCAGGCTATGGTACACTTTGGGGGAGGTCAGCGACGACCCTGCAATCGGCCTGAGATTGGCCACTCTAAATCCTCCGCATCACCTCGCCGATATCGCGGCCCAACATGCCCGAACGTTCGGGGATGCCTTACAATTTATGGCCCGCTCTGCGATTCTCAACTCCTCCGAGCCCGTACGAATTGTTAAAAACAAGAACGAGTGCAGTATCGAGTTTACTGGAGCTCTCCTGAATGAGGCGGCTCCGGCCGCTCTTCTGGATATCTCTTTCGCACAGGCGCTCGAAACCGGGCGACGAGGTACTCAACTGCCGTTGCGTCCACTGCGCGTCGAGCTGACGAGAAAAGCGAGCCATCAGGAAGTCTACGAAGCCCACTATGGATGCTGCGTTCGATTCAAGGCGCGCCGTAATACCATCGTGTACCGGACCGGCGATCTCGAACTTCCTTTCACCACTTACAACGATGAACTGCTGGCCACGCTCGGCCCTCAACTCGACCGTGAAATCGCGCGGCTAAAAACCCAGCAATCAAGTGCTTCCCGTGCGAAACTGGTGCTCAAGCGATTACTCGGTGGCCATTGTATCGACATTCACGAAGTAGCAAAGGAGCTAGGAATGAGCAGCCGCACGTTGCAACGCCGAATCGCCGAAGAGGGTAGCAGTTTCCGGCAACTCTTAAGCGACGCGCGTAGAGAGCTGGCCCGCGTCTACCTCCAGCACCCGTCATTGGGACTCAGCAAGACCGCCTCTCTGCTTGGCTATGAAGACTCAAACTCCTTTCTCCGCGCGTTCCGGGTGTGGGAAGGTGTAACACCCACCGAATGGAGAGCGATGCAAAAGGCAGGACTCAAGGGAGCGCCGGGAGGGCTCCAGCAGCAGCCAGACTGACATCTCCGGGAATGAAATGCTCCGGCGGGCTGGTCACGTGACAACATCCATGCCGAAAGTATCTTTGTCGGTTGTCGAAGCGCGGATCAGTCGATCGATACTTAATTCGTACTGACGTCGCCACCGCATAGATCGCACAATCTCAGTGCTGACTATCATCGCCGCGCTTATTAGAAGCGGCACTCCGATTAAAGGAACGATGAATAACCAGAACGGCAGCCCGAGAACCACAACAAGCCAAACAGTATAGCCAGCTGCCGGAAGCAAGCGTGGCCGGCGACTCCAAAACCAATTGGCACGGGCGAGCTCATCATTGTGCGTTGGATACCTATGAAGCTCCGCTTTTGCAAGTAATTGAACTGGGGATAACTGTTCATATTTCCAATGCGGATCATCCTGGAGGTCTTGCCAGATTTCGCCTAGACGTTTACCGAGACTAAGCTTCTCCCGGAAGGAGTGGTTACTAATGCATTGGTTATCTTTAGAAGACTCGTTCATTTTCGCTTCAACGAAAGCTGCGCATTTTACAAACCCGATTCGAAGTTATGGGAGGTCGCTGGAGACCATTGCCCCAGACACTGGTCAAGTGGCGCCTAACTAGAATCCGAGCTGAGCGTGACGGTTGATCTGAAATCCCTACTTTTCTCACGATGCCTTCCGAGTGGGAGTACGGGTGGCACTATCCTAGGATAATGCCGAGGCCGACGGTTGTACTAATGCCCAATCGAAGAGAGTTGGGAACGCGGGCAGTAGAAGTCAGGGATCAAGCGTGTGGCATAAAGGTGCTAGTTGTTAGTCACTGCCTCCGGCCTATTCCCGAGAGCAGTCAGGTGAATGATGGGCGGCGCCAGTCAAGAGCCGCGAACGACGACCGGTAGAGATTTCAGCGCTCGCAAGAAATAGAGCGGCCGGTATTCGAAATGCCGCGTTCCCAGTTGTACCTGGGGTATCCGCTCTAACAATCGCGATAACGCAACTTGCGTTTCCATCCTGGCCAACGCAGCTCCCAGGCAGAAATGCGGTCCATACCCGAAAGCTAGCGAATTGACCTTCGGCCGCGTGAAATCCAGTTGTTTTGGATTCGGAAATTCGCTGGGATCATGATTGGCTGCGCCAATTCCAAGTTGTACGCGGGTTCCTTTGCGTAAGACATGTCCATCCAGTTCGATGTCCGCTGCTGACAATCGAGAGAGCCATAGGACAGGACTGACGAATCGTAACAGCTCTTCCACTGCGGCCGGTATCATTTCCGGAGCTGCACCGAGCTGTTCCCATAGTTGGCGCCTTTCTAACAGATACCTTAATTGGGCAGGCTTAACGGCGCTGCTGGCCGGTGTCGCATAAACCTCTGTTTTCGCGACACTTCTCCAACATCGCGAAAACAGGGCGTACAATATCGCACGAATGGGCGAGTGACCCCAAAATAGGCAAGTCATCCCCTGAAGCACGGGAGTCAAGCAGCCATCAACGCCGCCAAAAGGGTCAGTCCCGAAGGACCGCCTGAGACCGCGTTCGCTGAAGCTGTGAATTGCTTCGTTCGAAGAATGCATCTGACATCTCCCGTTGTGTGCATTAGTAATCACTCACATTGACGGAGGAGACGCTTGCAATCGAGAGACTTGCCGGCTCAGAACTGCGGTAATCGAAGGCGAGCAGCCAGACCGAATTGGCGCAGCAAGTCTTGCGTCTGGACAAACCTGGTGTTTTGCGAGGCACCCGCGGCGAAAATCGACTTGTCGACCGACGCGATTAAGAAAAGTCAAACTTAGTCGTTGAGTCAGCCATTTTAATCCTTCGCACTGGTGCTTGCCGAAACTCGCTCCGGTAATCATACCCGCAGTTGCGAAAGAAAGGGATATAACGCGTCAGCGAATCCCCAGGGTTATCCGCCATCACACCATGGCCGGCTCCAGTAATCGTCCATAAGCGACCGTTTGATAACACTTTCTCCATCCTCTTTGCAACATCGTAAGGGAGTACAGCCGAACCGATGCTACGGATGACAAGAACCGGCGATTAGATTGATGCTATCATCTTCCACAACAACGCCGTGTTCTTCTCCCGTGCCTTCGCCACTGGAAACCCACGACCGGTCGCTGACAGGAGAGGCAGGAAGGGAGATTTTGCGACCGTTCCCAGCCGACGCCATAAAAATAAGAGTTTTCTCAAGCCGGGTAATCAAACCAGAAAATGATGATCTAGGATTACTCGAAGAAGATGCGATGGAGCAGGTTGGACGGTTGATCTAAATGTGGTGAACCGAGAACCTAAACGGCCTAGCCAAACAATGAAAATTCTTACTTTGCTCACGCTAATGGCGGTGGCCTACTTCGTTGCGCGAGGTGATCAGCACGCGGGCCGTGCGAGCAATCTACAAAATGGCGCGTTGTGCTAGTTACGGGTCCGAAGAAATAGGCCAAGAGTAAATAAATCTGAGGAGGCGACGACGCGCCACCTCTGAAAAGACAGTTCTCTTTTTGAGAATGAAACTTATTCGTCCGAGCAAAATACTCGCCGGTACCACACGCATCTTTCGACAGAACATGAAAATGGCCCAGCACTTAACGCTTTTGAGATTCCTTTCGAGCTTATCCCTTTGGCTGATCCCGGCTGTGCTGGATGCGCGCGAACCACAAATCGAGGTACAATAGATGCTGCAGACGACGCAGTCGTGGGATGGCACTAACTACAAAAGCTATTCTACTGGGCAGCCGCAGTTGACAGTGCTCAGGATCAAGGTTCCGCCGAATACAGCTTTGCATTGGCATCATCATCCGGTGATCAGCGTTGGTTATGTCCTACCTGGGGAACTTAAGGTGGAAAAGAGAGAAACCGGCGAGCGCACGCTTGTGCATGCAGGCCAAACGTTAGCGGAAACTGTCCAGACGAAGGAGAGGTATATGAAAGTGAAGTGTGGTTTGACCATGGTGGTTCAAATCTTGGCGGCGGCATTCATGCTACCGGCAATCGTACTGGCGCAAGCGCCAGCAAATCCTTCCGCCGCAACGGAGACCGGCGGACAACTGCAACAAATTACGGTGACCGGTTATGTTATACCGCGTATAGGTCAAGGTCCTCAGCCGGTTGTGACCTACGACAGGGATTACGTCGACAAACTGGGATACCAGACCGCGACTGATCTCATACGTGCTCTCCCCTTCAATAACGCTGCTTTGGCTCCGTTAACTAACTCGGGCATCAATTCATCCCCGGCTTCCTCCGCTCCGAATCTTAGAGGGCTGAATGTTAGCTCGACGCTGACGCTTGTCGATGGGCACCGGTTTCCGGACTTTCCGATTCCGTTGGGTGGAACGCTTTCTTTCGTTGATCTGAACTCAATCCCGCTGGCGGCGATAGATCGAATCGAAATTTTGAAAGATGGAGCGAGCGCTGTTTACGGCGACGATGCCGTTGCCGGAGTCGTTAACATCATCCTTAAAGACGAATACAACGGAGCAGACATCTATAACTATTACAGCGTTACAGACAGGGGTGACGCGGAGACTTACCACGGCCAATTCACTGCTGGAAGGTCGACCAAATTGTGGTCCGACGACTCCAAACTAAGTATTGTCACTGCCTTCGACTACTTTTCATCGAGCCCGATCGAGTCGATTGATCGCTCGTATGCCTATGGTGACAAGAGTAAACTCGCTGCGAAATATCCGGATACTCCAACCCAATTTCTCCCTCCAGCTGGCTCTTTCCTTGGACAAACGACTGGAACGGTTTACAACGTCAGGGAGCGAGCAACTGCCAACGTCGCCAGCAGCTTTACTACCGGGGCTGAAAATACCGTCAACCAGCCTTTTATTCCATTCAATTCCCAACTGGTCGGTCGGGAGGAACGTTACGGGGGAATAGTCAAAGTAAAATTTGAGCCGACGAATTGGCTCAAATTTTACGATACATTGTTGGTTCAGCGCAGCGAAGAAAACGGCGTGACCCCCAACCAGGGTCTATTTTCTTCCTCTATCGCCGGTGACAAGGTTGCTGGAACCCAAATCTTCATTCCGGCCAATAACCCATTTAACCCGTCCAGATTCTTCGGGACGCCAGAGGCTCTGACGGGTCGCGGACAGAGTTTTGATGAGTTTGGGCCGTGGCATGAGACTACAATTACTCGTACTATTTTCAATGTAGTTGGGGCCACCCTCCAGCTGCCTCACTCTTGGGTCGTCGATGCCAGCTACACTTTTGGCGAGAGTGATTCCACGCAGACGTTAACCAATGCTGCTCTCAACGATAGGCTGCAATTGGCACTGGAAAGGACAATTGCCTGGGCATTCCGGACTATTCTATAACCCGTTTACTGACCAAAGGTTTTCCGACAAAGCGAACGGCTCATTGGTAGATGCGATCCGAAGCGAACAGTTTCAAAACGCTCGCACTGACATCAGTACCTGGGCCATATACGGCGGCGGTCCTATACTCGATCTCTGCCCTGGCCAAGTCGCTGTAGCGGGCGGTCTAGAATATCGCGATCAGAGCTTGATCATTGCGAGCGATCCGAACAGTACGAATCGCAATATCATAGCAGGAAATTTCTTGGGAAGAGGTACTAATGCGCGCCGCAACGTAGGCAGTGCCTACGTGCAACTAACCATTCCGATTCTTGGCGAAAAGTGGTCGTGGCCGTTTGCGCGACACCTGGAAGTGGTCCTTTCAGAGCGCTACGATGACTACTCGGATGTTCACAGCTCCGCTAAACCACAGATCGCCGTCCTTTACCGGCCGTTTGAAGATTTGGCTTTCAGAGGCACCTACTCGGTTGACGATGGGCAATTTGATGAGGTTCGGTTCGAGCGCCATTTGGCAAGTGAACCGAGAAATTAATTGAAACTCTCCTGGTCATCGCAGTCGAGCACGCTGGGGCCGAGCGAGGAGAGAGCTAAGTTTGCCGCAATGTAGCGGCCATCTGGAGTGACCAACGCAATGCCGGCCGACGAGTTCTCAAACAGCCAGTTGGGTGCCGTCTCTTCCACGTTGCGCGTGCGTAACTTCGAGCAAAAGCTTTTGTAGCCCCTTCGTTGGCCCAACTTTTCTTGGGGACGCCGCTCGAATTTCAGGCCACGATCAATGATCCTCATCCGCCTGCGGGCTCTCCCTCCAGGTATAACATCCTGTATCTGAATGCGGCCAATCCGAACCTGAAGCCACAAAACGCCTACTCATATTATGCAGAGGCAATCTGGACTCCTGGTTCCCATGATCCGGATAACAGTTGGTGGAGATGGGCTAACGGCTTTACCGCATATATAGATTGGTTTCAGATTGAGCTTCGCCAAGCTATTGCACCAATCCCAGCAAATACGTTAGTTTCCAATCCAACGGCTTTCCCCGGCGGGTCGGTTATCCGCGACCCAACCGGTTAAGATTGCTCAGGCTACTTCGCCGTTCTTTAATTTGGGGACCGTCTTGACCGATGGCATCGACTTCGGGGGCAGCTACGTGACCAAAGAATATAATTGGGGGCAAACTCGATCTGGAGCTAAATGCGACGTACATCTACAACTATGCAGTCAAAACGCTGGTTGGCACCTTTCCGCCAGGAAGCCCAAAGGCAGGACAACAGCGATTTCAAGGTCTACACGGCCGACGACCAATACCATACGGCGGGAAACTTCAATGGGTCAGGACCTGACTTCAAGCTGCTCGCCAGCGCCTTTTGGTCTAAGACGGTTTTTGGAATCGATACGGTACGAACCGGCGTTGCTTTCAATTACCTAGATTCCGAGGCAGATATATTTAATAATCGGAAAGGCTCGGCTCCGAATCTGAATGGTAGCCTGGATTTTCCTGGTTACGTTCACTTAATCGGAAGCTATACCACGGTTGACTATCAGCTGGCTTACAATTTTGGGAAACCAAGTGAAGTAATTCCTGAAACACCCAAACCGGGCTACAACAAGGAAGGTAAGCCTGTCGTTGGCGAAAAGGCGATCTCACCGAGAATCGAAGGATCCAGGTGGGGCTGGCGCTCAGTCTTGGCGGATACGACGATTACATTCGGCGTCAAGAATGTCTTCGACGCGCACCCACCGCTATCGATTGATCAGAACTCGGGTGCAGGATTCGACTTCAATAATGCGGATCCGTATGGACGTTTCTACTACTTCTCGATTGAGAAGAAGTTTTAAAGCTTAAATTCGGATAACACCAGAACGCAGATGCAATTGATCAATTCCTGGCGCGCACAAAGCACTACTTAGAGAAGCGCAGATTGTTCAATTGCCGATCCACTCGGCAGTTAGAAGAAGAAAATAGCCGACACGCAAATCAGCATAAAAAATATGAAATTTAAACAAGACGAGCGGCCAGGGACCATGGCAAAACCAGCTACGCAAGAGGTACAAGATTTGATGAGCGCTCGTTGGGTGGCAAATATGATTGGCGTAGCCGCTGAGCTCTAACTTGCGGATTTCATCAATGCCGGCGCTAAAACCGCTGAAGAAATCGCGAAGGCCAAGGGCCTGCACGCGACCTCCTTATACCGGCTCCTGCGAGGGTTGGCTAGTTACGGTTACTTTGCCGAGCAGGAGGATGGAACTTTTGCCCAAACACCGAGGTCGGACGCGCTTCGGAAGGATGTACCGCATTCTGCGTGGGGCATGGCCCGGCTGAGAACCAGGCCTTGGGCGGTGCGGGCTTGGATGGAAGTCGGACACAGTATCCGCACGGGCACTCCGGCATTTGACCATGTTAATGGGATGCAACTTTTCGAATACTTCAACAAGGATCCCAATGAACTGGAACTGTATGCCGAAGCGATGCGCAGTTTTTCCGTGGCTACCGGCGCTGCGGTGGCAGAAACCTATGACTTCTCAGGTATCCGCACCTTGGCGGACATTGGAGGAAGTCAGGGATTCGTTTTGTCTCTGGTTTTGCACAAGTATCCG
>WNFM01172405.1_pt2 | contig 11498 bp, 12 predicted proteins | sample 5400271 | NCBI WGS metagenome assembly WNFM01 (sample SAMN13153352, study PRJNA577476) | soil metagenome | isolation source: 60 cm saprolite on Douglas fir-dominated hillslope | place: USA:California | collected 2013-09-17 | reverse complement strand
TCACTTTCACGCCGACCATGCCGTGGCGTGCCGCAAAGCACACCACTTCATCGCGGAGCGGGCCCGCGGCATCGGTTGCCCCGGCGGCAAAACTCTCGCCCGCCACAAACACCAGCACCGGACGAGCCGATGTCTTGTTGGAATCGCTGGTCGCGACGTCCAGAACGTTCTGGTCGCTGTCGCCATATTTCAGGTTCCGGGCAAATGACACGCCTGCGCAGGATTGCGATTGATCCGGTGTCGCCACAGCCGGTGTCGCCTCAGCCGGTGTCGCCACATCCGGCGCGGTGGCATTCGGAGCCGCTGCAGCCGGAGCCGCGTCTGCCGGAGCTGGGTCCGAGCCATCAGTTACAAGTCCAGCTTTTATCAAATTCGCCGCGATGCCCGGCCATTCCGGCGCAGGAACAGAGGTACCTGTGATTGCCGTCAGCAAGAAACAAAGGACGAGATATTTTGTCATGACAGGCCACACAGGAACTTGAGAAGCAAATAAAACATCGATCCGCATTTTTGGCGATTTGACGGCACCGCCACATCACGGCCTATTTGAGTTCTTGCGCGAGATAGTCAACCAGCGCTCGGACTTTTGTCGATGGCCGTGGGCCGCCGGGAAAAACCGCGTGAACCTCCACGGGTTCGAGCTTGTAGCCACGCAGCAGGGGAACTAGCGCGCCCGTCTCTATTTCGGCACCGCACATCACGGTCGACCCCATCGCGATGCCCAAACCGGCCATCACGCTTGCAAAAACGCCGGGGCCAGAATTGGTGTGAATCCGGCCCCGCACGTCGACCGAGGTTTCGGTGCCGTTACGGCGAAACGACCAGCTGTCGCGGCCGAAACTTCGCGGTCCGAAAATGCAATCGTGCGAGGCAAGGTCCGCCGGCACCTTCGGCGTGCCGCGCGCTTTCAGATAAGCCGGTGATGCCACCAGCATGATTTCAAGCGTTTCGAGCTTGCGGGCGCCGAATACGGAATCGCCCAGTTCGCCGAGGCGTATCGCGATATCGGCGCCTTCCGCGACCAGATCCTGCCGCTCGTCGACAACAGCCATTTCGACCTCCAACAACGGATGCAGGCTAAGAAACTTCGGCAGCCGTGGAATAATCGCGCGTGTGCCGTAAAGCACCGGCAACGCGAGGCGTATGGTGCCGCGGAGCGAATCGAGGCCGCGCGCGGCATCTTCCGCATCCTCGATCTCGGCGAGGATTTCGCGGGCGCGATCGAGAAACAGCGCGCCGGCATCCGTCACCGTGATGCGGCGCGTCGTGCGCAGCAAGAGTTTTACGCCGAGCCGCGTTTCCAGTTCGCCAATGATGCGCGAGACAGATGGCTGCGACAGCCCAAGTTCGCGCGCGGCGCGCGAAAAACTTCCACTTTCGGCCGCCCGCACAAAAACCGCCAATTCCTGGATCCGGTCGCTCATTTGAAATCCAAATAAATGATCTTCAGATTAGCGGTATACCCCTTCCCAAGCAAATGAGCCAGATATTGCAGGCCAACCAACAACGGAGACTTCGCATGGCGGCGCGCGTCACACGCGCCGGCTTCTCCACCAATCGAAACTTCAACGCGGCGCGCATTCGCCGAACGGCGTCGCATCTCCAAAAAGAGAGGTCTGTGTCATGTCCAAACTCAATGGAAAAATCGCCGTCATCACCGGCGGTTCAAGCGGAATTGGTCTGGCGGCTGCGAAAAAATTCGTCGACGAAGGCGCTTACGTCTTCATCATGGGACGCCGCCAGAGCGAGCTCGACAAGGCGAAAGCCCTGATCGGCAAGAACGTCACGGCCGTGCAAGGCGATGTCGCCGATCTCGGCGACCTCGACAGGCTCTATCGTACGGTCAAGGACGAAAAGGGCACGCTCGATATCGTCGTCGCCAGTGCCGGGTTTGTCGAACGCGTCCTCACCAAGGAGGCAACGCCAGAGCATTTCGACAAGACGTTTGCGATCAACGCCCGCGGCGTCTATTTCACCGTGCAAAAGGCACTACCGCTGCTGCGCAAGGGCGGGTCGGTCGTGCTGGTGTCGTCGTTGCTGCATCTGAAGGGCCTGCCCGAGCACGGGACTTATGCGGCGACCAAAGCCGCGGTGCGCTCTTTTGCGCGAACCTGGGCGATGGAATTGAAGGAGCGCGGCATCCGCGTCAACACGCTCTCGCCGGGTGCCGTCGACACGCCGATCATCGACGGCCAGTTCAAGACCAGGGAAGAGGCCGACGGTGCACGCGCCTTTTTCGCCGGCATCACGCCGCTCGGCCGTATCGGCCGCCCGGAAGAGATGGCGTCGGCGATCCTGTTCCTGGCATCCGACGACAGCAGCTACTCGACCGGCATCGATCTCGTCGCCGATGGCGGTATCACGCAGGTCTGAACGCGCATCTCAAAATGCCACGCTTCGGCCGTCCGCCATGACGTGTTCATGGCGCCGGCCGAAGCGAGCGCTGCATGTCCATCGTATAGATGTAGCGCCCCTCCGGATGCGTGGTGACCGTCACTTCGAACAGCTCTTCCCGCAAGCCGTAATAGCGGCGCACCATGGTCAGCGCAGGCGAGCCTGGTTTGGCCTGCAGCGGTTTTGCCAGTTTTGCGGGCAGGCTGCGCGCAAAAACCTCGAGTTTCGCGTATTCGATGGTCTCGCCGAACATCTTTGCGATCTGCTCATGCACCGGCGTACGGCCGTGATCGCGCCGCTTTACGACGCCGCCAAATTTCCGCAGCACATAGATCTCGGTCCAGCCGAGCGGGGCTGCGAATTCATCCGAGCGGCGGATGGCCTCGATCAGGAACCAGTGCTTGCCGGGTTCGCATTTCAACAATGCTGCCAGTTTGCGGTCGGCAACGATGTCGCCTGACCGAACCACCTGCCGATAGGTCTCGTTCGAATAGCGCAGCCATTCGCCCAGCGACTTGACGCTGTGGCTGAACAACACCGGCGGTTCGGTCGCGATTACCACGGAGCCTAGACCAGCGCGGCGGATGATCAGCCCTTGCTCGAGCAGGATGCGCAGGCCCTCGCGCACCGTCTGGCGGCTCGCCGAATAGCGCGCCATCAATTCGGTCTCGGTCGGCAACAATTTGCCGACGGCATGCGTGCCGAGCCGGATCTCTTTCTGCAATTCTGCGGCGATGTCGCGATAGCGCGATGATTTGCGATGTTTTGATTTATCGGTCATCGCACTCGACCGGCATTCTCGAATTCATCGATGTTAGCGCGGCCTCGAACGCGGACAGCGTCGCCAGCACCTCGGCTTCCGGTACCGGAAACGGACGTTTGCCCTCGATCGCATCGACAAAGGCGTCGAGCTCCGCGCGCAGGACGTCGATCACTGGAAGGCGCACACGTTCTCGGGCACCACCCGATTTGTGCCGGACCATGGTGACTTCATCCAGCACTTCGGCGGAGCCTTTTGTTCCGAACACGTGGACGCGCCAATAAAGCGGCGTCGCGCGCACGGTGGCCAATGCGCCGGTGACGCCGCTGGCAAAGTCGAGCGTCATCAGCGCTGTATCGAGCGGCGGCGGACCCGCTTCGCGCGAGGTCAGTTGCGCATAAACGCGGCTGACAGGACCGAGCATGCTGACGAACGCGTCCAGCACATGAAGTCCGGCGCCGGTCAATCCTCCGCCCGGCGATTCTTCCGCCGACAATCGCCACCCTGATGTGACGGCCAGCGAGTTCTCGTTGCTGTTATGGCCTTCGATGTGAAGGATCGTCCCGAGCTCGCCGCTAGCTACGACCTCGCGCAACGCCCGCATCGACGGCCAAAAACGCCGGTTGTGCCCGACCGCGAGCACCACGCCGGCCTTTCGACAGGCGTCGAACATCTGCGCCGCATCGGCGCGCGTCAGCGCCAGCGGCTTTTCGCAAAACACCTGTTTGCGCGCGGCGGCGCAGGCCATCACCTGCGCCGGATGCAGCGAATGCGGCGTCGCCAGCAGGATCGCGCCGATGCTGTCATCGGCGAGCACTTCATCCAGACTGTCGGTCAACGCGAGCTGATGTTTTGTACAGAAGTCTTGCGCGCCCTCGAAGTCGGGTTCGACGGCACGGACGATCGTTAGCCGCTGATGGCCGCGCGAGGCCTCGACGAGATTGCGGCCCCAGCGGCCGAGGCCTGCGATCGCGGCGTGGATCATCGCAAAACTCCCGCACGGGGTTGCCGGATCGCTTCGATCACCGCGGCGCTGTCGCTGTCCGGACCTTCCAGCGAAATCGCCGCGCGCAACAGATCGGCCTGCGTCGTGCTCATCGGGAGCGGCATGCCTAGCCGCCCCGCCTCTTCGAGGATCAACTCGGCGTCCTTCAAGGTTTGCACGATATGCGACTGCGGCCGAAAATCGCGCGTCAGCATCTTTTCGCCTTTGGTCTCCATCACGCGCGAGTAGGCGGCGGATTCTCGCACCGCCGCCAGGAAAGCGCGTCCATCCAACCCAAGACGCTCGGCGAAGGCAATTCCTTCGGCCAGCGCCGCACGATTGTTCTGCAGGATCAGGTTGATCGCGAGTTTTGTCCGGCTGGCATCGCCGATGGCGCCGACGCGCAAGGCACGCGGACAGAGAGGTTTTATCAGCGCGTCGACGGCGTCGAGTGTGCCGGTGTCGCCTGCGAGCAGCATCGTGGCGGTGCCGTCGCGCACCTCGGCGCTGGTACCGGAGATCGGCGCCTCCACCAGCGGAAAACCGGCGCTCGCCGCGCGCAGGGAGAGATGAAAAATTTCGTCAGGCGCGCAGGTCGTGGTGCAGATCACGATCGGCCGCGCCGCCCCTGCGCCGCTCTCGATTTCGCCAAACACCGCTGCGGCCTGTCCGCCATCATAGACGGCAACAATGATCGTTCGCGCTTCGGCGGCGAGGTCGCGCACCGAGCCTGCGACGATGCCGCCGCTGGCCTTTAGCTTCTCGCATCGGGAAGTTTCGATATCGAAGCCGATCACCGGCATTTTGGCGTCGATCAGGCGCTCGGACAGCGCGGTGCCCATCAGTCCGAGGCCGATGATACCGACCGGCGCGTTCACGTGCGTGATCTTTTCGCCATCGCGCTTCTCATTGGGGTTCGATGCCGGCGGCCTTGGCTTCCGCGGTCCACCGCATGATCTCGCTGCGGATGAAGGCGCCGAATTCGTCGGGACGCATCGGAGAGACGATCACGCCGACGCTGGCGAGTTTTTCGCGTGTTGACGGTAGCGTCAGGAATTTTTCGCTCTCGGTATAGAGCTTGTCGATGATAGGCGCGGGCGTGCCCGCCGGCGCCAATAGTCCGTACCAAATGGTGGCTTCGAAACCGGGCATTGCTTCGGCAAGCGGCGGAAGGTCCGGCGTCAGCTCGTTGCGGGTGGGCGATGTCACGCCGATGCCGCGCAGCGTGCCGCCCTTCATTTGCGGGATCGCGAGGGAAAAATCCGCAAACGCCAGGTTGATCGCGCCGCCCATCACGTCGGTGACCGCCTGCGGCACGCCGCGATAGGAAGCGGCGATCACCGACAACCCGCCGCGAGATTGCAACTGCCCGATCGAGATCTGCGATGCGCCGGAGCCATAGCCGGCGGTCATGTTCGGATGGGCGTGGGCATAATCCATGAATTCTCCCAGGTTTTTCGCGGGAAAATCCGGCTTCACCACCAGCACCATCGCGGTCGTCGTGGTCCGGATGATCGGCGCGAAATCTTTTGCGGGATCGTAAGCAAGATTCTTCAGCATCGCGACATTGGCGGCCTGGGTGGTGTTGGTTCCCATCAACAACGTGTAACCGTCCGGGCTAGCGCGCGCGACCTCCTGGGCGCCGATAGAGCCAAGCGCGCCGGCGCGGTTCTCGATCACGACCGTCTGCCCAAAAGCCTCCTGCAGATGCTGGCCGAGCATGCGCGCGACCTGGTCGGGTCCTGCACCGGCCGGAAACGGCACGATGATTTTTATCTGACGTTGCGGGTAATCGCCGGCGGCAAAGGCAGCATGCGGCGCCGCAACCCCGGACAGGACAAAGCCGGCGAGAACGATCGATCGCAGCTTCATCGCCAATTCCTCCAAGAGTTAGAAATCTCTGGCGGATTTCCTTAGGCGATTTATACGGACAAATGAAGCCGATGCAATATGCAGATGGTTGAGTGGCTCTCAATTTGACCGTATAAATCAGCCGCAAAAAATATTGCGTAGGGAGCGAAACCATGGACACCAGCGAATTATACGCGCGCGGCCTACGCCGGCGCAAAAAGCTGTTCGGTGAGGCCGAGGTCGAGAAGCGGATGGGCGCGGCAGGCGAGTTTGGCGCGCCGCTGCAAAACATCATCAACGCCTATGTCTACGGCGATGTCTGGGAGCGCTCAGGTCTGTCGGACAATATCCGCAGTCTGGTCATGCTCGGCATTACGGCAGCCAGCAACAAGCCGGCCGAATTCCGCGTCCATGCCAAGGGCGCGCTGGCGAACGGATGCACCAAAGAGCAGGTGCAGGATGTGCTGCTATTGGTCGCGATGTATTGCGGCATCCCGGCCGCGATCGAAACCAACCGCATCGCTTCCGAAGTCTTCGGTGAGACGCAAGACCCTGCTTCAAGTCCGCCCGCAAAACCTTAGCGGAACGGCATGCCTGCCGTGAGGATGTGATGGGGCTCTGGAACTGGTTGTTCCCTGCGCAACCCTTGCGTCCGAGCGCTGTCGGCGGCACACTGTGAACGCGGCGCGCAATGGCCGCCAATAACGATATTTCCTAGGGAATGCGCATGGCGGCCACGCGGATCGACTGCGATATTCATCCAGCCGTGGGCGGAACGCGCACCACGCTGTTGCCCTATCTCGACGATCACTGGAAAGAGCAGGTGGTGAGCCGGGCCATCGACGGCCTCGATCTCACTTCTTATCCGCCCGACATGCCGCTGTCCGGCCGGTCCGACTGGCGGCCGGCCAAGGGAAAACCCGGCAGCGATTTGGCGATGGTGCAGCGCGGGGCGTTTGACCAGCTCGGTTCAAGCCACGCGATCTGCAATGTGCTCTACGGCGCACAGGCCGTGTACGATCCCTACATGGCGTCCGCCTTCTGCAAGGCGATCAACGACTGGATCGCGGCCGAATGGCTGGCGCGGGATTCCCGCCTGCGCGCCTCGATCGTGGTGCCGATGCAGGCGCCTGATTTGGCCGTCGACGAGATCGAGCGCCGCGCCGGCGATCACAGGTTTGTTTCGGTGCTGGTGCTGGCGCAAGGCGAGACCTTGCTCGGGCGGCGGCATTTTTGGCCGGTCTATCAGGCGGCGGAGAAGCACAAATTGCCGATCGCGATCCATGCCGGCAGCCAGTATCGCGCGGCACCAAGCTCGATCGGCTGGCCGTCCTATCGCTACGAATATTATCTCGCGGAAGCGCAGGCGTTCCAGGCCCAGGTGCTGAGCCTGATTTATGAAGGCGTATTTGTAAAATTCCCCGATCAGCTGTCTGCCGGCCTTCATGTGGCGCGCCAACAAGACCTGGCGCGGGGTGCGCGTCGAGGTGCCCTGGATCGATCGCGAGCCGGCTTCCATCATGCGCGACCACATCCGCCTGACCACGCAACCCTTCGACAGCCCGCCGGACGCAAAAGGCGTTGCCGATATCATCGACATGATCGATTGCGACAAGATGTTCCTGTTCGCGTCGGATTATCCGCATTGGCAATTCGACGGCGATGACGCCATCCCGCCGCATCTGCCGAAAAACATCGTCTCGCGCATGTGTACCGATAATCCGCTTGAAACCTTTCCGCGGCTTTCTCTCGCCGCTTGAGCCCTCGAAGGAGGATCGCATGAGTGATGTCATCGACCGCCCCATCCTCGAACAAGAAGCGGCTGCGAAAAGTCGTTTTCAGATCATCGACTGCGATATTCATCCGAGCCTGAATTCGCGCTCCGATCTCAGCGCGTTCCTGCCAAAACGCTGGCAGGAGCATTTAAAGACCTACGGCGATCATCTGCGCACGCCCTATATCGGCACCACGCCCTATCCGCGGTCCTCGCCCTTGATCGCGCGCCGCGATGCCTGGCCTCCGACCGGCGGCCCGCCCGGATCGGATTTGGCCTTCATGCGCAAGCAGCATCTCGATCCGCTCGACGTCGAGTTCGGTATCCTGCAGGTTCTCGATCTCTTCATCTTCTCGCAGCAAAATCTCGATTTCGGCGCCGCGATCCAGCGCGCCATCAATGACTGGCAGCTGGCCTTCTGGTCCGATCGCGACCCGCGGTTGAAGGCTTCGATCCTGGCCGGCCAAGATGACACTGAAGCGGCGATTGCGGAGATCGAGCGCTGCGCCAAGATCGGACGCTACGTGCAGATCAATGTCTGCCCGCGCGCCAACGAGCCGCTCGGCCGGCATCGCTATTGGCCGATCTATGCGCGCGCCCAGGACCTCGGCCTGCCGCTCGGTATCCATGTCGGCGGCTATGGCGGCCACGCACCGACCGGCGGCGGCTGGCCGTCTTATTATGCCGAGGAGCACCAATCGAATGCGCATTCGATGGCGGCCACGCTCACGAGCCTTGTCATTGAAGGTGTGCTCGAACGTTTCCCGCGCCTGAAAATCGTGTTCATCGAAGGCGGCTTTGGCTGGATTTCATCGGCGATGTGGCGGATGGACCAGCACTTTGAACGTTTTCGCAGCGAGGTTCCGCATCTCAAACGGCGTCCGTCGGAATATGTCCGCGAGCATTTCTGGTTCACGACGCAGCCGATCGACGAGCCCGACGAAGCAAGGCATCTGCGATCCCTGATCGAATGGGTCGGCGTCGATCGCCTGCTGTTCTCGTCGGATTATCCGCATTGGGACTTTGATGATCCGCGGTTTGCGTTCAAGACGCCGCTCACCGAAACCGAACGGGCAAAAATCTTCAACGGCAACGCCCGTGCGCTCTACAAGCTTTGATGCCGGGTCTTAGATAAAATGGCCCGTCACATCGTCGCTCGCACCACAGAAATTCCGCCCGGCGGCAACAAGGTGGTCGAGGTGGAGGGCCGAGACATCGTCGTGTTCCATGTCAATGACGAGTTCTTCGCGCTACTAAATCGTTGTCCACACGAAGGCGCGCCGCTCGACAAGGCCGCCTGCGTGGCACGGCTGACCTCGCCGGAGCCCGGTGTCTACCAGCGCTCGCGGGTCGGCGAACTCTTGCGCTGCGCCTGGCACGGCTGGGAATTCGACATGCGTACCGGCCAATCCTGGTTCGATCCGAAGCGCTTCAAGATCCGGACCTATCCGGTCGTGATCGAGGACGGCGAGACGCTGGCCAAGGGGCCCTATGTGGCCGAGACATTTCCGGTGCATGTCGAGGACAGTTACGTGATTGTGGAGACGTGAGCCACAATCCGCCTGGATGTGAACCTCAGCGAGCAACTCCATCAACCCGTCGTCCCTGCCCTGAGCCGGGACCCCTACGCCGCGGCCCCTCGGTTGAAGCGCTGCGGGGTGACGACTTTGGCTGTAACGAATATCGGTGGCTATGGGTCCCTGCTTTCGCAAGCTTTCGCAGGGACGACGAAGTCATCGCGCGCGCAAGCGCGCCAGTTCCGGCGTGCTGCCATTCATAGCCAAGCGTCTGTCGGCGACGGCATGATGGAACTGCTCGAGCACGAGGCTAAAGGCGGAGAGGTCCTCTTCTTCGATCGCGCCGTCATCATACGCGTCGAGCGTTTCACGGAGTGTGGCGTCGACCTCGTCTTCCAGCGCCAACAATTGCTCCGGCGTTTCCGCGACCCGCGCCCTCGAAATCAGGTCCAAGACCCTGTCCCGATGCGATGTGTTGAGCTCCCTTTCGTCGCGCTTCCAAAAGTGGCGGAACCAGGCGCCGGCGGAACCGAGCCCGGAGAGAACCAGGATCGCGAACCAGAAGTAATCGCTGTACCGCTCGAGGAACGTGCGTTCGGTACCGTCGATATAGGCTGCCGCGCCGCGATGGACCGGCAATTCGGCATCTTTGTCGGGGTCCGGCTTTTTGATGTGTGCGGCACCGGGGACTTGCTTTGCCAATGCCTGACGAATCGAAAACAGTTGCCGCGCGAGTGCGGCCACCGTCGTTTCGGACAAGGATTTTCGCGCCACGATCAAATGATTGACGCTGATGGTCTCGATCTTGTCATCCGGCCAGGCGGGCTTCGCATTGAAGATGCTGCCCGGAATTTCCTCGGATTCATACAGCGGGTGTTTTTGGGCGATCGCTTCCGATACATCGATCGGCAGAAATTTCGGCTCGCCCCTGCTGCGCGCGGTCGCAGCGAGGGCGTCAGCGGTGATCTTGCTGTCCAGCGGGCCGACCGCCATGAACGCGTCTAGGTTCGGATCGCGCGCCAGCTCTTCGACCTGGCTGGTGGCAAACTGGGTGACCGCGACCTTGTCGGCATCAACGCCGGATTCGGTCAGGATAACGCGCAGCAACGCGACATTTGCCGGCGTTTTGCCGATCACGCCGAGGCGATGGTCCGCAAGATCGTCGAGGGTCTTGATTTTCGCCGCCGGTTGTCGCTTCGAGCCCTTGGCCGGCAGGCCGGAAGGCGACCACAGCACGACGAAATTCTTGCGCACGATGGCGACGGTTTCAGCTTCGCCCGGCATCTCCAGATCGCCACGAGCGACCGCAAGATCGGCTTTGCCGGCGCCAAGCAGGCCGAGGCTTTCCACCGCACCTTCGGTCGTTATCGAAGACAGCCTGACGGAGTAGCGGTCGAGGTCAAAACTTTGCGCCAGCGCCTGGACCAGCTTCTGATCATCGCTTCCCGACGGGCCTACGGCGATCCGAAGCGTTACCGGCCGCAATGCGTAATAAAGCGTGCCCGCGGCCGCGCAAAAAAGCAGTAATCCCGCGGCCAGCACCCATAGCGAAGAGTTTCGCCTTTTTCGGCGCCGGGTGGACAGGTCTCTGGTTACGCTGGGACCGTCGGATGCGGACATTGCGGCTGCCATGTTGAGACAAGGAACAGAGAAGCTTCCCGTTCCCGGGAATACCACGTTTCTCGGCTCCGGTCAGAGACCAGTCAAAACTATGGCGCAAGGCCCTTGTCGTTAAGCAGGGCAATAAGTCGCATCAAAAAAATTGACCTCAGCGCGAGAGAGAGGGAGCGCTGAGGTCATCTAGCTGCCGCGGATATTTAATCTGCCGGCCCACCGTTCCAGATCGCGACCAATCTCGATCTACGACAAGTCCATCAACCGCAGACCTGACGGGGTTGCAGGCGCCAGCCATGGCTGGTGTGCACCCGCCGCTGAACTACATAGCAGCTGCCGTTGTCGTAGTATGAATCGTTGTAGCCGTACGGATAGCCATAATCATAGGCGTAGTCGTTGTAGTAATCGTACGGGTAGTAGCCGCCGAAGCCGAATCCGAAGCGGCGCCCGCGGTCATGGTCGAAGCCGCGGTCATGGTCGAAGCGGCCATGCTCGAAGCCGCGGCCCTCAAAGCCGCGACCGCGAGACTCACCGCCGCGAAAACCGCCATCGTGGAATGCCATGCCACCATGGAAGGCGCCGCTGGCGAGGCCACCGCGGAAG
>WNFM01035453.1_pt3 | contig 11500 bp, 9 predicted proteins | sample 5400271 | NCBI WGS metagenome assembly WNFM01 (sample SAMN13153352, study PRJNA577476) | soil metagenome | isolation source: 60 cm saprolite on Douglas fir-dominated hillslope | place: USA:California | collected 2013-09-17 | reverse complement strand
ACAAAAATGGGCTTTACAAGTTCGAACAGCCAAGCGCGCCAATTCATAAAAGACGGTGCGATCTATTTAGGGGATGAAAAAATTACCGACCCAAATTACAAATTTCGCGAGCAGGATTTTGATAAAGACGGCCGTGCTCTTTTACGTGTCGGCGCAAAAAAGCGTGGAATATTAACGCGCGTCCCGCAATAAAGCGTCGTCGCCACCCTACCGAGATGGCGGAGCGAAATTTGGATCGAACGTCCCCGGCGATGGAATAAACTTGCGCAGCAGGCCAGGCGCTATTGCGCTCACCGGATTGACTGTAATGCGTGGCGCTCCGGGCGGGCCGACTGCCTCGTAGTTGATGCCAAGCAATCCCTCTTTGTTGCCGCCGCCAAGGAACAGCCCGACGATCGGAATTTGTCCGAACATATTGTTGAGGCCGTAGAACGGCACGAAGGTGCCACGCAAATGCACATCATCGCGCGTGTAGTCGATGTTCCCCTCGACTGTTGCACCCACCAGCGGCCCGCGCACGACGCCATCGCGGACGGCCATCTTGCCAGGGAAACGAGTAAAATCAGCGCGCATCTCGCTGAAGTCGACGCCTGTCGTTCCAGCAGCGCCAGGCGCCCCGGACACCACTCTGTCGAGCGCTGGCTCCCCGCGTACGGCGAAGGTTCGAATGTAAAGCGTTCCGACTTGCGGCGATTGCTCCTGAGTCGGCGGGTCCATCGCGACCCACATCTGGCCGCCGAACATGCGCGGATACATGTCGGTGAACCGGAACAACGAGCCAGCATCGTCAGTCTCGAAATAAATAACCTGATGGCTGTCACGTGCGCGCACGCGTAGATCACCGTTGAGGGGTGTATCGCGGCCAATTTTGCTCGTCATTGAGAAGGTGCGAATATGGCCGCTGCGTCGCGACATTTTCAGATCAAGCCCGCGCAGGGTCTCCCCATTATGACCCGCCACAGTGCCGACCTTGATTTCGAGGTCGAGATCGTCCTGCTTCTGCTTGACCTTGTCGGTTGACGCCAACGTCGACTTCACAAAATTTCGGCCGTCATAAATATCTCCGCGCATGGCTACGCGCAGCGCACCGTCGGTACCGCGGTCTGCTTTCAAGGTGAGCTTGTCGCCGTCGGACAAGGCAAACACCGGAAAATTTGCCGACACAAGCTCGTTCGAACTGTCGAATTCGATCGAGCCACGCACGGTCGCTCCCGATCCGTCAACGCTCAAGTCGTCGATACGAACCGTCTTTCCGGTTTTCACCATTGTATAGGTCGCACGCGCAGGCCTGCCGGCCGGCTTCAGCCAGCCAGGCAAAAGATTGTCGATCTTCACGGGCGTAAGATCTGCTTCTACGCTCATGCTGTCGTCGGTGACGGTGTCGCCGACACGGCCCACCACTTTAATTGGAATCGCTCCGATGACCGTCGAACCGAGGTCCATGCCGAGGCGATGGCGCGCAGCTTCGTCGATGGTCGACTGCATGTGCAATTCGGCGTCGGTGTCGCCTTTCTGCTTGCGCAAATCGATCATTGCGGGCGTGCCGTTGATCTTGACGTCGCCTTTGATTTGAAAACCGTCGCTTGTCGCTGTTGCTCTGAGTATTGGCGCCTCGACTTTTTGACCGAGCACGATGCGTCTTCCGGCATTGGCTTCGCGATGGCTAATTTCACTCCAACCTGCGCCGCAATTGTGCCGCGCGTCGTTGCCGGGTCGAGCGTAATGCCCACGGTGTCGCGCAAGCCGTCGCTTGCAAGCAGTGCTGCAGCCGCTGGAACGCCACCGTCAATACGGAAGCTGGCGCGCGCCAATGCGGGCTTGGGGTGGGTATCCGGAACCTCGAACACGCCACTGGCTATGTTGAGTTTGCGTCCTGGCGCGGCCTCGACGGTGCCGCGACCAAGATTCACAACGGCATTGCGACCAATGATGCGGACAGTGAGATCGGCATCCCGGATCGGCGGCAGATATGCAATCGGGCGCAAAGTCGTCCCACTGGTCTCAATGTCAACGGACAACCCGTCCTCCGGCATCGGCGGGCCGTTGTGCTTGAAGTCCTCCAAAGGCGCGTTGCCGGCCACCAATACGCGTTCGACCATCCCTCCGGAAATATGGTCCTCGACCCAGTCGCGGACGTCGATGGCTGCAAATATTGGCCAAAGCCGTTTCAATGCCGATACCGGCATGCGCGTGCCGGCGACGCCGAAGGCGACACGCGGCTCACTGCCGGCATAGTCCAGGCTGCCAGTCACTGCCATTCCGATATTGTGAGATGGCCGCGTATCGATACGGCCGAAATCACCCTGTTCGACCTCGATGCGCTTGCGTGTCACATCGATGCGCGCGCGTACCGCCAGGCGGTTGATGGCTATGCCCTCGTCTTCAGCCGTTGCACCCGGCGCGAGGATGACCGGATCGATCACGTTGTCGCCGCGTGTCACGCCGAGCAGCCAGGTGCCGCTCTGTTCGGGCGGAGCATCCAGGGTGGCGCGCAAAGTGAATTGGTTGCCGCCTGACTGGATCTGAAATGGCACGACCAAGCTGTGCCGCCGCGCATCCCAATTAAACCGGAAATCGGCGTGGTCGATTTTAAGTTGGAGTTTGTCGTTGTCGCGGTCGATGATCGTCCCCGCATCGGCGATCAGCTGGCCCTGCACCAATTGGGGCGTACCATCCGCCGAAACGTCAGCACGAACGCTCGCTGATAGAGGTAAATCGACATCAAACGGGCCCGCATTGAGCCGCATTGCAAGCAAGATATCGCGCGTGGAGACTTTGCGCGCTTCAATGCCCACCGCGCGAACACCGTCCGCAAGCGGGCGCATGGCAGCGCTCAGCACCCACGGACGCTGGGGGTTATCGGACTCAAGTTTAAAGACGACACCGCCCTGGCGCGGCCGGGTCAGGCTGGCGTTGATGCCGTCAAACGTCCAACGCTTGCCATTGCGCCGGTCGTCAACAACCAGATTTCCGTTTTTTAAACCGAGCTCGTGCAGATCGTGGCCGTCGAGGCCGCTCTCGCCTACCGCATCAAGGCGCGCCATAATGCCCGCAAGACTTTCGAACTCAGCACGCATTGGCGTGGCGGCAGAAGCCGGTTCGCCGGCGGGCGAAGGTCTGACTGTCGGCGCGGCTGTCGCGATCGGCCGCGTGTCGGCGCCGGCGAATACAGTAAGCCGACCGTCCGTCTCAATTCGCACGGACATTTCGGCCCCAACGAGATTGAGACTTTGGGCCCGCAATTGTCCCATAAGCAAACGTCGGCCCGAAAGGCCGACCTCGGCTTTCGGCGCACTCGCCACGATCGTACCGTCGCCATCGCGTACGACGATGTCGCGCAAGCGGAGTGAGGTGCGGCCCCTCTCATCACGTTCGAGCTGGGTACCGCCGACAGTCACGCTGTGATTGCCGCCGAAGTTTTCCTCGATCGCTGCCTTCAGCCACGGCGTGGCGACATTAAGTTCGATCGGACCGCTCGATAGTCGCCACCAGAGGCCGAGCACCGCGACGGTCGCCAACACTATGCAAATTGCAAAGCTCCAACCCAGGCGTCTCACGAAGCGGGAACGCAGCAGGTTGAACGTTCGGTATTGCAGGCCGCTCCAGGGCCGGCGGCCGATACGACGCGCCATACGCTTTTGATGCGTCGCATGACCGACTGCGACAGCGTGGGCCCGATGCCCGTGTCCGTGCTCGTGCTCAGTACCGGTCATGCGCTAGGTCGCGCCCCTCGTCTGACGCAACATACGTATACGTGCCGAGCCGGCAGCCTGATGAACACCCGGCGCGGCCCGCGGCACTTATCTGTGGAACCCGTTGCGCCCCTCCGGCGCAAATGGCATGTGCGACATGACCGCTCGAAAACGACGAAAGGAAGGCACATGCGCGAACTCATTGAGGGCACGAGAGCCCCGGCCTTCGCCCTTCCGCGGGATGGCGGCGGCAAGGTCTCGCTGAGGGACTTTAAGGGCCGCAATCTCGTCCTCTATTTCTATCCGAAGGCCGATACACCCGGCTGTACCAGGGAGGCGGTCGCATTCTCGCGGCTCCGCGCAGATTTCGCCAAGGCAGATACCGCGATTCTCGGGGTTTCGGCTGACCCGGTGGCAGCCCAGGACAAGTTTAAATCCAAGCATAAGCTCGGTATCGCGCTCGGGTCCGACGAGACCAAAAACGTACTGGCAGCTTATGGGGCCTGGGGTGAGAAATCGATGTACGGCCGCACGTACATGGGCGTCATCCGCCGGACGTTTCTGATCGACACGGCAGGCCGCATTGCCCGCATCTGGCCGAAGGTACGCGTGCCAGGTCACGCCGAGGAGGTGCTTTTGGCTGCCCGTAGCCTGTAATGCCCGGCAATTGCTGAGGAATCTCAGCAACCACGCAGCTGGATTACCGGTTTTTTAACCATATGGGATTGATATCGGCCCTGCTGGCCAGCGGCCCCCACCCGGCCGAACAGGCACGGAGTGTCGATGCCGCAATCGTCCCCTTCGTATTACCGGGCCGCCGACCATGCAGGTCGCCAGGCGAATCCGCGGGCGCAGTCGGCCGGCGCAATATCCCGCCATTTGCACCGAATCAACGACGGCTACACGCTGACACATGCCGGACATCAGGTCCGCATCGGACCGGTCGCGTTCTGGATCGTCGTCGGTACGCTGGTGATCATGGCTGTGTGGTCAATTGCGACCGGCAGTTACTTCACATTTCGCGACAACGTCCTCACGCGGCTGATCGGCCGTCAGGCCGAGATGCAATTCGCCTACGAGGACCGTATCGCCGAACTGCGCGCTCAGGTTGATCGCATCATGAGCCGCCAGTTGCTCGACCAGGAACAGTTCGAGCAAAAGCTCAACGCGCTGCTGCAACGGCAAGCGACGCTTGAACAGCGCACGTCCACGCTCACCGGCGACTTATCGACGACCGGCGCCGTCAAACCGGCACGCCTCGCACCGCCAACCGCAGCGTCAACTGAAAAGCTGCTGCGGCCATCACCAATCAATGACACCGTGATTTTCGTCGCGCCGCCGGATCGAGAGGCGCGGCTACAATCGCGCGAACTACCGGTAGCCACCACTCGCATTGCCGAGAGCACCAAGGCCGGCGGCCTTAACGGCATGCTCTCGCGTGTATCGCTCTCGCTCGACAAAATTGAGCAAAGGCAGGCAGCAACGCTTACCGATCTAGAGGAGCGCATAGACACGCGAGCGCGCCGGATGCAGAGCGTACTCTCCGACCTCGGAGTCGATGCTGCCCGTGCACCCAACGACACAGCTGTCGGCGGTCCGTTTATTCCTCTCAGGCCGCCGCAATCGGGTGCCAGCGCATTCGAACGTCAGCTCTACCGGATCAATGTCGCCCGTGCGCAAATCAATCGCTACAGCAACACTCTTGTGGCAGTTCCTGTACGCAAGCCCATAATCGGCGAAGTCGACATGAGTTCGCCTTTCGGCATGCGCATGGATCCGTTTTTAGGCCGTCCGGCTATCCATACCGGCATCGATCTGCGCGGCGAATTTGGCGAGCCTGTGCGTGCAACCGCTACCGGCCGTGTGTCCATTGCCGGTCGAGAGGGCGGCTACGGCAATATGGTAGAGATTACCCACGGCAACGGTCTTGCCACCCGCTACGGCCACTTATCCCAAATCGACGTGAAGATGGGCCAGGTGGTGCGCATTGGCGAAGTCATCGGCAGAATTGGTTCGACCGGCCGCTCCACCGGACCACATCTTCATTATGAAACGCGGATCAATGGCGAAGCTGTCGACCCGCAGAAATTTCTTCGCGCGGGATTAAGACTTGGCGACGTTTAAGAGGATCGGCAGCGGTCGACAAACGATGCCCTCGCTACTCCACGTCCTCAACCTGTTCTGGTCCGCCCCCAAAAGCTTTTTGCGCCAGCGCCGCCTGCATGAATTCATCCAGATCGCCGTCGAGGACACCGGCCGTGTTTGAGGTTGAAACACCGGTGCGCAGATCCTTCACCATCTGATACGGTTGCAGCACGTAAGAGCGGATCTGGTGTCCCCAGCCGATATCGGTCTTGGCGGCCTGCTCCGCGGCGGCTTTGTCTTCGCGTTTCTTCATCTCCATTTCGAACAGTTTGGCGCGCAGCATGTCCCATGCCATCGCTCGGTTGCGATGCTGTGAGCGATCCTGCTGGCACTTCACGACGATGTTTGTTGGAATGTGCGTGAGGCGGACCGCCGACTCTGTTTTGTTCACGTGCTGGCCGCCGGCACCGCCGGACCGCATCACGTCGGTGCGTACGTCATTTTCGTTGATATCGATCTTGATGCGATCGTCGACCACCGGAAAATCGAATGGCGAAATGCGCACCAACCGATGCACGCCGTTTTCACTCTTGAGCCACCCATATGCGTTATGGCCCTTGATCATGACGGTCGCCGACTTGACCCCGGCACCCTCGCCCTCACTCTCTTCGATCCAGTCGACTTTGTAACCGTGCGCTTCCGCCCAACGAACATACATGCGCATGAGCATACTGGCCCAATCCTGGCTTTCGGTGCCACCAGCGCCGGCGTGAACTTCAAGGTAGCAGTCGTTGGCGTCGGCTTCGCCAGACAGGAGCGCCTCGAGCTCGCGCCTCGCCACCTCAGCCTTAAGCCTTTTCAGCGCGGCCTCTGCCTCAGAGATGGTTTTATCGTCCTTCTCACCCTCACCTAGCTCCACCAGGGTAATCTGATCATCGAGCTCTTGCTCGATGCGGCCAATGGCCCTGAGCTGGTCGTCAAGCGCATCCCGTTCACGCATGACACGTTGCGCGCGCGCTTGGTCGTTCCAGAGATTAGGATCTTCGGATTCTTTATTTAATTCGGCGAGACGCCGGGTCGCGGCATCGACGTCAAAGATGCCTCCTCAGCAGCCGCACCGACTGCTTGATTTCCTCGACTAGGTTCTGTGTTTCCGCGCGCATCGACTCGTACCTCACCCGAATTGGTCCGCATGTAGCGTTCTTGAACTCGTGCCGCAACCCTCATTTAACCGCGGCCAACGAACTGTTCGCGTTCCCGGAACCATGCTCGTGCGCATGCATTGACGCTTCAGGAGCGCACCACTCCCTCCCTCACCATCAGCCGCAATGAGGAAAACCCATGGGCCTCTTTAGTAAAGATATCAAAACGCTCAATGACCTCTTCGTGCACCAACTACGCGACATCTATTACGCGGAAAGGCAGATCGTGCAGGTGCTGCCCGATATGATCAAGAAAGCCACCGATGCCGGCCTCAAACAGGGGTTCGAAACGCATCTTGTCGAGACCAAAAACCACGTCAAAAGGCTCGAGCTGGTTTTCAAGATGCACGGGGTCGAAGCAAAGGGTGTCGACTGTCCAGCGATTGACGGCATCATTGAAGAAGCCGATGAGGTTACCGGCGAAGTAGAAGACAAAGCGGTCCTTGACGCTGCGCTGATCGCGGCGGCGCAAGCGGTCGAGCACTACGAGATGACGCGCTACGGCACTTTGATTGCTTGGGCGAAACAACTCGGCCGGCCGGATTGTGCCAGCGTGTTGCAACAGAATCTCGAGGAAGAAAAATCTGCCGATTCCAAATTGACGTCGCTCGCAGAACGCAGCGTCAACGTAAAAGCGGCGTAGCACCTCGCCGAAAACAAAAAGCCCCGCGAACTGCGGGGCTTTTTTTCCAATATAGCCACTGTCGCTCAGTACAATCCACCTGTGCCCGAGCGGACGGCACGATCGGCGTCGGGGGTCACGCCAACACCCCAAGATCGTCCACCCTCGCTAGCGCCATCGCCGGCGACTGAGTAGCCATCGGGCGGCGCGGTGCCGGGCTTGAACGCTTCGAGAATTGCCCGTTCGGTGCCCGGCCCAGCGCGCGTCCCTGACTTCAAGTCCACGCGGATGAGCTTGATGCCCGGCGGCACCCGGAACGGCACAGATGGCTTGTCGGCGAGCGCGACTTTCATGAAGTCCTTCACGATCGGCGCGGACAGATGGCCTCCAGTCGCTCCGCGGCCCAGATGGCGCGGCTTGTCGTAACCCATATAGACGCCAATAACGAGATCGGGCGTAAAGCCGATGAACCACGCGTCTTTTTCGTCGTTTGTCGTACCGGTCTTCCCGGCTACAGGTTTGCCGACTTCTTTTTGGAAGCCAGCCCCCGCCGCTGTGCCCCGCAGGACGACGCCTTCCATCATTGAAGTGATCTGATAGGCGGTCATCGGATCGAGCACCTGCTGACGACGGTCGATCAGCGAGGGCTCCGCCTGGTTCTCCCACTTCTTGCCGTCGCAACCAACGCATTCACGTTCGTCGTGCTTGTAGACGGTGTGACCATAACGGTCTTGGATGCGATCAATGAGTGTCGGCTTCACCCTCCGGCCACCGTTGTCGAACATCGCGTAAGCGGTCGTCATCCGCAGAAGCGTGGTTTCGCCCGCGCCGAGCGCAAAAGAAAGATAAGGCGGCAGGTCGTCATAGACACCGAAACGCTTGGCGTATTCGGCAATCAGCGGCATGCCGATGTCTTGCGCCAGACGAACAGTCATCACATTGCGCGAGTGCTCGATGCCGTAACGGAGTGTGGAAGGACCGGCAAAACTGCCTTCGTAGTTTTCAGGCCGCCAGACGCCCACGCCAGGCCCCTGGTCGATCTCAACCGGGGCATCGAGCACAATGGTCGACGGCGTGTAGCCGTTGTCGAGCGCGGCCGCGTAGACGAAGGGTTTGAAAGACGAACCGGGCTGACGCAGCGCCTGAGTAGCGCGATTGAACTGGCTTTGGTCGTATGAAAAACCACCGACCATGGCGAGGACGCGCCCAGTCCAAGGGTCTTCAACGACCATGGCTCCGGACACTTCGGGGATCTGGTGCAGGCTGAACTGCCCGTCGGTTTTGGCCGACTCCACATAAACGACGTCGCCTGGATTGACCACTTGGCTGACTTTGCCAATCGCCTTGCCGCCGCTTTTGGCCCACTTCACGCCTTCGAGCGGAAGAATCCCGACCGTGCGCTCCTTGCTGACAAAGCCGCCCGGCTCACGTCCCGGCTGCAGGCCAATGCGGGCTGACTGGTCGCTTACTTCCAGCACGACCGCCAGACGCCATGGTGCTACGTCGGCCAGGGCTTTGACATCGGCCAGCTTCACACCCCAATCGCCGGCAATGTCGATCTTGGTCACCGGCCCGCGCCAACCTTGTGCTTCATCGAAACGCACCAGACCCTCAGTGAAGACCTTGCGAGCAAGCACTTGATATTTGGTGTCGAGCGACGTGCGGACCGAAAGGCCGCCTTCGTAAAGTTTCTTTTCGCCGTACCGCTCATAGAGCTCCCGCCGGACTTCCTCGGTGAAATACTCAGCGGAGAAAATGTGTGCCCCTGTGGCTTTCGTTGTAACGGCAAGCGGCGAGCGTTTGGCCTTCTCCGCGTCGGCGGTCTTGACGAAGCCCGACTCCGCCATGCGGTCGATGACCCAATTCCGACGCTCGATCGCGCGCTCGCGTTGGCGGAATGGATGATAGTTGTTCGGCGCTTTTGGCAATGACGCGAGATAGGCGGCCTCGGGAACGGTGAGCTCGTTGACGGCTTTGTCGAAATAGACGAGCGAGGCCGCAGCGATGCCATAGGCGCCAAGGCCCAGGTAGATTTCGTTCAAGTAAAGCTCGAGGATCTTGTCCTTGCTGTAAGTGCGCTCGATCTTCAGCGCCAGCAGAGCCTCCTTGACCTTGCGCGCCATCGAAAGTTCGTTTGTCAGCAAGAAGTTCTTGGCGACTTGTTGCGTAATGGTTGAAGCGCCTTGGGGGCGCCGGCTCGAGCCGTAGTTCTGGAGATAGATGACGCCGGCGCGCGCGATGCCCGTGAAATCAAGCCCGCCATGCTCGTAGAAGTTCTTATCCTCGGCCGCGAGGAAGGCATTGATGATCAGTTTCGGCACCGCCTGGATCGGGATGTACAGCCGACGTTCGCGCGCGTATTCGGCGACCAGCGACCCGTCGGCCGCGTGCACCCGCGTCATCACCGGCGGCTCGTAATCCTGCAGTTGTGAATAATCCGGCAGGTCCTTGGAGAAGTGCCAGAGCATGCCGGCCGCCGCAGCCACCCCCACCACAAACAAGATGGTGCCTGCCGCGAACAGGAAGCCCAGGAACCGCAATATGAACTTCATGGCCAAATGGTCCCGCCCTGGGCCCGGCTATAGGCGTTCGTTACAACGGTCGTAAGCCGCAAACCTGACGGGCATTTTACTACCGCCGGGCGGCGTCCGCCATTGCCAAAGATCGCAGTGTAACCCTTTGGTTGCCCGGTTTTATGTTGAAACTGAGGCCGGCCGTCCATCTCAGTTGTGTCCTCCGCTAGCCCCGGCCACCCGGGGCGTAAAGAACTTGTCGACCGCTTGTACCAGCGCCTGAGCGGTGCGGGCACGCCAGGCTGTCGATGTCAATTGCTTGAGGTCGTCTTTCGTCGACATGTAGCCGAGCTCCACCAAGACCGAAGGAACGTCGGGCGCCAACAAGACCTTGAAGCCTGCCGATTTGAGCGGCTGCTTGTGCATTCGTGCAGCATTCTTCAGCTCGCCAACCACCGTATGCGCGAATTGCACAGAAAAGGTTTTGGTCTCGCGCTGGGCAAGATCGACGAGAATGTTGGCGACGTCATTGGGCTCAGCCGTCAGGTCCACCCCGGCGATCACGTCGGCTTTGTTTTCCGTCTCGGCCAACCGCGCTGCCTCCGCATCGGAACCATTCTCCGACAGCGTATAGACCGTCGCCCCTTCGGCCTGGCCTTCACTGCGTGGCAGGGCATCGGCATGAACCGAAATGAACAGCGCGGCGCTATGCGCGCGTGCAAAGCGGACTCTCTCCGCAAGTGGAATGAACGTGTCATCGGAGCGCGTCATCGCGACGCGGTACTTTCCACCGCTGTCGAGCTTCTCGCGCAGCGTTTGCGCGAATGCAAGGACGACATCCTTTTCCAATTCCCCGCCTGATCCTTTGGTGCCGTTGTCGATGCCGCCGTGGCCTGGGTCGAGCACGATCAACGGACGCGAATCCCCGTCCGCTTTCGGCGGCACATCGCTCGGCTTGATGGCCGCGGCATGCGCCGGATGATTTTCGAGCGCGACGTTGCGCAGGAAACTGGCGCGATCGGTCGCAACAAGATCGAGCACCATCCGCGCGGGCTGGCCTTCCGCTGCATCGAGCACGAAAGCCTTGTCGATGCGCACGGGCCCCTTGGTGTCGAGCACGATACGCGAGCCGCCCTGCATGATGACGCCGTAACGGAACGCCTTCACGAGGCCGCGCGATTGCTCACCGGTTTTGGCTGGCACCTTGAATGTGACCTGCGGCAAGTCAACGACCACGCGATACGGATCGGCGAGCGTGAAGGCGGCAAGATCGATTTTCCGATTCAGGTCGACCACGACCCGGGTCTGTTTGTCGTCGCCGCCAACGCGCATATCGGTCGCGACCGCGGCGGTCTCGGCCGGCACAGGCGGTGCGTGCACGGCCAC
>WNFM01346515.1_pt1 | contig 11501 bp, 10 predicted proteins | sample 5400271 | NCBI WGS metagenome assembly WNFM01 (sample SAMN13153352, study PRJNA577476) | soil metagenome | isolation source: 60 cm saprolite on Douglas fir-dominated hillslope | place: USA:California | collected 2013-09-17 | reverse complement strand
CCGATTCATGGCTTACAGGGGAACCCGTTGTTCGAGCCGGCGCAACAGCGCTTGGGCGGCCGCAATCACGGTAAAGGTGATGAGAAACAGGAGAAGGCCGAGTGCAATGAGAGACGATGTATACAGATCGCCGACGGCTTCCGTGAATTCATTGGCGATGGAAGATGAAATCGTCGTGCCCGGCGCGAGCAGCGAGGTGCTGATCCGATGGGCGTTGCCGATCACGAATGTCACCGCCATCGTCTCTCCCAGAGCCCGCCCGAGACCCAGCATGATGCCGCCGACGATGCCGACACGAGAATGCGGCACCACCACGTTCCAGATGACCTCCCAGGTGGTCGCCCCCAGTCCATAACCGGATTCCTTCAGCATGGGCGGTACAGTATCGAAGACGTCGCGCATGGTGGCCGCAATGAACGGCAGCACCATGATCGCCAAAACGAAGCCCGCCGTTAAGATGCCGATGCCGAAGGGCGGTCCCATGAACAATTTGTTGACGCCGGGAATGGAATGCGCATGCTCGATCAGCCATGGCTGCACGTGGCGCTGGAGCACGGGCGCCAGGACGAACAAGCCCCAAATGCCGAAGATGATGCTGGGCACCGCCGCCAATAATTCGACCGCCACGCCGATCGGGCGTTTCAACATCGGCGGGCACAATTCGGTGAGAAACAGCGCGATTCCGAATCCCGCGGGAACCGCGAGCGCCATGGCGATCAGGGATGTGACCACCGTGCCGTAGATCGGCGCCAGCGCGCCGTACTCATCGGTGACGGGATTCCAAATTTCACGAGAGATGAAGGAGAAGCCGAAGTGCCGGGCCGCCGGCCAGGCCCCCCGCAGCAGCGATATGGCCACGCCTCCCAGGATGAGCAGCACCAGGATCGCAGCCACAAGCGTCCCGGCCCGGAAGATCCTCTCGTAAATCAACTGCTTTGCGGCGTGCCTCGAATCGATGATCGCCACGATGTCAGTTTCGCTCCCGCCGCAACCGAAAGCAGCCGAAGCCTGCGCACCGCAACTGCGCCGGCCCCGGCCATATGTTTTCGCTCAAGCTGACTGTATTCTCAGCGCTACTTGCCGCTCCAAATCGGATGACCGCCCGACGAAACAGAAGAGGTCCAAGTCGCCTTGACCTGAGCGATCAACGGGGCAGGCAGCGGCACATAGTCGAGCTCAGCCGCCATCGCGCCGCCGTCCTTGTACGCCCATGCGAAGAACTTGAGGGCCTCGCCGACCGCGGCCGCATCCGAGGGCTCCTTGTACACAAGGATAAAGCTTGCGCCCGTGATTGGCCAACTCTTGGCACCCTCCTGGTCGGTGAGGATCAGATAATAGCCTTCCGCGTGGGTCCAATCCGCATTGGCGGCGGCCGCCTGGAAGGACTCGGTGCTGGGTTCGACCGCCTTGCCCGCCTTGTTGGTCAATTGGGTATAGGCCATCTTGTTCTGCTTGGCGTAGGCATATTCGACGTAGCCGATGGCGCCGTCGGTTTGCGTCGTCATGTTGGCGACACCCTCGTTGCCTTTCGCGCCGATGCCCGTGGGCCATTGCACCGAAGAGTTCGCGCCGATGGTGGATTTGAACTTCGCACTTTCCTTGGACAGATAGTCGGAGAACAGGAAATTGGTGCCCGAGCCGTCGGATCGATACACCGGCGCAATCGCGGTGCCGGGAAGCGCCAATTTTGGATTGAGCTTCTTGATGGCCGGGTCATCCCATTTCGTGATATCTCCCAGGTAAATGGCGGCTATCGTGGCACCATCCAAGAGCAGCTGGCCCGGCGCGACTCCCTTGATGTTGACCACCGGAACGACGCCGCCGATGATCATGGGAAACTGCACCAGACCCGCCTCCTTCAGGTCATCCGGCTTCAGCGGCATGTCGGAGGCGCCGAAGGTAACCGTCTTCGCCTTGATTTGCTTGATGCCGCCGCCGGAGCCGATCGATTGATAGTTGAGGCCGACGCCGGTCAGTTTTTTATAGGCGTCCGCCCATTTCGCGTAGATCGGATAGGGGAAAGTGGCCCCGGCGCCGGAAATGTCCGCCGCGGTGGCGGACAGGCTCAGGCCGACCGCGGCTGCCGCGACGAGAATGCGTTTAATCATTGTCATAAAGTATGGCTCCGATTCGATTGAGCGCGGAATTTATTGCTTGATCGACGCGCGTAAGATCACCCAAGAATCCCGGAGCAATTGACAGCGCCATCGCTGGAATCCGGGTTCCGCCAGCATGTTCCGGGTTGTATGTTACCGTTTTGTGACAGTCGTGGTTTCCGAGGAGATCGCCACGAAATCGGTGTTCGTCCGCGACCAGCGGGTTAGGCACTAGCGCGGGCCGGTGCGAGAAACGTCCGCAGGCTGCGCCGCACGGCGCAGCCATCCTGCGCCGAGGTAACGCTCGATCGCTGCAGCACCCGGCGCCAGGGCGCTTTTACACCGTTATATCCACTCGTATATAATGATGTTACTGCCTGCTTGATCTCAAGGCCCGCGGCAGCCACCTACAACACGAACCGGGATCCATGAAAACTCGCCGAATCAAAGGTCAGCAGACCGCCGCCATGTGCGGCGCCGTACTATTGGAAATTGCCGCCGGCGCCAGCGCGCAATCGGTGTCACCGGACACGCAGTCCACGCAAGTTGCCTCTGTGCAGTCTGAGCAGCGATCTGCGGCGCTGGAAACGATCATCGTCACCGCCCGGCTCCGTCAGGAAGACGCCCAGTCGGTTCCGATCTCGCTGTCGGTCGTGAATGCCGCTACGCTGCAAACGACGTACACCAACAACATCTCCCAACTGAGTTCGCTGGTCCCCAGTCTCAACTACGTGTCGCCGAACCCGCGCAACACGGCGTTCACCATCCGCGGCCTGGGAAGCAGCGTCGTCGCGGTATCACAGTCGAATGACGGCCTGGAGCCCGGCGTCGGCTTCTACGTGGACCAGGTGTATCACGGCCGCCCGGCCACGGCGGCATTCGACTTCGTCGACCTCGAGCGGGTCGAGGTGCTGCGCGGTCCACAGGGCACCCTATTCGGGAAGAATACGACCGCCGGCGCCATCAATATCGTCAGCGAGGCTCCGACCTTCGAGCGGGAAGTCGATGCCGAAGTCTCGGCGGGCAACTTGGGCTACTACCAGGCAAAGGCAGCTCTGTCCGGCGGGCTCATCGACAATCTGGTTGCCGCGCGCATTTCCGCCATCACCACCGGCCGCGACGGAGTGATCCGAGACGTCACGACGGGCAAGGATGTCAACGACGTCAACAACTCCGCGTTTCGCGCGCAACTGCTTTACATCCCCAGCAGTGCGTTGAAGATCCGCTTGATCGGCGACTACAGCTCGGTTTACACGGACTGCTGCACGCAGGTGTATTTCACGGTCGGCAGGTCGCTGAAAGCTCCGGCGCGGCAGTACCCCGCGCTCGCCGCCGGGGTGGGCTACGCACCCCCCAGCCTCAATCCGTATGAGCGCCTCACCGATATTGACGCGGCCTTGAAAGTGGCCACCAACGAAGGGGGATTGTCCGCCATCGGGACTACACGGGTCTTTCCATCCAAACGGTCCAACACATTCCCTCGCGTCAGGATCAGTACAGCCAGGAGATCCGGATCGCATCGAACGGGACGAGCCTGGTGGACTACGTCTCGGGTCTCTATTGGTTTGCCCAAACCATTACCGGCGAACCGATTACAGAGTATGGGCCGCTGGCCGCGTACTGGTTGTTGGGGAAGCCTCCTGCCATCCCCGGCAATCTGCTCGACGGCTACCTTACCGACGGACATACACGATTCCACTCGGATAGTTATGCGGCCTTTGGTGAAGCGACGTGGCATGCCGCTCAAAAGCTCAATGTCACGGCCGGCGTTCGCTACACCGATGAGCAGAAGGACGGGCGATTCGATTCTACGGTTTCCGGGGGCCTCACGACGCTGACCCCCGCGCAGCTGAAAAGCAAGCTGTCCATCCTCCGCGCTCAGTCCTACGCGGCGAAGGTGTCCGATGGGAGCCCCTCTGGACGGCTCAATGTTGCCTATTCCTGGACCGAAACCGTCATGACCTATGCGTCGCTGGCCCGCGGCAGCAAGTCCGGCGNCGGCGGCATCAACATGTCGGGCCTCCCCCTTAACGCCGCCAATCAACCGGCGCTCGCCACCGCGGTGATTAAGCCGGAGCAAAATACGACGGCGGAACTGGGAATCAAAACCCGCCTGCTGGATCAGCGATTGCTGGTCAACACCGACGTCTACGACACCACCGTGCGGGATTTTCAAACCAATGTGGTCGACTCGGGACCCGGCGCGCTGCGCGGATACCTCGCCAACATCGACAAGGTGCGCGTGGAAGGAGCGGAACTCGACGCGAGCTTCGCCGCGACGGAAAATCTCACCGGTCATTTCTCCGCGGCGTATTCCGATGGCACGTACGTATCCTACAAAAATGGTCCGTGTCCATTGGAACTCATCAGCAGCACGACGACGGTGTGCGATTTGAGCGGCAAGGCGCTGTCCGCTCTTCCCCGTTGGGTCGGATCGCTGGGAGGTGAATATGCGCATCCCATGAGCATCGCCGGCATTGAGGGACACGCTTATCTGCAGGGTGAATTGCAGACGCGGAGCAAAATGTTCGGGGAGCCTTCAGATTCCCGATTTGCAGTGATCGACGGTTACAGCGTGGTCAACGCGAGCCTGGGCTTTCGGCAACGGGGACATTGGGAACTTGGCGTTTTCGTGCGGAATCTTTTCGACAGAAACTACATGCAGAATCTAACGGTTCAGGCCGGGAATTCGGGCCTCATCGTCGGTACCCCCGGCGATCCGCGCACTTACGGACTCACCGTGAGAGCGAAGTTCTAGTATGGCCGCATTTGTCAAGCGTGCATAAGACTACGCACGCGCAATTTGTACCGGCGCACGCGCCGGGAGCATCGAAGACCCCGAGGTCATCGGCAGAAATTCTTCAGCACTGGGTCTTGATGACAGCGACGACAGCAGCCAGCGGTTGCCCGCCGTGCAAGCGCTGCCGATCGGATCAGGAATGCGGCCGGAGGCGCACTAACAGCACTTAGGTCCGGCTCGGGAGTACTTGCGCTCGATGGCGCGGGCGGAAAAGTCGCGCCGGCTGAGCGGCGCCTCACCCGGGTGGTGAGCCGCCACATGCGCGAGATAGCGCTCATAGTCCGGGATCCCGAATATCTGCAGATAGGCCCGACGCGCCTGCCCAACTGTCTCGATCAGACGGCCGCGCAGTTGGATCATCTGCCCCGCCAACCGGCCCTTCATGTCGGCGACTCCTGCACCCGCACCAGCGGCGTTTCGATGGCCGTCGGTTTGACCTGGCGCAGTGCGCCCAGGCAGATCTTGATCGCGAATACGCACATGGCGCACACCAGCACGACGAACACACTGCAGACCGCCGCATCAAGATAGTTGTTGAAGGCGACGCGCTGCATCTCCGCCAGCGACTTGGCAGGCGCCAGGATGGTGCCTTGGGCCGCGGCATCGCTGAATTTGTGTGCCAAGGCCAGGAAGCCGATGCGCGGATCGGAAGAGAAAATCTTCTGCAAGCCCGCCGTCATCGTCGTCACCAGCAGCCAGATGGTCGGAACCAAGGTCACCCAGACGTAGCGCTCGCGTTTCATCTTAACCAGCACGCTGGTGCAAAGAATCAGTGCAATACCTGCCAGCATCTGGTTACCGACGCCAAACAATTGCCACAGGGTATTGATGCCGCCGAGCGGATCCACCACCCCCTGGTAGAGGAAGTAGCCCCAGGCGGCGACGCACAAACCGGTGCCGATCACGTTGGCCGGCAGCCATTGGGTGTTGCCCAGAGGCCGGTAGACGTGGCCGAGCATGTCCTGGATCATGAAACGACCGACCCGGGTGCCGGCATCCACCGCTGTCAGGATGAACAGTGCTTCGAAGAGGATGGCAAAGTGATACCAGATCGCCTCCATCGACTTACCCCCGACGGCCTGGCCGAGGATCTGCGCCATTCCGACCGCGAGTGTCGGGGCGCCGCCAGCCCGGGACAGGATGCTGTTCTCGCCGATGTCGTGGGCCGCTTGGGTGATCATCTCCGGGGTGATGGTGAAACCCCAGTTGGAAATGACCTGCGCGGCATTGGCTGCCGTGGTGCCGATCACGGCCGCCGGAGCGTTCATCGCGAAATAAATGCCGGGTTGGAGGACGCATGCGGCCGTGAGGGCCATGATGGCAACGAAGGACTCGGTCAACATGCCGCCGAAGCCGATCAGCCGCATGTGCGATTCCTTTTCGATCATCTTCGGTGTCGTGCCCGAGGAAATCAGCGAATGGAAGCCGGAAACGGAACCGCAGGCAATGGTAATGAACAGGAACGGGAACAGCTTGCCCGAGAACACCGGCCCGCTACCGTCGATGAAGCGCGTCATCGGGGGCATCGCGAGCCGCGGCGCGACGACGTAGATGCCGATGGCCAGGGCGATGATGGTGCCGATCTTGAGAAAGGTGCTGAGGTAGTCGCGCGGCGCCAGCATCAACCAGACCGGCAGGCTTGAGGCAACCGCGCCATAGATGATGAGTGCCCACGCCAGTTGCGGACCGGTCATCGTGAACAGCGGCCCGAGGGTGGGGTCGTGCGCCACCGTCTGCCCATAGAACAGCGCGGCGAGCAGCAGTACGACGCCAATCAGCGAAGCCTCACCGACGCGGCCGGGACGGATGAAACGCATGTAGACGCCCATCAGCAGCGCGATGGGCATGGTCGCGGCGATGGTGAACACTCCCCAGGGACTGGAGGTCAGCGCCTTGACCACGACCAGGCTGAGCACGGCCAGGATGATGATCATGATGGCCAGCACGCCGACCAGCGCCATCGATCCGGGGACCGGCCCCAGTTCCACCTTGATCATTTCGCCCAGCGATTTGCCGTCGCGGCGCACCGAAACGAACAGCACAATGAAGTCCTGCACCGCGCCGGCGATGACGACACCGGCGAGTATCCACAGCGCGCCGGGTAAGTAGCCCATCTGGGCAGCCAGCACCGGGCCGACCAGGGGGCCCGCGCCCGCAATTGCCGCAAAGTGGTGACCGTAGAGCACCCACTTGTTGGTCGGCACGTAGTCCAAGCCGTCGTTGTGCCGCAGTGCCGGCGTCTGCCGCGTGTCGTCGAGTTGCAGTACGCGGTTCGCAATGAAGCGGCTGTAGTAGCGGTAGGCGATAAAATAGACGAGCAGCGCCGCGGTGACGAGCCACACGGCGTTGACGCTCTCGCCGCGATCGACGGCAACTGCCGCAAAGGCCGAACCACCGACTGCCGCAAACACACCCCAAAGCAGGATCGACAGCATCTTTTTGTTCACTTGTCCCCCTCACGCCGTATCGACGAGTTAACTGAGCGTCCGGCCTTTCCGCGCTCCGTCGCGACTATAACGTCAATCGATCAACGGTGTCGTGTCGGCGTCCTTTTCTGGGGGGACGGACGGGGTTGGAACTGGCTTGCGCCAGTGCGGAGCGGAGCGGTGCATTGGTGCGGCAATGGGGATGCCTGTTTAGCGTGTAGACGGGCGTAGCACCGGTGCGTTTTGCGCGGCGTCTCGAGAAAACCCCTCGCGCCAGTCGGCACGAGGGGCGGGCCTATCAAAATTTGAATCGCACACCGGCCGTGGTGGTGATATCGGTCGTATGGAACAGGAACCCATTCGCCAGACCGTCGTGCACGCCGCTGTACATCGTGCCGGCAAAGGCGTCGAAGCGCTTGCTCAGGCGATATACGGCATCGAACGAGATGATGTCCTCGGTGCCGCTGCAGGTCCCGGACTTCTTGGTGGAACAGCCGGCGTTGGCGCCGGTTCCGTAGGCGTTCTGCTTCACGCCGTAATAGGCGCCGACCAGGTCCAGCTGCGGGATGACCGTGTACCTTACACCGGCCCAGTACACCTGTAAGGTCTTGTCGTTGAAGTAGGTCGATTTCGCGCCGCTTTGAACGTTGACATACGCGACCCGGTAGGCGGCGACGTCGAATCCGGCTGCCAAGGGGGTGTCCGGATTTGCAAATTTAATATGTTCGTAGCCGCCGAAGAACTTCAGCACGCCCATGTTGTACAGGCCCATGAAGGCATAGGCCGTGTTGTCCGAGACCGTCGCGGTCAGCGCATTGCTCGGGTTCGCCGCCACGCAGCTTCCGCCGGCCGGCAGCGGGTTGGGGCACAAGAGCGCCAAGTCAGCCACTTGACCCGCGCTGAGCGCGCCCAGCGCAACCGCATCCTTGATCTTGGTGTAGTACACATCGGCCGAGAAGCCCGCGTAGTCCCCGCCGAAAGATACCTCGTAGGCCGTGTTGGCGCTGCCGGTGGATTGATTGAATTTGTACTGGGCCGACAGGTGTGCCCCAACCCCCTCCGCCGGCTTGAACAGCCCCACATACTTCACCGACGAATCGAGACGGCGATTCTGGGTATCCCCGCCGCCGGCGGGACCTCCGGAAATGCCGATGTATGAAAATGCCTGGGACGCGTAGTTTGGGTCGTACTTGGCGATACCGTCGGCAAGTACCGTGTTTTGACGGCCGAATGTGAACGTCCCGAAAGTCTTGGAGCTGACGCCGGCATAGGATTGAATGAAGGTCTGACCCGAGGCGCTCGAGTCCACGTTGGTGTTCTGAGTCGCCAGGGAGCGGCCGTTGTTCTGCGCCAGCGACTTCAAGGCATCGGCGATTTGGCCGGATTGCGGATTGAAGAAGGTCTCCAGTTTGAACACTCCCGACCAATCTCCGACGAGCGGCTCGACACCTTGCAATCCAACCCGCGAATTGCTCAGGCTGCTGGGCACAACGCCCGTCACCGCGTGATTGCTGTTCTTCTGAACCACTTCCGCACTGCCGCCGACGAAGTAGTCGCTGATGGGCGCGCCATGGGACTGGTTTTGAATGCCGACGTCTATGATTCCGTACAGCGTGATGCCCTTCCAGGTAAGGGTATCGTCGGAGGACGGTGCGGGGGCCGCGGATTGGGCCTGAACGAAGCCCGGCGCGCTCAAAGCTGCCAACAGGATGAGTCCACCACAACCCAATCGGGCGCCGCGGGCAACCGACACGGCCGGGGTGGCAGTTTCTTTTTGATGATTCACGACGCTACTCCCAATTTTAAGGTTGTTGGATTTAATCGGCGAGATGTTACATATATATTACAACTAGCTATAATTCAGCTATTATTTTTTGTATCTTTTTTACCACGGCTGGTCCCTGACGCCCGCATGGTGGAACCATGTCCCGGCGGTCGAGATCCAATCACCGTCAACGGATCTTTGAAGGGTAGCGAGTGGCCCGCATTGCAAAGCTCCCCGGAGCAGCCATAGCCAGCGTGTGGCTTGCCGTTCTTCCGGGCTGTGCTGTCTATGAAACCTACGAAAAATGTGGTTTCGCCGGCTGCCCCGATGATCTGGGCATTACCCGGGACGTCCAAGCTTTGCTCAGTCAGCATCCCGCCTTAGGGCCACCCAATTCAATCGACGTGAAGACCTTGGATCACGTGGTGTACCTGAACGGCCTGGTCGCACCGACCTCGAGCGCCAGATGGCGGAATCCGTTGCCGCCGGGGCGCAGCGGGTGGCGCGGGTCGTGAACTCCATTGGATTGAGCGACGGTGCGCGATAGAGGATCCGTTGCCGCCGCGTCGGCCGCGGAAGCACGCGATGCGAAGCCAATCAATACGACGATCAACGCCAGCGCGAACCAGAAGTAATCGCGGGCACCGCGTTTCCCATCGGTGATTGTCATTTTTCTAGAGTCCACCCAAAGCCCGCCGCGACTTCAGCGGCGCGGCCAGACTATCGGCTGCCAGGAATGTCCGGAACTACTATCCGATCATTTCCATATGCCGAAAGCGCATTAGACATCGAATTGCATCGCGGCGCGCTAGTTGGAACGGCGCTGCCTGGTGGATATGACGGCGAGAGCGGTCCGGGTATTGGCGTGCAGCTTTTCCATGATCCGGCTGACGTAGTTCTTGGCGGTGCCCTCCGCCAAGAACATGACGTGGGCGATTTGGCGGTTGCTCATCCCCTCTGTGATCAAATTGAGAATTTTCTCCTCTTTCTCGCTCAGCGTTTTCCGCGGCGCACTCACGCTTGGCCGTCGCAAGCGTGCGCGTGATCTCCCGGCGCCCGCCCGCCCTCTTCCACGGTCATCGAACGCACTCAAGCATTACACTCTCGCAATCAGTGAACGGCCCTACTACCTGTTTTCCGGAGACTTAAGAATGCAACGCAAACAGATTCTATCCCTAGTGATGGTCGCAATCGCGGCGGCCGGCGCGACGTGCGCATTCGCGGACGATCCGTGCATCGGCTTCAAGTGGGACGTACGCAAGGAACATGCCTTGTTCGGCGGCGCCCCCGCCGCGCTCTCCGCCGGCGCCGACGATCGTCGCCGGCCGCTTGTATGCACTTCAACTCGCGCCGCAGGCCGCAGTTTCATTCGCCGCGGCGCCCGGCAAGAAGAGTGCGCCCGACGGCGCGTACGCCGGCCTCGCCGTTCTCCAACTCGAGACCGCGGGGGACTATCGCGTCTCGGTGGATGCACCTGCCTGGATCGACGTGGCCGCCGATGGAAAACTCGCTGCGGTCGAGGACTACCAAGGACTGCACAGCTGCGACGCTCCGCATAAGATCGTCGAATTCAATCTCGCGGGCGCCTTGCGCTTCGTCCTGCAGTTGAGCGGCGCGCCGAAGGCGGCGATCCGGTTGACCGTGACGCGGGCTCCTCCGAGGACTTGAGCATGAAAGACCTTGCAGTTCGATTCAGAGTGGACTTCGGCAGCGGGTGCTCCATCGGCATCGGAAAGATCGAGCTGCTCGAGGGCATCTCTCGGAACGGATCTCTGTCGGAAGCGGCACGGCAAATGCGGATGAGTTATCGCAGAGCGTGGCTGCTGCTCGCAGATCTCAATGCCAGTTTCGACCAACCTGTCGCCCAAGCCAGCACGCCGGCTATCGGAAGATGGAGGCAGGTCTTAAGCCGCTTGCCGAGGCGTGCTTCCGGGATTTCAGCGGGCGGGTCAACGCCGCGCCGGCGATGACTCGGAGGGCAAAGGGTAGCGTTCCGGTGGCATCGATCCGGCGCAAGGCATCGGCACGGCGAAAGTAAACACTCTGCGGCGCCCTGGACGCGGGAAATTGGAACTGCCTCGCCGTTCCGTAGTCAAAATGCCCGAAAGCCGCGGTCGTTCCATCCGCCGCAGTACGGGGTGAACTATGAAAAATCAACGCGCAGTCCGGTCGAATATCGCGATGAGCTGTGTAGCTGCACTGATGCTCTGCAGCGGTACTGCGCTCGCTCAGGGTCACGCCGGTGGCGGTGGGCATTTCGGCGGTGGCGGCCACGCTGCAGTGGCTCACGGCGGCTACGGGGGCGGCTATCGGGGCGGCTACGGCGGGTATCGCGGCACCTACGGTTATGGCGCGTACCGTGGCGGTTACGGCTGGCGCGGCGGCTATGGCTGGGGCGGCTATGGCTGGGGCGG
>WNFM01358858.1_pt1 | contig 11503 bp, 13 predicted proteins | sample 5400271 | NCBI WGS metagenome assembly WNFM01 (sample SAMN13153352, study PRJNA577476) | soil metagenome | isolation source: 60 cm saprolite on Douglas fir-dominated hillslope | place: USA:California | collected 2013-09-17 | reverse complement strand
GAAATGGCAAAATTGACCCGGGGATCGTCGAGCATCCATTTTGCATAGTCGGCCTTGACCACGGCGGGTTGCGCGGCGAACAGTGCCGAGTAGAAATCGATCGAGTGCAGCAGATTTTCTACCGCGACGTGAACGTGAAGGCGCTTCATGATATTCCTCCCTCAGGCCGAAACCTTGGCGCGTTTGCCGCGCGCCGGCTTGCATACAGCAACAGGCGCGCAAAGCTCCGTGCGACCGCCGCAACAATCCTCAACCATGAATGACGTCAGGTCTTGAAACGTCGTGAGATTGGCCCGGTAGATGATCGACCGGCTTTTACGCTCGCTCTTCACCAATCCCGCCCGCGCAAGGATCGCCAGATGCGCCGACATGGTGTTTTGCGGGACCGCAATCGCCCGCGCGATATCGCCGGCCGCGAGCCCCTCAGGTTCGTGCTTCACCAACAGGCGGAACACGCTAAGCCGCGTCGATTGGGCGAGCGCCGCGAGCGCCAGAATGGCCTGCTCTGATTCCATATATCCAGAATTATAGAAATAAGATATCGCTGTCAATTCCCGGGGGCGATTGTTGGTGGGAAATATGAATGCCATGAACGGACGCCAGCTGCCCTTGATCCTGGCGCTCGGCACGACGCAGACGCTGGCGTGGGCCTCAAGCTATTATCTGCCCGCGATCCTGGCCGATCCTATCGCGCGCGATCTCGGCGTCTCCTCGAATTGGATTTTTGCCGCGTTCTCGGCATCGCTGGTGATTTCGGCGCTGCTCGGCCCGCGCATCGGCCGGCAGATCGACCTCGTCGGCGGCAGGTCCGTTTTGTCGATTTCAAATCTGACGCTGGCGGCCGGACTGGCGCTGCTTGGTTTTGCCTACTCAATTGCGATGCTGATCGTCGCCTGGTTATTGCTCGGCATCGGCATGGCACTTGGTCTTTATGATGCAGCCTTCGCTGCGCTCGGGCGCATCTATGGCGACGCCGCGCGCCGCTCCATCACCGGCATCACACTGATTGCGGGGTTTGCATCTACCGTAGGCTGGCCGCTGACGGCGTGGGGACTGCAAAACATCGGCTGGCGCGACACCTGCTTTGCCTGGGCGCTCGCGCACATCGTGATCGGCCTGCCGCTGAATTTCCTTATGCTGCCCGCGGTGAAGGGCGCGAAGGCGGCGGTTGCGGCATCGACAAAGCCGCACATCCCGATCGACCGGACGATGATCCTGCTCGCATTCACCTTTGCGGCAGCCTGGACCGTCACCGGCGCGATGGCCGCGCATCTGCCGCGCATCCTGGAAGCCGCGGGCGCCACCGCCCTGCAGGCGGTGGCCGCCGGCGCGCTGATCGGACCGGCGCAGGTTGCTGCTCGCGTCGTGGAAGCAAGTTTGCTCACCCGCTATCATCCGCTGTTTTCCACCAAACTTGCGTGCGTGACGCACCCGATCGGCGCCGTGATCGTGTTGCTCGGCGGCGGTGCTGCGGCGAGCGTATTCGCCATCTTCCATGGCGCCGGCAACGGGGTCCTGACGATTGCGCGCGGCACGCTGCCGCTGGCGATTTTTGGGCCGCAAAATTATGGCTACCGGCTCGGCATCATTGGCGCGCCGGCGCGGATGGCGCAGGCGGCTGCACCGCTGGCGTTCGGCCTCTTGATCGACACCATGGGAAGCCGCATTCTGATCGTCTCCTCCGCGCTCAGCCTGTCGGCGCTGTTGGCGCTGTCGTTGCTGCGCAAGCAGCCGCCGGGGACGGAACGCGCCTGACACATTTTGTCCCTTTCAATTCGGGTCTGTTTCGAGCAAAAGCACGGCATGGAAAACGAAACCGTCACGGCCACCGGGATAAGACGTCTTGTGCAGTGGGCGATCACGCCGCCGCAATCCTATGTCGTCTATCTCGTCTGTCTTTTCCTTGTTGCGGGATCGTCGTTCTATATCGGTACGCTGAAGCCGAAGAAGGCCGTCGGCTTCGGCCCGCCGCCGATGTCCGCGCCGCGGAATTGATTACGACCACCTACCCGTCATGGCCGGGCTTGACCCGGCCATCCACGTCTTTGCTTCGGCAAGCAAGGACGTGGATGCCCGGCACAAGGCCGGGCATGACACGGGAGATAGACGGACGCACAATGACACACGATACCACGCCTTCGATCAATCGCATCAATCCGCCGGAACTCGGCACCCCGCCCGGCTATTCGCAAATCGTTGAGGTCACCGCCGGCCGCATCATCTTTATCGCGGGCCAGACCGCGCTCGACTCCGACGGCAATGTGGTGGGCAAGAATGACTTTGCCGCGCAGGCGGCGCAGGTGTTTCGCAATCTCACTGTTGCGCTGGAGGCAAGTCGCTGCACCGCAGCCAATCTGGTGAAGCTGACGGTGTTCCTTACCGATATGAATAATCTCGGCGCTTATCGCGAGGCGCGAAACCGGTTCTTCGCCTCCGTGACGCCACCAGCGGCGCCCGCGGTGACGCTGGTCGAGGTGTCAAAACTCTATGGTGCGGATTTCATGATCGAGATCGAGGCCATCGCGGTGGCGTGAATCGGTTAGACTGGCCCAGCGATTCACAGTTCGGTATTCACATGCCCAGTGCCAGACTTGCTCAGGCGGCCGACCTTCCATCGCTGCTTGAGCTCTATCGCGTCGCAGAGGTCAGTGCCAGCGCGGAGCCGCTTGCGCGGGCGGAGCAGATTTGGTCGGAAACGCTGGCTCATAACGGCGTTGCGGTCTTCGTGTCCGCCGTGGACGCGGAGATCGTTGCAACCTGCATGCTGATCACGACGCCAAATCTGTTGCGAGCCGGACGGCGGCACGGCTTTCTCGAAAACGTGGTCACGCATCCAAAATTCAGAGGTCAGGGCCACGGCCGCGCCGTCGTTCAGGCGGCGCTTGCTTTGGCCTGGACCAGGGATTGTTTTCACGTCCTCCTGCAAAGCGGCCGAAAGGACCCGCGCGTGCATCGCTTCTATCAGAGTTGCGGCTTCGAGCCGGGGCTCAGGGTCGGCTACGTCGTACGTCGCCCTACGTAGATATTAATTTCAACGGCAGCTTGCGCGTGCCGCCGTCGCGGGCGTAGCCTTGTCGCCGGGGACATCGCAGCCTCCCCATGAAATGGCGATCCCATTCAAGTGCTGCTCGCCCTTGCGTGGAGCGAGCACATGGATGGTTTCCCGCTTGAACTTCCGATCTTTCTGTTTGCGACATTTGCAGGCGCGCTGGTCGCGGGCCTCTCCGGCTTTGCGTTCGGCCTGGTCGCGACTTCGATCTGGCTCTACATCCTCACCCCCCTGCAGACGGCCACGCTGATCATCGCGTTCGGCCTGATCGTGCAGGGCTATTCGGTCTTGAAGCTTCGCCGCGCGCTGGACTGGAAAAAGCTGTGGCCATTTGTCTTGGGTGCGGCTCTTGGGGTGCCCGTCGGCGTCAGCATCCTGACCTGGGCCAACCCTGCGCATGTACGCATCGGCGTCGGCGTGCTGCTGGTTCTTTACAGCCTCTATGCGCTGTTACGCCCGGCGATCAATCCGGTGAAGGCGGGCGGCGCGGCCGCAGACATTGGCGTCGGCTTCCTCAACGGCGTGCTCGGCGGCATCACGGGCCTTGCCGGAATCGTCGCCACCATCTGGTGCGGCCTGCGCGGCTGGCCCAAGGAGGTACAGCGCACGGTGTTTCAGCCGGTAGCCGTCGCGACCTTCCTGATGAGCGCGCTGTGGATCGGCGCCGAAGGCGCCATCAGCCCGGGTACGATCAAACTGTTCCTGGTCGGGCTACCCGCCCTGCTCGCCGGCCACTGGCTTGGTCTAAAACTGTTCGGGCATCTCGACGAGGCTGCGTTCCGCAAAATCGTGCTGGTGCTGCTGCTAGCGTCGGGGGTCGTGCTGATCGTCTAGGCCGTCGCCCGCGGATTGGCGCAGCCGTTGTTCGATGGCACAATGATCCGACATGCGGCACGGTCAATCTGGAGAGCAAGCGGCGATGAACAATGCTTCGATACGTATCGGCGTGCTGCATTTCTCGCACGAGACCGTGACGTTTCTCAAAAACGATACGACGCTGGACGATTTCATCTATCCGGGTTCGCCGGCCAAGGGCGAAGCGCTGCTGAATTTTGACCCGAAATACTTCATGGGCGGCTTTGTGAAGATGGCGCGGGAATTCGACGGCGTCGAATTGGTCGGTATCGAATCGCCATTATGGCCGAAAACCTACATGGGATCCGGCTGGGTCACGCAAGAGGCCTATGAGACCTTCGTCGGAAAGATGATTGCCGAGATCAAAACGCAAAAGCCGTTCGACGGCATCTATCTCTGCCTGCACGGCGCGATGGCGGTGCGCGGCGTGCCTCGCCCGGAGGCCGAGCTGGCGCGGCGGGTGCGCGAGGCGGTCGGGCCGAAGGCCTTCATCGCCGCGACCTTCGATCTCCACGGCAACGAGGACGAAGCATTCCTCAAATACGCCGATATGGCCTTTGCCGTGAAATATTTTCCGCATTACGACGGCTATCTGCAGGGCGAGCGCGCAGCGCGAACCCTGGTGCGGGCGATCCGGGGCGACTACAAGCCCACCCATGTGACGACAAAAATTCCGATCATCTCGCCGACCGTGCTGCAATGGACCGGCGCGTCGCCATGGATGGACCTGATCCAGCGGGCGCTGGTCTGGGAAGCACGCGAGCCGGACGTCTATGTCAATGTGTTCTTCGGTTTTCCTTTTGCCGATGTGCCTGATGTCGGCATGACCGTGCAGGTGCTGACGAACGGAAATCCCGAACTTGCCGTCACCATCAGTCGCGACATGGCGGAGACGGCGTGGCGCCAGCGCGAAGCACTTTTGACCTCCGCCAAGATCCACACCATTCCGGAAGGCGTCACGCTGGCGAAGCAGGCTGTCACGACCGGCCAAACGCCGGTCGTATTGGCCGATCACAGCGACCGCTCCGGTTATGCGACCTGGTTACTGAAGGAAATCATCGCGCAAAATCTTTCCAACACCTTGATCGCAACGATTGCGGACGCCAAGGCAACCGCAAAACTGAAAGCGCAGGGCGCGAAGGCCGGCGATGCGTTTGACATCGAGGTCGGCGGACTAATCGATGAATCCGCAGGCCAACCGGTGCGTATCCAGGGCACCATTGTGAACGCCGTGGAAGGCCACGGCCAGTTTTGGATCTGTATTAAATTCGGCCGCGACAATGTGCTGATCCTGAGCACGTATCTGGTGCAGATCATGGAGCCGTTTCCGCTCAAAAATCTGGGACTGGACATCAATGCCTTCCAGGTCATGGCAATCAAATCGCGGGTGCATTTCCGGCGCGGTTTTCACGACAACGGTTTTGCCAAGACGATTTTGTTGGTCGAGCCAGCCGAGCCCTTTTTGGGAACGGTTCGTCTGGACAAGCTGCCCTATGAGAACGTCGACCTAAAGAAGTTTTATCCGTATGGAAATCCGGTGTTTCCGGGTTGAAGCAGCGTTGCCGCAGGTCCGGCCACCTCAGTCGTAGAACTCGGGAGACATTTTGAGGCCGTCGCGCTGCGCCTTATCGTTATCGTGATTGATCCAAAGCTGTGCGTTTTCCTTGGTCAGCGTATCCGCGATCTTCTGCATCGAGGCCTGCGTCTGCTCCTTGTTGAAATTAAGCGCGGGAACCCTGCGGTTGTCCCAATTGTCCCTGAAATGCACGGCGTCGCCGGAAAGCACGACGGAGCCCGTCTTGGGCAGTTTTACCAACAACGATTGATGACCGGGCGTATGTCCCGGCGTTGAGAGAATGGTGATGCTGCCGTCGCCGAAGACATCGCGGTCCCCTTCCAGTTTTGTCGTGGGATGCTCCGGCTTGAAGCGCGGCGCGCCATCGGCGCCGGGCCATCCGTATTCGGCTTTCTGCACATAGAGCATGGTCGTGGGAAACATCTCGACATTGCCGATGTGATCGGGATGGGTATGCGAGACCGCCATCGCCTTGATATCCAATGGTTTTACCTGAAGCTGATCGAGCTGGGCGGCCAACGTCTTCGGGCGACGCCAGTGAATGGCCTTTGGGTCCGCCGGCGCGAGTCCGTTCGGCATCGCCGCAACCGCGTCAGGGATGCCGGTGTCCCACAAGAACCAGCCCTGCGCGTGCTTGATGAGATAGCAGGTGTCGACGAAGTCCATCGACTTGCCTTCGTTGACGCCGGGCGACCAGCGCGAAATATCGCCGGCAACGCCCTCACCGCAATTAAGAATGTAAAGTTTTTCGACGCCGGGTTTCCCGGATTGCGCATGACCGGGGGCAACCGAGATCAGAACCGACAACAGCGCGGCAACCAAACCACTCGCCCGGATCATGTGATTTCTCCCTTAGCCAGCAGAGGATATCAGTTCATCGGCGATCGCGTGATCAAATCATTGCGCGATCAATTGCAGGCCGAGAACCACGATCATCCGCGCAAAACTGAACATGTGATCCCGGAAGACCGCGCGGGCGAGCTTTGATTGCTCTTCAGCTGAATCCTTTGCGCTCCCGAGCCGGCGGGCGTTGGGGACGGTGCGCGTCATGGTCGGCACAAAACCGCTGCCGGCAAGCGCCAGCGATCCCCAGCCGATCCACCACGGATTTTTGTCTTGCACGATCTCGGCGCAGATCGCGGCCAGCGTCAGGACCATCACCAGGGCGACCAGGCGGTTCATCGGATAAGCGTCTGTGGTGACGCGACGGTAGTAGCTCGTAATCGACGCCAGCACCTCCGGCGGCAGCGGATCGCTCGCATGCTTGCGCGTCTGCACGTCGAACATCAGATCGAACCACAACACGGCGAGCAGGAAGCTGGCGCCGGCCGCGGCAAATGTATGCATGTCCAGACCCCGGGGAACGCCTTGCGCAACCGCCAAACTATAGGCATTCCCGCGATTGAACAAAGGTCGCGGGGAAGTTCCACGATCGCGGCGGCAACGGCACATTGACAGCGGGCGCCGGTTTCGCTGTAATACGGCGATGGGGGTTTTGCGATCCCCCCACGAGGCGACATGCCCAAGTATCGCGTCCCGTATCTCTCACGAGGGCGCATTCATGTCATCCCCAACCCTGATATCTCCAGACAAGCTTGCACGATTGATCGGCACGGCGAAGACGCCCGCCCTGATCGACGTGCGCACGGAAGAAGACTTTGCCGCCGATCCGCGGCTAATTCCCGGTGCCGTCAGACGGAACCACGAGGAGGCCGCCGACTGGGGCGAGGAATTCTCCGGTCACCCGGCGATCGTCATCTGCCTGCGCGGACAAAAACTTGCCCAGGGAACCGCGGCGTGGCTCCGACACCTTCATGTCGACGCCGAAGCGCTCGAAGGCGGGTTTGAAGGCTGGAAAGCCGCCAAGCTACCGCTGGTGCCCGCCTCAAAGCTCCCCGCCCGCAACGCGCACGGGCACACCGTCTGGGTTACGCGTGCGAGACCGAAGATCGACCGTATCGCCTGCCCCTGGCTGATCCGGCGTTTCGTCGATCCGAATGCGGTGTTTCTGTTTGTCGCGCCGTCCGAAGTGATCGCGGTCGGCGAACGTTTTAACGCCGCTCCCTTCGACATCGAGAACGTGTTCTGGAGCCATCGCGGCGAGCTCTGTACGTTCGACGTGATGGTCGAGGAGTTTGGCCTCGCGACGCCGCCGCTGTTACGCTTGGCAACTATGGTGCGCGCCGCCGATACCGCACGGCTCGATCTCAGTCCGGAGGCGCCCGGGCTGCTTGCGGCATCGCTCGGGCTGTCGCGGATGTACGATGACGATCTCGAACAGCTCGAGGCCGGCATCGCCCTTTACGACGCGTTTTATCGGTGGTGCCGGGACGCCGCCAGCGAAACCCATAACTGGCCCACCAACAAGGCGAAGCCGTGATGGATATCGCTACCAATGAGACGACGGCCGAAGCTGGTGCCGGACACGGCATCAGCTTCGGCGAAGCTTTCCGGGTCTGGCTGCGGGTGGCACTGCTGAGTTTTGGCGGCCCGGCCGGGCAGATCGCGGTGATGCATCGCATCCTGGTCGAGGAAAAAAACTGGATCTCCGAGAGCCGGTTTTTGCACGCGCTCAACTATTGCATGCTGCTGCCGGGCCCCGAGGCGCAGCAGCTTGCCACCTATATCGGCTGGCTGCTGCATCGTACTGCCGGCGGCATCATGGCCGGCGGCCTGTTCATTCTGCCTGGCGTCATCGCCATCATGGGCCTAAGCTACATCTATGCTGCATATGGCCATGTCGGCTTCGTCGAAGCGCTGTTCTTCGGACTGAAGGCCGCGGTGCTGGCGATCGTGATCCAGGCCGTGGTCCGTGTCGGCAAGCGCGCGCTGCGCAACCGCATCATGGTTGCGCTTGCGGCGATCGCCTTCATCGGCATCTTCTTTTTCAGTGTGCCGTTCCCGGTCATCATCATCGGCGCCGGCGTGATCGGATTCTTGGGCGCCAAGAGCGGCCGGGCGGAATTTGCCGCCGTGCCGCACGGTGGCGGCAACAACACTGCCGCGGTCGACAGCATGCTTGACGACGAGCTGCCTGACCACATCCGTCCCAGCATTCCGCGGGCGCTGAGAGTGAGCGCGGTCTGGCTGCTGTTGTGGCTGGTTCCGGTCGCAGCGCTGTTGATTGCGTTCGGCCAGACAAATGTGTTCAGCCAGATCGCGCTGTTCTTCAGCAAGATGGCGTTGGTGACGTTCGGCGGCGCCTATGCGGTGCTGGCCTATGTCGCGCAGCAGGCGGTCGAGCATTATCACTGGGTACAGCCGCGCGAAATGCTCGACGGATTGGGGATGGCAGAAACAACGCCCGGGCCATTAATCATGGTGCTGCAGTTCGTCGGCTTCATGGCCGCCTTCCGCGATCCCGGTACGCTGTCGCCGATGCTGGCGGGCACGCTCGGCGGGCTACTCGCGACATGGGTGACGTTCACCCCCTGCTTCCTCTGGATTTTTCTGGGCGCGCCGTTCGTCGAGACGCTCCGCGGCAACAAGGGGCTCGCGGGCGCGCTCACCGCGATCACCGCTGCGGTGGTCGGCGTCATCCTCAATCTGTCGATCTGGTTCGCGCTGCATACCGTGTTCCGGGAAACGTCGCCCGTAAGATCGTTCGGGCTGTCGTTCGATATGCCGGTCATTTCCAGCGTGGATATTGCCGCGCTGATTTTGGCCGTTGCGGCCGCGACCGCGGTGTTCCGCTTCAATCTGGGCATGCTGACGGTGCTGGGCGGCTCGTGCGCGGCGGGGGTGTTGTTGCGGCTGATGGGGGTGATTTGAGCCTGCGTTCCACCGCTCTGGGGGCGGCATATCGCGTCAGCAGAACGTTACGGGATAAAAAGGGCACATGAAGCCATTGGCAAAGATTGCCAATGGCTGTATCTTGCCGGCCTTAATGGGGAAATCCGCGATGCCGACCCGCAACATCAATCTTACCGCCGAACAGGACGCCTTCGTCTAAGAAGTCGTCCGGGCCGGCAAATATCAGAACGCCAGCGAGGCGGTGCGCGACGCCGTGCGCGGCCTGCAGCAGCGGCTGCAAGAAGACGAATTGAAAGTCGAGCTACTGCGCACCCACATCAAGACCGGGCTCGCCGCGCTGGAAAGCGGCGCGTTCACCGAGATCGACGACGCCGACCTTGATGCAACTCTCGACCGCCTTGCAACTTCTGCAGCGCCGTGATTCATGCCGCGCTATCGGCTTTCTGATCCGGCGAAGACCGATATCGCCGCAGTGCTGGCCACCAGCGAGACAATACACGGAACCGCGGCGCGCATTCGTTACCGCGCCCTGTTGACGGCGGCGATGCGGCGGATCGCGGCCGAGCCGCTGGGACTATCGACAGTGGACCGCAGCGAACTATCCGCCGGCGTTCGCTGTTTTCACATCCGGCACAGCCGCAATGAAAGCCGCCAGGCCCCGGTTGGCGATCCCGTGCACGTGATCTTCTATCGCGCTCTCAGTCCAGGCCTTATCGAGATCGTCCGCGTGCTGCATGAACGAATGGAGCCGAGTGGCTACATCGGCCTTTTGTAATTAGGTGCAGCGTCACCGTAATGCGGCGGGGGTGTTGTTGCAGCTGTTGGGGGTGATTTGAGTCTCCGTCGTCCCTGCGAACGCAGGGACCCATAACCACAGTTGCTCGTTGGTGAAGAAGGCAACTGCCGCTGCGCCTTAACGATAGGACACGGCGTATGGGTCCCGGCCTTCGCCGGGACGACGATATTACTCCACCCCGCGGTTGAACTTGTTCGACTTCGGCAAACCATGCGCGAGGCGGCCGGCGTCGGCGCGGTTGCCGCGCCAGTCGGACAACTCTTTCAAACTCATGCTCTGCTCGCGGCCGGCGGAATCCTTCCAGGTGAGACCCGCCTTGGAATCGAACACCGCGACGTCGGACAGTGAGGCACTGGTGTACTTCTGCAGGCGCACGCCGCGGCCGCGCGCCATTTCCGGGATCTGGTCGATCGGGAACAGCACCATCTTGTGGTTGGTACCGATCACGGCAACCGTGTCGCCGGCGACGGTGGCAATTGCGCGGGCTTCGTTCGGCATCTCGACATTGAGGACCTGCTTGCCCTTGCGGGTGTTGCCGACGCAATCGTCCTCGTTGACGACAAAACCCTGGCCCTCGCCGCTCGCGATCAGGAATTTGCGGCCGCCCTTGTTGACGAACAGCGACACGATCGCGGCGTCCTGCTCCATGTCGATGAACATCCGGATCGGCTCGCCATGGCCGCGCCCGCCCGGCAGTTTTGCCACATCGAGCGAATAGAATTTTCCATTGGTGGCAAACAGCAGGAGTTTTGAGGTGGTCTCGGCGAAGAACGCAAAACCGAGGCTGTCGTCGGTCTTGAACGTCAGCCCCGAGAGATCTTCAGCGTGGCCCTTGAGCGTACGCACCCAGCCCTTGTCGGAGACGACGATGGTGACCGGCTCGCGCTCGACAAACGCTTCCTCGATCGCGGCAAGATCATGCTCGGGCGCATCGGCAAAATGCGTGCGGCGCTTGCCGAGCGGCGTCTTCGGCCCAAAGATGTCGCGGACCTTTCGCACTTGTTCGCCGACTTTGGACCACTGCTCGGCTTCGGAAGCGAGGATCGCCTTGACTCCTTTCAACTCGTTCCGAAGGTTCTTGTCCTCGGTGCGGATCTCGAATTCCTCGAGCTTGCGCAAACTGCGCAGCCGCATGTTGAGAATGGCGTCGGCCTGCACCTCAGTGAGTTTGAATGCCTTGATCAAGGCTGGTTTTGGTTCATCCTCGGTTCGGATGATTTTTATCACCTTGTCGATGTTTAAGTACGCGATCAGGTAACCGCCGAGCACCTCGAGCCGGTTCTCGATCTGCACCTTGCGATAATTGGTCCGACGCACGAGCACGTCGCGCAGGTGGTCCAGCCATTCGCGCAAGCATTCGGCGAGGCCCAGCACCTTCGGGATGCGGCCCTTCACCAGCACGTTGAGGTTCAAGGGAATCCGGCTTTCCAGCTCGGTCAGCCGGAACAGCGATTCCATCAAGAGTTCCGGATCG
>WNFM01183445.1_pt2 | contig 11503 bp, 10 predicted proteins | sample 5400271 | NCBI WGS metagenome assembly WNFM01 (sample SAMN13153352, study PRJNA577476) | soil metagenome | isolation source: 60 cm saprolite on Douglas fir-dominated hillslope | place: USA:California | collected 2013-09-17 | reverse complement strand
GGACGCCCAATGGGCGAAGATGGAACCGCATTGTCTGGGCAAGCCGACGGACCCCGGACGCAGCGGCAGCGACAACCGACGCTTCATCGAAGCGATCCTATGGATCGTGCGAACGGGAAGCCCCTGGCGTGATCTGCCGGCCTCTTTCGGGAACTGGAATACCGTCTTCAAGCGATATCGCGATTGGGTGAAGGCGGATGTCTTCGAGCGGCTTTTTGAGGCCTGCTCGGAGGAGCCGGACATGGAGTACGTCATGGTCGATGCCACCATCGTCAAGGTCCATCGCCACGGCCAAGGCGCAAAAGGGGGACTCAGAGCCAGGCCATCGGCCGCTCCAAAGGTGGCATGACGACCAAGATCCTCGCGCTCACCGACGCTCTCGGCAATCTCGTCCGCTTTGGCTTGCTCCCCGGTCAACGCTTCGACACGGTGGGCGTCCCTCCCCTTATCGAAGGGCTCTCTTTCAGCGGACTGATCGCTGACAAGGCCTTCGACAGCAACAGCATCATCGCCGATCTCAATCAGCGCGGTGCCAAGATCGTCATCTCTCAGCACCCGAGGCGCACCTCGCCCCTGCCGATCGACGCCGACATCTACAAATGGCGCCACCTGATCGAGAACTTCTTCGGCAGGCTCAAGGAGTTCAAACGCATCGCAATGCGTGCAGACAAGACAGACCTTAGCTTCAAAGCCATCGTCTATCTCGCCGCCGCCGTCCTGAACTCGAAATGAATCTCAACAGGCCCTAGTTCGAGCCCGGCCTAGTTCGAGCCCGGCCTAGTGGCCTAGTTCGAGCCTGGCCGCGCTCGCGCCATATGGCGCACCGCGCGGTAGGCGAAGACCAGCGCCGGCCCCAGCGTCGTGCCCGGCCCCGGATAGGCGCCTTCCATGATCGAGCTCATATCGTTGCCGCAGGCGTAGAGCCCGGCGATCGCCGCGCCATCCGCCCGCCTCACCCTGGCATCGCCGTCGGTGCGCAGCCCGATGCTGGTTCCGAATTCGCCGGGATAGACGGCGACGGCGAAGAACGGCGCCTGCGCGATCGGCCGCAGACACGGGTTCGGCACGTTCCGCGCATCGCCGTTGTGTCGGTTCAGCGCCGTGGTGCCCTTGCCGAATTCCTCGTCGAGTCCGGTCGCGGCATAGCGATTGTGGTCAGCGACGGATCGCTCGAACCGGTGCGCATCGATGCCGAGACGCGACGCGAGATCGGCGAGGGTTTTCCCCTTTCGCAGATAGTCCGCCGCGACGAAGCGCGCGATCGCCCTCTCGGAGCTGCCCGGACGTACCAGGCCGATTCCGTAGTCGCGAATGAAGCTGCGGTCGCAGACGAGATAGGCGGGAATGGTCGGCGTCGTCGCGTGCGAGCGGAACATGCCGGCGACGAAATCGTGATAGGAATCCGCTTCATTGACGAAGCGACGCCCCGCCGAATTCACCGCGATGAGCCCGGGCTTGGCGCGATCAAGGACGATGTGCGGGAAGAGCGTCTCGCCAGCCGTCTCCGTCATCGACGATACCGTCATCCGCGATACCGGCATCCGCGATACCGGCATCCGCGATACCGGCATCCAGAAGGCCGCGTTCCCCGCCGCCTCGCCGAAAGCGGCGCCGAGGATACGGGCGGCCGACATGCCGTCGCCGCTATTGCCGGCGAAGGCGACGCTGCAGGTCGGTCCCGGACGCTCCAGCAGCTCGCTGCGCAGAGTTGCGTTATGCGAGAACCCGCCGGTCGCCAGAATGACGCCGCGTCGCGCCCGTACGCGCTTCAGCGCGCCATTCGCCTCGACCACGGCGCCCTCGATCCGCTCGCGATCGCCGATCAGCTCGACCAGCCGGCACTTCAGCCGGAGCGGAACGTTCCGCGCGCGCAGGCTCGCCAGCAAGCGCGCGACCAGGGCGTTGCCCATGACGAGACGGGCGCCGCGCGGATGGCGCAGGCGATCGAGCGCGTGCCGCGCCAGGATGCGCGCGACGTAGAAGAACGAGCGGGGCGAGGCGAAGGGTCTGACGAAATGCGCGATGTCGTCGCGGCCGATCATCAGACCGCCGAGCACCATGAAGGGCGCGATCGGCGGGCGCACGAGGGCGAAATCCTGTCCCAGCGCGCCGCCGTCGAAGGGCACCGTCGCGAAGGCGCGGCCCCGGCCGCTCCAGCCGGGCAGATCGGGATGGTAGTCGGGATGCGGCGCGGCGGGACGGAACTTCACCGCGGTTCCGTGCTGCAGGTGCTCGAGCGCCTCGCGCCCGCTGGCGAGAAAGGCCTCGCGCAGCGCGCGGTCGCCGCGATTGCCGATCTCGGCGTCGAGATAGCACGCCGCGCCGGCGAGATCGGCGGCGGGATCGCCGCCATCCGCGCCGCCGCCGGGAATCCACACCGTGCCGGCGGAGGTCGCCGTCGTCCCGCCGACGCGATCGGTCTTCTCGCAGAGCAGAACGTCGAATCCTTCCAGCGCCCCGAAGAGGGCGGCGCATAGGCCGCCCATTCCGGCGCCGATGGCGAGGAGATCGACCTCCTCATCCCAGCGCGGCGGCGTTCCCCCGGCGTTCATTCAGCCAACGTCCATTCAGCGCGCCGCCCTCACGTCGCAGCGGCCTGTCCCAGCAGCTCGCGCATCGCCCGCACCGCGACCCGGTAGCCATTGGCGCCCAGCCCGGCGATGACCGCGATCGCCGCCTTGGAGACGTAGGAATGGTGATAATGCGCCTCGCGGCGGTGCACGTTCGAGATGTGCAGCTCGATGATCGGTCCAGGAAACATCTTCAGCGCGTCGAGGATGGCGATCGAGGTGAAGGTATAGCCCGCCGGATTGATGATGATGCCGCTGCCCTCGTCGATCGCCTCGTGAATCCAGTCTATGAGCTGCGATTCGCTGTTCGATTGATGGAAGACAACCGCCTGATCCGCCGCCTCGCGCCGGCAAAAGGCCTCGATCTCGGCGAGCGTCGTGCGGCCGTAGATCTCCGGTTCGCGCTTGCCGAGGCGATTGAGATTGGGTCCGTTGAGGATGTAGATCGGCTTGCTCATGGGCGCTTCGCTTTCCTCGATCTCGCCGCTCTGCTTCGCCGGCGCGACATCGTCGCCGCGATCCCGGAGCGCTGTGCGGCAGCAAAGTTAAGGCAAGACGCGCAAGCGAGGTGAAATTCTCTGCGCCCCGCCGCTCGCCGAGGCAGATCAGGCTTGCATCGATTATCCCTTTCGGATATTATATGTCCTTATTGATACGATTTGGCGAGGAATTCGGCAAATGAACACGCGGTTATATATCTATAATGGATATATAAACACCCGAATAAGGTGCATATCAACCACGCCAGACAACCGTGCGCCTGTTCTTTGCCTGTTGTTTACAGGCGCAGGCTACGTCTCGACCGTCACCCGGCGTCCCTCGCGCAGGCTGTCGAGCACGGCGATCGTCGCCAGGCTGGATTGCACGAGCTCAGCCTCGGCGACCGGCGGCGCCCCGGCGATCACCCCGGCGATGAAGGCGGCGAGCTCGGCGGCGTGGCCCTTATCCTGGCCGGTGCGGGCGGTCTCGCTGCGCGTCTTGCCGTCTTCGGTGACGCTCATGGCGAGGAAATTGTCGATGGTAACGACGGTGCCGCCGGCGAAGAGCTCGAAGCGCTCCTTGCTGAAGGCGGCATCGCCGAGCGCGGTATAGACGATGGTGGCGAGGCTGCCATCGGCGAAATGCAGGGTGGCGGCGAGATCGTCGCACACTCCAGCCTTGACCGCTCCGGCATCGGCCTGGACCGAGACGATGTCGGCGCCGACCAGGCAGCGGGCGAGATCGACGAAATGGCAGAGCTCGCCGAGGATGCGGCCGCCGCCCTCCGCGGCGGCATTGACCCAGCTTTCCGCCGGCAGCGCCCCGGCATTGACGCGCAGGACGAGGAACTTGGCGCCCTGGTGCTTGGCGAGATGGCTGCGCGCGCGCGCCACCATCGGCGCGAAGCGGCGGTTGAAGCCGACCATGACGAAGCCCGGCGCCGCCTGGCGCGCCGCCAGCACCTGGTCGATGCCGGCGCGGTCGATCGCCAGCGGCTTCTCGACGAAGACCGACTTGCCGGCGGCGAGCGCGCGCGCCGTGAGATCGGCGTGGCTGGCATGACGCGTCGCGATCAGCACGGCGTTGATATCAGGATCGCCGAGCACGGCATCGATCTCGGTGGCGCAATTGGCGAAGCCGAACTGCTTGCCGGCATGCTCGGCGGTGAGGCCGCGCTGCGTCACGATGGTGCGCAAGGTCACATCCTTACGCTTGGCGAGCTCGGGCAGCAACACGGCGCGGGCGAAGGCGCCGGCGCCGATGACGCCGAGGACGCAAATCCCCGATGCCGGCTTTGGCCCCGCCGGAAAGACGCGCGGCGCCGGGCGCGCGGCGTCATAGCCGAGCACAACACCGAGATGCGGCGCCGTGTTGCCGACGACCAGCGCATAGGCTTCCTCGGCGCGCGCGAAGGGGAAGCGATGGCTGATCAAGGCGCTGACTTCGAGCCGATGCTTCAGGCTCGGGCTCATCAGCCGCACCGCCTCGCGCAGATTCTCGCTCTCCGTCCAGCGCACGAAGCCGATCGGATACTTGACGTCGCGCGCCTCGAAATCCTCGTCATACCGTCCCGGCCCGTAGGAGCGCGAGACGACGAGCTGGATCTCCTTCTTCATGAAGGCGGCATAGGGAAACTCGGTGCCGGTCTTGCCGACGACGCAGAGCCGCGCCCGGTCGCGCGCGATCTCGGCGGCGAATTCCAGGGGCTCGCTCGATTCGCTGGCGGCGGCGATGAGCACGGCATCGCAGCCCTGGCCGGCGGTGAGCGACGCCACCGCCTCGCGCGCCCCCGGCTCGGCGAGGTTCCAAATCAGCTCGGCGCCGTGGCGCGCGGCGAGGGCGAGGCGCGCCGGATCATAGTCGAAGGCGGCGATTCGCGCGCCCTGCAGCGCCAGGAGCTGCACCGCGAGCTGGCCGACCAGCCCGACGCCGAGCACCGCGACGATGTCGCCGAGCCCGGCCTGGAGGTTGCGCACCGCATGCATCGAGATGGCGCCGAGCGTGGCGAAGCACGCCTCCTCGTCGCCGACATCGTCCGGGATCGGCGCCGCCAGGCTGCGCGGGATGAGATTGAGCTCGGCATGGTTGGCGAGCCCGGCGCCGGCGACCGCGACGCGCTGCCCGATGCGGAACGCACCCTCGAGCCCGGCACCGATGGCGACGATCTCGCCGGAAGCCGAATAGCCGAGCGGCAGCGGCTCGTCGAGCCGCGCCAGCACGGCGCGGAAGGTCGCGGCGATGCCGTCGCGCCGCGCCTTGTCGAGCGTCTTGCGCACCAAATCGGGGCGCGAGCGCGCCTTGCCGGCGAGCGATTTGCGCGCGAAGTCGACGACCATGCGCTCGGTGCCGGCGGAGATCAGCGAGGCGCGCGTCGCCACCACCAAGTGACCCGGCCGCACCTGCGGCTCCGGCACCTCGGTCAGCGCGAGTTTCCCCGAGCGTGCGCTTTGGACGATCTGCTTCATTCCCTCTCGGCTTTCCGCCTCATTCCCGACGCCGGCAGAATAGCCTCGCCTCCTCGGCTTGTCGCGCGGCGCCGCCAATTGCGTCCGCCGCTTGGACCGGATAGGGTGCCGCCCCTGTCATTGGGGAGTAGCCACCCTCCGGCGATGGGAGGGGTTCGCGTCAACATGCTTGGCTGCCGGCGACGTACCGGCGCCATGGCGCGGACGGTCTTCGGTCTTGGCGAGACCTTTGGCGCCGTCTTCCGTCACCCGGACCGGGCGCGGGAGGGTCGCCCTTCGCCCGGTCCCCGCGCAGGCCATGCACGCTTTCCTCATCTCGACCCTGGTCGTCGCCATCGCCGAGATCGGCGACAAGACGCAGCTCCTGGCGATGCTGCTCGCCTCGCGCTTCAAGAAACCGGTGCCGATCCTCTGCGGCATCCTCGTGGCGACGCTCGCCAATCACGCGCTCGCCGCGCTGGCCGGGCAATGGGTCGGCGAGGTTCTTGCCGGTCCGTGGCTGCGCTGGGTTCTCGGCTTCGCCTTCCTGGCGATGGCGGCCTGGGTCCTGGTGCCGGACCGGATCACCGCCGACGAGGCCGCGCGCCTGCCTTTCGGCAATGCCTTCCTGGTGACGCTGTGCAGCTTCTTCATGGTCGAGATCGGCGACAAGACGCAGCTCGCCACCGCCGCCCTGGCGGCGCGCTTCGACAGTCTCGGCCCGGTCGTGCTCGGCACCACCGTGGGTCTCGTCCTCGCCGATCTCCCGGCCGTGCTCTTCGGCCATCTCGCCGGGAATCGGCTCGATCCCCGCTGGCCGCGCGCCATCGCCGCGGTAATCTTCGCCGTGCAGGGCGTGCTCGTCCTCGCGGGCGTCGGTCTTTTCTAACCGGCGGCGGCGCCGCGCGTCGCGACGCTGTGGCCCGCACTTTTAAGCGTCTTCTCCTGGCGGGCGAGATCGTGGTCGTGCGCCACCATCATCTTGACCAGTCGGGCGAAGTCGATCTGCGGCTGCCAGCCGAGCTTGGCCTTCGCCTTGCTCGCATCGCCCTGGAGGAAATCGACCTCGGCGGGGCGCAAATAGCGGGCATCGAACTCGACATGTTTCTCCCACGGCAGGTCGAGCTCGGCGAAAGCGGCGGCAACGAACTGGCGCACGCTATACGAGACCCCGGTGGCGATGACATAGTCGTCGGCCTCGTCCTGCTGCAGCATTTTCCACATCGCCTCGACATAGTCGCCGGCGAAGCCCCAGTCGCGCCGCGCATCGAGATTGCCGAGGAACAGCTTGTCCTGCAGCCCTTCCTTGATGCGACCGACCGCGCGGCTGATCTTGCGGGTGACGAAGGTCTCGCCGCGCCGCGGGCTTTCGTGGTTGAAGAGGATGCCGTTGCAGGCGAAGAGACCATAGGCCTCGCGGTAATTGACGGTGAACCAATGCGCCGCCACCTTGCTGACCGCATAGGGGCTGCGCGGATGGAACGGCGTCAGCTCGCTCTGCGGCGCCGGCGCGGCGCCGAACATCTCCGACGATCCCGCCTGGTAGTAGCGCAGGTTCGTGCCGGTATGCTCCCGGTGATCGCGCAACGCCTCGAGCAGGCGCAACGTGCCCATGGCGACGATGTCGCCGGTATATTCCGGGATATCGAAGGACACTCTGACATGGCTTTGCGCGGCGAGGTTGTAGACCTCGTGCGGCCGCACCTTCTCAAGCACGCGGCGCAGCCCGGTGCCGTCGCTGAGATCGCCGTAATGCAGGCGCAGCGAAGGACCCGGCACATGCGGGTCATGGTAGATATGGTCGAGGCGCTCGGTGTTGAACGAGCTGGCGCGGCGCAGCAGCCCGTGCACCTCGTAACCCTTGTCGAGGAGGAGCTCCGTCAGATAGGCGCCATCCTGGCCGGTGATGCCGGCGATCAGCGCGCGTTTCGTCGTCATGTCACTCCGTTCCGGCCATCTCCGCCGGGCGAACCCGGCGATCTTGCCCCATCCCGGCGGGAGAATTCATCCCGGCGCCGTCGAATGCAACAACTCCGTGACCGCGGTGAGATCGGGCACGGTCCAGAGATCGCCGTCGCGCCGGGCCGCCGGGACCGTCGGATCGAGCAGCACCAGCGTGCCAATTCCGGCAACGCGTCCCGCCGCCATGTCGCTCGGCTTGTCGCCGATCGTCCACGAGCGCGCCATATCGAGCGAGAGATCGGCGGCCGCCTGCAGGAACATTCCCGCCCCCGGCTTGCGCCAGGGATTCTCGCGACGATAGGGGCCGATCCCCTCGGTCGGATGGTCGGGACAATGATAGACGGCGGCGATATCGACGCCGTGGCGGGTGAACTCGCCGCACATCCAGCCCATCAGCGCGGCGAAATCGGCCTCGCTGTAATAGCCGCGGCCGATGCCGGATTGATTGGTCAGGATGGCGATGACGAAGCCGCGCGCGGCGAATTCCCGCGTCAGATCGAAGATGCCGTCGATGAAGCGGCAATCGGCGGCACGGCAGAGATAGCCGGTATCGTGATTGATGACGCCGTCGCGATCGAGCAGCAGCGCGCGTCGTCCGCCTTCGCTCATGCGCGCTTCGACGCCTGGTGCTGGGCGACGAGCTCTTCCATGCTGTTGGCGACGAAATCGGGCGTTACCGGCGCCGTCATCTTGGTCGCGCCCGGGCCGCTCTTGCCATGGCGGCGGTTGATCCAGGCCGTCGTCAGGCCAAGCTCCTTGGCCGGCACATGATCGTGAAAGAGGCTCTGCGCGGTGTGCAGGATCCGCTCCTTCGGCACGCCCATCTCGGCGAGCTTGCCGATCATGTAATGGAAATTGCGCCGATCGGGCTTGTAGGAGCCGATCTCCTCGGCCGTCAGCACGGCGTCGAACTCGACCCCGAGCTTGGGCAGCGAGAAGCGGAACGAGGCACGGTCGACATTCGACAGGATGACGAGCTTGTAGTGGCGCTTGAGATATTGCAGCGCCGCCGCGGTATCGGCGAAGGCCGGCCAGTCGCGCAAGGAGGCCGCGTAGCGCGCGGCCTCCACCTCGTCCGCCGCGATGCCGAACTCGGTGGCGAGAGCGAGATAGGTGCGCCGCAATATCTCGCTGTAGAGCATCTTAGGATGCGCCGCCTCCATCTCCGCCTCGATCCGCCCATGCGCCTCGAGCAGCGCTTCGTCGCCGAGATCGGGCCGACGCTGGGCGAAGGACGGGCGCAGCGCGGCCAGCATGCCGCTCTCCCAGTCGATCAGCGTGCCGTAGCAATCGAACGTCAAAGCGGCGAAATCGGTCAGCTTCATGGATATGCCCTCTTTGTCATCGCCGCATCATACCGCAAACCCCGCTCACGTGATCAGCTTCTCCAGCGCCGCCACCGTATCCGCCTCTCGGAAGGGCTTGTCCCAGCGGATGCGATGCACCCGCGGGAAGCGCATGGCAAGGCCGGATTTGTGCCGCGTCGAGCGGTGCACGCTGTCGAAGGCGATCTCGAGAACCAGGCCCGGCTCGACCTCGCAGACTGGGCCGTAGCGATTGACCGTGTGATGGCGCACCCATTTGTCGAGCCGGCCGAGCTCCTCGTCGGTAAAGCCGGAATAGGCTTTGCCGACCGGCACCAGCGCATCGTCGCGCCAAGCCCCGAACGTGTAGTCCGAGTAGAAGGACGAGCGCTTGCCGTGGCCGCGCTGCGCGTACATCAGCACCGTATCGACGGTGAGCGCACCGCGTTTCCATTTGAACCAGGGACCCTTCGGCCGACCCGAGACATAGAGCGAATCCGCTCGTTTCAGCATCAGCCCCTCGATGCCGCGGGCGCGCGCCCCTTCGCGCAGCGCCTCGAGCTCGTTCCAGCTCGCGAATTCGATCAGCGGCGAGAGATCGAAGCGCGGGCGCGAGGCAGCGCGATACCAGTCATCGAGGCGCTGCCGCCGCGCGACGAAGGGCAGACCGCGCAAATCCTCGTTGCCGAGCGAGAGAATGTCGTAGAGCCGTACCCAGGCGGGAAAATCGCGCAGCATGGCGGCGGTCACCAGCTTGCGGTTGAGGCGCTGCTGGAGATCGTTGAACGGCGCGACCTCGCCGTCGCGCAGGACGAGGAGCTCGCCATCGAGCACGATATCCTCGCCGATCAGCGCGGTGATATCGGGAAAGGCGGCGCTGATATCGTCGGCCGAGCGCGAATAGAGACGGCGCTCGCCGCCGCGGCCGACGAGCTGGACGCGGATGCCGTCCCATTTCCATTCGGCGCGGTAGGCGGCGGGATCGAGCGCGGCGAGATCCTCGATCTCCAGCGGATTGGCGAGCATCATCGGGTGGAAAGCCGGCCGCTCGCCGAGCTCCGGTCGTCCGCCGCGCCGCTCGAGCCAGGCGAAGAGCTCGGTATAGGGCGGATCGAGCCCGTGCCACACCGCCTCGATCTCTTCCAGCTCGATCGCGCCGAGCTCGGCAAGCGCCGCCTTGGCCAGTCGCGCCGAGACGCCGACACGCAAGCCGGAGGTGACGAGCTTCAGCAACGCCCAACGGCCGGTCTCGTCGAGCGCATCGAGCCAGCCCTCGAGCAGCGCGCCGACAGTGGCGCGCGTCGTCGTCCCCAGCCCCTCGACGATCTCGCCGAGATCAGGCACGCGATTGGCGCCTGGACGCTGCGGCCAGATCAGCGACACCGTCTCGGCCAGGTCGCCGACGAAATCGTAGGACCAGCCGAAGAGCTCGGGATCGACGCGCGAGATGGCAAGATCGCGGATCTGCGACGCCTTGGCCTCGCGGAAGCCGAGCTCGCCGGTCAGGGCGGCAAGCGCCCAGCCGCGATCGGGATCCGGCATGGCGGCAAAGAATGCCGTCATCAGCCGCAGCTTGCCATTGCGCGACGGCGTGAAGATCAGCGCCTCGAGGAGCTCGGCGAATTGCTCCATCGAGCTACGCGACGCTTCGACAAGCTCGGCCTGAGGGGAGGACGACATCGCTCGGCCGCTACCCCCGCCGCTGCTGCGTCGGTGCGCCCATCAATCCTCCTCCTCGAAGCCGACGATCGACAAGGCGCGGGCGCGCAGTCCCTTGCGCTGCGCCTGAAGGATGAGCGCCTCCTCACGGCCATGCGTCACCCAGATCTCGGCGGCGCCGACATCGTCCATGGTGGCGATCAGCTCATCCCAATCGGCATGATCGGAGATGACGAGCGGCAGCTCGATGCCGCGCGCCTTGGCGCGCTGCCGCACGCGCATCCAGCCGGACGCCATGCCGACGACGACGTCGGGCAGCTTGCGCGCCCAGCGATCGTTGGTCGCGCTCGGCGGCGCGAGCACGATGCGGCCTTTCAGCGCGTCGCGCGGCACCCCGGCGCAGGGCAGCACCGCGCCGAGATCGACGCCATGGACTCGGTAGAGGTCGCACAGGGCGAGCAACGCGCCATGCAGATAGACCGGCTCGTGGTAGCCGTGATGGCGCAGCATGGCGAGGACACGCTGGCACTTGCCGAGCGCGTAGACGCCGATGAGGTGACAGCGCTCGGGAAACAGGTGCAGCGAGTGCAGCAGCTTGCCGATCTCATGCGCGTCCGGCGGATGGCGGAAGACCGGCAGCCCGAACGTCGCCTCGGTGACGAAGACGTCGCAGCGCTGCGGTACGAAGGCGGCGCAGGTCGCATCCGGCCGCCGCTTGTAGTCGCCGGAGACGACGACCCGGCTGCCGCGATAGTCGAGCACGATCTGCGCGCTGCCCAGTATGTGGCCGGCGGGAACGAGCGTGACGTCGACCTCGCCGATGCGGATGCGCTCGCCATAGGCGGCGCTCTGCAACTGGCCGCCGGCTTCGTCGCCGAAGCGGGCGCGCATGATGGCGAGCGTCCCCTCGGTCGCCAGCACGCGGCGATGATTGGGCCGCGCGTGATCGCCGTGACCATGGGTGATGACGGCGCGATCGACGGCGCCGGTCGGATCGATATGGAAATCGCCGGGCTCGCAATAGAGCCCGTTTCTCGTCATCAGCCAGTCCTGCGGCCTGGGCGCCGGCGCGTGCATGACGCCG
>WNFM01336408.1_pt2 | contig 11504 bp, 14 predicted proteins | sample 5400271 | NCBI WGS metagenome assembly WNFM01 (sample SAMN13153352, study PRJNA577476) | soil metagenome | isolation source: 60 cm saprolite on Douglas fir-dominated hillslope | place: USA:California | collected 2013-09-17 | reverse complement strand
TGAAGTGGACGATCCGCAGCATCGGCTCATGCGGGACGAATTCTTCGGCCCCGTGCTCGCCGTTTTCGCCGCGCGCGATTTTTCCCACGCCCTGGAAGTGGCCAACACCGGCGATTTCGCGCTGACCGGCGCCGTTTATTCCCGCAGCCCGCGCAATCTCCAGCGCGCGCGGGGGGAATTCCGGGTGGGCAATCTCTATCTCAATCGCGCCTGCACCGGCGCGCAGGTCCATCGCCAGCCTTTCGGCGGATTGAAAATGAGCGGCGCGGGAACGAAGGCGGGCGGTCCCGGTTATCTGTTCCATTTCACCGAGATGCGTGTCTGCACGGAAAATACCATGCGGCATGGTTTCGCCCCGGAAATTTTATCTTAGGGGTTGGAAGTGATCTTGAGGTCGTGGTACAGTTTGAAATTCCACAAAAATCTTACTTTCATCATTCCGTCATCCTGAGCTTGTCGAAGGATCAGCTTCCGGTGACTTTCACCCTCAGAGGATGGGCTGGTAACGAGCAAATGCCCTGGGAGCTGATCCTTCGACAAGCTCAGGATGACGGATGGTTGAGAGAACTTTTTCCGCAAGGGCTGAAACTGTACCACTACCGATCTTAAGCAGATTTTGGCAATAAGTGTGCTAGTCTGTTAGTTGCCCGGGTACTCATGCCATGACTGTTCTTATCGCCGACGATCTCGAAATCAACCGCAAGCTTCTACGCGCCCTGCTCTCCGCGGAGGGTTACGAGATTATGGAAGCCGCCAACGGCGTCGATACCTTGAACATCCTGAAAAACGCCACCGCCCCCCTGGTCGGCCTCCTCGACTGGGAGATGCCCGAAATGGAAGGCATCGAGGTGTGCCGGCAGGCCCGCGCGTTGCAGGCTTCCCAGCCCTCCCAGCCGCTCTTCCTGATCCTGGTCACCGTCCGGGACAGCAAAAAGGACATCGTTGCGGGCCTTCGCGCCGGCGCCAACGATTACATCACCAAGCCCTTCGACAAGACCGAACTCCTGGCGCGGGTGGCCGTCGGTTCGCAGATGGTGCAGTTGCAGCAGGCCCTCGCCCAACGGGTGGAGGAGCTTAATGATGCCCTTGTTTCGGTGAAGCAGCTCAGCGGACTTCTCCCCATTTGCAGTTACTGCAAAAAAATCCGCGACGACCAGAATTACTGGCAGCAGGTCGACACCTATGTCGGCAGGCACACCGACGCAAGGTTCAGCCATTCCGTTTGCCCGCAGTGTTATGAAAGCATCGTGAAGCCCGAAATGATTCAGATGGGCGTCGATCCGGAGGCGGACATTGTCCCTCCCGAGTAGCCGACGCCGTAAAAAATCGGTTATCCCGAGTCTGTCGCACATAGGTGTGGCGGGATCGGGCACGCTTGGGAAAGTCTCCACCCGGACTGCGCGCGAAAACGCATCTGTCCTCAATTTTCAGCTTTTTCGCTTCGGCGATCCGTGTCTGATCCTTCGACAAGGATGACCGATTTTTATGGTGCGACGATCATGGACCGCCGCTACACTTGGTAAAATGCCCGATTCCCTGACTTCCGAGACTGTCCTCGCGCAATTGCGCGGGGTGAAATACCCCGGCTATTCGCGCGATATTGTCTCGTTCGGCATGGTGAAGGACGTGCAGATCGACGGGACGCGGGTCTCGGCGCGGATTTCGTTGACGACTGCCGACACGAACGTTCCCAGGCAAATCGAGGAGACGGCCCGGGCCGCCATCGAATCGATTCCCGGCGTGAGCGAAGCGGTGGTGCATCTGGAGGTCAGCGCGCCAGTGAGCAAGGCGCTCCAGGCCGAAGGAGGCGCCCTGCCGCAAACCAGGATCGAAGGCATCAGGCATGTGATCGCGGTGGCGAGCGGCAAGGGTGGCGTGGGCAAGTCGACCGTCGCGGCCAATCTCGCCGTGGCCTTGCGCGGAAGGAACAATCAAGCGCGGGTCGGGCTTTGCGATTGCGATATTTACGGTCCAAGCATCGGCCTCATGTTTGGCACCAACGAGCGCCCCACGGCGACCGAGGAGGGGCGCATCCAGCCGATCCGCCGCTACGATTGATGAGCATGGGTTTTCTGCTCGACGACGCCTCCCCCGCCATTTTGCGCGGGCCGATGGTCACCCGTTACACGCAGCAATTTCTGCGCAGCGTCGATTGGGGCACGCTCGATTATCTCATTCTGGATCTGCCGCCGGGCACAGGTGACATTCAGTTGACGATTGTGCAAACGGTCGCGCTTGCGGGCGCCGTGATTGTGACCACGCCGCAGGAGGTCGCGCTGATCGATGCGCGGAAGGCGGCGACGATGTTCGCGAAGGTTAACGTGCCGATCATGGGCCTGGTGGAAAACATGAGCTATTTCCTTTGTCCCAATGATGGCAATCGCTACGATATCTTCGGCTCCGGCGGCGGCGCGCGGGAGGCCGCGCGGTTGGGGGTTCCGCTTCTGGCGCAAGTACCGTTGGAAATCGCGTTGCGGGAGTCGGGCGATCGAGGCGTCCCCCTTGCCTTTGCGGAGCCGGAAGGCCCGACCGGCCTGGTGTTTCAGCAGATTGCGGAAGCCATTAGACGGCAATATCCGGCCTGATCCTCTTACCTTTATTAGCTTTATTATCGACTTGTCGGACAAATCATTTAACCATTTGACAAAGGCACCGCCTTTTCGTCTAGTAGGTATACCTATATGTCGGATTCATCTGTGCAAGAAAACGATAACTTATTCCACAAATCGGCGCTTTATCAGGAATTTCTGGCTGAACGGGAGGAAATCCTGCGTCATAAATGGATTGAAAGCGAGAAAGTGGGACACGATATTGGGTTTGAAAAAGCGCTGCTCGACTGGATTGTCAAGCACCGGGCTGGCTGGCGCGCCCTGCGCCAACAAAAGCCCACGGGTGCCGACCGGCCCACTCTGCCCGTCAACCATATGATGGCGGCTTAGGGCTTAAACATAAATAGTTCGGATAACCGCTTTAAGCGGCTGGCATTGACAGGTTTTCCTGGTGCTTTAAGATGCTGGTATGACAGCATCCACTCTGCCCGCGGTGAGCCTCACCGAAAGCGCAGCCAAGCATATTGCCGAAATTGTCGGTGAATCCAATGCAGAGGGCAAGGGACTCCGTATTTTTGTCGAGACGGGCGGTTGCTCCGGGATGTCCTACGCCATGGAAATTTCCGCCCGAAAGCCAGGCGACGAGGAATTTTGCGCCTTTGGGGTGAAACTTTTTGTGGAGGATCGCGGATTGGTTTACCTGGCCGGATCGGTCATCGACTATAAGGATGGGCTGAGCGGGGCGGGCTTCCGCATTACGAACCCGAATGCCAAGCAGACTTGCGGCTGCGGAAAGTCCTTTGAGGCCTAAAAATCCCCCTCCCTCCCTGGGCATGGCGGTGCAAAAAGGTTTTCGGGCCGCGCGGCAAAACTTCTCCGTCATGGCCGTGCTGCTGACGGCCATGTCCGCTTTTGTGGCCGTCTATTATTGCTGGCCCGCGGGAGCCGCGGTTCTTTCCCAATATGCAACGTGGCAACAAGCCGGCGGCATTTATACCATCGCCCTGGCGGCGGGGCTGGCCGGCGGGGTTCTTTCCGAACTCAGCCTGGTTTACGTCCGGGATGGAGGACGCTGGACCGTGAGCCACCTTGAAAACATGGGTTTCAAGTTCGCGACTTTTTCCCTCGGGGGCGCCATCGTGTATGAGTTCTATCGCTGGCAAGCCGTCTGGTTTGGGAACGGCGCCTCCTGGGCGATTCTCCTGCCGAAAGTCCTCGTCGATCAGTTCATCTTCACCGTCTTTTGGTCCACGGCCTACCAGACGCTCGCCTTCCGCTGGCATCACCTCCGTTATTCCGTCCGCCATTTATGGAGGGAGTTGGACCGGAATTTCGTCATGGAGCAAATGCTGCCGGTCCTGGTCACCAATTGGATGTTTTGGATTCCGGGCGTGACCCTCATCTACGCCCTGCCCCTGACTCTCCAGATGCCTCTCAATATTTTTGCCGGCGCCATCTGGGCCATCCTCCTCTCCGCGGTCTCGCGGCAGAAACATCCGGGACAAGCGGCGCCGGAGCTGGTGCAGGTCGGACCGGGTATTCTCTCCCCGTCCCCGGAGTAGGTTCACTCCGGAACGCGCGCGGAGCGGTAGAACCAAGCCAGCCCAAGCTGGGAAAGCCCGCCCACGAAGCCGATGATGAGATAAAAAATGAACTCAAAGGGGCCGATCATCGCGGTCATGGAGGGATCCATCACCTCCCGGTACTCGGTCGGAATCTCGATCTGCGGCGGGAAAAAAGCGTGGTACAGCCCGTAGATCAAAATGGCCGCGGCGAAACACGCCTGATTGCGAAAACCCAGGCCGGGGGCCGCGGGATTCCACTCGCGAAAGTAGCGGTGCACGCGGTACTCGAAGAACGTCACCGTCGTCAGGCCGCCCGCAATGATCACGCCTTCGAGGCTGAAATCAAGGGGCAGGGCCACGGCGGAAATAATCGTCACGATCAGCAGGATAGGCTTGCTCCACGCGGCGGCCCTGGCCCGGCCCGCGTATCTGGCGAATGTGCCCAGTTCCGGGAGCGAGGCGAGGTATTGCTCGGGAGTGAGGGGCGATCCGGAAGCCTGGAGCAGCGTGGCGAGAGCATCCCGGGGAATGGAAATCAAGCGGCTCATAATGGAAGGACAGGATGGCTGGCCACCACGATACCTTCAAGCAACTTGGTTCGATCATTCATTTGTATAGCGATTTCTTTTGACAAGACCGGCTTTGTATTATACGAAGGTATTATGCGTCACAGTAACAGTCAGCAACTCGTTCTCGATTTCGTTGAGCAGTACCAGGGTGAGAACCAGCGTCCGCCCACCATCCGCGAAATTCAGGATCACTGCGGGTTCAAAAGTCCGCGCGCCGTTTCCTATATTCTGGAGAAGCTGGAAGAGGCCCGGCTGATCATTCGGCAGGCCCATTCCCGCGGCATTCAACTGACCAAACCCCGCCTCGCCTCGCCGGGCATCCAACTGCCGCTTTTTTCCTCGATCCCCGCCGGCATTCCGGACCAGTTCGACGGCAGTGAAGCGCCCGAGACGCTCCGCTTCATCCCCACCACGCTCGGCATTTCCAATCCCAGCCGCGCCTTTGCCGTGCGCGTGCGCGGCGACAGTATGATCGACGCGGGGATCTTCTCCGGAGACATTGTCGTGCTCGAGCAAAAGGAAGCCCGCACGGGCGACATTGTCGCCGCCCTGATCGACGGTGAAAACACGCTCAAGCGCCTTATCAAGAAAAATGGGCAGGTCTATCTCAAGGCCGAAAACGCGGCCTATCCGAATCTCGAACCGGTGGAGAAGCTCGATATCCAGGGGGTGGTCGTGAGCGTCTTGCGGACGATGGCGGCGGCGGCTTAGTCGGTTTATAGCGGCGGTCTATGACCGTAGCAAGAATACTGGAATGACAGTCGTTTAAGTGAGTGACTGGTTCTTGCATAACGGAACGCATATGGGTGTAGAGCCTGCCGCTTGTATTTTCTGCTGCTTTTATCAGTGATCTTTGGGAGGCGCTGGAGGCGGAGGCTGGCCGCTGATTGCCTTATCCGTGGCATTGATCAGACTGGAAAAATCGGCGTCTGCGATGAGCTTGGTTTGGCCGTAAGCGATCTGCTTTCCGTTCTGGATGACTTGAATCTGGATCGTGCCCACGCCATCGAAGATCGAGCCAAAGTGAAGTAACATGGGATCGTTGTCGTCCTTGTAGAAGACCACCTTTTGTTCGACTACGGCCGGATCATGCTTCGCATCTTCGACATCCTGATCTGAAAACATATCGCTTTTATGGTTGTAGATTTTGAAGGTCGGCTTCGCGGCTGTCAGATTTTCAAGCACGTTGTTGTAAGTTCCCAGGATTTGCCCGGTGGTCGTATTGATAAAACGAAGGCTGACCATTTTCCAGTTTGCTGGGATGCTGATTTCTCCGACGAACATCTTGTCTTTCGACTTCAGATGAAGATCGAGCAGGAGCCCCGCATCCTGAGTTGGTGACGAAGCTTGAGCCTTTGCAGGCTCATTTGTTTGGGAATAAAGAATGCCTCCCTCCCAGTTCGCCCCAAACGTGAGGATGAGCACCACCGCCCTTAGCCCCCGACCAAACGGGCTCTTTTGTCGAATTGTAGTCATGGCCATATTCCTTATCAATTGATGGTCGTCACCACCTCGAACGACTACTCTGGAATTTTGATTTCCTCTCCCTTGCCCTTAACCGTCATAGAGCTCGCAACCCGCCACACTTGCCAAGTTTCTCCACTGGCTTTCCACTCGTCCAGCTCCGTGATGACGATTTCATTCCAGTTGCCTAGTTGATCGATCAGCGAGGAAACTTCGGACAAGTCGGGTGCTTTCTTCAAATACCCTTTGAGGGACGCTTGATCGTAGACATCATCGGAAGTAATCGACTGCAGCCGGATAAAATAGGAATCTCCCCGTTTTTCAATGGCCCCAACCTTGTAGACAAATTGCGCCCAAGTCCTCAAGGTCGGATTCTTCCACCGTGACACGTCGTTTCTTCTAATATCACGGGAACGTGGATCCATGGAAATGGTCCCAAGCTCATCGAGGTATTTCTCCACCAGCGAAAGCCGGGGATCTGAGCCGTAAAGAGGAGCCGTTCCCTGCCGCGCCTCGATTTTTGCTCTTTCGTCATCGGTCGAGAGCAGGGCCACGAAATTAAGCTTTTGGTAGTAATCCTTGATGTCCTGTTCCGGGGTAGCCCGACAAAAAAGCGTCGAGCCGCAAAGCAAGCATAAGATTAACCAGCGATTCATTGAATTATTGGGGCGTGGAATGAACCGCGGAAACAGTTACCTTTCAAATCGAAGAGATGCATTCCTATACCTCGGACTTGAGCAAACGGAGGTTTGGCGGCATACTGATATCGTTATGATATTTGTTCGGTAACCGGTTGAACTTAATCGATCATCCTCCGATTAAAAGTTTTAAATTTTGGGGCCGAGCCAGCGAGCGTTACGCCGATGCTTGCGTTGCGAACACTAACTGTGCCTTTCCGGACTTGGTGAACGAATTCGTTAAAGTGCATAACATATCTCCTCAGAACTGCATAACATTGCGGTTCAAAAAGGTGCCAACCATTACCATTCGAGACTTGAGTTGATTGCCGTAAGCCGCTACGCAAAGCTCAGTTAAGGAAGGAGACGGCGGAATGTCATAGACCGCCGCACAAACTGCGCGCCGCAAGCGGCGGGGAATTGACCCGGATAAGATTAACCCTAGAATTTTCACATGGATTCCCTGGAAACCCGGTTGGCACAGGCGGGCGTCAAACTTTTGCGCAGCGGCAAGGTGCGCGATATTTACGCCTGGCGGGAGGAAATCTGGCTGGCGGCCTCGGACCGCATTTCGGCCTATGACGTCATCATGCCGACGCCGATCCCCGACAAGGGAAAAATCCTGACGGCGCTCTCGCGGCACTGGTTCACCCTCACCGCCCCCTGGTGCCCGAATCATGTCCTCGGTTACGACCTGCCTGACGGCGCGAAGCTGCCCGAGTTCGAGGGCCGCCTGACCCGGGCCCGCCGCTGCGAAATTTTTCCGGTGGAATGCGTGGCCCGCGGTTACCTGGCCGGTTCCGGCTGGGAGGAATACCGCGTCCATGGAACCGTGGGGGGGTATCGCGTCCCGGCGGGCCTGCGGGAGTCGGACAAGTTGCCGGAGCCGCTCTTTACCCCCGCCCGGAAGAATGATCACGGCCACGACGAGAACCTGACGCCGCCGGAGGCGCGCGAAGCCCTGGGCGAGGCGCGCTACGAGGAGTTGCGCGGCCTGACCCTGCGCCTTTACGCCTGGGCCGCCGACTACGCGGCCCAACGCGGGATTCTTCTGGCCGACACCAAGCTCGAATTCGGCCGTGAAGCGGAAACCGGACGGGTGCTGCTGGCCGACGAGATCTTCACGCCCGACAGCTCCCGCTTTTGGCCGGCCGACCGCTATCAGCCGGGCGGCCCGCAGCCGAGCTTCGACAAGCAGTACCTTCGCGATTACCTCAAAACGTTGACGACCTGGAACAAGACCGCGCCCGGGCCGCAACTGCCGCCCGAGGTGGTGACCAACACCCGCGCCAAATACCTCGAAGCGCTGGAACGGCTGGGACAAGAGCCCCCCCGCTCCATTTAGCGCGGAACTCCTTGTCACTCCACAACTCCGCGCCTAGCCTCCCAGCATGAACCGTTACGCGCAAAGAATGGGCTCGCGTTTCATGGGCATGCTGCAAATGGGGGGACAGATCGTCTTCCTTTTTCAAGACATCATCCGCTGCCTGTTCCGTTATCGGATTCGCCTGGGCCTGCTCATCCAGCAGATCGATTTCATCGGGGCGAAGTCGGTTCCGGTCGTCATCATCACCGGCGGCTTCATCGGCGCGGTCTTCGCCGCCCAGACCGAGTTTCAATTCAAGAGCCTGGGGCTTAGTTCCGGGGTCGGCCCCGTGGTGGCCATCGCCATGTGCCGGGAACTGGGGCCGGTTCTCTGCGCCCTGATGATCGCCGGCCGCGTCGGCTCGGCCATGGCGGCCGAATTGGCCACGATGAAAATCACCGAGCAGATCGACGCCCTGCGCGCCCTGGCGGTCTATCCGACGGAATACAATACCTCATCGTGCCGCGCTTTCTCGGCATGCTCATTTCCATTCCCATACTGGTCGGCCTGGCGATTCTCTGCGGCATCGGGGCGGGCTATTACGTCGCCGTCCATGTCCTCGACGTGCCCGGCGTCTATTATTGGAACAACACGCTCAAGTACACCCACGCCAAGGACATCTGGATCGGCCTGGTGAAGGGCTTTTTCTTCGGGCTCATCATCATCCTGGTCGGTTGCAACAAGGGGCTGACCGCTTCGCAGGGAGCGGAAGGCGTCGGCCTGGCCACGACCGAAGCGGTGGTCGATTCGTTCATCATCGTCCTCATCGCCAACTTCTTCTTCACCTTCCTGCTCAACTCCATCCTCTAATTTTGTTGTGTCCGACGCCGCTTCCGAAAACCCCTCCCCCCCCCTGGTCCGCCTTGTCGGGGTGGAAAAGAAACTGGGGCGCCAGAAAGTCCTTCGCGGCGTGAACCTCGAAATTCGCCAGGGCGAAAGGATGGTCATCATCGGCCGCAGCGGCGGCGGCAAGAGCGTTCTCCTCAAGCATATCCTCGGCCTCATGCAACCCGACGCCGGGCAGGTCTGGTTTCGCGACAAGGACCTGGCGCGGCTCGACGAGGAACAGATGATTCCCCTGCGCAAGGAAACCGGCATGCTCTTCCAGAATGGCGCGCTCTTCGACTCGTTGACCGTGGGCGAAAATGTCGCCTTTCCCCTGCGCGAGAAGGGCGGCGTCAACGAGGAGGAAATCCAGTCCGAAGTGGCCCGGGCGCTCAAGATCGTCGATTTGCCCCGGCAGGAGCACAAATGGCCCTCGGAACTCAGCGGCGGCATGCGCAAACGGGTCGCCCTGGCGCGGGCCGCGATCGCCAAACCGGCCTTGATGCTCTATGATGAGCCGACCTCGGGACTCGATCCGGTCGTGGCCGACAGCATCAACAAACTGATGATCCGCCTGGGAAAGGAATTGAACATGACTTCCGTCATCGTCACCCACGACATGGTCAGCGCCCGCGAAGTGGGCGACCGCATCGCCATGCTCCACGAGGGGCGCATCTATTGCGTGGACGAGCCGAAAGCGGTGCTGGAATCGCAGGACCCCGTTGTGAAACGCTTTGTCAACGGCATATCCGATGCTAGTGATGCTATCTTTTAGGAGTTCCCCATCATGAAACAAAACCTCGAAACCAAAGTCGGCATCTTCCTTCTCTGCGGCATCGGAATCATCTGCACCCTGATCCTCTTTTTCGGCGAGGTGAAGGACATCTTCAAGCCGACCTACAGCCTGACCGTCACCTTCCCGAATGCGAGCGGCCTGCTCAAAGGCTCCGATGTGTTTCTTTCCGGCGCGCATATCGGCAAGGTTACGACCGACCCCACTCCGATCCCGGATACCGAGAAGGTGGAGGTCAACCTGAAGATCGATAGCCGGGTCCACATTCGCGATGATGCCAAATATGTCATCGGCAGCTCGGGGCTTCTCGGGGATCTATTTGTGGATGTGAAGCCGGTGGAGTATCCGCCGGGTACTGCCGAAGCGGATAAAAAACCCTACGTCAAGGACGGCGCGACGATCGAGGGATCAGCCAACGTGGGACTTGATGAATTGGCCCAGGGCGCGCAGCCGCTGCTCAAGAAAGCCAACGATATTGCGTCCAAGCTCGACGACATGATGACCAAGCTCAACGACCAGGTCCTCACCGGGACCAGCACCGACGACTTGAAGGAAACGATCTCCAAGCTCCGGGAAATGGTCGATAACGGCGATACCATGACCAAAAACGCCAATGATCTGCTTTCCCAGGCCAAGAAAGGCAACGGAGTGATCGGCCGGCTCATCAACGACAAGCAACTCGGGGACAATGTCGCCGCCTTTATCGCCAACCTCAAGGCCCACGGCCCCATCTTTTACAAAGACGACACCACCGCCGAGAAAACCGGGAAGACTGATAAAGACGGAAAGAGGAAGTAAATGAGCGAACCCCTGAGCGCGGTTGTCGTGGCCGCGGGCCGCAGTCAGCGCATGGGCTTTGACAAGCTCCTCACCCCGCTGGGCGGACGGCCCCTCCTGCTCCACACGCTGGAGCGGCTGCAACGCACCGAAGTGCCGGCCGAAATCATCCTCGTCGTGCGTCCGGGCAGCGAGGCGGAAATGGAGGCCGTCGTCGCCCCGCTCCGGGACCAGGGCGCGATCCGGCTCGTCCCCGGCGGAGTGCAGCGCCAGGACTCCGTCCAGGCTGGTCTCCAGGCGGTGGCGGCCACGTCCGACTACGTGCTCGTCCACGACGCGGCACGCCCCTTTGTCACGAAGGAACTCATCGATGTCGTGCTCGCCGCCGCCAAGCTTTCCGACGCCGCCGTCTGCGGCGCGCCCTGCAGCGACAGCCTCAAGGAGGTGGCCGAGGACGGGCTCGTTCTCCAGACGGTGGACCGGTCGAAGCTCTGGACCGTGCAGACCCCGCAAATCTTCCGCACCCAGCTCCTCCGCGACGCCTACAAGGCCGCCTTGAAGTCGGGCGAAACCTTCACCGACGACACCGCCGTCGTCGAAAAAATGGGGCACCCCGTCCGCATCGCCCTCTACAACGGCATCAACTTCAAAATCACCACGCCCGCCGACTGGAAGCTGGCCGAATTACTCATCCAGTTCGGCGAAGAAGGCGAGACCGCTCCCGGCCAGATGCTGCGCAAGCACCTGCACGACATGAACAATCATCTCACGCCGCTGCTCGGCTACGCCTACCTGCTCACAATGGAATTTCCCGAGGAGTCACGCGGCAAAAAATTTGCCACCAGCATTCAGATGGCGTCCGAACGCTGCCAGGCCACCACGGCCACGATGCAGAAGCTCGTCCGGGAGCTTTTTCCCC
>WNFM01284332.1_pt2 | contig 11504 bp, 20 predicted proteins | sample 5400271 | NCBI WGS metagenome assembly WNFM01 (sample SAMN13153352, study PRJNA577476) | soil metagenome | isolation source: 60 cm saprolite on Douglas fir-dominated hillslope | place: USA:California | collected 2013-09-17 | reverse complement strand
TATTAATGCCATGAATACAATTTTCCCTATTGTTGGTAAATTACTACCCGCTGCGTGTTGCACCAAATAAACTGCAACGTGCGTTGGATCTGAAGCTACTGCTGGGTCATTTGCCTGTTTAGCCAAATCTCTTTGCGAGTTTAGAAGCAAGTAAACGATTGAGTAAAATATTGCCAACGGAAAAGTTATAAATCTGGTTATTTGATTAATGACCTGTCTTCCACGTTCACCCTCTTTCTGTAATTCTTTTAGTCTTGGTATCGCGTATGGAAGAATTTGCATAATAATAGACGCATTAATATACGCTGCAATTCCTAAACCAACAATACTTGGAGTGTCCACACGTCCTCCTGTGAAAATTGTGAAAAGATAATTACTTGCTCCGAAAAATTGGTCATAAACTTTCATATCTACTCCGGGAAGTGGGATGTTTGCAAGTGCTCTATAAATGACTATTACCAAAAGAGTAATTCCTAAACGTGTAAGAATATCTTTATTTGTAAATATTGAAATTATGGGCTGAAGAATTTTTAGTCTTGCTAGAGGTCCAAAAATCTTTCTTAAAACATTCTTAAAACCGTTAAATACTTTTGCCAATCTTGTTTTCATAAGGATTCATCTAAATTAACTTTTAGATTATACACTGACTAATAGAAAATTAGAAAATAGAAATTAGAAAATAGAAAACTGACAAGGATATTATACAATTATGAAAAACTATAAGTACTGAAATTTCTGACTTCAGCTTTCTACTATTATTCCTCTACTGATCCACCCGCTTTTTCGATAGCAGTTTTTGCTGTTTTTGAAGTTTTCACACCTTTTACTGTTAGTTTTACGTCAATATCTTTGTCGAATAAAACTTTAGGCATAACTTGTTTAGACGCTTTTGGAATTAATAAACCTAATTCTACTAAAGCTATGATATCAATTTCAGTTTTCTTCATTTCTTTAGCTACTTCTGCAAGTACACTTAGTTTTATTGGAATGTTTGTCTGATTAGATTTTATAAAACCTCTTGTAAATCCTTTATATTTAGGTAAACGTCTAGACAATGGGTTTTGTCCTCCTTCAAAGTTTCTTCTTGGATATTGGTAACCAGATCTAGCTGTAGCTCCCTTGCCTCCACGACCTACAGTATGTCCTCCCTTACCGGAACCCATACCTCGTCCTAACATCTTTCCCTTTTTAGTAGATTTTGGTGATGGTAATGTATGTATCATAATAAATTTCTAATTCTAATTAAAGTCTTGAGTTTCTTAACTCAGATAAAGCGTAAACCGTTGCATACGCATTGGTAATTTTATTATTAGCTCCAAGAATCTTTCCCAACATGTCATTTATTCCTGCAACTTCACAAACCATTCTCATCGATGAACCCGCAATAATTCCTGTTCCGGGCGCCGCAGGTTTAATACTTCGTGAGGAATTGTATTTCCTTTCAAAGGTACTAATACCAAATTCTTTTTTGCCTGTGTTATTGCTTTTTCCTGTGCCGATTTTACATCATCACCTTTTCCTAATCCCAATCCAACTCTACCTTTTCTATCTCCAACAGCAACAAATACACTTAATTTCATTCTTCTTCCTCCCTTAAACATTTTTGTAACTCTTCTAATACTTATTATTTTATGTTCGAAAGGATCCTTTTCTTTATTAGAATTATCTCTTCTATCTGGTCTTTTTGTTCTTACTTTAGATCTATTTTTTTCAAATCTATTTTGCTGAAGATTTCCATCAACAACATTTACTTTTACTTCTGTATTTTTTATTTGTTTTGCTTCGTCCGCCATATTTATTTAACAAAAATATTACTTTATTTAAAATACTAACCCAGCTTCTCTAGCTGCTTCGGCAAGAGCTTTAACTCTTCCATGATATTTGTATCCTCTTCTATCAAAAACAACTTTTTCAACTTTAGACTTTTTAGCCATTTCTGCCAATTTTTTACCAACTTCTGCCGCTCTTTCGATAGGTTTCTTTTTTCCATCAATCTTTGAATCATTTGCTTCAGCAATTGTTTTATGATTTACATCGTCAACAATTTGCGCATAAATGAATTTATTTGATCTAAAAACCGTTATTCTTGGTCTTTCGCTAGATCCAAATAAAGTCTTTTTAATACTCATTATTCTCTTTTGTCTACTTGTTATTTTCTTTAATGTTTTCATTCTATATTTATTAATTAATTTTTTAATTCATTAATTCTTTAGTTTTACGCTGCTGTACCTTTTGTCGATTTTTTCTTAATTCTTTCTCCCTTGTATCTTATTCCTTTTCCTTTGTACGGTTCAGGTTTTCTAAATGCTCTTATCTTAGCTGCTACTTCACCAACTAATTGTTTATCGGCGCCTTCTACATTTACATTTGTTTGATCTGTTACTGTAATGTTAATTCCCGCAGGCGGCTGATAATTAATTTTGTGTGAGTAACCCACCGATAGCACAAGATTAGTTCCTTGCATTTCTGCTCTATATCCAATTCCAACAATTTCCAAATCCTTTTTAAAACCTTGGGTAACACCTTCAACTAAGTTATTAATTAAAGTTCTGTAAAGACCGTGATAAGCTCTTGCCTGTTTAGAATTATCGGCTCTTTCTACTGTTATTTCATTGCCATTAATTGTGACTTTAACACCTCTTTGAATAGACTGCTTTAATTCTCCTTTTGGACCTTTTACTGAAGCTTCTTTATATCCAAAAGATCCACCGTCTTTTATTTCAGCAGTTACTCCAGCGGGTATTTCGATTGTTTTCTTACCAATTCTAGACACTCTTCAATAATTAATAATTAATTCTAAAGATTTTTAGATCCTTAGATCTTTAGATTTTTGGCTGCTGCTAAATCTCTAAAAGTCTAAACTTCTAAATATCCATTATTAATATTTAATCTAATGCCGTTAATAAACAAAGCAAAGATATTCACCACCAACTTTACTTTTAGTAGCCTGTTTATTTGTAATAATTCCCATTGGTGTAGAAAAAATTCCAATTCCTAATCCGTTTTTGATTGGCTTAATATCCTTGTAACCTCTATATTTTCTAACTCCTGGCTTCGAAACTCTCACCAATTCTTTAATAGCAGGTGTTCCATTAACGTACTTTAATTCAACTACTAGTTCACTTTGTGGTTCTTTCTTATCAATTTTAAAATCAAGAATGAATCCTTCTTTCTTTAGAATTTCAGCAATAGCTACCAACATCTTATTTGATGGTAAATTTATATTATCTTTTTTTCTTTCTTGTGCATTCCTTATTCTTGTCAATAAGTCTGCTATTGGATCGTTAACCATATTTATTCAATAAATTCAGTATAAATTAAAAATTACCAAGACATTCTTTGAACTCCAGGTAATTCACCGTTTAACGCTCTTTGTCTAAAACAAATTCTACAAAGTTTAAATCTTCTAATGTATCCTCTAGGCCTGCCACACAAAGCACATCTGTTTCTAAGCTTTACCGCTTTGAACTTGGTACTTCCTCCCTTTATTCTCAATTTCTGCTTTTTGTTTTTAGCAATAGCTGCTTTATTTGCCATGGTTTATTTATATAAAAAACTGCCCAAAATTATAACCTCTTGGACTGATTTAATCAATTATCTTGTTAAATTTAAACTTGTCCTGGAGCCTTTGCTTTGACCCTTTCAAAAGGCATTCCAAGCATTTCCATTAATGCCAGTCCCTGCTCGTCATTCTGAGCTGATGTCTTAATTACTACCTGCAACGATCTAATCTTAACTAATGTTGAAGTGTCAATTTCCGGGAATATAGTATGATCTTGGATACCTAAAGAGTAATTTCCTCTGGTATCGAAAGATTTTCTTGATACTCCTCTAAAATCCTTAATTCTTGGTAGTGTTACACCAACTAGTTTGTAGTAGAAATCCCACATTCGATCGGCTCTTAGAGTGACTTTTAAACCATTTGGTGTGCCTTCTCTAAGTTTGAAGTTAGAGATTGCAAGCTTCGAATTCACAACTACAGGTTTTTGTCCTGTAATCTGAGACAAAGTCTCGGACATTTCATTTACAACATTTGAATTATTTTGAAATTCTTTACCTATTCCTGCATTTACAATGATTGTCTTTAGCGTAGGAACTGCCATGTCATTTGTAATGTTGAACATTTCTTTTAGTTTTTTCTTTACTTCTTTTTGATACTTAGTCTGTAATTCAGTCATAGTTACTTAATTAATTTAATATTTCTCCGCTTTTTTTAGCGTATCTAACTTTTTTTCCGGTCTTTTCGTCTACTTTAAAACCAACTCTAGTTGGAACGTTCTTCTTAGGATCGATTAACATTAAATTTGACATATCGACTGGTTTTTCCATTTCAATGATTCCACCTTTTAGACCTAACTGTGCATTAGGTTTCTGAGATTTTTTAACAATGTTTACGCCTTTAACAATAGCTTTTAAAGCTACTCTTCCTCGAACATCTTTTCTTTCAACCACAAGCTCAACTTCGCCCTTTTTTCCAGCGTCCTTGCCTCTCATTACTTGTACTTGATCACCTTTTTTTATTTTAGTCATATTAGTCTAATAATTTTTATAAAACTTCCAATGCCATTGAAATTAATTTGCTGAATCCTCTCTCTTTCAATTCTCTTGCAACAGGTCCAAAAACTCGAGTTCCTTTTGGATCTTTATTCTCTTTAGAAACTATTGCAGCAGCATTATCGTCGAATTTAATATATGAACCATCTTTTCGTCTGAATTCTTTTTTAGTTCTAATAACAACTGCGTGCACAACGTCTCCCTTTTTGTAGTTTCCATTTGGAAGAGCTTTCTTTACAGAAGCACTGACAATATCTCCCACATAGCCGAATTTCTTAAACATTCCTCCCTTGGCATTACCCAATACTTGGATAACCATTATTTCTTTGGCTCCTGAGTTGTCTGTTACTTTTAATCTTGATTGTGTCTGGACCATATATTTAGCTTCTTGCTATTAGCTTTTGGCTTCTAGCTATTAATTAATTATTTCTATTATTTCCCATTTTTTCAATTTAGAAACAGGTGCTAATTCTGAAAATTTAACCCACGTACCAACTTCTAAATCTTTAAACTTGTCGCTTACGTGAACAAGATATTTTGTATGATGTTTTACAATTTTTCCGTATTTAGCGTGAGGGTATTTACTCTCAACTCTTACCTTTACAGTGTTGGTTGTTCCAATCTTTATAATTTCTCCTACAATGTATTTTCTTTTAGTTTCTTTCTTAGCCATACTATTTAAATATTAATTATTTATTAACTTGCTTATCCTCTGTTGCTTTAGCAGATGAGGAAGCTTGTCGAAGGTTAGTTAGTTCTCGAGCAATATGCTTTCTCAATCTTTTTATAATCGATGTATTTTTTTCTCGTCCGGTTCGAACGTCCAAAGTCAATTTTTGAAGTTCAAGCTTAAGACTATCGATTGACATCCCTTCCCAAGTTACTTTCTTAGCTTTTACAGCTTTAACTTTTTTTTCTGTTTTTACAGATGCAATATCTTGCATCTCTTCTTTATTTACTTTTTCTGCTTTCTTTACTTTTTCGGCCATATTTTTAAACTAATTGGTCTTTAGAAATAATTCTTGTTTTAAGTGAAATTTTTGCTGCGCCCAACTTTAAAGCATCTTTAGAAAGCTTTTCAGGTAAACCGCCTATTTCAAATAAAACTCTTCCTGGTTTTATAACAGAAACGTACATAGTAACTTCTCCTTTACCACTACCTCGTACAACTTCATCACTTTTCTTTGTGTAAGGTTTTTCAGGGAAAATCTTAATCCAAAGTTTTCCTTTTCTACTTGTAAAATTTACAATTGCTTTTCTAGCTGCTTCAATTTCACGAGCTTTAATCCAACCCTTTTCCAAAGATTGAATTCCATATTCACCATATGAAAGATCTGAACCTCTATATGCTAAACCTCTCATTTTTCCTCTTTGTTCCTTTTTATATTTTCTATTCTTTGGTTGCAACATAATCTTTTAATTAATCTATTGAATAAGTGTTCTTTTCCCCTTTGTTAATCCATACTTTAATTCCGTGCTTTCCAGCCTGAGGAACCATAGCTTCGACAAAAGCATAATCCATATCGACTCTTAATGAATGTCTTGGAACAACTCCCCATCTAACTCTTTCTCTTCTAGCAATTTCAGCACCTTTAATTCTTCCACCAACCCAAACTTCAATTCCCTTAATTAGTCCTGTTTCCTTAGCTGCTTCAACCGCTTTAGAAGCTGCAACTTTTGGATTAATTCTTCTTGAGCACTGCATTGCAATATTTTCAGCAACCAATTTTGCAACAACATCCGGATTCTTAACTTCAAAAATTTTAATATCTACAGCCTGTTTTAATGTTTTTGTTAAATCATCTTTTAATGTATTTATTCCGGATCCTCCACGTCCAATTACAACTCCGGGTCTAGCAACGTGAACTTCAATAAGTACTTTATTAATAAGTCTCTTAATGATTACCGAAGCAACTCCGGCCATTTTTAGCCTAGATTCGATCAATTTTCTTACTTTAATATCACTCAAAAATTTATCGGCATAGTCGTGTTTATTAGCATACCATCTGGAATCCCAGTTTCTATTAATCATTAGCCTAAAGCCTATTGGATTTACTTTGTGTGCTCCTCGTGCCATTTAGCGAATTTAATAATTACTTAATTAAAGATTCTTAGATCCTTAGATTTTTAGAAATTTAGCTACCGCCAAAAATCTAAAAGTCTAAAATTCCAAACGTCCATCCGTCAAAGCGTCCAATTATATCATCAATTACTTTTTGCTTGTAGCCTTTACGCTTGCTTTCTTTGTTTTTACAACAGGTTTAGCACTCTTTTCTGATTTTACTTCTTTAACTGCTTTTACTTTTTTACTTACTTTTTCTGCTTTATTTTTTTCAACTTTCTTTTCTTCACCGGCAGTTCTATCTCTTAAAATCACAGTAATGTGACTAGTTGGTCTGTTAAAGAATCGATATCCACCTTTTCCTTTGTAATATATTCTTCTTTGTACTGGACCTTGTCCTACCATTATTTCAGAAACAAATAGTGTTGTAGAATTCATTCCATAGTTATGAATTGCATTAGCAATAGCCGATTCGATAACTTTTCTAACTGGCAATGCAGCACCTTTTCTCATGTATTTAAGAATATTCATAGCCTCGACAGCGTTCATACCTCTTACGATATCGGCCGGAACTCTGGCTTTTCTCACTGAAACTCCTATATATTTTCCAACTGATTTTGATTCCATATTATCTCTATAAATTTCTAATTATTATTCTGCTCTTCCTGTTACACCTGTTGCTTTTGCGATCTTACCCTTCTTACTATGTCCTGTAAACTTTCTAGTAAATGAAAACTCACCTAGTTTATGTCCTACCATCGATTCTGTAACAAAAACTTTGTTAAACATTTTGCCGTTATGCACGTCGAATGTCATTCCAACCATTTCTGGAGAAATAGTACTAGCTCTGGCCCAAGTCTTAATAGCTTTTCTATCGCCTATACTCTTAGATTTTGTAATTTTTTCCATCAATCTTGCGTCGATGAATGGACCTTTTTTGCTACTTCTTGACATATTATTTTAGATAACAGTTTTGAACGATTTAAATTTATTCTTTTCGAATCTTCTTTTAATAATGAATTTGTTAGTTGTCTTTCTTAATCTTCTAGTTCTCTTTCCAACAGGATTACCGTACAAGTCTTTCTTAGGGCCTCCTGTACCGTGTCGACCACCTTTACCCTGTCCGCCTCCGTGAGGATGCTTTGTAGACATTGCTACTCCTCTAACTCCTGGTCTAATTCCCCAATTTCTATTTCTTCCGGCTTTTCCAACTTTTACATTTGAATTGTCGGGATTGCTCACGGTTCCAACAGTTGCAAAGCAACTTTCTTTTACTAATCTAAATTCTCCACTTGGCATTTTAAGTTGAACATATCCTTTGTCTCCTCCCATTACCTGAACTGCTGTACCTGCGCTTCTAGCAATTGATGCTCCTCTTCCAGGCCATAATTCAACAGCATGAACATAAGTTCCTTGCGGAATATTTTTTAACATCATTGCATTTCCAACTTTAATTGGTGCTTCTTCTCCACTTACAACTCTGTCTCCAACTTTTAAATGATCCGGAGCAATAATATATCTTCTTTCCCCGTCTAGGTATTTAATTAACGCAATAAATGCTGTTCTATTTGGATCATATTCAATTGTTTCAACAACACCTTCTACAGCATGCTTCGATCTATTGAAATCGATTGCTCGATACAAAGTTTTAACTCCAGCACCTTGATGTCTTATTGTAATTCGACCTTGGTTATTTCTACCCCCGTGACTTTTAATCTTGAATGTCAAAGGCTTATGAGGCTTTGTTTTAGACAATTCAGATCTGTCAATTAAGACTGCATGTCTTATTCCTGGTGATGTTGGTCTAAATTTTTTTAATGCCATATTATTAAATTCTAATTACTAATTTCTAAATCCTAAAATTAAGATTATTTTGTTTCGAATAAATCGAGCTTACTATCTTTAGCTAATTTAAAAACGACAATTTTCTTATCTTTTGCTTTTGCGAAAGTTTTTGATAATCGATTGTATTTCATTTTTCCTAATCTGTTTGAAACCTTAGCGTCGATAATTTTTATTCCATAAATCTTTTCCAAAGCTACACTTGCAGCTTCTTTGTTAGAATCCATATCAATTTCGAATGTCACTTTATTTTCATCTTTATACTTAGCCAAAGTTTTTTCTGTTATTACTGGGGTTTTAATTATCTTCATCTTCTATTAATTATTAATTGTTAATTATTTAGCCCATTTACTATTTATATATTCTAAGGCCTTTTCTTCGATTAATATTTTTCCACCTGTTAAAAGGTCATAAACACTAATTTCAGAAACTAACGCTACTTTAGATTTTCCAATGTTAGAAAATGCATTAATCAAATCTTGGTTCTTTTCACTTGTTACAATAAGCATTTTCTTTGGTTCACCGAAGCTTTTCTTCATTTCGATTGCTTGTTTTGTTAACGCTTTTTTACTATCAATTTCAAATTTATCGACAAAGCTCAAAAGTTCGGCTTTATTTATTTTTGATAAGGCACTTCTAAAAGCTGCTTGTCTAAATGTTCTTGTAGTTTTTCTTTTCCAGTTAACTTCATTAGTTGGACCAAAAGTTACTCCGCCGCCTCTCCAAATTGGAGATCTATTAGATCCTACTCTGGCTCGACCTGTACCTTTTTGCTTCCAAGGTTTTTTTCCTCCTCCACTTACTTCACTTCTATCTTTTGTATGAGCATTTGATTCTCTTTGATTGGAAAGATAAATGTATACATATTGTGCTAGAACTTTATCGTTAATTCTTCCGCCGAAAAGACTTTCGTTTGCATCAATATTTCCTACTTTTTTGTTCTTTAATAATTACGTAGCTATTTTTTGCTCCAGGTAATGAACCCTCAACAGCTATTAAATTTTCTTCAGGCATAACCTGAATTATTTTTAAACCCTGGATTGTTTTGTTTCTGTTTCCCATGTGTCCACCCATTTTCTTACCTTTGAAAACTCTTCCCGGAATAGTTCTGGTTCCAATAGATCCTGGGGCTCTCTCTCTATCCGAAGCTCCATGAGTTCTTGGTCCTCCATGAAATCTCCATCTTTTAACTACTCCTTGAAAACCTTTTCCTTTTGTTACTCCTGTTACTTGAACTTTATCACCTTCAACAAAAGTCGAAGCTTCTACTTTAGATCCTAACTCGGGTGCAGTTTCGCCAGCTTTTAATTTGACAGCAAATTTAAATCTTGGAACTACGTTATTCACATCTTTATAATTTCCTTTATCGGCTTTTGACGACTTTTTTCTTGTATCTTTTCCAATTTCGTAATGAGAAACTTTTTCTTTGCCTAGATATTTCGAAACAATATTTGCCGAAACGTCCAATACAGTAACAGGTGTAGCTGTTCCGTTCTCATTGTAGACTTGAGTCATTCCTACTTTTTTTCCCAGTATTACTTTCATAATTTAAGTATTAAAAAGGACTTACCTTTAATTTAAATTTAATTAAATCTAAACTGATTATTTAATTTGAATATCAACACCCGCAGGCAATTGCATATGAGTTAAAGACTCAATAGTCTTTGCGTTAGGCTCCAAAATATCAACCAATCTTGTATGTTCTATCAAACCAAAGTGCTCTTTAGATTTTGCATCGATATGAGGACCTTTATGTACAGCAATTTTCCATCTTCTATTAGGAAGTGGAACTGGACCTCTGATCTTTGCTCCTGTTTCAATTACAGATTTGCAAATTTGGCTAGTAGCCTTATCGACAACTCTGTAGTCATAGCCTTTTATTCTTACTCTGATTTTCTGCATATTGTCTTGTTAATTGTTTCCCTTCAAGAGTGTAAAAAAATACCCTACTTTAAGGATTTCCTGATAAATAAACAAAATTACCCCCAAGTTTTCACTTGGGGGCTATTTACTTACTTAATCATTGATGTAACGACTCCAGCTCCGACAGTCTTACCACCTTCTCTAATAGCAAAAGTCATCTTATCTTCGATTGCTACTTTGGTCATAAGCTTAATTGAAACTGTAACATTATCTCCAGGCATCACCAATTGTGTTCCTTCTGGAAGAATTACTTCTCCAGTTACATCGGCAGTTCTAATGTAGAACTGTGGTTTGTATCCTGTTCCAAATCCTGTGTGTCTTCCACCTTCATCCTTTGATAGGATGTAAAGTTCAGCATTGAATTCGGTATGTGGTTTAACAGAACCTTTAGCTGCTAATACCTGACCTCTTTCAATTTCTTCTCTTTTAATTCCTCTTATTAACAAACCAACATTGTCTCCAGCCTGTCCTTCATTCAACTGCTTCTTGAACATTTCTACTCCGGTAATGGTTACTTCTTTAGTATTCTCCATTAAACCGATCTGTTCAACAATGTCGTTAATCTTTACTCTTCCTCTTTCAATTCTTCCTGTTGCAACTGTTCCTCTTCCTTCAATTGAAAATACATCTTCAACTGGCATTAAGAATGGTTTGTCTAATTCTCTTACTGGCAATGGAATTGTTTCGTCCATAGCTTTTAGTAATGCTGCCATTGTCTCGTCGCCGTCTTTTTCGCCGGTTGTTCCGTACAATGCACTACCAACTACAAATGGAACTTTCTTCTCGTCATATCCATACTTCTTTAGCAAGTCTTTCATTTCTTCTTTGATCAATTCTAGTAGATCGGCATCTGTATTGTCATCAAATCTATTGATGAAAACTACAACGTGCTTCACTCCAACCTGATTAGCAAGCAATAAATGTTCTTTAGTCTGAGGCATTGGACCGTCGGCTGCAGAAACAACTATAATTGCGCCGTCCATTTGAGCTGCACCAGTGATCATATTCTTGATGTAATCCTTATGACCTGGACAGTCGATGTGGGCGTAATGTCTTGCTTCAGATTCGTATTCTACGTGTGAAGATGCTACAGTAACGATTTTGTTACTTCCTGCTCTTGAGA